>ENA-ORCO01000030-ORCO01000030.1-marine-metagenome-genome-assembly--contig:-NODE-30-length-174655-cov-7.433818_pt1 | contig 174655 bp, 130 predicted proteins | sample MGYA00248633_ERZ508508 | MGnify/ENA primary metagenome ERZ508508 (study PRJEB26179, sample SAMN06268845) | marine metagenome | isolation source: A23 P1 aerobic enrichment on pine of planktonic cells...
GGACGCCCGCCTCGTCGACGTGAGCCACGACCTGCCTCGCGGGGCGATCCGCGAGTCGGCGTTCTGGCTCCGGGAGGTGTGGCCGACGTTTCCCCCAGCGACTCACCTCGCCGTCGTCGACCCCGGCGTCGGTACCGACCGGGATGTCCTCGTCGCCCGGGCGGGAGAGCACACGTTCGTCGGCCCCGACAACGGCCTACTCGTGCCCGCAGTGCGGCAGCTGGCGGCCGACGACGGCCCCGACTGGTTCCACGCCGATCCCGGCGATCCTGCCTCCAGCACCTTCCACGGCCGGGACGTGTTCGCACCGCTCGCGGCGGAGATTCACGAGTTCGTCGTGGACCGCGACGCCGACGCACTCGGCGATCACGACCGCCTGACCGAAATCGAACGGCCCGTCGACTGCCGGCTCCCGGAAGCGACGGTCGAAAACGACCGCGCCGAAGGGTTCGTCCTCGCCGTCGACGGCTTCGGCAACGTCATCACAAACGTCCCTGGCGACTTCCTCGACGGCCGGGAGATGGTCCGCACGAACGGCCAGGAGGTTCCCGTCGGGGCGACGTTCGGCGCGGTCGATCCCGGCAACCCGGTCGTCGTCGTCGGGAGTCACGGCTACGTCGAGTGCGACGTGAACGACGGCCGCGGTGACGAGTGGTTCAGCCTCTCACCCGGGAATACGGTAGAAATCGACGGCGTCGAGTGACGGCGACCGACCGCGACGGATCGCGTTCAGTCTCGCGTCGCGGTGAATCCGAGTTCGTTAATCTTCTGCACCAAGGTATCGATATCAACGTCGTCCGTGCCCTCGACTTCGACCGTCTCCTCGATGTGATTGGCGCTCACGCGCCTGACGCCGGGTTCGTGGCGGATTTCGTTCTGAATGGTGTCTTCACAGCCGTTGCACATCATATCCGAGACGGTGATCTGGTGGGTCGAAATTGTGGACATCCTCACCTAGAGAGATATTCTCATCAAATCATAAATGTTTCTATATTGAGAGTTGGGCAGTGACCGACGCGCCCAGCACGCGGCGATCACGTCGGCGATGCGGAGGAGCATCGTCGCCGCTTTGGCGGCCGAGCCGATCGCCTCGCGTTTCACCGCCGCGGGGTCGAGAATCCAGAGAGGGACGCTGACAGGTCGACATATGCGTTGCCGGAAGTGTGATAGCACGAGACGGTGGCCGAAATCACCGCCAGTCGTACCGAGCGACCGCGCGGTCCGAGCGGTCGGAGATGCCGTGCGGATTGCGCACCGGTGATCGATCCTTGACTCGCGCGACGAGGCCGTCGGCGGCCCCGCGGGCGACGCCGGTGACGACGGCCCGGCCGGTCGCGAACCACTCGGTCGGCGGCAGGTCACCGCGGATGACTTCACGGCCGGCGGTGAGGGCGTCCCGCAGGGCTCGCCGGGTCGTTCCGGTCGCCGCCGCCGGTCGCACGCCGTAGTTCTTCACGAGGCGATAGGCCAGTGACCGGAACTCGACGCCGCGGTCTTCCGCCGCGACGCCGCCGTCGGCGGAGTATTTCTGGCGGACGCACATCTCGGGGCGCCACGCCACCTCGTAGTCGAGGCCGGCGAGACGGTGAGCGGCGTCGCGGTCACCGCCGGCCTCCAAGTACTCGTCGAAGCCGTCGAGGGTGTCGAGCACCGGCCGTCGGAAGGCGACGTTGCCGCCGTTGAAGTACGTCACTTCGCGGGAGCCGATCCGTCGCTGTTCGGGCTCCTCGGTGGTCATGCCGCCGTCGAGCGTCCGATGGGTCGGCCCGGTGACGACCGGGGCGTCGGTGAGCCCGTCGACGAGCCCGTCGAGCCACGAGGATTCGACCACGAGGTCGTGTCGGAGGAGGGCGACCACGTCGCCGGTGGCGACTTCGAGGCCGGCGTTGCGCGAGACGTTCGCCGTCCGGGTCGACACCTCGACCAGCACGTCCACGTCGTCGCGTTCGCGAATCATCCCGGTAGTGCCGTCGGTCGACGGCCCGTTAACGACGACGACCTCCGCGTCCGGGACGTGAGCAGCCAGCCCGTCGAGGCAGGCAGCGAGCCGGTCCCGGCCGTTGAGGGTCGGTACCACTACCGAGAGCTCCATATCCGACCACACCGACTCAGCGACCATAACGGTTCGCACCTACACGTGGGCGTTCCAGTACGACACCGACGCGAGGTGGGTGCCGAGCGGCGTGTCACCGATGGCGGTGTCGGCAGATCGGAAGGCGCCCGCCAGTCGGTTGGGAATCTTCCGGTAGAATCCGTACGGGAGGACGAAGTCGTGACTCGCATCGGTGAGCGTGAGTCCAGCTCCATCGACGAGGCGTTTCACCTCCTCGTGGCCGTAGAGCCGCGACCCCATCGGGAGCAGCCAGTTGTAGAGGACGCGCGTACTCCGATCGTTGAACGTGTCGAAAAACACCTGATCCTTGGAGACCCGACACATCTCCGCGAGGAACTTGGCCGGCGTGTCGGCGAGGTGGAAAAAGCGCATCGCGAAGACGGTGTCGAAATGGTCGTCCGGAAAGGGCAGGCGGGCGGCGTCGCCGCGGAGGAACTCGATGTGGTCGGCGACGCCCGCTGCGCGGGCCTTCTTTCGACCCTCTGCCATCATCGCCGAGGAGATGTCCAGACCGACGATATCCGCGCCGCGCTCGGCCAGCATGACCGTGAACCGCCCCGTCCCACAGGCTATTTCGAGCACTTTCCGGTCTTCGAGTGGGTTCAACGCCTCGAGGACGGCCCGCTTTTCGCGACGGTCGATGAGTCGCCCTCCGCGGGAGAACCGCTTGACATCGTACTCTTGGGCGACTTCGTCCGCCTGATACCACTCCTCTCCTTTCACGCTACCCGTCTCTTGGCCCGAAGATTAAAACCGTACTGGAAGTCCCGTCGGCGGCGCCGGACAGTAATGTGACAAACGGTTCCCCTCTTTTTGCAATTAATGACATATAAGGTATCTCGTGTGTATACACGCATATGGAGATAACCTTTACCAACACCGATGCGGACGATGAGGTATGAGCACCACAGCAGCTGACTCCGTTGGCGACGATCGACTCACGACCGCCGAATACCGCGACCGACTCCGCGAACTCCCGCCGAGTGCGAAACTCGTTGCCAAGGTGCTCGAGAGCGACTCGCCGCTCTCGCAGGGGCAACTCGCCGAGGAGTCGCTGCTCCCCGACCGAACGGTCCGCTACGCGCTGAACCGTCTGGAGGAGTCCGACATCGTCGGCTCCCGCTACAGCTTCAAGGACGCCCGGAAGCAGGTCTACTTCCTGCGAACCTGAACGGACGGCATCTCCTCGTACTACCGGCTGTCAGTACAGATATTCGCTCGCCGGATGGCGACTCTCGTGACACGGTTACAGCCGACAGTATTACTCGCGATCCCCGACCGACTCCTCGTCGCGTGACCCAGCACACCACGGACAGAAGGAAAGCTCCGGATCGAGGTCCCGCCCGCACGACGGACACGACCCGACAGACTCGTCGCCGTTCGGTGGGCGACCCGTCCCAGTCGGTCGAATCGACCCAGCCGACGCCGACCGGCGGGCGACGTAGTACGCATCCACCGTGTTCAGCGTGAGCAAGACGATGATCGGGACCGTCACGCGAAGTGGGAGCGCCGCCAGCGTCGCCGTCTCGGGGTCCGCGAACGACGCGATCAGAACGAGACCGGTCCCGAGAACGAAGGAGAACCACGCGAAGGCACGCCCCCACTCCCGGAGATAGGCGTGCCCCGCACCGGCGATGCCGATCACCGCTCCAACCACGCTCACGGTCACGGTGACGACCACCCGTCGTTCAGTCTTCCCCATCGTTCGAAAGAGGATGCGCCAGGCGCTTATACTCTCGCCCCGGGACGCTTACCGACCGCCGAGGCGGGCGATCAGCTCCGCGAGCGTCGCCAGATCGTACTGGCCCGGAGCGGTCGCTTCGGCGGGATCGACGGGCGCGTACCCGATCTTCGATCCGTAGAGCGGGGCGACCGCTCGGGTGTGCCGGCCGGCTTCCCCCATCGCCATCGTCGCCACCCGGTCTCCGCGTTCGGTCGCGGCGTGTGTCGCCGACAACACCCGCAACGCGTCGCCCCGGTCGGTGGCCGTCACCGCCGCTTTCCCCACGTCACCGCGCTCGGCCGCGTCCGCGAGCAACTCGTCCAGCCGGGCCGCCGAGGGCGTCGTCTCGAAGTCGTGGACCGACGCGATTACGCGCGCGTCGTTGTCACGGGCCGTCGCCGCCGCGGCTGCACCGCGGTCACCACGCAGGCTCGCCAGTTCGATATCGACGGCGCCGACGGCGTCGTGAGCGCTCGCCTCCTCCAACACCGTCAGCCGCTCCGACTCCGACGCATCCGCCTCACCGCCCTCTGCCGGATCACGGTTCGTGGCGATCAGCGGAAGCGCGCCACCGTAATCGTCGAGCGCGGCGAGTGGCTCGCTCGCTAAGTCCATCCGGAACTCGACGGCGTCCGCGTGGTCGCGGGCCGCTGGTTCGTCGGCCAGATCGGCCGTCGCCGCCGCGAGCACCAGCGAATCGAAGTTCATAACTCCCCCTCGGCGGCGGCGGGGTTAAATTCGTCCCCGTCGGCCGGCCGGTGGTCGAGGACGTACCGCCGGCTCTCGGTCGTCGAGCGCTCCGTGACCGACGCGACGGCGTAGGGACGGATGCGCCGCTCCCGTTTCGTCACCACCCGAAAGTCGTAGTGTTCGGCTTCGTACCCGCCGTCCCGGGCGGCCATCGCGTCCCGATGACGGTCGAGGCGCTCGGCGATCCGGCGCCGGGATGCGGTCGGTAGGTCGATCACCCGATCGTCCAGCGCCTCGAACAGATCCGCGTCGAGGTCGTAGCCGACCGAGTTTCGAGCCGTGTGCATCGCGGCCAGCGCCGTCGTTCCCGTTCCCGCGAACGGATCGAGGACCCGGTCGTCCCGGACCGAGAACATCCGGATCAGGCGGAGGGGAATGTCGAGCGGGAAGGCGGCAGAGCGGTCACGGCGCTCCTCGTGGTCGTCGAGCGCCTGCCCCTCGCCCCGGCGTTCCCAGAGGTCGGAGAACCAGCGGTTGCGCTCCTCCCAGAAGAACGCGCTCTCGTACCGGCGGTCGTCGCCCGGCGGGAAGGAGCGCGTGCCCCCCTTCCGGAAGAGAAGGACGTACTCGTGTTCGAGCGTGACGTAGGCGTTCGGCGGGAGTGTCCCCGACCCCATGAACTTGGTGTGACTGTTGGTCGGCTTGCGCCAGAGCACGTCGGGCAGGGGTGTCAGTCCCCGCGACCGGAGGGCGTCGACGATCCGGACGTGGTTGGGATACTGCTGGAACTCGCCGCCGATGGAGCGGGTCGCGTCGCCGACGTTGATACAGGCCATGCCGCCAGGCGCGAGGACGCGGTCCACCTCGTCCCAGACGGCGTCGAGTTGGGCGTGCATCAGTTCGAAGGCGGCGTCGCCGTCGCCGGCGTCGAGCGCCGCCCGCACGTCCGGGTCCCGCGACGCGAAGAGGTCGTCCCAGAGTTCGATCATCGGATACGGCGGCGACGTGACGACGAGGTGAACCGACTCGTCGGCGACGGCGTCCATCGCGGCCGCGTCGCCGGCGTACAGGACGTGCTGGGTCCGCATCGGTGTCACCTCCCGGCCCCCGGCAGGTATCGGTGTCGGTTCCGGTCGTGGCCACCGGGCTCTTGTCGATCCGCGTCGAACGCCGACTATGTCCCCGCCCCAGCGCATCGTCTCGCTTGCCCCCGCCGCCACCGCGACCTGCCGCGAACTCGGCGTCGCGGATCGGCTCGTGGGTATCACGACCCACTGCCGATCCGAACTCGAAGACGACCCCGCCGTTCTCGGAGGGTGGCTCGACCCCGACTTGGACGAACTGGCGGCGCTCGATCCCGACCTCGTCTGTACGAGCGACGGGCTGCAGGCCGACGTTCGGGACGCCATCCGCGACCGCGGGATTCGCGTCCACCACATGGACGCCACGACGCTCCCGGCAGTGATCGAGGGGTTCGCCGCTCTCGGCGACGCCGTAGGTCGGGGCGCGGCCGGCGAGCGACTGGCCGAACGGAGCCGCGAGCGACTGGATCGCCTCCGGGAGCGACGGCCTGCGGATCGCCCGACCGTCTACTGTGAGGAGTGGGCCGATCCGCCGATGGCCGCGGGGAACTGGGTGCCCGAAGTCGTCGAGGTGGCGGGCGGTCACCACCCGTTCGTCGACCCGGGCGACCGCTCCCGCGCGGTCACGCGCGAGGAAGTCGAGGCCGCCGACCCGGACCACGTCGTCCTCCACCTCTGTGGCCACGGGGCGCGAACCGACCCCGCGACGTTCACCGAGCGCGACTGGGCGGTCGACGCCACGGTCCACGTCGTCGACGACGCGCTCCTGAACCAGCCGAGCCCGAATCTGCTCGACGGCGCCGAACGGCTGGCGGAGCGGTTCTAATCCACGTCTGGGTCCGGATCGGGCGTCTCCGTGCCCGCGCCGGTCGTCTCGTCCACCGCGCTCGTCAGCGAGACGTTGAGGGCGAGCATCGAGACGACGCCGCCGGCGACGGTGACGAGGTTCTTCACCGCGTGATCGAGGACCGCGGCGCCGAAGGCCGTGGCGCCGGTGACCGGCGTCAGGCCCGCGACGAGGAGGGTAAAGGCCGCCTCGTAGAGGCCGATGCCGCCGGGCGAGAGGGGGAGCACCTTCGCGAGGTTGCCGACGCTGACCGCGAAGAAGCCGATAGCGACGAGCGTCGTCGGCGCGAGCTGGACGTGGAAGGCCGCGAGGACGATGACGGCGGTCACCACGTCGAGCGCCCAGATGGCGAGGCTGTTCAGGCCGATGCGGGCGAACGCACCCCGGTCGGCCGCCACGGTCTGTACGTCGGCGACGAAGCGTTCGAGGACGCCCGCCACGTAGTCGGCGTAGGAGTCGGAACTGACACCGGTGACGATCCGGCGAACGAGATTCCCCTCGCGGCGCGCGCTGACGACGATGGCGGCGACGGCGAGGAGGGCCGCGGCCGCGACGCCCGCCGCGACCGTGAGCGCGATCCGAGCGCTCCGAGGATCGACGCCGGGGACCCCGGCGGAGATGGTGGAAACGATCTGCTCCGTTGCCCCGGTAAGCACGAAGCCCACGAGGACGGTCCCACCGAGGACGGTGATCGTCAACAGGTCGAACACCCGCTCGATGGCCAGCGACGCGAACCCGGTCGGATACGGGATGCCACGCCGCGCCTTGACGACGTACGCCCGAACCCCGTCACCGAGTCGGGCGGGGAAGACGAGGTTTCCGGTCTGACTGATGAACACCGCACCGATGAGAAAGCCGAGTCGTTCGCGGTAGCCGAGTTCGTTCAGGATGTCGCGGTAGCGTGCGCCCCGGAGCGGCCACGACAGGAGGTAGACGACACTCGCCAGCGCGACGAGTCGGAGGTCCGCCCCCTCCAGTTCCGAAAGCACCGCCTGCGGATCGAGATACAGCGTCATCAGAGCGAGCGCGACGACCGTCAGGAGCGCGCCCGCACCGACGCTCACCCGCCGGGTGATCCGCGGGCTGACCGACACCTGCCACCACAGCCGGAGGATCTGACTCCCCATCCCGAACACGTCGCGGACGAGGTCGACTTTCGTGTCGCCTTTCGGCTCCCACTCGACGGGGAACTCCGCCACCTCCAACCCCGCGCGGTGGGCGCGGACGAGGAGTTCGGTGTCCCAGAACCAGTGTTCGTCCTCCACGTCGTCGTGCAGACGCTCGAAGGCGTCCCTGCTCAGCGCCTTGAATCCGCACTGGTGGTCACGGAGCGGCGAGCGGAGAAAGAGCCTGACGAGGCCGTTGTAGACGCGGGAGGGGACACCCCGCTTGGCCGGTCGGTCGGCGACGTTCTCGGGCATCCAGCGCGACCCGGTGGCCACATCGGCCGTGCCGGAGCGCACCCGCTCGACCAGTTCCTCTAGGTGGCGCATGTCCGTCGCGAGGTCGGTGTCGAAGTAGACGAGGGTGTCGCCGTCGGCGGCGGCGAACGCGTATTCGAGGGCGCCGCCGCGACCGAGGCGGTCGTCGCTGTGAACGTGGCGAACGCGGGTGTCCTCGGCGGCCAGCCGATCGGCGATTTCGGGCGTACGGTCGTCACAGCCGTCTTCCGCGATGATCACCTCGAACGCGTTCGCCGGAAGGAAGGCCGCGAGCGTGTCGAGAGTCGTCCGAACCGTCCGCTCGATGGTCGCCTCCTCGTTGTACGCGGGGAGGACGACACTCACCTCGACGCCGGACGAATCCATTTGCCGGGGATGGTCGGGCCGCGTTCAAGAACTTTCTGTCTGCGCCCCCGGCGCTTTTCCCGCAGTCGACCGGACAGAGAACATGACCGCGTTCGACTCGACGGCGGCGAGCCTCGTCGCGCTGATCGGCCTGCTCGCGGCGAGTGCCTTCTTCTCCAGTACGGAAATCGCCACCTTCTCGCTGTCGCGGGAGTGGCTCGACGAACGCGTCGCAGAGGGCGATCGCCGGGCGTCGATTCTCGCCGAACTCCACGACGACCCACACCGTCTGCTCGTGACGCTGCTCGTCGGCAACAACCTCGTCAACGTCGCCATCTCCAGCATCCTCGCCGTGCTGCTCGCGGAGCGGTTCTCGGGCGGCGTCGCCGTCGCGATGACGACCGTCGTCGCGGGGAGCGTCGTCCTCGTGTTCGGTGAGATTCTACCGAAGGCGTACGGGCTGGGCCACGCCGAATCGTGGGGACTGACGGCGGCACGACCCATCCAGATCGTCGAGCGCCTCCTGTTACCGATCGTGCTCGTCTTCGATTTCGTCACGCGACGGGCGGGAGCGATGATGGGCGGCGATCCGGACATCGAGGAGCCGTACACCGACACGACCCCGCATGGTGGCGGCGACGAGCGGGGCGAAGAAGCGAAGTGAGCGGCCCGCCAACGTCGGGCCGTGAAAGAGTTCGAGCGCAAGCAACTCCTCGAACGCGTCAATCGCGAGGGCGCGACGGTGGGCGCGGACATCCCCGAGCGCATCACGGTGCAGGGCGAGGAGGTGAACCTCCAGCAGTTCGTCTTCGAAATCAAGCGCCGGGACACGGTGCCAGCGGGCGAGCGCGAACGCGTCGAGCGGGCGAAGAAGAATCTGCGACGCGAGCGCCTCCAGCGCCTCCAGCGAATCGAGGACGACGAGGTGAGTTACGCCGAGGGCGAACGGCTGGTCGAGAGCATCATCGGCATCGACCGCGCGCTCAACGCCCTCGAACAACTGGGAGCCGCGGACCTCGAACGCGAGGCGAAAGCCAAGAAGGCCGCCGACCGCAAGCGCTGGATGTCCTTCCTCAAGAAAGCGCTGGGGCACGAGGACACCAGCCACAACACGCGAGGGCGGCCGTGAGTCGAAACGCGGAGGTGGCGTCCCGGTTCGAGGAGATGGCCGACCTGCTGGAGGCACAGGACGTGGAGTACAAACCGAGGAGCTACCGCCGCGCCGCCGAGAACATTCGCGAAACTCCCACGCCGATCGAGGAACTGGCCGCCGAGGGACAGTCGGCGGTCGAGGAGATCGACGGCGTCGGCGACGCCCTCGCGTCGAAGGTGGTCGAGTACGTCGAGACGGGCGATATCGAGGAACTGGAGGCGCTTCGCGACCAGCTCCCGGTCGACATGGCGGCGCTGACGAGCGTCGAGGGCGTCGGCCCGAAGACGGTCGGCACCCTCTACGAGACGCTCGACATCACCACGCTCGACGACCTCGAAGCCGCCGCTCGTGACGGCGAGATCCGTGAAGTATCGGGCTTCGGGGCCAAGACGGAGTCGAATATCCTCGAAAACATCCCCTTCGCCCGGCAGGCCCAGGAACGGGAACTGCTGGGCGACGCCCGCCCCGTCGGGGAAACGGTCCGCGACTATCTCCGGGGCGCCGATCCCGTCGACCGGGCCGAACTCGCCGGGTCGCTCCGGCGGTGGCGGGAGACCATCGGCGACGTGGACGTGCTCGTGGCGAGCACGGACGGCGAGGCCGCGGTCGACGCCTTCCTCGACTGGGCCGCCGTCGACGAGAAAATCGAGTCGGGGGCGACGAAAGCGAGCGTCCGCGCCCGCGACATGCGGATCGACTGCCGGGTCGTCGTCCCCGAGGAGTTCGGATCGGCACTCCAGTATTTCACCGGGAGCAAGGACCACAACGTCCACCTGCGCAACCTCGCCATCGACCGCGACCTGAAGATGAACGAGTACGGAATCTTCGACGTGAGCGGGGTCGAAGCCGGCGAGGGGGCGCAACGCGCCGGCGACCGCATCGGCGGCGCGACGGAAGCCGAGATGTACGAGGCGCTCGACCTCCCGCTCATTCCGCCGGAACTCCGGGAGGACCGGGGCGAAATCGAGGCGGCACAGGAAGGCGAGCTGCCCGATCTGCTGTCGGAAGCTGACCTCCGTGGCGACCTCCACACCCACACCGACTGGTCAGACGGGGGCGACCCCATCGAGACGATGATCGCGGCGGCCGACGAGCGGGGCGACGATTTCCTCGCGATCACCGACCACGCGACCGGTCCGGGTATGGTCGGCGGCGTCGGCCTCGACGACGACGAGCTGCGCGAGCAGCGTGAGGCCGTGGTGGCGGCCGCCGAGGGGGCGGATATCGAGGTGCTCCACGGCGTCGAGGCCAACGTCGACGCCGAGGGCGACCTCTCGGTGGGCGAGGACCTCCTCGCCGACCTCGATATCGTCATCGCCTCGCCTCACAGCGGCCTCGACGCGGATCGCGAGGCGGCGACCGAGCGTCTCGTCGCGGCGGTCGAACACCCCGAGACGGACGTGCTCGGCCACCCGACCGGTCGCCTCATCAACGACCGGCCGGGCCTCTCGCCCGACCAAGACCGGCTCGTGGCGGCCGCGGCCGACGCCGGGACGGCACTGGAGATCAACGCCAACCCCCACCGACTCGACCTGAACGACGAGGCGGTGCGAACCGCGGTCGAGGCGGGGACGACGATTTCCATCAACACCGACGCCCACGGCGTCGGGGAACTGGACTACCGGCGCTACGGCGTCCACACGGCGCGGCGTGGATGGGCCGAAACGGCCGACGTGCTCAACACGCGGTCGGTCGCGGACCTGCGGTCGTGGCTGGGATGACGCGGTTTCTCTGTGACGCGATGCTCGGCAAACTGGCGCGCTACCTCCGGATGTGTGGCCACGATACGGCGTACGCCCTAGATCGGGGCGTCGAGGCCGACGACGCCATCCGCGAGGTGGCGCGCCGAGAAGATCGGTGTCTCCTCACCCGCGACGCTGCCCTCGCGGCCCGAACCGACGGTGCGATCCGGCTCTCGACGCGGGATATCGGAGCCCAGTTGCAGGAACTCGACGCGGCGGACGTGTCCCTCTCGCTGCCGGAGACGCCGACGCGGTGTGGGCGGTGTAACGGGGTGCTCGAACCGGTCGAGGCGTCGGCGTCGACGCCCGACGACGCGCCCGATCCGTCGACAACGGATATCTGGCGGTGCGAACGGTGCGGACAGCACTTCTGGAAAGGGAGCCACTGGGACGACGTGAGGCGGCGGCTTCCGAACGCGGACGGGAACCACAAACGTTGAGCGTTCGGGGGACGTCGATCCGTCGATGCCCGAGTGTCGATACTGCGGCGAGACGTTCGAAGACGAGGACGCCCACCTGGCGCATCTCGAAGCGACACACGCGGACGAACTCAGCCCGATCGACCGACGGCGGCTCGGCGTCGACGACGACGACGACGGTGGCATCAGTCTCCGGATGGTCGCTCTCGGCGTCGTCATCCTCCTCGCAGCGGGGGTGGTGGGGTACGCGACCCTCATGGGCAGCGACGGCGCGAACCGGGCGATCGAGCCCCGCGATGTCGGAAGCGTCCACTACCACGGAACCATCGAGGTGGTCGTCGAGAACCAGACGGTCGATTTCAGTCGGCAGGCGTTCCAGTACCAGTCGACGGGCGTCGACGCCTTCCACTTCGAGAGCGGTGACGGCTCCCAGTGGCACGTCCACGCGAAGGGCGTGACGCTCCAGTGGGCGATGGCGAGTCTCGGCTTCGAAGTGACCGAGGAGACGGTGACTGTTGGCGAGGAGACCTACGGCGACGATCCGGACGAGACGGCGATGGTCGAAGTCGACGGCTCGTCGGTCGAGCCGTCGACGTACATCCTGCAGGAAGGGGACCGCATCCGGATCGTCGTCGGCTGACGCCGACCCTATCGCTCGCTCCAGTCCTCGCAGGCATCCATGTCGGCCATGACGCCGTCGTGGAAGCCACAGTAGGGCTGGATGCCGCGTTCGGTGCGAACGTACTCGAAGTGTTCGCAGTTGCCGCAGTAGCGGTCGGCGTTGTCGGTCGTCGCGTCCGTCGCCGTCGTCGACTTCCAGACTTCGCTCCCACCGCCGGACGCAGTGGCCGTGGCGCCGCCGGTCGATCGATTGCCGCCGCCGGCAGTCGGTGAGCCGTTCGAGGAGACCGACGCCACCTCGCGGATGCCGTCGTCGTCGCTCCCGCCGTCGCTCACCTGTGCGCCGACGCTCGCCGTCGGGGTGGAACTGCTCCCACCGAGGCCGACGCTCCCGCGCGCCTTCGAGCGGTCGACTTCGATCACCTTCGTCTCACCTTGCCGCGTGACCTCCATGGTGACGGTGCCGCCGGGGTCGTTCCGCGTTTTGAAGTTGGCGATGCCGACGAAGAGACACCAGAAGGTCGTGAGCGCGCCGAGGAAGTAGACGCCGACGGTGGGCAGGGTCAGATCGACCATACCGGGCGCGCAGTTGGCGCCGGACCACCGGCAGGGGTAGGCGTGTGCGAAGAGCGCGACACCGAGGACGGCGACGCTGGCGCCGATGCCCGCGGCGGCACGCGTCGATCGCTCGGCCGGCAGAACTGCCGAGATGCCGAGGAAGACGGCGGGGACGCCGAGGCCGGCGAGGATGCCGCCGTACTCCCGAACCTGAAAGAGCGTCGTTCCGCCGCCGAGTAGTACGTCGGTCGTGGCGACGACGATGCCCGCGACGACGAGGACGATACCGACGACGAACAGAGTCGAACCCGCGTAGATCTGCCGGAGACTCGGGCCGCTCCGGTCGTCCCCGTGGTAGACCTCCCCGAGACTGGTCATGGTCAGGGCTACACCCGCCTCACACAAAACCCTACGTCAGACGGGCGTGTGACGGCGCAATCGACGGGATCGCGATCCGACTGGTTCGAAGACGTTAACTCGCGGGGGGCAGTATCGCCGCGCATGAGCGAGGACACGGACGACGAGGCGGAACCCGCGGTGGAACTCGGCGAGGGCGAACCGGTCGAGGGCGCGCCACTCGCACGGGTGGCGTCCCGGCTCACGTGGCCACAGGAAGCGAGCGGCGTGCGAGCGAAGGAAGGTAACGCGACGATCCGGACGCCCGAGGGCCCGCGGACCCTCGACTCGGTTCTCGATGCCGTCGACGAGACCTACTTCGACACCCGGCAGACCTTCCTCTCCGAGGTGCGGACGGAGATCGGGACCGGCCCGATCCCCACCGCCGAAGAGTGATGCTGTCGGCTGTAAGTCAATCAAGACAGTCCTCATCCCGGGGTGGGGAATGTCTTGGAACGGTTACAGCCGACAGTATGAGTGGGGCAGCCACACCGTGACGGCGAGGAGCTATCACGACGGAGGATAATCTCTACGAGATGCGCCCCCCTCGGCTCTCCTGGGTGCGAACGTCGCTTCTCGCCGGGCTCTGTCTCGGCGCCCTCTGGTCACTCTGGCGCGTCCCGCCCGCGCGTCTCGACGCGCGCCTCGTCCGCGACGTGGTGGTGTTTATCTGTCTCCCGGGTGCGCTGGCGCTCGCTCGTGGCCGCGACCTGGGATGGCGAGTCGACCGACGCGCGCTCCGCAACACCGTCGTGCTGGCGCTTTTCGTCGTCCCCTTTTATGTCGTCGGCTCCTCGCTCCCGACGATCCGTGCGTACTACCCGATGTGGGCGACCAACACGGCCCTCGCCGTCTTCCTCCCACACGCCATCGCGCAGTTCGTCGTCGCTGCGGCGGCCGAAACCTACTACCGGGGACTGCTCTGTGTCGGCGTCCGGGAACTCGGATTTAAGAGCGTCTTCATCAGCCCCGTCGTCTACGCCTTCCACCACATCCACAAGCCGCCCGTCGAACTCCTGCTATCGGCGCCGACGGACGTGCTCTTCGGCGCCGTCGACTACCGGAGTGCCTCGATCCTCCCCTCGGTTGTCGCCCACGGAGCCGGTCTCGCCTTGCTGGATTGGCTAGTCCTGCATCCGCCACTGGTCCCGACGGCGACAGTCGTTCGAGCGCTGTCGTGGCTTCCCATCCCCCTGTAATCTCGGTGAGGCTTTATGTCGGAGAGCACCGTCTCGAAACTCATGGCTACGTTCCAACACGTCCTCGTACCGACCGACGGAAGCAAGGCAGCGAAACGGGCGGCCGAACACGCCATCGACCTCGTCGCCGACACCGGGGGGACGATCACGGCACTCTACGTGATCGACATGGGCGACGCCGACTACGTGGCGGTGCCGAGCGACATCGCGGAGACGAAAGAGCGCATCCGATCGAAGGGCGAAAAGCTCGCCGACGAGATTCGCGAGATGGCCGAGGACGCGGGCGTCGAGTGCGAGACGGCCGTCGTCACGGGCATCGCCGACGAGGCCATCGTCGACTACGCCGAAGAGCACGGCGCCGACCTGATCGCCCTCGGCAAACACGGCAAGCGCGACCCGGACAAGCCACTCGTCGGGAACACCGCTCGCCGGGTCGTCCAAGAGTCGTCGGTACCGGTTCACACGGTCTGATTTATCCGGCCGCGAGGCGTATCGGGGCGTATGGCACTGCCTATCGATCCCGCGACCATCGAAGCCACCGACATCGGCGAACAGCGTGCGACACTGGAGATGGAGCACGAGGCGGCAGTCGAACACGTTCGCGAGACGTTCGAGGCCGCGGGTTTCGGGGTACCCGTGGAGTTCTCGGTGTCGGAGATGCTGAACGAGAAGATCGACGCCGGCCGCGACCCCTACTACGTCCTCGGCGCGTGCAATCCCACGATGGCCGACCGGGTCCTCGACGCCAGCGACGGACGCGTGGGCGCGCTCATGCCCTGTAACGTCGTCGTCTGGGAGGAGGAACCGGGCGTCCAGACCGTCTACCACGTCAGCATCATGCGGATCGGCCGCCTGCTCGACATGGCGCCCGACGACGAGGAGATGGCCGACATCGTCGCCGAGACGGGTGCGATGGTCGACGCGGCGTACGCGGCGCTCTAGAACTCGGTCAGCGTCGTCTGCAACCCCGCGACCATCGCGGATTTCCGACGCAAGGCCGCCATCGACGTGGGCACGTAGTCGACGACGCCCCGAACCGCGTCGGCGAGCGTCTCTGCCGTGGCGTGGTCGCCCTCGAAAGCGTGGCGAACACCCTCGCGAACCTGCCAGACGCCTGCCGGTCCCCAGTAGTCGTCGGAGACGTGCCGGATGACGAGACATTTCGCCTGGCGGCCCCGGTCGTCGAGGTGTTCGAGGACGGCGAGGCGGGCGGCGTGGTAGGCGCCCGCCGTCTCCTCGACGTAGCCGGTGCGGCCCTCGTAGCCCTCCCGGTCAGCGGCGAGCCACATCCCTGCCTCCGGATCGGGGTTCCAGACGCTCCCCGGCGCCTTCAGTTCGACGAGTTCGTACTCCCACTGGCCGGGCGCGAGGACGACCCAGTAGGCGTTGCCAAGAAAGTCGTTGCGGTGAATCTCCACCTCGTCGATGCTCGCCGCGTCCCGGAGCGCCCCCCGAAGGAACTGACCGACGGTGTCGTCGACGGCGGTGATCGACCAGCGTGTCGGGACGAGACGGCGGTTCTCACGCTGCCCCAGCGCTCCGGCCGAGAGGATGGTGTTCACCTCGTACACGTCGAAGCCGCGGCGGTAGAGGTAGTTGATCGCTCCCTCGGCGCGCCAGTCGTCGTCTTCGAGCGTCTTCTCCACCGGTCGGGGGACGTGCGGATTCTCGCCCAGCGAGGCGGAACGGGCGGGGGCGCTCGGCCCGGTCGGTGGCGAGGCGCCGTCGGCGTCGAACTGGACCGTCGGATCGCCGTCCAACCCGATCTCGACATCGACGGGGCGGTCGGCGATGGCGACTTCGCGACCGACGCCGACGAACCCGTCCCACGTGTCGTGGACGTCGACCGGCGACGACCGCCGGGAGTTGAGCAGGCTGGTTCGGCGGCGGAACACCTCGTCCAGGTCGACGCCCTCCTCGTACCACGCGCCACTGGTGGCGAAGCGGGCGGCGTCGCCCTCGTTGCCGACGGGCGAGAGGATACCGGTCGAGACGTTCGGGTAGTCGGAGCGGCCGACGAAAATCGAAGGCGAGACACTCCCGACGATGGCGTCGCCGGAGACGGACTGTTCGATCCGGTCGGCGACGCTCTCGACGTGATCGAGGATGTCGTAGGACTTCTCTTTCGCGAGGCGCCGTCGCTCGGCGCGTTCGTTGGCCTCGATGTCGATAAACTCGTCGAGGCGCATGGAGGCGATAGCGCCGGCCGGGATTTGAACCTGTCGCGCTAGCTGTGGATACCCATCGCTTCGATCTGTTCTTGATACCGGTTGCGGATGGTGACTTCGGTCACCTGAGCCACGTCGGCCACCTCGCGCTGGGTCTTCTTCTCGTTACAGAGCAGGGAGGCGGCGTAGATGGCCGCGGCCGCGTAGCCGGTGGGCGACTTGCCGGAGAGCAGGCCCTTCTCCGCCGTCGTCTCGATGATCTCGTTGGCCTTCGCCTGCACCTCCTCGCTCAGGTCGAGTTCCGAGCAGAACCGGGGGACGTACTTCTTGGGGTCGACGGGCTTCATCTCCAGCCCGAGTTCTTGAGAGATGTAGCGGTAGGTGCGGCCGATCTCCTTTCGTTCGACCCGTGATACCTCCGAAATCTCCTCCAGCGAGCGAGGGATGCCCTCCTTCCGACAGGCGGCATAGAGTGCGGCGGTGGCGACGCCCTCGATGGAGCGCCCGCGGATGAGGTCCTCGTTGAGCGCGCGCCGGTAGATCACGGAGGCGACCTCACGCACGGACCGCGGCACGCCCAGCGCGGACGCCATCCGGTCGATTTCGCTCAGCGCGAACTGCAGGTTGCGCTCGCCCGCGTCCTTCGTCCGAATCCGCTCTTGCCACTTGCGCAGGCGGTGCATCTGCGAGCGCTTCCGCGAAGAGATAGAGCGCCCGTAGGCGTCTTTGTCCTTCCAGTCGATGGTCGTCGTCAGCCCCTTGTCGTGCATCGTCTGGGTGGTCGGAGCCCCCACCCGCGATTTCTCCTGCCGTTCCTGGTGGTTGAACGCCCGCCACTCCGGGCCCGGGTCGATCTGTTCTTCCTCGATGATGAGCCCGGTCTCTTCGTGAATCAGTTCGCCGTCGGCCGTCCTGACGAGGTCTTCCGGATCGAGATCGTCGAGATCGACGTCCTCGTCGGCTTCCTCCTCCTCGCCCTGCCATCGCGTCCGGTCTTCTCGCTGGCGGGTGGGCCGTGTCATCGCGTTTATATAGTCGTAGCTTGTGGTTACTTAAATCCTTGGTCGAAACCGGGTGGCCGTCGTGCGGTCGGACACCGCGACGACATCGGCACACAGCCACCGCGGTACCGGTCGTCATAGGGATTATCGGAAGTCATCATAGATTCTCGCCGTGACGGTCCGGCGAGAATCCACGGACAGTTACGATAATCCCTATCAGTCGGCGTGTCGGCCCACGATGGCGTCCCGACAGCGCCACAGAGTGGTCAGGTGGTCCGTGCCTTCGAAGACGGTACACTGGGCGTCGGGCAGGCGGTCGCGGAGCGCCCGAACACCAGCGACGGGGACGTTCGTGTCGCGGGCGCCGTACCAGAGTCGGACCGGGGGGTCGACGGCGTCGAGTGAGAGCGACCACGGCGACGCCAGCAAGTCGAGTTCCGTGACCGCACCTCGGCAGGTGCGTGCGAACGCCTCGACGAAATCACGGGCCACGAGCGCGGTCACGTCGTCGGGGAGCGTGGCCCGCCCGTCGGCCGTGGTGTACTGTGAAACGACGATCACCGGAGGGAGGCGATCGGCGAGCCACGCCTGCCCGCGAAAGAGCCCCCGCAGGGCGCACGGTGTCGCCGACGCCAGTCGTCCGAGGAGCCGTTGCATCGGCGGTGTGGACGGGGGGAGCGACGGCGGCGTCGCCCCCGACACCACGTCGACGGAGGTAACGCTGTCGGGCCGGACCGCAGCGAGGGCGAGCGCGTGAGGGCCGCCGCCGGAGAAGCCGACGACGCCGACGCGGGAGGCGCCGGCGTCGTCGAGGACGGGAGCGACGACCGCCCCGATCGTGGACAGGTCGCGAACGGGCCACGGCGACGAGCGACCGTATCCGGGGCGATCGATGGCGAGGATCCGGACCCCGTCGCGGCGAGCGGGGGCATCGAACAGTCGACCGAGGCGGCGGGAGCCCGGAGTCCCGTGGAGAAACAGGACCGGTCGACCCGTGGGATCGCCGTACTCGGTGTAGGTGACACGGCGGTCGTCGTCGAACGAAACGGCGTGGGTGGCGCGGTCGTGCGGAGGGAGGGCGGCGTCCATCGTCGGCAGGTGGCGACACGAGCCGAAAACGGCACCGAAGTCGGAGGCAGACGGGTGTGTCCGCTCGCCGAGGCGACCTGCCGATCCACCTCACCAGCGAACGGTTACACGGGGCCTTATGAGTCGGTCCGACGAAGAACCGTCGATGCCGACTATCGACTGCGATCCAGCGATCGCCCGACAGCGACTCGAAACGGCCGGCGTCGAAATCGAGCCGGGCAACACGGACCACGAGCGCTGGCGCGCCGAACGCGGCGATGCGGTCGCCGTTGCCTACGACGATACCGTGGTCGTGCAGGGCGCACGTCCCGCCGATCTGACTGCGTTACTCTCCGAGGCGGGCGGCCGCGCTCACGTCTACTTCGACGGAGCGAGTCGTGGCAATCCCGGTCCAGGGGCGGTCGGGTGGGTCATCGTCTCGGGCGACGGCATCGTCGACGAGGGTGGCGAGACTATCGGCGAAACGACGAACAACCGCGCGGAGTACGAGGCGTTGATCCGGGGGCTCGAAGTCGCACGGGACCACGGCTTCGACGAAGTTGACCTGCGGGGTGACTCGGAGTTGATCGTCAAGCAGGTTCGTGGCGCGTGGAACACGAACGATCCGGGACTTCGCGAGCGGCGAGTACAGGCGCGGGAACTGCTCGAATCGTTCGATCGCTGGTCGCTGGAACACGTACCGCGGGAGATAAACGACCGCGCCGACGAACTGGCGAACGAGGCGCTCGACGATGTCTGATCTGCCACGCGAGGTCGTGGACGCGGCGGAGCGGCTGACCCGACTGGCCCGTCGGGCGGTCGACGACGCCGAAGCGGCCGCCTACGAACGCGACCGGGACGAACGGCTCGACGAATACGATTTCACCGCGCGCGTCCGCGAAAGCGACGACACGCTCGTTCTCCACCCGGCGGAATGGCTGGACGGAGGGACGGTACGGATGGATCGGATCGAGGAGACGGATCGGGCGGTCGAAGTGCCACTCTCCGGCAGCGGCGACCCCGACTCGTGGAAGACGGTGGCGGCCCACAACGCCGAGGTCGTCGAACGGGTGGCCGAGCGTGCGGGTGAGACACACGCCGCGAACGCCCGCGCGTTCGCCGACTTCATGGACAACCACTACGCGCGGCGGGTAGAGACGGCGAGCGCCGAGGAGCTACAGGAGTTCCTGACGGAGTACTACCCGCGGAACGCGTGGCCGAGCGAGAACGAGCGCGACGTCGTGATGCAGTCGCTCGAACACGTCTTTGCGGCGACGGAAACGGCGATGCCCGACGTTACTGCTGCGCGTCGATGAGGTCGCGAACCGACTCGGCGCGGTCGTCGTCCGTCACGAACTTCGAGAGGACCCACTCCATGCGGTTGAGCACCGCTTCGTGGCCGTCGTCGGTCAGTTCGTACTGATTCGTCCGCTTGTCGAGTTCGCTTTTCTCGACGAGGTCCATCTCGACGAGGTTGTCGAGGTTGGGATACAGGCGGCCGTGGTTCACTTCGGTTCCGTAGTACTCCTCGAGCTGGCGTTTGATTGCCAGGCCGTACATCGGCTCTTCCGAGAGGATGACGAGGATGTTGTGCTGGAAGGCGGTGAGATCGCGAACGATGCCGGGACTGCTGCTGACTGTTTGTGCCTCTGACATACCTATCAAAATGTCACCGGGATATTTAACACTTCTCAACTCGTCCTTCAGCGCCCCCCTCAGCCCTCAAAACGTAAGAATGTGACGTTAATTATTCGAGATATATCGCTCATCGAACCAGTTCTGGCCGACGTATCGCGGTGACGACTGCCCGGTCGTCCCGTCTGGCTCGTCGCGTGCCCGGTACAGGACGGCCGACCGGCGGGCCCGGTCGACCGTTCGTATCAGTCATCTCACCTCAGGAGCGGCCGTTCATGTACTTTTTCATTCGTGTTCGGCACATCCCGAAAGGCCTATTTGGCGGTTCGGCCGTCGTATCAGTATGGTGAACCTGTGGACCGATCTGGAGTCCGGCCCGAACCCGCCCGAGACCATCCACGCCGTCGTCGAGTGTCTCAAAGGCGAGCGTAACAAGTACGAGTACGACAAGGACGTGCCCGGCGTCGTCCTCGACCGCGTCCTCCACAGCAACGTCCACTACCCGTACGACTACGGGTTCATCCCGCAGTCGTACTACGACGACGAGGACCCGTTCGACGTGCTGGTGCTCGTCGAAGACCAAACGTTCCCCGGCTGCATCGTCGAAGCCCGCCCCGTCGCCCTGATGAAGATGGACGACGACGGCGAGCAGGACGATAAGGTCATCGCGGTCCCGACCGAAGATCCGCGGTTCGACCACATCGAGGACCTCGACGACATCCCCCAGCAGACCATCGACGAGATCGACGAGTTCTTCTCGACCTACAAGAACCTCGAAGAGGGCAAGGAAGTCGAGACGCTGGGCTGGGAGGACAAGGCCGCCGCGAAAGACGCCATCGAACACGCGCTCGACCTCTACGACGAAAAGTTCGCCTGACAGTACTGCAACCGTCTTCCGACGCGACATCGTCGCCGCACCGGACACGGCTCGCACCGATCCGCCGAGGCGCGGGCGACTCGCAGTCGCGCCGACCGTCGGCCATTCCCGTCGGTTATGCCCGCGCGCCCGTCCCATGTGTTATGCGCATGGGTAATCTTTTGCACGACCGTCACGTGGCTTCTCGCATGAGCGACACTCACCCTGGACTCCACCACGTGACGGTCGTCCCCGCCAACTACGACGACGAGGAGTCGCCGGGCGGCGGATCGACGCATCGATAGCCGGACCGCACCGTCGGCGAACGCACCCCTTTTTATCGGCGCCCCCGTTATGCAGGGATAATGGCTCAGTGCGACGAGTGCGGCAGTCACGAGAACCTGCCGTACCAGTGTCGGCGCTGCGGCGGCACGTTCTGTGCGGAACACCGGTTGCCCGAGAACCACGACTGTCCCGGTCTGAACGAGTGGAACGACCCGGACGGCGTCTTCGACAGCGGCTTCGACGACAGCGTTCGCGACGCGGGCGAGAGTCGGAGTCTCGGTGACCGCATCCCGGGAGTCGACGAACTCACCGGTACTGGCGGTGTCCTCGGCTACTTCCGTGGCAACGTCGCGTACCTGTTTCTCGCGCTCATGTGGATCACCTTCGCGCTCCAGTTTCTCGTCGGCGGACTGCTGGGACGAGGCGCGATGGAGACGCTCTTCGTCCTGCGGTCGGACCGACTGCTCTACGTCTGGACGTGGGTCACCTCCATCTTCGCCCACGGCGGCCTCTACCACATCGCCGGCAACAGCATCGTGTTGTACTTCTTCGGCCCGCTCGTCGAACGCTACACCGGGTCGAAACGCTTCGCGGCCCTGTTCATCGCGAGCGGCGTCCTCGCCGGCCTCGGCTTCGTCGTCGCCAGCATCGTCCTCGGGAGCACGGGCGTCTCGGTGGTCGGGGCCAGCGGCGCCATCTTCGCCGTCCTCGGCGTGTTGACCGTCCTCAACCCCAAGCTCCGCATCTACCTCTACTTCATCATCCCCATCCCGCTCTGGCTGTTCACCGCCGCGTTCGCCGTCATCTCGGTCCTCTTTTTCCTCCAGCCACAGACCGCGTCGGCGGCCAATCAGGGCAACGTCGCCCACCTCGCCCACCTGATCGGCCTCGTCATCGGGCTGGCGTACGGCAAGCGGATCAAGCAACCGCGGCGGGTGCCCGACCGGTTGACGTTCGGCGGGGGTGGCGGCCCCGGCGGCCCCGGCGGTCCGGGTGGTCCCGGCGGCCCAGGTGGTCCCGGCCGCCGCCGCTGACCATGACGCCCGTCCGTCCCGAGTTCGTCCCCGACGCCTCCCAGTCCCGCGAGGAGATGGAGGCGCTCCAGCGCGAGGTGGCCGCCGCCGCGACGTTCGTCGACGACGTGGAGTTCGAACCCGCGGCCGTCTCGGTCGGCCGCGACGCCTCGCTGGTCGGGGACCGGCCCATCGTCGCCGGCGTGGATCAGGCCTTCCTCGATGACGACCGGGCGGTCAGCGCCGTCGTCTGCCTGCGCGGCGGCGAGGTGATCGAGCGCACACACGCCGTGACCGACCTCGCCGTACCCTACATCCCCGGACTCCTCTCTTTCCGCGAAGGCGGGCCGATCCTCGACGCGTTCGCGACGCTCTCGGTCGAGCCGGACCTCGTCGTCTTCGACGGCAGCGGTCGCATCCACTTCCGGCAGGCCGGCCTCGCCACCCACCTCGGCGTCGTCCTCGACGTGCCGAGCGTCGGCGTCGCGAAGAACCTCCTCTGTGGCCGGGTCGAGGGCGACGTGGACGGCCGTCCCGAGGGCTGGCGGGCACCGGTCGTCGCGAACGAACGGGTCGAGGCCCCCGAGGGGACCGTCCTCGGCTACGCCTATCAGTCCCGGCAGTACGAGTCGAATCCGGTCATCAACCCACTCTACGTCAGCCCCGGCCACCGGGTAGGCGCCGAGACGACGGTCGACCTCGTGGAGCGACTGTGTGCGGGGTACAAACTCCCGGAGCCGACGCGGTTGGCCGACGCGTACGCGGACGAGTGCAAAGCGAAGGCGTAGCGGCGCTCCGCACGTGTGATCGTGTTCGTCGTGAGTCGACGCCGCTGGTTCGCCGGAACCGGGCGGCGAACCAGCGGTAAACAGTCACAACGAACACTCTTAAGCCGCATCTCCGTCACCTCCCGGTAATGAGCGACGATCAGGATCAGGAACTCGGGATCACCGAGTCGAAAGAACACAGCACCGGCGAGTGGTACGCCGAAGTCGTCCAGAAGGCCGGCCTCGCGAACTACGGCCCCGAAGGCATGAGTGGCTTCATCGTGACGCGCCCGCGCGGGTACGCGCTCTGGGAGGCCGTCCAGAACGAACTCGACGGCCGATTCAAGGCGACGGGCGTCCAGAACGCGTACTTCCCGATGCTCATCCCGGAGTCGTACCTGGAACGGGAGAAAGACGTGGTCGAGGGGTTCGACCCCGAGGTGGCGTGGGTGACCCAGGGCGGCTACGAGGAACTGGAGGAGCGCCTCGCCGTCCGCCCGACCAGTGAGAGCATCATCGCACCGTATCTGAGTCGGTGGATTCGGAGCTACCGCGACCTCCCCCTGCGTGTCAACCAGTGGTGTAGCGTAATCCGGTGGGAGGCCACCGAGACTAAGCCCTTCTTCCGAACCAAGGAGTTCCTCTGGCAGGAAGGTCACACCGCGCACGCGAGCGAGGACGACGCGTGGTCCGAGACGACGACCCGCCTCGACCAGTACGAGGAGGTGTACGAGGACGTCCTCGCCATTCCGGTCCTGCGGGGGAAGAAGCCGGAACACGACAAGTTCCCCGGCGCGGACACGACGACGACCGTCGAGGCGCTGATGCCCGACGGCAAGTCCGTCCAGGGCGCCACGAGTCACTACCTCGGTCAGAGCTTCGCCGAGGCGTTCGACATCACCTACACCGACGAGGACGAGGAAGAACGCGTCGCCCACACCACATCGTGGGGACTGTCGTGGCGGGCACTCGGCGCGCTCATCATGACCCACAGCGACGATCAGGGGCTCGTGCTGCCGCCAGCGGTCGCCCCCGAACAGGTCGTGATCGTCCCGATCTGGCAGGAAGAAACCAAAGCGGACGTGCTCGACTACGCCGAGGGCATCGCCGCCGACCTCCGCGAGGCGGGCGTCCGCGTCGAACTCGACGACCGCGACGAGCGAAATCCCGGCTTCAAATTCAACGAGTGGGAGCTCAAGGGTGTCCCCCTCCGCATCGAAGTCGGCCCCAACGAGGTCGAGGAGGAGGCGGCGACACTCGTCCACCGGCCGGACGGCGAGTCCGTGAACGAGGACCGAGCGGGCATCGTCGACACCGTCCACGACCATCTCGAGACGGTGTACGCCAAACTCTACGCCGCCGCCGAGGAGAATCTGGAGGGGAGCGTCCGAGAGGCGTCCGACCGCGCGACGATTCTGGGCACCATCGGTCAGCACGGGGGCTACGTGAAGGCGCCGTGGTGTGGCGACGAGGAGTGCGAAGCGGAGATCAAAGACCAGATCGCAGCCGAGATCGTCCTCGTCCCCTTCGAGGGTGGCGAGGAACCACGTTCCTCGAAGAGCGACACCGAACCGATCCACGAGGGCGAGACGTGTGCCCTCTGTGACGACGAGGCGGTCGAGACGGCCTACTTCGCCAAGTCGTACTGAGCGTCGCGGCGAAACGACCGAAATACCACGGTGAGCGAATTTCGGTGCTCGTGAGTCGACAAACGTGTTCCGAGTCCGGCAGACAGGGTGGAGAATTAATCATTATACAAATTCGCTAAGGCCTTGGACCGGCTTAGTATGATATATATTACCTTGTATGTGACTAATGAAGCCTTACGGTAACAGGGACAGGCTGATAAGTGGGAACATAGAAGGGGGGGTTATGACCAAGCCGCGGAGAGACGCCCACGCCGATCAGCGGGGGCTGGCTGACCCCACCGACGAGCGATCGAACTGTGGCGTAGGTGTCGTTCTCGACCTCGAGGGCGGCGACTCCCACGAGACGGTCGCCGACGGTATCGACCTGCTCATCAATCTCGAACATCGCGGAACGACGGGTGCCGAGGAGGCCACCGGCGACGGTGCCGGCATCATGATCCAGCGACCGGACGAGTTCTTCAACGCCGTGGTCGACACCGATCTCCCCGACACGTACGCCGTCGGCTCGGTGTTCATGCCCCAAGACGGCGCGGCCCGGCAGGGACTCATGACCATCTTCGAGCGGACGCTGGCCGAACACGGGCTCGACGTGTTCCACTGGCGGAACGTGCCCACCGACAACGCCGAACTCGGGCAGACGGCGCTCGACTCCGAGCCCAACGTCTACCAGCCGTTCGTCCAGCCGACCGAAGGGATGGGTGACGACGCGTTCGACCGCGCGCTCTACGTCGCCCGCCGGGCCGTCGAGAACGCCATCGATGAACTCGATTCGGCCGGTGCTGGCCGGTTCTACATCTGCTCGCTCGACCGCAAGACGCTCGTCTACAAGGGACTGCTCAAAGCGACGCAGCTGCCGACCTACTACCCCGACCTCGTCGACGAGCGTGTCAAGTCGACGCTCGTGTTGGTCCACGCCCGTTTCTCGACGAACACGCTCGGCGCGTGGCATCTCGCCCACCCGTACCGGAACATCATCCACAACGGCGAGTTCAACACCATCCGCGGGAACATCAACTGGATGCGGGCCCGCGAGACGGACCTCGAACACCCCGACTTCGGTGACGACATCGACACGCTGAAGCCGATCATCAACGACCCGAACCAGTCCGACACCGCGTCGGTCGACAACGCGCTCGAACTCCTCGTACAGGGCGGCAGGGACCTCCCACACGCCCTCCGGATGCTCATCCCCGAGGCGTTCCGGAAGAACGACGAGATGAGCCAGGAGCGCAAGGACTTCTACGACTACCACGCGAGCCTCGTCGAACCGTGGGACGGTCCGGCACTCGTCGTCGGAACCGACGGCGAACAGGTCGCCGCCGCACTCGACCGCAACGGGCTCCGTCCCTGCCGGTACGACGTGACGAAAAACGGGCGCCTCATCATGGCCAGCGAGGCAGGCGCGCTCGATATCGATCCCGTAGACATCGAGGAACGCCACCGGCTCCAGCCCGGTCAGTTGCTCGTCGCCGACCCCGAACGAGGCGAGGTCGTCCCCGACAACGAGGTGTTCGCCGACCTCACCGACGAGAAGTACGGTGAGTGGGTCGAACGAGAGCAGCGGCATCTCGACGAAACCGCCGAAACCGACTACGAACCCCGAGAGGCGGTCGACTCGCTTCGTGCCCAGCAGGTCGCGTTCGGCTACACGTACGACCAGCTGGACCACCTCATCGAGCCGATGGCCAAGGAGGGGAAAGATCCCGTCGGCTCGATGGGTGACGACACGCCGCTGTCGGTACTCTCCGATTTCAACCGGCCGCTGTTCACCTACTTCAAACAGCTGTTCGCTCAGGTGTCGAATCCGCCGATCGACTACATCCGCGAGGAACTGGTGACGAGTCTGGAGTCCCGACTCGGTCCGCAGCGCAACCTCCTCGACGAGACGCCGGAACACGCTCGGCAACTCGTCGTCGACTCGCCGGTACTGACCGACGCCCAGACGGAAGAGATCAAGGCGCTCGACGGCGAGTTCGATTCGGCCGTCGTCGACATGACCTACGAGAAGGGGAGCGACCTCGAAACGGCCGTCGAGAGCCTGCGACGGGACGCCCGCGAGGCCATCGAGGATGGCGCGGACATCGTCGTCCTCTCCGATCGGAACGCCGGGCCGGACCGCGTACCGATCCCGAGCCTACTCGCGACCGGTGGCGTCCACCACGCCCTCGTCCGGAACGGCCTCCGTAACCACGCCGGCCTCGTGATCGAATCCGGGGATCCCCGCGAGGTCCACCACCTGGCCACGCTCGTCGGCTACGGCGCCGACGCCGTCAACCCCTATCTCGCCTATCAGAGCATTGGCGACATCGTCGCCGGCCCGGACGGCGCCGACGAGGCCGAAGCCATCGCCCATTACAAGGAGGCACTCGAGGACGGCCTCCTGAAGACGATGGCGAAGATGGGCATTTCGACCGTCGAGAGCTACCAGGGCGCCCAGATCTTCGAGGCGGTCGGCCTCTCCTCCGATTTCGTCCGTGAGTACTTCGAGGGAACGGAAATTCGGACGGAAGGGATCGGCATTCCCGAACTCGAAGACGATCTCCTGACGCGCCACTCGGTTGCCTACGGCGCCGACCCGGAACTCGAACGCCAGGGCGAGTACGAACACCGTTCGAACGGGATTCACCACAAGTGGAACCCGAAGACGGTCGGCACGCTCCAGCAGGCGGTCCGCTCCGGAAGCTACGAAAAATACCAGGAGTTCGCCGACCTGATCAACGACCAGCGGGAGAACCTCCAGACGCTTCGCGGCCTCTTGGAGTTCGACAGCGACCGTGACTCCGTCCCCCTCGACGAAGTAGAACCGGTCCACGAGGTCGTCGAGCGCTTCTCGACCGCCGCCATGTCGCTCGGGTCGCTCTCGCCGGAGGCACACGAAACCAACTCCATCGCGATGAACCGCATTGGCGGGAAATCCAACACGGGCGAGGGCGGCGAACCACCCGAGCGGTTCGGCACCGAGAAGGAGTGTAACATCAAGCAGGTCGCCTCCGGCCGATTCGGCGTCACGTCGAACTACCTCTCCTCCGCCGAAGAGATCCAGATCAAGATGGCGCAGGGCTCAAAGCCCGGCGAGGGCGGCCATCTCCCGGGGAAGAAGGTCAACGAGATGATCGCCCACGTCCGCTACTCGACGCCGGGTGTCGGCCTCATCTCACCGCCGCCGCTCCACGACATCTACTCCATCGAGGACCTCAAACAGCTGATTCACGACCTGAAGACGGCCAATCCAGAGGCCGACATCAACGTGAAACTCGTCGCCGAGGCGGGGATCGGCACCATCGCCGCCGGCGTCGCGAAGGCCAACGCCGACGTGGTCCACATCTCAGGTCACTCCGGCGGCACCGGTGCGTCACCGAAGACGTCGATCAAGAACGCCGGCCTGCCGTGGGAGCTCGGCCTCGCCGAGGCCAACCAGATGCTCCGCGCGACGGGGCTGCGCGACCGCATCCGTATCTCTACCGACGGCGGTATGATGACGGGCCGCGACGTGGCTATCGCCGCGCTACTGGGCGCCGAGGAGTACGTCTTCGGCACCTCCAGCCTCATCACCTCCGGCTGCGTGATGGCGCGTATCTGTCACACGAACAACTGCCCGACGGGCGTCGCCACGCAGGACGAAGATCTGCGCGACCGCTTCACCGGGCAGCCGGATCACGTCATCAACTACATGGCGTTTCTCGCACAGGAACTGCGCGAAATCATGGCCGAACTCGGCTTCCGGACGGTCGACGAGATGATCGGCCGGCCGAGCCTCCTCGAACAGGTCGAAACCGACCATCCGAAGGCCAAACATCTCGACCTCTCGGCCATCATCGCCGAACCCGAAGGCGGCGAACGCCACAAAATCCGCGAACAGAAGCACGCGGACGTGCAAGATCACCTCGACCGCGATCTGATCGGCAAGGCCTCGGACGCCATCGAGGAGGGCGAGCCCATCCACCTCCGACGGGACATCTCGAACGGTGACCGCGCGGTAGGCGCCATGCTCTCCAACCGTATCTCGCAGCGCTACGGTGAGAGCGGTCTGCCCGAGGACACCATCTCCTGTACGTTCGACGGTATCGCCGGCCAGAGCTTCGGCGCCTTCCTCGCGAACGGCGTGACGATGGAACTCGTCGGCGCCGCCAACGACTACGTCGGCAAGGGACTCTCGGGCGGCAAGGTGATCGTCCAGACGCCCGAGACAGCCGCCTACGAGCCCGAGGAGAACATCCTCGTCGGCAACGTCTGTCTGTACGGCGCCACACAGGGCGAACTCTACGTCAACGGCCTCGCCGGCGAACGCTTCGCCGTCCGCAACAGCGGCGTGAAAGCCGTCGTCGAAGGCGTCGGCGATCACGGCTGTGAGTACATGACCGGCGGCGTCGTCGCCGTCCTCGGCCAGACGGGGCGGAACTTCGCGGCCGGGATGTCCGGCGGGATCGCCTACGTCTACGACCCCGACGGCGACTTCGAGTCCCGTGTCAACAAGGGAATGGTGACCATCTACGACGACCTCGAAGAGTCGGACGAGGCGATGCTGCGACGGATGGTCGAGAACCACGCCGAGTACACCGACAGCGAGCGCGCGCAAGCGCTACTCGACGACTGGGGTAGCGAAGTAGGGAACTTCACGAAGGTGATGCCCGACGCTTACGCCGAAGTCATCGCCGAGGAGAGCCGCGAAGACGTGCGCAACGACCTGCCCGAACCGGCGTCGGCGGTCGACGGGGCGGAAGTCGGCGCCGGCACGGTGCAGACCGGCGACGACTGATACTGTCGGCTGTAACTGTTTCGAGACAGTCGCCACCCCGGAGTGGCGACCATCTCGATCGACGTACAGCCGGCCGGCTCAGAACCCAGTTAGCGACCCAAAGAACGCGTCGACGCCGACGTGGCGATTCTACCTCGTGTTACCCGAGTCCGCATCCTGATCCCGTGCTTCGATGCCCGGGATTTCCGCTTCCAGCCACTCACGGAACCACTTCACCCGTTTCAGCCGCTGGTGGGCAACACTCTCGGCGGCGTCGCTCTCGACCCGGCGGGCGGCGTCACGGCCGCGTTCGAGAACGCGATCGATCATCTCGCCAGCGTCCATGTGGGTGCGTGATTCGTACCCCATCCGCAGGAGCATCAACACGGCACCATTCGCCCCGATTTTGTCGAGGATGTCGGCCTCGATGAGACACTGCGTCTCCAGTGACACGTCGTCGAGCGATCCCTGGTAGGAGTGTTCGCGGACGGATTGAGTCACCTGGTCGACGAACGACTGGGGATAGTCGCCACGCGTGGTGAGATACTCGCGGGCGACGCGCGCTCCCTCGTCAGCGTGGCGTTCCTGCTCCGCTTCCAGCTTTGCGATGTCGTGAAACAGCGCAGCCACACGAACCACGTCGAGATCGGCGCCCTCCCGGCGAGCGATATCGGTCGCGAGTTCGACCACGTTCAGCGTGTGATTGAATCGGTACTCGGCGCTGTGCCACGGATACCATCGCATCCGCCCGCCATCCTCCTCGTTTTCCACACTCGCGGCGAGATAGTCCGAGACGAACTGCTTCATCTCCTCGAACTCCGCGTCCGGGACGGCGGACTCCTTTATTTCAACCCCCACGGTTCCACCTCCGTTGCGTTCGTGCTACTTTCATTGTCGAAAAAAGGAGTGTTCGACTATTAGGCGTTACGACAGTCAGACGGAACCAACGGACGCCAGAACGAGCAGGGCATAGAGGTAGGTCAGCCCCAGGATGACGTTTCGCTTTGGAGCGCGCGGGCGCAGTCCGGGGAGTTTGAGCAGCCACGATCCGGTCGTGAGGAGTGGGGCCAGCAACCGATGTTTCGCCGGTTTCCCGATGAGTCGTCGACAGCGACCGGCAACGCGTCTCAGTTCGAACTCACCGCGCGTCATTGTGGTTCCGGGGCACCGTCGCTTGGGCTCCCACCGGAGCCGCCTGATCCACCGTTGCTCTCGGTCGATCCGCTCGATCCACCTCCACCCTCTCCGCCGGAACCACTCGATTCACCGTTGCTACCGCCGGATTCGCCCGAGCCACCCGAACCGCTACCGGACTCGCCACCACTACCAGATTCACCCGATCCACTTCCAGCCTCGCCACCGCTACCGGACTTGCCACCGCTACCAGACTCACCCGATCCACTTCCAGCCTCACCGGACTCACCAGATTCACCAGATTCGCCCGACTCACTTCCAGTCTCACCGGACGCACCAGATTCACCGGACTCACCGGACTCACCGGACTCACCGGACTCACCGGACTCACCGGACTCACCGGACTCACCGGACTCACCAGATCCGCTCGACCCACGTCCAGCCTCGCCACCGCTACCGCTCGATCCACGTCCAGCCTCGCCACCGCTACCGCTCGACCCACCGCTGCTATCGCTGGAGCCGCTGGTTGGCGCGGCATCGGATCCCTGATCGTCACCGGCAGGAGTCCCCGACTCGTTCTGCGGGGGGGCATCGGGCGCTGCCGGTTCGGACTGATTCTTGTCGGTGCTCGTATCGTTCTCCGGGGTGTCGACGGTCGTGTTGTCGACGGTCGTGTCAGTCGTGTTGTCGGCAGTCACATTGCCGACTGTCGTGTTGTCGGCAGTCGCGTTGTCGACGGTCGTGTTGTCCGACGGTTGCGAGATCGTGACCTGCTGTGGACTGGACTCGTTCGGCACGAACACCGCGAACGGACTGTACTCACCAGTGTACGTGGTCAGTTCGATGGTCCAGTCGTTACGAAGAGTGATGTTCGTTTCGAGCAGCTGCCACTCGTTGTCGTGCCAGTGGCCGATCATCGCCTCCTCGGCGGACGTGTCGTTAGACGTGAACATGGACGGCGAGAGCCAGACGGAGATGCGCACGCAGCCGTCACGCTCCGGAATGTCGAAGCTCTTGAGGCTCCTCATCTCGTCCGCATTCGGCGTGACGCCCTCGACGTTTTTCTCGTCGATCGCGCCACAGTCGACACGCTCGATGCTGTACTGGTCGTTCTGAATCGTCTGCTGGATCGCCAAGTTGCCCGAGTTGTTCTCGACGTCGGAGAGCACGGAGTACGTTCCCCCACCGGAGCCGGCGACGACGACGGCGAACACGACGAGGAGCGTGACCACAGCCGTCCAGTCCAGGCCGGGTTCGTCGATACGGGACATAGTCAGCGGTCACCTCCGGAGCCGATCGCTGACGAGGGGTCTTGCTTCCCCCGGGTTCTGTTACCGGCATCTCCCGAAACGACGATTCCGTCCTGACAATCCGCCCACCCCTTGCCGAAGTCGTACTTACAGCCGGCCTGACCGTCACAGAAATTCGAGCTGCTACGATCCGTGTTCTCGTAGTTGTTACCTCCCAGATGCTCGTGGGTGGTCCTCTCTCCGATATCGACGGTGACGGAGTCCTGCCCAGTGTAGTCGAACACTTCGATCGTCTGGGCGTATTTGATCGCGATGGTAGTGACGAACTCCGGAATCGTGTACGCGTCCGTATCGAGGAGCAGCGTGTCACCGGGTTCATTTTGCTGAGTCCGCTGTGGAGTGAAGTCGGTTTCGAGAGCCTCGGACCCACAAAACGCCACCCAGCTGATCAAGCCATCCTCCGACTGGGGCACCACACACTCCTCACATGACCAGTGAGACGGGAGCCTGACCTGATCCGGATTCTCGACGTGTCGCCGCTGCGTCGCGTAGAAATCGAAGGTCAGGGGAAGCGTCGAGTCTTCGACGTGATCTCGAAGTTCCCACTCGGCGATCAGCGCCCACTCGTCGTCGGGCGAGAGGGTGCCGAGGTGGAACCCTTCACCGAACTGCTCCCGGGCGTCGCGGAGCGGGATGTATCCGCCCGAAAGATCCCGATCGATGACGCCATCGCCGTCGGTGTCGAGGCCGTACCGAACGTACAGGCTCCCTTCGATCGACTCGCACTGCTTGCAATCGGTCCGAAACCAGACGTACGCCGGATTGCTATTGCTCGTGACCGAGACGTCGATCGATCTGGAACCGCTATCGCCTTTCGAGATGGTGCCCAACGAGTCGGCGTTACCCCACTCGGGGTCGGTGGTCAGATCCACGACTCCGGCGGTAACGTCGCCGCGCAGTCCACCTTCGGAGTCGCTCAACACGGCCGCTGCACCGCTCCCAGTCGACGCCGCGGCTCCGACGGTAGCCACCGCCCACAGGAGCTTCCGGCGCGAGAGGGAGCGGCCGTCAGTCACGTCTCCTCACCACCTGCCTCCGAAGCCTTGGGAGTCGGGCGGTCGTCGTCTGCCTCGAACGATTCGCCGTCGGGCGCAGTTCCGCCGTCGGTCTCGGGCGCGGCACGGTGCAGGTACAGCGCGTCGTCCTGTGCCATGTAGTACGTGTTCGCATCCTCGTCGTAGATGACCCAGTCGTCGCGGTCGAGCGCCATCTGGACCAACGACTCGATCGAATCTAGCGGGATCGTCGTGCGCTCGCCGATCCGTGCCGGGAGTTCGCCGCGGCGGACGACGCCGTCCACCGATCGGGCCACCGTCTCCACCGAGTCACCCCCCGATCCACGACTGGCCAGATAGATCACGAGGCAGAACAGAAGCGCGATCACCGTCGCGGTCGCGGCGGCGATCGACCACGCCTCTCGAATCGTGTACGCGACGTATCCGCTGTACGGGGCGTACAGCCCCAACAGAATCAAGATCAGCTGGAGACTCGAACGAGTGAGTGTGAAGCCGTCGCTGTCGCTCTCCTCGCCGGTGTCCCCGGTCGCCCCAGCGGCAGCGGACTCGATATCGGCACCGGCGCCAGCGGCCGTCGCTGACGCCGCCGTGACCGACGGCTCGTCACTTGTCGTCGCGGAGGGCGTGTCGGGCTCACGGATCGACTTCGCCAGTTCCCAGAGCTCCGAAATCACGAACAGGACCATGGGCGTGAGCACGAGCGCGAGGAAGCCGAACTGCGTATTGGCGAACTGAACGACGTGGCCAAGGAACGGGATCACCAGAACGACCTCGCCGACCACTCGACTGTGTGGAACAGGCTCCCGGTCGGCCTCCTCGTTGGCGTCACCCTTTGTCACGTATTCGGCGCCGTTCTCGGTCTGTCGAATCTCGACCACGCGGTGGGTTGTGGGCGTCTCGCTACCGGTCTGGAATGTGATGATATCCTGTTCTTCGATCGCAGAGGGCGGGACTTCCCGGACGATAACCGCGTCGCCGGGACTCATCTTGGGCTCCATACTGCCCGAGAGGACGACGAGCCCGTGATCGGCACCGATCACGCTGGGCACAGCGTAGACGACGAACGGGGCCACGACGGCGATCAACACGAGCACGCCGAGTACGTTCATCGCTAGGCGGAGCGTGCTTCGGTCGCTCGTCAGATCCATATCTGACACCCCCCCGATGCTAACCCATCGGTACCGAGCGTCCCCCGATGTAACGCCATCATCCGATGATCGCCCCCGTCGTATCCATCGTTACTATCGAGTCCGGTATCGACCTTAGTTATCCGCCGCTTTGATTCAACCCACGTACGGGTAAGCGGAGCCTGAAGAAGGGGAAACGGCCCCATATCGGCCCGAAGCGCGGGTTGGGAATCGAGAGGTGAAAATCGACGGGCTGCGCCGGTTTTACCCGGGAAATCTTCGGCCAGTAATGATCGATTACCACCGCGTTTGGACATGATTAGTCCCCCGGACACGGACGTGGGTCGAAGGAAATTTGGAACGTCGCCGAATCGCCCTGGATCACGTTGATATCGTCACCGGGCGCTCCCGAAGGCAGCGTCTCCGGAATATCCCATTTGAACGACACGTACACCTCGGGCTCGTTCGTGGGGTCCAAGCAGGTCGTGCCGCCGAGTGAGAGCTGATAGCCGCCGTCGAACGCGTCGCTCTCGTCCACGTCTGCGATGCTCTGCCACCCGTCGGTGATCTCCGTATCCCCGACGACCGGCACATCACCCCACGTCAGTTCGCCGTCGCCGGTGCCGAACGACCCCTCGTCTTTCCAGATCCTGATCTCGGCAACATCGTCCAGTTCGCCGGCGTCGGCCCCCGACGTCGTATCGCCCGCCGTCCGCTCGGGTTCGACGATGCCGTTCTCGGCGGCGGTGGAGAGGACGAATCGCAGGTACAGTTCCGCGCTCGCGGTCGCCTGGTCCTCGCGTTCGAGCAACCGCGCCCGCATGGTCACCGATCCGGAGTCACCCGGCATCACTGCTTCGTCGACCACGAGACCGACGCCGCCGGTCTCGCCGTCCGTTGTGAGGTCCGTCTCCTCCTGGACGGCGCCGTTCACCGTCTCGCGCCACGAGAGTCCGATGAGCGGTGGGGCGTCGTCCGAGTTCCCCCACTCGTTCGACTGCGCGTACGTCCCGTTCACCGTGCGCTGGTTCATGTCGATCGGATCGAGGCCGAGCGCGGCACCGGCTCGGTCCGCACCGAGATAGAGAGCGCCGGCGCTCCCGACCGCGGCGAGAATCCGCCGCCGAGTGAGCGAGTCGATCGGCATATGAGAGGCCCGCCGGCGGAATCGAACCGCCGTCCCGTGAACGACCAGTGCGGGTGGGATGGGGAGTGAGGTGGTCCGACTAGGCGTCGGTCTCGTTCGCCGCGACGTTCTCGTTGTTCATGCCGCTACCGTCGTTGTGGCGGCACTGCTCGGTGTAGAAGCCGAGGTCGAACGAGGCCGAGTCGGACTGGACCTCGTTGCCGTGGTCGAGTGGGAGCCACCACGAGAAGCCGAAGCAGTGGGTTGCGGAGGCGTCGAAGCACTCCCGAGTTTCGGCGTTTTCGGGACCGCCGAGTTCATCGAATCCAGTGTTTCGATTGCCATCGAGCGGGATACCGCGTCCGTTGTTAGTAGTGAGTAGATCGATAGCGTCACGGAGCGTCTCGCCGCGGAAGATGTACTCCTCACCGCCCGCACCGCCAGCGGCGACGTCGCGTGCAATCTGCTCGGCAGTCGCCTCCAGATCGGATGTGAAGTTGGTGTCGTAGAAGTTGTTGGGACTCAACGCGATAAACATCTCAAGGTAGGAGTCGAGGGCCTGACCGAAGGCGGTGTTTTCGCTGGCAATACCCGCCGCGAGGATCTCCATCCCGTCGTCGTCGTTGGTCGTATCGCCGTTGATCGCGGTGAAGTTTGTCGTGTTACCGTTACTGTTCGTGAACGCGGTGCCTTCGGTGGCGAGTTGCCACGTCTCGTATCGCTCCTCGTCGGAGGAAACGTTACTAGGCTGTGCGTTGTCGTCGAAAGCATCAGCACCGTCGAACGGGTCCGGACCCGGAACACCGCCATCGTCGTTGTCTGCTTCGTCTGTTTGTCCCTCCGTGAACTTTTCAGAGGTTATCGGAGTTCCGTCGTAATCGACCGTGTAAATGATGCCGTTCTGACTAACGTTACGGAGGTAGTTCGGTGCGCCGTCGGTGACGAGCAGGATTTTCTTGTCGACATCCGAGCCTCGGACACCGGGCAAGCTCGGATCGTTGAGGATCTTTCGCGCCAGATCTAGGGCACCGGGCATCGGCGTGTTACCACCCGTGCTGTTGGGCAGGAAATCGCCAGCGATCCCGTTACCACTGCCGTCCAAGTACGCATCAACCGGACTGACAGGTTGCTCGACGCTTATCGGGGTGCCACCCTCCGAAGAGGCGAAACTCATCAAACCGACGCGAACGATTTCCTCGCCCGCCCGTGGACCGTTCGGGATCGTTCCGTTCGGCAACGCCTCCGCGAACGCATCCGCCGCGTTTTTCAGTAGTGCAAGCTGGTTGTTCGGATCCTGATCGGAAATGGATCCGGAGGTGTCAGCAACGACGATCAGGTCAACCGGCTCGGGATCTTCCTGCGGAACGTTATCACAGTTGTTGTCGTACCAGAGTGCCGTGCGAACCCTGTCGGCGAGTTCGACTCCCTGTCCCTCGTCAGGATCGTCGCCTTCGGGTTCGGTGACGCCGTTCTCGCTCTCCGAGAGACCACCGGGAGCGTTGATCCAGAGATAGCCGTCGTTGTCGCAGATGTGCGTACTGAAGGTTACTTCGCCGAAATCACCCGGCTTCACGTCCTGCAGGTTGATCAACGGGTCGCCGGGCGCGGTCGTCTGCCCGTCGATGGTGCCGTTCGTCCGAGCCGGAGAGCTGAGTCCGTTATCGTCATCGCCCACGTTGGCCAGAATTTCACAGGCAGTTGGCGTCAGATCGTTCTCGTCGTTGCCGGGGAATCCGCTGTCGCCAGCGTTGTTGGTCACCAAGTCACCGTAACTGGCGACGCCGTCGTTGTCGTCGTCCGGGAACGCCTCAATGGACGTGTTATCCTGGAACTGGGGAACGGCGCTGTTCGAAACCCAGAGGGAGTGGAGGCCTTCCGTATCATCCTCCACACCGGCCGGATAACGGGTGTAATCGCCGGTGTTATCCGGCTCCTCCATCCGAATGTCCAGTGTTCCGTCGTTAGGGTTGTCGTCCTCGTCCGCGGACCAGTCGGAATAATGCTCCTCCCAGTCCATCAGAAGATCCAGCTCGCCCGCCACCAGCCGGTTGTTCTCGAACGTTTCCTGATCGCTGAAGTACGCGGACGTGCCGAGTCCGGCCCCAGCCGACGCCACGCCGATGCTACCGAGGGCGGCGAGCGCCTTCCGCCGTGAGAGTTCGAAGTCGTCGTTTGACATGTGTTGTGTCCTCCTCGTGACCACCGGTCGGTGGCCGCGCTCCCCATCCCGGGGATGCCCACCGGCGGAGTCGAACCGCCGTCGGCGTCGGAAACGCCGTCTCCGAGTGGGTATCGGGGTCGATTACTGGTCGTCGGTTTCGTTCGCGAGTCCCTCGTTGTTCATGCCGCTGCCGTCGTTGTGGCGGCACTGCTCGGTGTAGAGGCCGAGCCGGAATGACACGCTGTCGCCCTGGATCTGGTTGCCGTGGTCGACCGGCACCCACCACGCGAAGCCGATAGAGTGCTTCGTATCCCCAGAGAAACAGTTCCGGTCACCCATCCCACCACCGTTCATCGCGGGGATGTCACCGTTCAGAGCAGTTCCGTTGTCCGTGTTGAGCTCCGTCAGGAGATCCCGCAGCGGCTGGATGCTGACCGACTCGGCGCCGTTCTGGTAGTTGTTGCCGTCCTCGTTTCCACCAGGACCATCGCCGCCGTCGTCGACCCAGACCGCCGTCTGGACGACGTCGAGGAGTTCGACGACATCCTCGGGGGCCTCGTTCGCCCCATCGGCCTCGTCAGGGTCGTCCAGTTCCGGTTCAGGGGTCGCGCCTTCAGAGGAACTCTCCATCATCCCGTTGATCCAGACGAATCCGGGGTTATCACACAGCCGGAAGTCGAACGTGACTTCACCGAAGTCACCGGGCTTCACGTCGTCAAGGCTGATGACTGGCGCCTCGGCGTCATCGGCCTGCTCGCCGTCCCCGAGTGGACAGCTCTCCAAGGCTCCATCTCCGTCGTTGAACGATTGGTACTCCGTGTTGTCGAGGAACGTGCTGGCGTCGTCGGAGTCCTGAACTTTGATCAGCCACGCCTCGTTGGTCGGAAATCCGACTTCGGAGCCGGAGAGGTCACCCGAGCCACCGACCTCGTTTGCACCGCCATCGTACATCTCCACGGTGCCGTCCAGATTATTATTCTCGTCCTCGCTCCAGTCCGAGTAATGCGCCGAGTAACCCACGCCCATGTCGAGCGTGCCGGCCACGAGGGAGTTGTTCTCGAACGTCTCCTGATCGGAGAAGTACGCGCTGGTCCCGAGCCCCGCGCCTGCCGAGGCGACGCCGATCGTCCCCAGGGCCGCGAGGGCCTTCCGCCGTGAGATGTCGAATCGTTCGTCCGTCATTGTGTGTTCCCCCCGTGAGGGGATGCCCACCGACGGAGTCGAACCGTCGTCGCGACCGGCGTGGGTGTGCCGACACCAGTATGCATAACATCCACCCCCATAGCTAATCGCCAATTCGCTCACATAACGACGCACTAAGCGGCGTAAGGCTCCGATTACCAACACGGACAGCCCAGTCGTCTTTGACACGCGTGTATGGCCGCGCGTTAATCGGTTATTAACCGCTCAGAACGGCTGAAACCCGAGAATTTTAGAGCCGCTCGAACTACATAATCGCGAGTTAGTCGCGATTTCAGGCTCGGCCGTCCACGGGGAAAGCTCCTGATAACTATCCCCTTTTGTCGTGTTGATGTGGCCAACCCGGTCACAACACATGAACATCGGACTACTCCAGACGGACGACGTACTTCCCGAGACGGACATCCACGACATTCTCCGGAATGACCGGCGGAGAAACGTCATCAAGTGTCTTCAGGACCGAGGGCGCGAGGTGTCACTTCGCGATCTCGCGGAGCACATCGCCGAGATAGAGACGAACGAATCGCCGCCGCCGAGCAACATTCGAGACAGCGTGTACGTCTCGCTCCATCAAACACACCTCCCGAAACTCGACGACGCCGGAATCGTCGACTACGACAGTGATCGGAAGACCATCATCCTCCGGAAGTCCGCCAAGCAGGTCGACCTGTATATGGAGGTCGTCACGCAGTACGGGGTGACGTGGGCCACCTACTACCGGGCGATCGGAACGATCTCCCTGCTCAGTATCGTCCTCGCCTCCACGAACACGCCGCTCGTCTCGGCGATCGATCCGCTCCTGTGGGCGAGCCTCTTTCTCGTCGTGATCGCAGTTTCCACTCTCTACCAGTTCTGGTCCCGTCGCTGGCTCTACCTGCAACAGTTGTTGTGAGTTCGAGTTAGGCCGGACCCTTTCGTCAATGAATCCGGTTTCTCGACGTGCTTGAACGTCCGATCGCCGGGCGTATCGCGAGACGGCGGCCGTGTGGCTACCAATATCGAGGGCCAGACTCACGATCGCTAAACCACCATTTTCTCGCTCATGAGCCCATCTAATCCAGAATTAGTGATTTCGATTTTCTCAGATTATCAAATAGAATAATTTGGTCCGAACAGTTATCTCCAAGTCGGTCGCATCGAACGATGACGACATGAGTCAGACCCACCCTGAATCGAGATCGAAACACCGGCCCGAGCAGAAGGCCGAACATAACGCATCGTACATGGCCGATAAACTGTGTAAAGGTTTCATTTACCACGATCGGCGGGAACGTCAGAAGGCGGTCGAGGCGTTCGCCGCGGTCGACCGGCTTCAGTTCGCGCACCTCGACGATGCCGACGCACGAGCTGCGGCCGTGGGCTACGTCGACGCGCTCTGGATCAAAGACGAGATCGAGGAGCGGTGTCGCGTGGACGGGAAACTCGATTCCGACAAACTGGCGGCGGCGGATTGGTCGGAGATGGAAGCCGCGTTCGAGCGGCGGGCGGAGGCCGCCGGGATCGATCCGCGGTACGCCGAGCTGACGACGAACGCGTGGATCGAACACAAGGTCGGCGGCGACTACTGGACGCCGATGATGCACGCACAGATGCTTGAGCTCCGTGCTGCACTACAGGATCCGTCTTATCCGGACAAACCGCGCCACGGACAGGGTGGGTTCGGACCCGAACCCGCCAGGTACGCCCTCGGCAACGAACTCCACGACACGCGCCAGTGGGAACAGGCTCGCGAAGTTATGAAACCATACTTCCGGCGTATTCTCGACGAACACACCGACTGAGCCGATCCATCTCTCCCGCTACGATGCCGGTGTCTCTACCCCGCAGCCATCGCTTCCGGCGAGAACTGCGCCTCGAACACCCGCGCGCCACAGTCCTCACACGTGGCGGCGATGACGTCGATGGACCGACAGCACGATTCCACGGTGTCTTCACCGAGCGTCACCGGTCCGTCACACTGTGGACACCGCTCCAGCCACAGTCGCAGCGCCCCGAGAATCTCCGTGCGCTCGTCGAACCCCAGTCGATGCCACGCCGGGTGGCGTTCGCGGAGTTCGGCCTCGGCGGCGATGTCGGCCAGATAGGCTCCGCGTGACTCCCACTGGCCGACCCGCGTATCGTCGATATAGGCCTCGTAGGCGTCGCCATAGGACTCCACCCGAACCCGGTCGGGGTCGATATCGAGCCCCTCGAACAAGGCCACGACACTATCGTCCTCGTCACCTCGCTCCCGGAGCGATTCGATGCGATCGTCCCACGCCTCGCGGAAGCCGTCCGTGAGACAGAGATCCGTCCCGTTGCGGCATTCTTTGACTGCATCGACCTCGAGGAGAAACGCTTCGATGTCGGCGTCGTCCTCGACGGCCGGTGGCTCGGGGAGTTCGTGCTTGTCGAACAGTTTCAGCACGGAGTCGGGGAAGTAGCGCTTCGTCAGCGTCGGCGTCCCGGGGACCAGATAGCCCCGGAGGTAGACCGCAGCGACGGAGACTCCGAACACGGCAACCGCCAGCGGCGGGGAAACGATTGCTACGAGGCCGCTGATCACGGCCGCGATAACGAGATTGACGGCCGTGCACGGGACACAACGGTTCTCACCGGTGTACTCGGGCTGTCGGAGATGGTGTACTCGGTCACTGAAGGACATGCGTCGGCCGTATCCACACCGCCGTCGATCATAGATAATTGCTCGTTAACCACCGTATGGCCACCGTTTCTCGGGGGAGATCAACGCTCGATCGTGACGCGCTCACCCGCCTGAACCATATCCTCGGTAATCTCGACAGTCCCGCCGTCCGGTCCAATCCGATACGTGCCCGGGTTAGCGACCGTCACCTCGAACGTGCCGTCCGTGACTGACGCCCGGCGGACGTACTCGAAGTCGGCACCCGGAATCGACACCGCGGCGGTGAGACGGACACTGTCGCCGTCGCCTGGGGCCGGCCCGCGGACGGTCGCACCCGGCACGAGCCGGAACACCTTCCGCGCCCCGTCGTCGGTCGCGAAGACGGCACGGAAATGCCCGACACCACTGATGTTGCCGACCTCGGCACTCCCGAACCGGTCGTGGAGCGTCGACTGGATCCTCGACGAGGCGATCAGTCCGAGGTGGGGCAGGTCACGAGTGACGACGAACCCGACACGCCCGTCGAACTCCGCGTACCAGTCGGCACCGCTGTTCGCGTTCGAGAACAGGAAGTCCTCGTAGTGGCGCCGCGCGTAGCCGTACGACGCCGCCTCGCCGTTCACGAAGTAGTTGTAGACGCGGTTTCGCCCCCACTTGCTGAGGACGTAGCTCTCGGGGTAAGGAACGTCGTGGTCGTCGACGTACCCGCTGATCCATCGGGCCGCCTCGTAGGTGGCGTCGTCGATGACGAGTCGGCGATCGATGAGCGCGGCGTAGAGTGATCCGGAGCCGACGGCAACACCCGCGAGGCCGGCGAGCAGGGCGACACGTGTCCGATCCGGGACGACGAGGTCTGCGTCGCCACCGCCGTCGGCGGCGACGGCCGAGCTGGCAGTGTCACGTTCTCGTCGCCGTGGGACTGGCGACCGGACGAGATCGAACCACGAGGCGAGCATCACGAAGCCGACGCCGCCGAGGATGGCGGCGAAGGGGGCCAGCTCACCGGCAAACCGCCGCTGGAGCGCCGCCAGCACGCCGAAGTGGATCGTGTAGACGCCGAGGACGAACCACCCCGGTTCGAGTCGCTGCCATCCCCACTTGGCCGCGAGGGGGAGCATCGGCGCCGCGAGCACGGACGCGAATCCGAGCAGGACGAGGACGCCCACCGCGCCGTAGTTGGCGCCGACCCCGGCGAGTTCGGCCGGGCCACTCCGCACGAAAAAGGAGAGTCCCGACTCCAGTTCGTCCGCGAGGAGCGGGAACTGACGAACCGCGACGACGGCAATCACGCCGAACACCGCCTCGGCGGCCGCGAGCCACGTCCACGACCCGTCCATCCGTCGGATGGCAGCGACCAGCGCCAAGAGGCCGACGCTCCCCAGCGCGAGCAGATCGAGCGCGTAGATCACGGCTGCGTACTGCCACCCGAGCGTCAGGTGGACGAGATGGGCGAGCGCCGCCCCACTCACGAGCCCGGCGACGACCGGGAGGAGCCGTTCCGGTCCGGGACGGCGGATCTCCACCAGTGCTGCGAGGGCGAGTCCGGGCGCGAGCGGAACGAGCAAGAGCGGTGCGGCCTCCCAGGCGAGCGCCTGCCCGGCCACCGCGACGGCGAGGCCGCCCGCAACGAGCCACGTTCGACGGTCGCGATCGCTTCGTGCGAGGAGTTCGATCACGGCCAGCGCCGTGAGCGCGAGCCAGACGTAGTCGAAGGCGTGGTGATCCGCGACCCCGAGTGCGGTCCGGTAGGCGTGAGCGGGTGTGACGGCCAGCAGGCCGGCAGACGCGAGACCGATGCGTACGTCGCCGGTGAGCCGCGTGGCGGCGCCGTAGACGAGCGCGGCCGTGACGACGGCGGCGACGACGGGGTACCACGCGACGACGAATCCCGACCCCCACGTCCCCGCGCCGAACGGCCACGCCGCAACCGCGAGCGTCGCGACGAGGAGCGGTTCACCCTGGATGGCCCGGTCGGGGAGCGACGGGAGCGCTCCGTCGATAAGCGCTTGGTCGGCCAAATAGCGGTAGAAGTAAGGATCGTTCGAGGCGAGGACGACCCAGTCGTCACGGAAGATTTCCTGAACCGTCGGGAGACGAACGAGGACGACGAGCAAGAGAGCGAGAGCGAGGGCGGTGCGGACACGAATTCGGCGGCCGCCGTCGGGTGTCGCGTGGCCGTCCTGCGTCACGTCCGAACGATCAGCCACGGAAGATCATCTCCATCGGCGCCTGCATGGCGGATTCGGAGCAGGAAACGCTCATCGTGTCGTCGATACTCCGTCGTCGACCAGCGTTTCGAGACCATCACGGAGAGTCGTCCGCGGCCGGTAGCCGAGTCGATGACGCGCCCGGCCGATATCCGCCTCGCTCTCGTCGATGTCGCCCTCGCGGGCCGACGTGTGGACGATATCCGACGCCGAGTCGGTCAGGTCGACGATCAGCTCCGCCAGTCGATTGATCGTCACGCTCTCGCCGGTACCGACGTTGTACGCCTCGCCGACGTGGTCGGTCGTCGCGGCGAGCAGATTCGCCTGGACCACGTCGGAAACGTGCACGAAATCACGAGTCTGTGTCCCGTCACCGTGGACGGGAAGCGCCTCGTTCTGCCGGGCACGTGTGAGGAAGGCATCGATGACGCCGCTGTAGTCGGTGGCGATACCGCCGGGACCGTAGACGTTGAAATACCGGAGCGCAACCGTCTCCAGATCGTAGAGATCCGCGTACAGCCGCACGTACCGGTCGGCAGAGAGTTTCTCCGCACCGTACGGTGACGAGGGGGATTTAGGCTGGGATTCGGAGATCGGAACGGTCGACGGGTGGCCGTAGACGGCGGCGCTCGACGCGAACACGACGCGGGCGTCCACGTCCCGCGCCGCTTCGAGAACAGTTAGCGTGCCGTCGACGTTCACCCGGTGGCTCGCAATGGGATCGGAGATAGAGCGCTCGACACTGATATTGGCCGCCTGATGGAAGACGAGATCAACATCCGCGCAGGCGTGGTCGACTGTCGCTGCGTCCCGAATATCGCCCTCGACGACCTCGGCGGCGTCGGGAATGGCGTCACGCGAGCCACGAGAGAAGTCGTCGAGAACGCGGACATCGTTGTCGTCGACCAGCGCGTCGACGAGGTGACTGCCGATGAATCCGGCACCGCCGGTTACGAGTATCGAATGAGTGGTTGGACCGAGAGCAGTCATTGGAGCGTCATGTGAACGATTTCGGCAGGGATCGAGTTGATTCTTCCGTCGATCGGCATCGCACGGTGCTACCGGAGGAACCCGATCGCGTCTTCGACGACCATCCAGAGCTGGCGAAGCAGAATACGCAGATCGAACCAGAACGATTGGTTCCGGATGTAGGCCACGTCGTATCGGAGCTTCTCTGCCGGTTCCGTACTCGCCACGTCGTTGATCTGGGCGAGGCCGGTCAGGCCGGGACGAACAAACCAGCGCTGTTGCCAGGTGCGAACGCTCTGCTGGATGTCGTCGTCGAGCTCCGGACGTTCGGGACGCGGTCCGACGACGCTCATATCGCCGACGAGAATGGACCAGAGCTGTGGAATCTCGTCGAGATGCGTCTCGCGGAGGATGCGTCCGACGCGCGTTACGCGAGGATCGACCTCATCATCGTCCTCGGCACTGAGGACGGCGCCGGTATCGGCTTCCGCGTCGGGAATCATACTCCGGAACTTGTAGACGGTGAACGTATCGCCGAACTCAGCGGTCCGCTCCTGACTGTAGAGGACCGGTCCGGGACTGTCGAGCTTGATCGCGAGGGCGATAATGAGCAGCAGGGGCGCGAGGACGAGGAGCGCGGCTGTCGCAAAGCAGATGTCGAACAGGCGCTTGAGCAGGCGTTCCTGCAGATCCCACGGTTCGAGATCGATTGCCACGAACTCGTCGCGTTCGACGCCGGTGGTCAATACGGCGTCAGCGTGCTGGTCGTGAACCATAGCCGGAACACCGACATCGAAGCAGGTGTCGAGCGTGCCGAAAAACTCTCCGCGGTCGGGGTGAGAGAACGCGAGGAGCGCGGCATCAGCGTCGTGCCGGATCAAAATCTCGTCGAGGCGAGAGAGCCCGCCGAGACACGCCGCACCGGGGACCTGTCCGCCGTCAGTCGCCGAGCCACCGTCGGTGACTGCGGGTGACCGACGCGGGTCCGCGAGCATGGATGGGGCGACGTAGCCGACCACCGGAACGTCCGTCTCCTGTGCCACCTCTTCGATCGTCGACGGATCGTCGCCGACGACGACCGTCCGTTCGGGATCGACTCGCGGACTTCGGCGGATGGCGACGAACCACACCGGAATCAGAACTGCCATCGTGAGGGTGGCGAGGACGAGCGTCGTCCGCGGGAGACGGTAAGTGTAGTCGAAGTAGCCGATCGCAGCGAGCGCGACGGCGGCGAGGACGACGCGCCGTTCGACGAGGAGAATCGTATCGAGCACCCGTCTCGGGCGCGGTTTGAACAACGGGACGAGGGCGCCGATCACGACGAACAGGGTCGTCACGATGGCGAGCGCGAGGTCGCCGTTAGAGAGCGTCGTCGACGGGAGGCGATTGAACACCGGCACCACGACGGCCAGTCGCTGTGCAACCGGGTGGTTCGCGATGGCGACACTCCCCACTACCAGCGCTACAGCGCCCATACCGCTGACGAGCCGGTACCGCCACCCCGAGAGCATTACCAAAGAAGTGCACATACACCTATTTGGTTAGTTAGTGGTTAACCGCATGTCTTCACGCTGGTGGCCGATTGGCGCCGCGAGGTAATCGGCACCTACCGTCGCGAGCGGCGGTGGTAGGACGAGCATTACCCGGCCAAACATATCGTTAATCGTGGATTAAACGAGGAGACCGCCGACGATAGCGAGGACGCCCAACCCGACACAGAGGAGCCAGACCGCCACCCGTCGCACGATTCGCATCAGCAGGTCGATGGTCGCGTAACCGACGACGGCAGCCACGACGAGAGCAACGAGGCCCGCAGTGGGGGCGACGCCGACTCCGCCCGCACGGACGACGCCGACGGTCCCACCGATGAGCGCGGCAGGAATACTGAGCAGGAAGGAGAGACGGAAGGAGGCAGGGCCGTCGTGGCCGCGCAGGAGGAGGGCGCTCGTCGTCGTGCCGGAGCGAGAGACACCGGGCAGGATGGCGAGTCCCTGCAGGCCGCCGACCAGGAGCGCGTCGAGGGCGTTCGGCGTCTCCCGCGTCGCCAGCGAACGCTCGTTGGCGAACCGCTGCAGAACCCCGGTCGCGACGAGCAACGCACCGATGAGCGCGACGAAGGCGCCGCCAGTCAGTTCGGTCACGAGCGCGTCCAGCACGAGGAGCGCGGCGAGTCCCACGGCCGACGAGGCGGCCGTCGCGAGGAGGACGAAGGAGAGTGTCGCTGCCTCGCCGTCGAAGGCCGACGACGGCCCCCGAAGCGACGACCACGAGGCGAGCGCGGTCCGTACCTCGTCGCGGTAGTACGCCGTGGCCGAAAGGGCCGTCCCGAGGTGGACGAACAGGGCGTAGGAGACGGCGAGGCCCGGCGCAGTGCCGAGCGCAGTCAACGCGATGGCGATGTTGCCCTCGCTGGAGATGGGGAGCCACTCGAACACTCCCTGGAGGAGCCCCACGACGACGGCAACCAGATGTGGGTCCATACCGGGAGGAAACTGTCAGTACTTATAGAAGGTGGGGGAGCGCCGGCCGGCGCAGCGACTACGCGGGTCGACGCACGCGCCCGTGACCGGTCGGGGAGCGCGTCGTTCTGCCGAGCAGTCTGCCACACAACGCGACGAGAAGCGCCAGCGGCAGGGCAGGATGGAGGAGGGTGAGGAGGAGGACGGTCAACGGTACAACGACGACCGAGTCGCTCTCAGTCCGGGCGGCGAGGCGCTCGCATCGGGAACGGGTGTGGGGGATCGTGTGCATGAGAGGGGGGGGAGGGAATGCGGCGTGTGAGGGCCGAAGCGGTTCGAGTGTGGGGAGTGAGCCGTCTGTTTTGTTTGTTCGGCTCGTCCCGAACAAACAGACCGAACAGTTTAATACTTACGGTCCGTCGAGTAGAGACGTGAACGTGCGGCGAAACGAGGCGGACGCCGGGGGGAAGGGATGAGCGGGGGCACCCCCGAGACAGTCCGGGAGGACGTGATCGAGTCGATGGAGCGCTCGGCCGAAGTGTACGGATTGAGTCGGAGCGCCGGTCGGGTGTACGGCGTGCTCCACTTCGCGACCGAACCGCTGTCGATTCCCGAACTGGTCGAAGAGACGGGCTACGCGAAATCGACGATCAGCAACGTGACGCGAAAGCTCACCCGTATCGGCTTGGTCCGTCGTCGGTCGAGCGGCGGCGGCGGGCGTCGCGTCCAGTTCGAACCCGAGACGGATCTCTGGTTCGTCGTACAGGACGTGTTCCAGCAGTACGTCGCTCGGGAGATGGGGACGACTCGCCGAACACTCGACCGCGCCTCGACCCGGCTCGACGACTCGGACGACACCGTCACGCAGGAACGTATCGAGGAACTGGCCGAGACGTACGACGAGTTCGAACGGCTGCTCGAACTCTCGATGGATCACTCGATCGACGAACTGATCGAGGCTATCGAGGCGTACGAGGCGGACTAGTCGGGAGTCTCCCGACTGTAGATTCGTACCGAGCCGTCCCGGAACGAGGCTATCGTGACTTCCGATACGCTCGACAACTACCAGGAGACAGCGTAGACACAGCGGTCGTCGCCGCCGCGCCGGCACCGCTCGCCACGCTCCTCGACGAAGACGAAGGATTCGACGGGCGCGTAGCGACGGGCGACGGCCCGGATCAAACCTCGATCGAACTCACAGGGATAAGGGTTCTCACAGGTTACCGTGCCGGTGCGATCACCGGTCGACTCGAACCGGTAGGAGCCGATGTCGCCGCCACGGTGATTCCGTCGATAGGCCTCGTCGATGGACTGAAGCCCCTCCTCCACCGACGAGAGCCCTCTCGGCCACTCGGCCACGTCGGGGATCTGCTCGCCGAGACGATCCAGAATGTGCGGTTCGAGTTCGTCGGCGATGACCTCGAACGTGTTTAGCCACGCCTGCTGGGGATACCACTCGTCGTCGGAAGGGTTGTCGATACCGTTGGCCGCGAGGGCGTCGTACGCCGTCTCCCGGTAGGAGTCCGAAAAGCGGGACAGAGCGTCGTCGGCGACGGCGAGGATCGTTCGGCCGTGGACTTCCACGTCCTCGTCGAAGGCCTCGTAGGGTGCCATCGTACTGTTGCGTGCGGTGCACCGGCAAATAGGTTGGTGAGACGGCGATCACTCCACGGGTGGCCGGAGCGCGGCGAGGCGCCGACACTGATAGAACCGGACGCGCCGAACGAGCAGTTTCCACCCAGTCACCGCCAGGGTCGCAGCGGCGGCATTGACGAGGATGTCCATCGTGTCGAACGACCGGTACGCGAGCGTCGACTGGAGCAGCTCGATTCCCGCACCGTACGCAGTCGCGAACGCGAATACGGCACAGAGCACCTGCCAGTCCGGCCGTGGGCTGGTCCGGAGGGCGTACGCGAGCACGAGCGCCAGTCCGGCGTAGCCGATTCCGTGGAGCCACGTCGAGAGCGGGAGGACGCCGAAGGGACCAGTGACCAGACGCTCCGTGCCAGGTGGCCGGACGACGGAGAACGCGAGGATGGTCACCAGCACCACGGCGACGAGCAGCCAGCGAACCGGCCGCGGGACGAGCGGCAGGTGGAGGCGACGACTGGCCATACGCGGACTATGGCCTCGGAGAGGAAAACAAGAGGCGGTCGCAACGCGGGTGTGCCGGCGCTCTTTTATTCATCGGCTACGTATCGGCTCCATGTCGGCACGGCCCGATTCTCCGCTCGTCGTCCTCCTCGTCGATGGGAACCGAACGGACGACCGGGCCGCCGCGCTCGAACGCGAGCACCCGCGATTCCAGGTCTACACCGAGCCCGACATCGCGACCGGACTGGACACACTCGACGAGCAGTCAATCGACTGTGTCGTCAGCAGCTACCCGCTCTCCGAGGATCGTGGAGCGGACATCCTGACTGCGGTCCGGAATCGCGATCCCGACCTCCCCATTCTCTTGCTCACCGACGGCGACATCGATGCCAGCGACGCCTTCGCGGCCGGCATCACGGACTACGTTCCGCGAACGGCCGATCCGGTCGTGTTGGCGACTCGAATCGCCAACGCCGTTGCCCGATATCGGGCGGAGCAGGAACTGGCGGCAGCGCGCGAGCGATACGACCTCGTCTCCCGTGCGTCCGCGGACGCCTTCCTGGAGTGGGATCTCGACACCGACACCGTCCGTCGGTGTGACGGGATCGTCGACACGTTCGGCTACGAGCCGGGCGAGATAGAGCCGTCGTTCGACTGGTGGGTCGAGCGCGTCCACCCCGACGACCGTGACCGCGTCGTGACCGATCTCTCGAGGGGCGCTGCCGGCGACCTCGACGCGTACGAGGACGTCTATCGGTTCCGGAACGGCGACGGCTCGTACGCGTACGTCCTCGCACGAGGGTACACCACCGAAGCGGACGACCGTCGGCGGATGTTCGGCGTTCTGACCGACATCACGGAACAGATCGAGTATCTGTCCCGGTTTCGTGAACTCATCGAACACTCCTCGGACGCTATCTCTATCGTCGACACCGAGTGGACGATCACGTACATCAGCCCGTCGGTAGAGCAGGTGATTGGCGTCGATCCGGCGTCGGTGGTGGGGACGAACGCGCTCGATCGAGTGCATCCGGCGGATCGGGAGCGTGTCGTCGACGCGTTCCGGCCGCTGCTAGACGCGCCCGGTCGGGAATCCGGCCCGATAGCGTACCGCATCGAGCGAGCGGACGGGGAGTGGGCGTGGGTCGAATCCGTCGCCAAAACCCCGAGGGACCACACGCTGGTCGACGGCATCCTCGTCAACACGCGGAACGTGACCGAGCGCAAGGCCCGAAAGGAACGGCTCCGGAAACTCGAACAGGCCATCGACCAGACCGGAGCGGCGGTGTACATGACCGACGTCGACGGCGTCATCGAGTACGTCAACCCGGCGTTCGAGGAACTGACGGGGTATGCGAGCGAGGAGGCGGTGGGCGAGACGCCGACCATCCTCAACTCGGGTGAGCAAGACGAGGCGTACTACCAGCATCTCTGGGAGACCGTCGAGCGCGGCGATGTCTGGGAGGAGACCATCGTCGATCAACGCCGCTCGGGAGAGAAGTACACGGCCGTCCAGACGATCGGGCCGATCGTCGACGACGACGGATCGATCGTGGGCTACGTCGCGATTCAGAACGACATCACGGACGACCTCCTCGACGAGCAACGGGTTCGCGTCCTCAACCGGATGCTCCGACACAACCTGCGGAACGGACTCAACGTCGTGCAGGGTCACGTCGAGTACGTCGCCGAGCACATCCACGACGAGGAGTTGCAGGACGCGCTCCGGACGGTGACCGACCGATGCGAACGGTTGCTGGCGGAAAGCGAGAAGGCACGACAGTTCCAGATGCTGCTGAACGCGGAGCGGTACTCCCCGCGGCCGGTTCGAGAGATTATTGCGAACCTCCGGACACAGACCGACGGACTCGCCGATTCGAACGTGACGATCACCGTCGGTCCGGACATCGACGGAGCGGTGCTGAACGTGGTCGAACACGCGCTCGTCGAACTCGTCGAGAACGCAGTCCAGCACACCGACGGAGAGGTGACGGTGACAGTCGAGTGCCGACTCGTCGACGACGCCGAGTTCGAATTCGTCGTCGCGGACGACGGTCCCGGCCTGCCGGCGATGGAGCGACGCGTCCTCGAGACGGGGGCGGAGACGCCGCTCGAACACAGTCAGGGACTGGGGCTGTGGTTGACCCACTGGCTCGTCCAGATTGCCGGCGGGTCGGTCACGTTTGCCGACAACGATCCAAGCGGCACCGTCATCAGCGTGCGCGTGCCGCGGCTCTGACCACGACACCCACGTCAAGAAGCTGCCGAACCGCCGTCCTCAGCGCGGGTGTTCGACGGTGTCGTCACCGTCAGTCGAGCGTCCGCCCGTTCGAGGGCTCCCGCCGCGCCGTCCGGACCGCCGACGAGGAGGACGCGTACGGAATCGTCCATCGCCCCTGTCATGGTTGGTCGGAATGAAAAGCCACCAGACGGGAGGGTCGCGCGGCCGACGATGGGCCGGGGCGCCCGGAGAGCGAGCGTTAAGAGGCGTGACCTGCTACCACCAGCCATGAGAACGATCGGCTGGGACGACGAGCGCGATTGTATCGTGATGGTCGACCAGACGAAGCTCCCGGCTGAGTACACGACGTTTCACGCCGAGACGGTGTCCGACCTGATCGAGAGTATCCAGCTGTTGCGGGTCCGCGGCGCGCCGGCACTGGGGGCAGCCGGGGCCTACGGTGTGGCGCTGGCCGCGCAGAACGCCGAAGCGTCGGCGTTCGACACGTTCGTCGAGGACGTGGAGGCGGACGCCGATGCCATCGCGAACGCCCGTCCGACGGCGGTGAACCTCTCCCGGGAAGTCGAACGCGTGGTGGCCGAACTCCGCACCTGTTCGTCGGTCGCCGAGGCGCGGGAGCGGACGCTGGCGCTCGCCGAGGAGATCGCCGACGCCGACGTGACGCGGAACAAACGCCTCGGCGCGCACGGCGCCGAACTCCTCGCGGACGGCGACACGGTGATGACACACTGCAACGCCGGCGCCCTCGCGACCGTCGACTGGGGGACCGCCCTCGGCGTGATCTACTCCGCACAGGAGGCCGGCAAGGACGTCCGCGTCGTCGCCAACGAGACGCGCCCGCTGAATCAGGGCGCGCGCATCACGACGACCGAACTCATAGAACACGGCGTCGACGTGACGCTCATCCCCGACAGCGCGAGCGGGCTGTGCATGCAAGAAGCGCGGATCGATGCCGTCGTCGTTGGTGCCGACCGAATCGTCCTCGACGGCGGCGAGCAGTTCGGAAGGCAGGGCGTCGTCTTCAACAAGATCGGCACGTACAACCACGCCGTCCTCGCCGACCGCCACGACGTGCCGTTCGTCGTCGCCGCGCCCCACGCGACGGTCGACACCGAGCGAAACGCCGACGAGGTGGAGATCGAACGGCGTGACCCCGACGAGCTTCGCGAAATCTACGGCGTCCAGAACGCGCCGCTGGAGACGGACGTGTACAACCCGGCGTTCGACGCGACGCCGATGGACCTCGTCGACTACCTCGTCACCGAGACGGGCGTGTACGAACCGCCGCTTGACCGGGCCGTGTTCGAAGACGCGGACGAACGAACCGTGGCCTGAGGCCGGTCCCGGTGACGTGGCGTCACTCGACGGCGACACCGGCGAGTCGGGCGACCGTCCACCTCGCTCACTCGATTTCGACGTCGACGGCGGTCCGGGACGCCGCGGCATCGCGGTCGCACAGGTCGTCGAGGGCAAGCGCGACGTTACGCGTGTTGGCCTTCCACGCGGCGTCGAAGAGGTCACCCACGATGGGGATCGACCCGCCAGCGACGTCGATGGCGATGTGGGCGAGCATCCGGAGCAGCGTCGAGTAGGGGACGCCGAGCCGCGCCGATTCGACGACGACGTACAGCGAGAGCGCGCCGCTCACGGCGTCGCCCGCGACGGGCAGGATGCCGAGCAACGGGTCGAGGCCGATCCGAAACGTCGTCCCCGGGATACGGACGCTGTCGTCGAGGATGCGCGCCACGAATCGCATACGCTTGACCGCTGCCCGGTCGACGGAGGCGGGCAGGTCGTCGATCGCAACGTCGAACCCGGTGGCCAGGTCGTCGTTCATGGGCGAATGTAGTCGTCGAGATGCATAATCTTCGGGGCGACGACGCCTCAGACGGTTTATTGTAACTGTGTCCCGGCGGTTCGCCGGACCGTCTTGACGAACCACCGGTGATGGCTTACACTAAACCGTATCACTCCCCCGGTGACAATCCAGCGTAACAGACGACGGCGACGGCGGTGACGCCACCGAGAGCGAGGAAGGCGGCGTCGAACCGTCCGGCGTCGGCCATCGCACCCACGAAGACGGAGCCGGTCGATCCGACGAGAAAGAGGCAAGTGCGGAGGAACCCCCACGCGGCGCCCTGTACGTCCGTCGGGAGCCGAGCCACGATGTAGGAGTTCGTCACCGGCGCGAGCGCCAGCCGGGTGCCGAGCAAGAAGACCAGCACGCCCCAAGCGAGACGACCGTCGACGGCGGGGACGGCCAACAGGGTGACGACGGCGACGACGGCGACGCCGACCAGAACCGGACGCGCGCCGTAGCGATCCGACGCGGTGCCGACCGCGACCTGACAGATCGTCCCCCCGACGAACAGGAGCGAGAAGATCAGCCCTGCGAGGCTCTGGCCGATCCCTTCGTGCGTGACGAGGTAGGTCGGCAGGAAGGCGGTCAGGCCCTGAAACGCGAAGAGGTAGAACGTGAACGCGACGCTGGCGAGGAGGACGTTTCGATCCCCGAGTGCGCGGGGGAGACTGCGGAACACCGCCCGGAGCGACGGGGATGCGCCGGCCGATCCGCCGTCGGTCCGGGGCGCCGAGTCGATGGGGTCTGGGAGCGTCACCCACGCGAGGACGGCAACCACGAGGAAGGCGGGAACCGTCCCGCCGACGAGGAGGCGCCAGCCGAGGATGCCGACGGCCGTCCCGCCGACGAGTGGGATAACCGCGGACCCGAGGCTCCCAGCCGCGAGCGTGATGCCGAACGCGGCACCGTCGTTGGCAGGGAAGGCCTTCGAGAGCGACATCCCGCGTGCGGGGCCGTAGAGCCCGGAGCCGACGCCGAACGCCGCAGCGCCGAGGAGGAAGACGACAAAGAGCGGCGCCGCGGCGAGGAGGGCGAGACTCGCCGCACTTCCGGCGAGACTCGCCGCGAGGACGGTTCGCTCGCCGATCCGATCGGTGAGCAGTCCCGCCGGGAACTGCATCAGGGCGTAACAGCCCCAGATGATCGTCACCGCGAGGCCGGCCGCGGCGTTGTCGAGGTGGAACGTCGACTTGACCTGCGGTAGCAGCGTCGGGACCAGAAAGCGGAGACCGAGCGTGAACAGCCACCCGACGGCGACGGTCAGGAGAACCCAGCCGCGGCCGTCGCCACGGAGGGCACCGACGGTGTCGCGGGGGAAACGACGGGACACGTGCGGCCCCAGGGCCGGCGGCGTGAAGAACGCCGCGGACCGGTGATCGTTTGCCGGTTGTGGACCGACCGCGGCTCACGGCGTCGTCCGACTCGCCGTAACGGTGTTCCAGTGATTGCCGGCCACGGCGGAACTGACGGACGACCGTCCGTCTCGGTCGGAGACCGGCTCGTTCGATCGGCCGTGCAAACAGTTCCAACGGCGATGTCAGTACACTTCTAGGTGTATATAGCCGTACTACTATATACATCGAGGGAGAGAGAGAGCAGTATGTTAGCACATGGCGTAACGTACGTCGAGAAAGTGTGCGCCTACATCACCAGAGGCGGATCGGAGGTGCTGGTGTTCAAGGGGCCGGGGCACGACGGCTTACAGATCCCGAAAGGAACCATCGAGTCGGGGGAGGCGCCGCGCGAAGCCATGTACCGCGAGGCCATCGAGGAGAGCGGACTGGCGACGTTCGAGGCGCTGGAGCATCTCGTTACCGACGTGTGGGCGCGGCGGGAGTCGCCGCCGAAACGATACGTGCGCCACTTCTATCACGCGCCGGTCCACGAACCGCGGGATTCGTGGACACACACGGTCACCGGCACCGGCGCGGAACGTGGCGCGGAGTTCGAGTTCTCGTGGCTGCCCCTCCCAGCCGATGCCCCGTTCGCTCTCGACTTGGACGACTACCTGCATATGGTGGCCGAGGCGGACGCCGGCGAGACGGCGTCGAGTGTCGCGGCCGACTGATACGGTTTATTGTAAATCATTGCCGGTGATTCGCCGGACCGTCTTGGCGAAGCACCGGCAGACTGTTACATTAACCGTATGATTGGGACGTTGGCGTCCGTCGTAGTCCTTACAATATAGAATTATATTCGAGCTTTCATCAGTTATTTATCATGTATTTATGTCCCAAATATAACGGCGAAATATAGATCTGGAAGCCGTCTAGAGCTGCTTTAGTCCCCAAAAATCTGTTTCGAAGTGCGATATGTGTGAGTGCGGCGAACGCCGGAATCGGCGGGGAGAGTCGCGAGCAGTGTCGCGGTATATTTGTTCGACGGCAGGATCACGGCGAGGGAAGCAAGCAGTTATATCAGATATAAATACAGTACTGAAATCCGGTATTCGAGGATCGCTATCGGTGTGCCTCCGACGCGCGTCGACGGGCGGCCGTGATGTCCTCGACGAGCGTCGCGACGGTCGATAACACGGGGTACGTCCACGACCGGTCGCCGTAGAGGTAGTCGTAGAGGGCGTCGTCGACCCGGGCGAACTGCAGCTGCCGCTGGACAACGGCCTGTCGCTCGTCGCCGGCGTGCTCACACCGCCGTTCCAGTTCGGGCAGCGGGGACGGCGACTTTCCGTCGTCAGGCCGTGTTCGTGGGATGTCCTGGTGCCGACACAGGTCGGTGACGACGTCGTCGAGTTCGGCGTGTGCGTCCGCGAGCGACCGTCGCTCTCGCCGGAGGACGGCGCCGAACCGCTCGCGCTCCGCGCGTGCGTCGACGGCGGCGTCGTACAGGGCCGTCTTGAGCGCGGCGGTGACGGGCACGCCCCCGCACAGCGCCGTCGCGACATCGGTCCCGAGTTCGGTCGCCGCGTTGGTGGCGAGCGACTCGCCGTAGACGGCGTCGTAGTGGTCGACGGCCATCACCGTCTCGCGGTAGGCCTGCCGCAGTCGTGCGGAGCGGTCGGGCGCAGCGGCGGCGTTCACGGTCGGTCGCACGCTCGTCCGGGGATGGGGCTCCGACGCCACGCGCGACGGTGGCCGGGCTGGACACGCGTCCACTCGCTCGACAAAGGCCGCGAACGCGTCACGCTCCGCCTCGACCTCCGACCGTTCGTCGGCCACGTGGACCATCGCCGTCTCGATAGGGGCGAGGACGTGTCGATTCACGGGTCGTGCGGGTGCTCGCTGTGTCGTCTCATGCGGTTTATTGTGAGTCAGTGCCGGTGATTCGCCGGATCGTCCCGGTGAACCACCGGTACACAGTTACCATAATCCGGATCACAGTACGATGCTCTTCGTGGTGACGAACTCCTCGACGGTGTAGCCGAGGCCTTCGCGGCCGATGCCGGAGTCGCCGACGCCGCCGAAGGGGATGTCACCGAGGCCGTGACTCGGAGCGCCGTTGATCCGGACGGCGCCGGCGTCGACAGCGTCCGCGACCCGCATCGCACGGTCACGGTCGGCGGTGAACACCGCGGCGTCGAGCCCGAGGTCGTCGGCGTTCGCCAGGTCCAGGGCGTCGGCTTCGGAGCGAATCGCGGTGACGGCCGCAACCGGGCCGAACTGTTCCTCCGACAGGATGCGCGCGTCACGCGGGACGCCCGCCAGCACCGTCGGCTGGAACTGGCGCCCGTCGCGCTCGCCACCTGTCACCAGCGTCGCGCCGCGGTCGACGGCGTCCGTCACCAGTTCCTCGACCCACGCGGCGTGGTCGTCGGTGATGAGCGGCCCCGCGGCGGTGGCGTCGTCGAACAGCGGCCCCGGCCGCCAGTCGTCGACGCTGTCGGCCAGCCGGTCGACGAGATCGTCGTGAACCGCCTCGTGGGCGAGGATGCGGCCGATGGCCGAACAGCGCTGGCCCGCGAACTTGAACGAGCCTTTCGCGCAGTGGCTCGCTGTGGCATCGAGATCGGCGTCCGGGAAGACGATAGCCGGCGCGTTTCCCCCGAGTTCCATGTGGAGCGTGACGAGACCGCTCTCGCGGGCGACGTGTGCGCCGGCCGCTGAGGAGCCAGTCATCGCGATGGCGTCGATCCGGTCGTCGCGAGCGAGGGCGTCGCCGATGGTCGACGACGGCCCCGGGACGAAGTTGAGGCCACCGGCCGGCAGATCGACCGCCTCGTCGACGAGTCGGGTCAGGAGCGCCGCACAGATCGGCGTCTTCGAAGAGGGCTTCAGGATGACGCTGTTGCCCGCGGCGAGCGCGGGCGCCACCTGGAGCGCCGTCGTCGCCAGCGGGTAGTTGTACGGGGCGATACAGAGCACCGTCCCCACGGGCCGAGGCTTCACCACGGCGTTCCACCCCTCGTGACCCGCGGTCGTGCCTTCGAGGAACTCGCCTTGCAGGGTCCGGGCTTCGTCGGTCGCCCGGCGGAACCGCTCGGCCGCCGCGGACACCTCGCTCCGAGCGCTCGCGATGGGTTTGCCCGCCTCCCGAACCACGACCTGCGCCAGTTCGTCGGCGTGGGCCTCGATGGCGTCCGCAATCCCGTCGAGCCAGCGACCCCGCTCTACGATGGTCGCGTCGGCCATCGCCGTCTGTGCCCGCTCGGCCGCGACCAGGGCCGCCTCCGCGTCCTCCCGGTCCGCCGTCGCGACCCACGCGAACACGCCGCCATCGGCCAGATCGTCGACGGCGAGGGCGTCGTCGCCCGCCTCCCACTCCCCGTCGACGTAGATGCCGTAGTCGTCGGTCGTCGCTGTCGTCACTGTCATGACACACCCTACCACCCGCGTCGAAATAAAATTTACTCTACTTCGAATAGTCTTTCAACACTACGCACCGTCGGCGGTCGCCGTCGTGCGACAGCGTACTCGACTGCCAGCCAATCGTCGCGTACGGTCGGCTGTGACGGTACGGAACGAGTCACACCCCGAGGTGCCAGATCGTCCCGACGAGACTCTCCGGGGACTCCCGATAACCCCTATCTTTTTTCGAGGAGAGAATCCGACACTTTCCACACAATCCACCGTCGATTGCAGGCGGGATATTCCACGCTACCTCCCACCATTAAGTAATTCTACCTACATAGGCTATGTATGGCGATTCAGGTCACGCGCACCTACGTTGGTTCCATCCAGAACCAGCAACAGGTCTGCGACGGCCTTGACTCGCTCGGGGGTTCCGCCTCGAAGATCTGGAACGTCGCACGATGGACAGCCGACCGCGTGTGGGGCGAAATCGGTGAGATCCCCGACGAAGGGTCGCTCAAATCCTACATGAAGAACTAGTCGTGCTGGAAAGACTTGAACGCACAATCCAGTCAGAAAGTCATCGAAGAACTTTCCGACGCTTTCCAGTCGTGGTTCGACCTGCGACACAAAGACGAAACGGCGAATCCGCCCGGCTACCGCAAACACGGCAACGAACGGCCACGTTCAACGGTCACGTTCAAAGCAGACGGATTCAAACATGACCCCGAGAACAACCGGGTCCGACTCAGCAAAGGCTCGAACCTCAAAGAGCATTTCTCGGACTTTATCCTCTGCGAGTATCAGACTCGCCCGGACGTAGACCTCTCGGAAGTCTCGAAGGTGCAGAACGTTCGAGCCGTCTGGAACGGTGATGAATGGGAACTGCATTTCTTCTGCAAAGTCAGTCTCGAAATGAACGACTCAGCAGGCGACGGTGTTGCTGGTATCGACCTTGGTATCAAGAACATCGCCACGATCGCGTTCCCCGACGAATACGTTCTCTACCCCGGTAACTCGCTTAAGCAAGACAAGCACTACTTCAAACGTGCCGAGTACGACACGGAAGGTGAGAACGGCCCATCCGAGAAGTCGAGGTGGGCGCGTCGAAAACTCACAGAGCGTGAAGCGCACTTCTACCACGTCCTCTCAGACACGATCATCACAGAGTGTGTCGAACGAGGTGTCGGTACACTCGCGGTGAGTTGGCCTGAGAACGTGCGAGAGTCCGACTGGGGCAAGACGGGGAACAAAAAGTTGCATACGTGGGCGTTCGACCGCATCTACCAGTACCTCAAATACAAAGGCGAAGAACGGGGTCTTGAGGTGCTGAAGGAGAACGAGTGGGATACATCGAAGACCTGCTCGAAGTGTGGTGACGACACAAAGTCGAACCGTGTCGAACGTGGCCTGTACGTCTGCTCATCGTGTGAGTTGGTAGCCAACGCGGATTGTAACGGGGCAGAGAATATGCGTCAGAAGATAACTCCGAGTCCTCACGGCAAGGATAGGAGTAACGGCTGTGTGGCACAGCCATCGACATACTTGTTCGACCGCGAGAGCGGGATGTTTCGCACGAGAGAGCAAGCCGTGTCGTAGACCGGCAAATATCCCACCTGCGGTACGGGAAGCCCCGGCGTTTACGCCGGGGAGGATGTCACCAGTACCAGGACTCGTAGTAGTCGTTGACCGCTCGCCACCGCTCCGAGAACGACTGCCGGGCGTCCGCGTACCGGTCGCGGAGCGTCGGATCGGAGTCAAGCGTGCCGTGAGAGCGCAACAGGGCGCTGCTGGCCTCGCCGACATCGTCGAACAGCCCCGCCGAGAGCGTCGCCGGAATCAGCGAGCCGATCGTCGTCCGCGGCTCCATCTGGACCGTCTCACGGTTCCAGATCGACGCACGGAGTTCGTTCCACCAACTCACCGGATCGTCCCCGCCGGCACGCCCGCCGCTGACGAGGTGGACACGCTCGATCTCGGTGTCGAAATGCGATTCGAGGAGCGGGAGGTACGTGTACTCGGCCATCGCGATGCCGGTCGCGATCCCGCGGAGGAATCGCCCGCGCACCTCCTCGGTGGACAGGTCGCTGTCCGGCCAGATCCCGAAAAAGGAGTTCCCCATCGTCGGGTCGAAAAAGGGGCTCCGGTCGGCCTGGAGGATCATCTCGTACTCGTCGCCGGGAGCGACACGCTGGGCGAGTTCGAGCCCCCGTGTCTCGCTGATATCGAAGACCGTGCGACAGAACCAGCGAAGGACGGTGCCGGTCTGGGCGGCGGCCCCGGCGAAGTACCCCTCGATCGGGTGGCGATGGAAATACAGCGCCTCGTGGGGCTCGATGGATTCGGAGACGTACTTCACGACGCTCGTCGAGCCACAGGTGATGTTGTAGTCGCCGGGTTCGAGCCCGCCGGCGGCGAGCGCCGATGCGTTGCCGTCGGTCATCCCCTGGTACAGCTCCGCGCCGCCGAGCCCGATGTCCTCCGCGAACTCGCTCTCCGCGGTGCCGACGTACGTGCCCGGGGGCTCGATCGCCGGCAGGAGGTGCCGCGGGAGATCGACCCGGTCGAACAGCGGCGCGAACCACTCGGGCGGCGTCTGTGTGATGTCGGCGCCGAACTTGAGCGCGTTCGTCCAGTCGGTGCGAACGTCCGTCCACCGCTCGCCCTCTGCGTGTTTGAGCCGGTTGAGAAGCCACGTCGTCGGGCTGAGCAACCACTCGACCGTCTCGAATCGGTCCGGATATCGCTCCCGCAGGTCGAGGATCTTCGGGAGCGGACTCGTCGCCGAGAGCGAGAGTCCTCGTTCAGCCAGATCGTGCGTGGCGCCGAGCGACCGGAGGCGCTCGGCCTGTGCCGGCGCCGTCTCGTAGTACATGCACGGGTCGAACACTGGCTCGCCGGCCTCGTCGACGGCGACGACCGTCCCCGAGGTGCTGTCGACCGAGCAGATGGTCCGCTTGGAGGGGAGATACAGGGCGGCCGATCGGAGCGCGCGCTCCCACTCCTCGATCGTGTGGCGGTCGATCTCCGATCGCCCGCTCAAGACGACCTCACCCGACGCGTCGTAGGCCGTGGTCCGCGCGCCGGCCGTTCCCAGATCGATCCCGACGAGTTGGGGGTCGTCCATGCGCGTACTTGCCACCCGATCCGGTTGTGTTTTCCGATCAAGTGACTGCCGGGAGTCGGGTCCCAGCCCTTCCGAGCGCGCCGCCGTCAGTGCTGGCCGTAGCTCTCGAACACCGACCGGAGGCGGTCGACCTCCTCGTCGGGGAGGATAACCGGGTCGCCGACGTTGAGGGCCTGGTAGTGAATCCGTGCGCAGTACTCGACCATCATCGAGACTTCGAACGCCTCCTCGGCGGTTTCGCCGACGGCGAGCGTGCCGTGGTTCTGGAGGAGACAGGCGTCGTAGTCCGACCCCATCGTCTCGACGGCGAGTTTACCGAGTGCCTCGCTTCCGGGCTTCTCGTAGCCCGCCACGGGGACCTGATCGCCCGCGAAGGCGATCAGGTAGTGTGACGCCGGGATCGGCTCGGCGAGCGAGGCGAACGTGCTCGCGTACGGCGAGTGCGTGTGCACGACGCCGCCGATATCGTCCCGGTTGCGAAGGACCATCGTATGCATCGGCGTCTCGCTGGAGGCATCGAGGTCACCGGCGACCTGTTCGCCGTCGATGGTCACGAGGGGGACACGCTCCGGCGTGACGTCCTCGTAGGGGACGCCGGACGGGTTGATCGCGACCGTCTCGCCGTCGTCGCACAGTTGACTCACGTTGCCGCCGGTGCCTTTAGTCAACCCTTGCGCGAGCATCTCGCGGCCCAGGTCGCTGACTGTCGTCCGTTCCGAACCGTACTGTAGTTTTTCTGCCATTATTGCGTGGTCGTATCGTTGATCGTGTCGTCGCGGTGGTTGCGGGTCGATTCGACTCGAAGGGCGGGTAGTCAGTGCTGTGGCGACACCCTCCCGTGGAACGAGTCCGCTTCGGTGCCCCGTGATTTGATCGTCTGCCCGTCGTCGTCGAACAGGTTGAGCGCGTCGTAGTCGAACGTCACCTCGACCGACGTTCGCTCGTCGGGGGTGTACGAGGGGTCGACGCGGGCGACCCACTCGTCTCCGAGGCCGAGGTCGAGCGAGAGGAAGTTGTCGCTTCCCATCGGTTCGAGCACCTGGATCGTCGCCGGGAGTCGCCGGCCGATGCCGTTCGCTTCGGCGTCGTCGACGACGCGGAGGTCCTCCGGTCGGACGCCGAGTGTCAACCGATCGCCCGGGTCGATCGAGAGCGTGGCCGCCGCGTCGGCGTCGAGTCGGTAGGTGAGCGTGTCGTCGTGGACGGCGACGAGCGTCGGCGTCCCGTCCCGGTGAGCGACCGACACCTCCATGAAGTTCATGCTCGGCGATCCGATGAAGCCGGCGACGAACTCGTTGGCCGGGTGGTTGTACACCTCGTTCGGCGTGTCGACCTGCTGGAGTTCGCCGCCGTCGAGGACCGCGATCCGGTCACCCATCGTCATCGCTTCGGCCTGGTCGTGCGTGACGTACACCGTCGTCACGTCCAGATCGCTCTGGAGTTTCGTGATTTCGGTGCGCATGTGCGTACGCAGCTTGGCGTCCAGATTCGACAGCGGCTCGTCGAAGAGGAACGCCTCGGGGTCGCGCACGATGGCGCGGCCGAGCGCCACGCGTTGGCGCTGGCCACCGGACAACTGCGACGGCTTGTCGTTCAGGAGCGACTCGATGCCCATCATCTCGGCCGTCTCTTCGACCCGGTCGTCCATCTCCGCTTTCGACAGGTCGCTGGAGTATTTGAGCCCGAACGACATGTTCTCCCGGACCGTCTTGTGTGGGTAGAGCGCGTAGTTCTGGAACACCATCGCGATGTTCCGATCTTTGGGCTCCTTGTCGTTGACGACCTCGTCACCGATGGTGATCGTCCCCTCGGTGATCGTTTCGAGGCCGGCGATCATACGCAGCGTGGTCGATTTCCCACAGCCGGACGGCCCCACGAGGACGAGGAACTCGCCGTCCGCGATTTCGAGGTCGAGATCCGAGACGGCGACGATCGACTCGTCGCCCGAGTCGTACACCTTGCCGATGCCGTCGAGCGTTACCTTGCCCATCGTTAGCTCCCTCCGGTGGCGTCGAGCGTTTCGGGGTTCTGCACGTAGTCGGGGGCCTCGCCGGCGAGGACGGCGGCGATGTCGTCGACGACCATCCGCGAGTGGCGGGTGACGACCTCCTCCGCGGCGCCGCCGAGGTGGGGCGTCGTCACGACGTTGTCGAGCGCCAAGAGTGGGTGATCCTCGGGCAACGGCTCCTCGTCGTACACGTCGAGTGCCGCGCCGCGGAGGCCGCCGGACTGCAGTTCCGCAACCAGCGCCTCCTGATCGATGAGGGCGCCGCGGGCCGTGTTGACGAAGTAGGCGTCGTCGCGCATCCGCTGGAACTCCGCGGCACCGATCAGTCCCCGGGTCGCGTCGGTCACCGGGACGTGGAGGGTGACGACCGCCGCCGCCTCCAAGAGCTCGTCCAGGTCGTCGACCTTCTCTACGCCGTAGTCGGCCATCTCGTCGGCGTCGATGTACGGATCGTAGCCGACGAGCGTCATGTCGAAGCCGGCGGCACGGGTCGCGACCTTCCGACCGATGGCACCCATGCCCACGATGCCGAGCGTCTTGGCTTCGAGTTCCGGCCCCTTGAGTTCGGCGTAGGGCGACCCCTCGGCGATACCCCAGGTCACGTCCTCGCGTTCGCCGCCCGCAGCCGAGTCGGCGCGTGGCTGGCCGGTGTAGACACCAGTGTGGAGGAGGTGGTGGCTGTGGGCGATGTGGCGAGTGACGGCGAGGACGAGCCCGATCGTGAAGTCAGCGACGCTGACCGCGTTCCGGCCCGGCGCGTAGAGGACGGGAATGCCGCGCTCGGTGGCGGCCTCGATGTCGACGTTCGCGTCCGGGCCGCCGCGCGGACACGCGATGAGTTCGAGGTCGGACGCCGCGTCCAGCACCTCGGCGGAGACGCCCTCGTAGCCGACGATCAGCAGTTCGACGCCGTCGAGCAACTCGACGAACTCGCCGGTCGAGAAGCGTTCGGCCCGTTCTTCGATCGGATGGTACGCCACGTCGCATCCGAGCTCGGTTCGCAGTCTCTCCCTGGCGTCGTCGTCGATATTCGCCGTGATTAGCGTCTTCATGCGTGAGCCTCCGTAGCTACCGTCATTCTTTGACAGCCCCCATGGTCAGTCCTTCGACGAGGTAGTTCCGGATCGCGAGACTGATCACCACGACCGGGAGCACCGTCACGGTGCCCGCGGCGCCGAGCATCCCCCAATCGATGGAGAGATAGCCCATCGAGGACTGAATCTGGAGGGGGGCCGTCTTCGTGTTCCCACCGGTCAGCACGAGCGCCAGCAGGAAGTTGTTCCACGAGAAGATGAAGCTGATAAACGCCGCCGCGGCGATACCGGGCGTGACGAGGGGGACGACCACCTCGCGGAACGCCTGAATCCGGTTACAGCCGTCGATCATCGCCGACTCCTCCATCGATTCGGGGAGTTCGTCGATGAACCCCTTCACGATCCAGATGATCATCGGGAGCGTGATCAGGAAATGCGTGATCGTCAGCCCTGCGAGGCTCCGGGTCAACCCGGCCCCCGACAGGAAGACGTACAGCGGCACCAGGATGGACAGCGGCGGGACCATCCGCGTCGAGAGAATCCAGAAGCTGATGTGGTGGCCGCCGGGGATGTCCATCCGCGAGAGGCTGTAAGCGGCCGGCACGCCGATGACGACGCTGATCGTGACGGCTGCCGTCGCCACGATGAAACTGTTGGTCAGATACGTCAGGAAACTGTTCTCGACGAAGACCGTGACGTAGTTCGACAGCGTCGGGTCGAACGGCAGGAAGGTCGGCGTCGTGTCCAAGATGGTCGACCGCGACTGCAGGCTGGTGAGGACCATCCAGTAGATGGGAAAGAGCATCCAGGCGCACACGACGAAGCCGAAGCCGTACTTCGCGATCACGGCCAGCGCGTGCCCCGGATCGTCGGTGAGACCGGCGAGTCGGTCGCCGATCCCCGCAGTCCGACTGCTCATTGTGCCCCCGCCAACCGCAGGATACCCATCGTCGTTCCGATCGTGATCACCAGCAGGATCAACCCGAGCGCGGCCGCCTTCCCGCCGGCCAAGTTGACGAACGCGACCCGGTACAAGTAGATGTTCAGGATCTCGGTCGACGTACCGGGGCCGCCACCGGTCACGAGCCAGATGATGTCGAAACTCCGGAAGCTACGCATCAGCCGGAAGACGACGGCGATGGCGATCATGTACTTGATGTGTGGCAGCGTGATGTGTCGGAAGACGGCCCAGCGCGGCGCGCCGTCGACACGCGCGGCCTCGTAGAGCGTCTCGGGGACCGACAGCAGGCCCGCGAAGACGATCATGATGATCAGCGGCGTCCACTGCCAGATGTCGATCATGATGAGCGTCGCCATCGCCATCGTCGACGACGACGTCCACTCGGGTGCCGCCACGCCGAGGAACGTCTCGATCAGCCAGTTGACCACGCCGATCTGACTGTTGAGCAGGAGTCGCCACATCAGCCCGGTGGCGATGGGCGTCATCACCATCGGCAGGATGAAGACGGTGCGAAAGAGCGGTCGCAACTTCTCGGTGACCGACCGCAGATACACCGCGAGGCCGACCCCGATGAGCAGTTCGAGCGTCACCGAGACGCCAGTGAAGATGACCGTCTTCTCCAGCGAGTTCTGGAATCGGTCGCCGGTGAGCAGCGAGGTGTAGTTCGCGAAGCCGATCCACTGGTGGGTCTGCCCCGCCAGTGACCACTCGTGGAGGCTCATCCAGATCCCCATGAAGAACGGGTACAGTGCCAGAAAGGCGAGGATAGCGACCGACGGCAGGAGGAACAGCCACTTCAACACTCGATCGGAGATATCGAGTCGGTTGAGCAGGGGCTCTCGGGTCCGCAGACGGCCGACCCTCGCCTGTAGCTCGCCGATGCCGATCACGAAGACCCCTCCATCACGACAGGTATTCGCTGGGGATCTCCTTGGCGAACTCCGTGATCGGTGGGGCGGCGTCGGAGAGGGCCTGCTGAGCCGATTTGTTGTCCGTGACGGCGCTGTTCATGGCCACCGCCGCCTCGGTCATCATGTCCATGTTCTGGGGCGTGTGCAGGGGCACCGGCGGCGGGGAGGAGGGAACCATCTCCATCCCCTGCCGGTGTGCCTCCCGCCACGACTCCTTGGGGCCGTTCTCGAGATACTCGTCCTGCTCGAACAGCCAGTTGCTCCGGGCCGGACCGTACACCGGCTGTCCCTGCCACTGCTGGACGTTGTTCAGCAGGATCATGGGCCGGCAGGTCGCCCACTGCAGGAACAGCCAGGCCGCACCGGGATTGTCGGTGTACTGGCTGATGCCGAGTGCCCACTCCCAGGTGCTCGCGACCTGATCGCCGTCCGGGCCGGGAACCGGGGGCACCCACTCGGTCCGCTCGCGCTGTTCCGCCGTCCACGGGCCGATCGCCGAAGGGGTGTGCAGGATCATCCCGACGCGGCCGTTCCCCATCGCCTGATTCGACCGATACCAGTCGAACGAGCCGATGTCCGACGGGCCGTAGTCGCCCATCATCTCCGCGAAGATTTCGAGCGACGCGACGCCCGGATCGGAGTCGAGGGTCGCCTGTCGGTTCCCGTAGTCCAGCCAGTCGGCGCCGTAGGACTTGAACACCGTCGCCCAGTTGGCCGACGAGAGCGTGGTCGAACTCGCCCGGGAACAGATCCCCGCACGGTCGACCTCGTCCGACTCGTGAATGGCCTTCGCCACGTCACGCATCGACGGGTAGTCGGTCGGCACGTCCATGCCGACGGCCTCCAGCGACGGCTTGTCGTACCCCAGACAGCCGTAGGCTTCGATGCCGAACGGCATGGCGATGAAGTCGTCGTCCCCGTACGTGTACGCGTCGAGGGCGGCCTGTGGGTAGTCGTCGAGATGGAGCCAGTCGGTGTTCGTCAGGCTCGAATCGTTGATGTACTGATTCAGATCCTTCACCCAGCCGGCGCTGTGGTACCGCGCGCTCGGCCAGAGCCCGAGGAAGAAGCCGTCGAAGATACCCGTCTCCGAGTTGAGGTCGAGCGTCAGTTTCTGCCAGAGTTGGTCCTCGGGGAAGGTGTTGTACTGGACGCTGATGCCGGTCAGCTCTTCGAAATACGAGAGGAGCGGCTCCGTCACCGAGGTGAACGGATGAACGTTCATCCCGAAGATGAGCGAGGTTCCCTCGAACTGCTTCCAGTCGATACCGGCCTGCTGGCAGTGCTGGTTGATCCGCTCACCCCACTCCTGCACTGCGGCGGACTGCGACGGGAGGCCGGAACTCCCGCCACCTCCGCCGTCACCGCCTCCGCCGCCGGTGCCGGTGCCGCCGTCGTTGCTCGAACAGCCGGCGAGGCCGACGACCGAGGCACCGCCGATCGTCCGCAGTACTCGCCGCCGATCCACCAGTGGTCGTCCCGATGACCGCTCCCGTTCGGTCGTGTGGTCGTTGTGGTCAGTCATTGTCACTGCGCGCTGTGGTGTGTCGGCTCCGGCGCATAGCGACGACGCCGTCCGCCGCGAGCGGAGGGGCGTCTCCCCCGCCGGATGACCCGCAGCCTGCTACGGAGCACTGCGGGTGCCTATGCATACCACAGGCACGATGCCACCGTTTAACACAATCCTTAATAAATGTTTGCCACGCAACCCGGTCGCGGTGGTTGGACATCGACAGCGGCCCGCGATCCAGCGCGACGACGACCGGATCGTCACGAACAGTTATAGTGGTCGGTGGCCCGCGTTGACATATGACGGGGGCACTGATCGGCGTCGACGCCGGCACGACCAACATCAAGACGGTTGCATTCTCCCCGGACGGGACCGAACTCGCCCGGGCGAGCCGCGAGAACGAGGTACTGTCGAGCGGCGGGCGGATGGAACAGGACATGACGGCGACGTGGGAGCGGACGGCCGAGACGATTCGAGCGGTCGTGTCGGCGCTCCCGGCCGACACCGACGTTCTCGGGGTCGGCGTCACGGGACAGGGAGACGGCTGCTGGCTCGTCGACGGCGACGGCGAACCGGCTCGGAACGCGATCCTCTGGAACGACAACCGCGCCGCGGGCATCGTCGAGACCTGGGCGGAGACGGGCGTCACCGACGAACTCTTCGATATCTGCGGCAACGGACTGTTCGCGGGGGCGAGCCTCCCGATCCTGCGGTGGCTCCACGACAACGAACCCGAGACGCTCGACCGCGCCGAGACGGTGCTGTTCTGCAAGGACTGGATCAAATACCGGCTGACTGGAGCGCTGACGACCGACCTCTCGGACGCGTCGCTACCGTATCTCGACGTTCGAACGCGGGAGTACGCCGACGGACTGTCGACCATCGCCGGGGTGCCGGGCGTCGAGGAGCGGCTCCCCCGCCTCGAACCGGCGACGACAGTCGTCGGCGAGGTCACGAGCGCGGCCGCGACACACACCGGGCTCCCCGCCGGGACGCCGGTCATCTCCGGCGTCATCGACATCGTCGCCTCGGCGGTCGGCAGCGGTGCGGCACAGCCGGGCGACAGTTCGTCGGTCGTCGGGACGACGGCACTCAACCAGACCATCCTCGAAACGGTGCCGACGCTGGACGAGCCCGTCGGGTTCACGCTGGCGATCACCGACGACCGGCTCACGCGGGCGATGGCGTCGATGGCGGGGACACCGAACCTCGACTGGGCGCGCGCGGAGATCGCCGCGACGGACGACTTCGCGGCCGTCGAGCGCGAGGCGCGGTCGGTTCCCGCCGGCGCCGACGGCCTCCTCTATCACCCGTATCTCAGTTCGTCGGGCGAACGGTCGCCGTTCATCGACTCGGCGGCACGGGCGCAGTTCAGCGGCCTCGACCCCTCACACACCCGCGCCCACCTCCTCCGCGCCGTCTACGAGGGGGTCGCCCTCGCCATGCGCGACTGCTACGAACACCTCCCGACCGAGGCGGATCGCATCGTCGTCAGCGGCGGCGGCGCGCAGTCCGACCTCTGGTGTCAGCTGTTCGCCGACTGTCTCGGGACGACGATTGCCGTGCCCGAGGGGAGCGAACTCGGTGCCCGAGGGATCGCACTCCTCGCCGGCGTCGCACTGGACGAGTTCGCGGACATCGAGGCAGGCCTCGAAACGATGACGGCCGTCGACCGGTCGTACGACCCGCGGCCCGAGTACGTCCAGCGGTACGATCGGTGGTACGAGGTGTACCGGGCGACCTACGAGGCGATGTTCGACGCCTGGGCCAAACGGGACGCCGTCTTCGGGGACGACGACCGATGACGCGGTGTCTGCTCGGCATCGATGCGGGCACGACGACCATCACGGCGGTCGCGTTCACACCCGACGGAACCGAACGCGCCCGGGCCGCTCGCGACAACCGCGTCCACCACCCGCGCGACGACTGGGCCGAACAGGAGCTGGCGGCGACGTGGGAGCGAACGGCCGCGGTGATCCGGGAGGTGGTAACGGCGCTCCCGGACGCCGACGACATCGTCGGCGTCGGCGTCACGGGGCAGGGCGGGGGCTGTTGGCTCCTCGATTCGGACGGCGAGCCGGTCCGGAACGCGATCCTCTGGACGGACGCTCGTGCGTCGGGGATCGTGGAGGCGTGGCGCGACGACGGAACGAGTGCGGCGCTGTTCGACCGGTGTGGCTACGGCGCGTTTCCGGGCATGGCGCTGCCGATCGTCCGGTGGCTTCGCGATCACGAGCCCGAAGCGCTCGATCGAGCGGCGACCCTCGTTGCCTGCAAGGACTGGATTCGGTCGCGGCTGACGGAGACAGTCGGGAGCGACCCGACCGACATGTCCCTCGTCCATCGGGACATTCGGGAGGACGGCTACCGCCCCGACGCGCTCCGCCTCGCCGACGTGCCGGTGGTCGAGGGACTCGAACCGCGAGTCGACCCGCCGACACGCGTCGCGGGCGCGGTCACGGCGTCGGCCGCGGCGGCCACCGGGCTCCCCGCCGGGACGCCGGTCGTCACCGGAACGATGGACGTGGCCGCCTCGGCCTACGGAAGCGGCGTCGGCACGCCCGGCGAGGGGTCGACCGTCGTCGGAACGACGCTCCAGAATCAGGTCCTGTTGGAGCGGCCACGGATCGTCGGGCCGCCGACGGGGTACACTCTCGACCTCGGCGTCGGCGGGCTGGGGTTGCGGGCGATGGGTGCGATGACGGGAACGCCGAACGTCGACTGGGCGCGGGCACAGCTCGCCACAACGGACGACTTCGCGGCCGTCGAGGCCGACGCACGGTCGGTGGCGCCCGGCGCCGACGGGCTCGTCTACCACCCCTATCTCAGTAGCGCGGGGGAGAAGGCGCCGTTCGTCGACCCGGCGGCGAGGGCGCAGTTCAGCGGCCTCGACCCCTCACACACCCGTGCCCACCTCCTCCGCGCCGTCTACGAGGGGGTCGCCCTCGCAGTGCGTCACTGCTACGACTCACTCCCGGGCGAACCACGAACCGTCACCGTCAGCGGCGGCGGCGCGCGGTCCGACCTCTGGCGTCAACTGATCGCCGACTGCCTGGATACGACGGTTCGGGTACCCGCGTACGGTGAACTGGGCGCGAAGGGCGCGGCGATGCTCGCCGCCGTCGGCGTCGATCACTACCCCGACCTCGACACGGCGATCGACGTGATGAGCGACACCGGAACGACGTACGCGCCACGTCCCGGACCCGCGTCGGTGTACGACGACCTCTACGCGTACTACACCGCGGTTCGGGAGTCGATGGCGGACGTGTGGTCGCTCCGTCGCTCCGTCGCCGCGTCGTTCGAGTCCGCCGAGTAAGATCCGTCGCCCCCTCGATGCGGCACCGACACCGTGGATCGGGACGACAGGTATTCTGTGATATAGAACGAGATACTATCGAGTACGAATACATGCTGAACGCACTCGATTCATCCTATCGAGTATTTTGAGTCAGTTACAGCGGTTCGAACGAGTGCTAAATCGGCTTCGTTCGTCGGGTATGCACGAAATCAGTTCTGCATGAAAGAACATTAGCCGCTCCAGCACGATACGCTACCACATGCCCAACAGAGACGCGGCGAACGTCCCGGTGAAATCGGTCGAGACGACGCTCACGATCGTCGACGCCCTGCAGGAGACGAACGGCAGCGATCTCACGACGCTCGCCGACCGCGTGGGCAAATCGAAGAGTACGGTGCACAACCACCTCCAGACGCTCGAACGACACGGGTACGTCGTCAGGGACGACGACCGGTATCGGCTCGGCCTGCGATTTCTCGATCACGGCGGACACGCACGGGCGACGACGCCGAGTGTCCACCTGATACGGCCGAAGATCCGTGAACTCGCCGAGTCGACCGAAGAGATCTGCCAGTTCGTGGTCGAGCAGGCGGGCACGGGGATCGTCATCTTCCAAGAACGGGGTGACGACGCCGTGGAGACACAGACCCGGATCGGGACGTCCGTCCCGCTCAACGGCATCGCCGGCGGGAAGGCGGTTCTCGCCTATTTGCCGGAGGAGCGGGTCGACGACATCCTCGACGAACACGGGCTGCCGGCGCTCACCGAGGCGACGATCACCGACCGGGAGGCGCTGGAGGGGCGTCTCGCGGCCGTCCGCGACCGGGGCTACGCGATCAACGCTGGAGAACACATTCGGGGGATGCGAGCCATCAGCGTGCCCATCAGGACGACCAAGGGTGACCTGCTCGGGGCGATCAGCGTGGCCGGCCCCTCCTACCGGCTCGAAGAGTCCGATCACGAGCGCTCGATCGTCGACAGCCTCCTCAGCGTGGCCAACGAACTGGAACTCAACGTGACCTACTCGCGGTTCTGATAGGGATGATCGTAACTGTCCATCGATTCTCACCGACCCGTCACGGCGAGAATCGCTGCTGACTTCCGATAATTCCTATGAGGTCCCCGTCCACGACGTGTTTCGCACGACAGAATATCGTGTGCGAACGCTCACACGACGGATCGCGGGACGGGCCGGCTGGGCGAATCCATTACAACGCTACGAATGTAATGGGTATCGATCTATCCATGCCCGTGAAAGACGTGTGCGGCCACGTCACCGATACTCGATCGTGTCGCAATACTATCAAAACTTGATACACTATAGATATTTTATACGTTGGGCGCGGAGCGCACCGAGCTCGACCGCGAGCCCGCTCCGGTGTCGAAGCGTGGCGGGACAGCCACCAGAGACAGCACATTCGAAACGCCCAGTAACGCCCGGAGACGCCGAGCTCTACGATGGCTACCTCCGGGACGGTCGCTCCTATCGACCGGGCGTGGGGCGTGTGATACGTCGGCCGCGGATCGAAGTCCGACGACGACCTTTCGGGGAGAAGGCGGCCGAGGGGCGGATCGCATATCGGATTTGTCTTTCGATAGTATAGTACAACAAACAAACATAGTATGTATTCGAATGCCGCTGACACGGGGGTATCCCGCTGTCGGCGACGGCCCGAACTGATCCGTGGAGGCCGGATCGACCGCTGGGTTCGTCGCCGGCGTCGAACGCGGGTACCAGCGACTCGATGTGGGGCGACGGCTCACGACGCCACGTGACCGCGCCCCCTCAGGATGGCTTCGAGACGTAGAGCGCGTACCGATAGAGGGCACCGTCGTACCACAGGAGCTTGCCGGTCGCCGCCCCGTCGACAGCGCCAAGGCCGAGCCGTTGGAGCAAGGTGTCGAATGGGGCCGAGAGCGGCGTCGTCTCGGCGTATCTCCCTCGGGCGATAGCTCGGTCCAGGCGGTCCCGAACCGCCGCGGACAGCCCCGCGGGCGTGAGTTCGGCGTCGATGCGCGAGCCGAAGACCACCTCGCGAAACTGCTCACGGGAGTCGGCGACGCCGACGGCGAGGGTCGTGTACGCCGTCTCGACCACCGGCTCCCGGTCGACGCGGACCCGGTACGCCCACGTGCCCTCCTCGGTCATCGTCACGACCCGGCCGTCGAGCTCGCCCGCTCCGAGTCGCCCCGTCCGTTCTGCCGGCCGACGGAGAACGTACGCGTCACCCCGAAGCAGGTCGGCGGTGCTCGTCTCGCCGTCGGTCTGTGCGTACGTGTGGAGGATCTTGAGTGCCCGCGCGCTCGGCTGTGGGAGGGCGTCGATCAGCACGGCGTCGTCGGGGACAGTCGCCCTCGGCACGGGATCGAGCCGGACGAGCCGTCGCGTCATCTCCCGCCGCCCGGTGACGACGACCGTCGTTCGGTAGTACGCCCCGTCGTGTTCGACGTAGGCGCCGCGGGGGAGCGGCTCGTAGCCGTACGTCGTGTGTCGGCCGTCGGGGAGAATGCCGTCGAGCGCGGTGCGTGCAGGGTCGCCGAACAGCGCCCCGTCGCCGGGCGCGTAGAGCGCGTGGTCGACCGGCGAAACATCGATGGCGTCGACGGAGAGGGTGTACTCGGGGGCGGCGTCGTCGCCGCCGAGCGAATCGATCGCGGAACAGCCGGCCAGCGCGGCGAGTGTCGTCGCCCCTGCGAGCTGGAGGGCGCGTCGACGAGTAGGGACCATGTGTGGGACAGGCCGGGCCTGGTAGTTGGGTGTGGTGGTTGGACGCCTCCCGTCGACAGTGTGGGTCGAGATCCGCGCCACCGGAGGTGGGGCGTGTCTCGGTCGACGGACAGCCGAGGGATCAGTCGAGCGTGTAGCGTCGATACCGCCCGAGTGCGTACCGGTACGAACCGTACGACACGCCCGCAGTCAGCGTGAGATAGACGCCGAGACCCACGAACAGGGGAGCGCTGGCGACGAGGTGGCCGGTGAGCGCGTACCACGTCACGACCAGGCCGATGACCGTGCCCCCGCCGACGACGAGGATGTACGTCAGCATCACGAGCGTCGACGGGACGACCGTCTCCGTCCCCCAGAACTCCCGTTCCTCGTACACGGGATAGACCGCACCGAGGCCGACGGCGAAGGGCGCGGCCGCGAGACACGTGAGACAGCCGACGGCCGCGAAGCCGACGGCGTGGACCGGGCGCGTCCCGAGGGGAATCGACGCGACGGGGACGACCACGGCGGTCGGGACGCCGACGGCGAGACCGGCGAGCGATCGCCCCCGGACGAACGTGCGGGGGTCCGTCCCGGTGAGGAGGAGGACGGGCAACTGCGGTCGGTCGTCACCGAGTGGGTTCAACCCGAACGTCGCCCCGGCGAGATACGTCCCCAGTCCGACGCCGGTGGCGGCGGCGAGCGGTCCGAGCGCGTCGCCCGACGACTGCGCGACCGTCGTGCCGAGCGGGCCGAGAAAGAAGAGGGCCATCACGAGGTGGGCGAAATCCTGCGGGTGGCGCCGGGCGCGGACGAGCACGGCCCACGCGACGCGGCCGGCTCGTCGCCACGCGAACGGGCGGGGCACCGCGAGCCAGCCCGACGACATCGCCGGCCGGGGGGTGTCGGTCGGCGCGGGCGCGTCGGTGAACCAGAGCCGCGACGCCTGTCGCGTCGCGACACCGAGGCCGACAGGGGTGAGCGCGAGCAGGCCGACGAGGACCGTCGCCGCACCGACCGATACTGGTCGAGCCAGCGGCGTGCCGACGAACGCGAGCGCGAGGTAGTCGGCGGCCGGGGTGAACGCGAGTGCCGACGCGAGCGCCGTGAGCGAGGATCCCTCCACGACGAGCAACTGGCCGACGAACTGCGCGGCCACGACGACGCCGACCATCGCGAGGAGTCCGCCGAGTTTCAGCACGCGACGGACGCCCGGGAGGCGCCGGAGGAGCCGTAGCGTGAGCATCCCGAGGGCGTACCCCCAGACGGCGGCCCAGCAGACGAGCGGCACGGCGACGAGCGCCGCCGAGAGCAGGAGGGACGGTGAGCCGAGGCCGAGGGTGAACGCCGTGGCGAACGCCGCCACGGGAATGCCGAACCACAGCGCCAGGCGACCGAGTTCGGCGCCGACGAGGCCGACGACGACGGCGCGAGGGTGGACCGTCACGAGGACGAGTTCTGCGCCGTCGATCCGGCCGATCCGTTCGAGCGTCCGGAGGGTCGCGAGCGCCACGAGGCCGACCGGCGCCACCGTCGCGGCGGGCGCGAAATACGGGAGCGTGTCGACCGATCGCGCCGTCAGGCCGGCGACGTACGCCGTCGGGAGCGCGAACACGAGATTCCCGCCGAAAAACAGGACGGCGACGGCGAGCCCGGCGAGACGGCGTTTGTTCCGGACGTACCCGCGGACGCTCCGGACGAACTCGGCGCGGGCGATCCGGCGAGCGTGGCACAGATCACGACGCAGGCTCATGGCTCGTCGGCAGTGACACCCTCACTCTCACTCTCGCCCGCGTCACCGTCACCGATCCCGTCGCTCGTGACGGCGAGAAAGGCGTCTTCGAGCGAGCGTTGCTCGCCCATCTCCGCGCGGGCTTTCACCTCGGTCGGCGTCCCCTCGGCGACGAGCCGGCCGTCCAACAGGACGCCGAGCTCGTCGGCGACGGCCTCGACGACCGGGAGGATGTGCGTCGAGAGGAAGACGGTCGTGCCGGCGTCGGCGAACTCGGTGATGCACTCGCGGACCCACCGGGCCGCACGCGGGTCCAGTCCCGACGTGGGTTCGTCCAGAAAGAGCACGTCGGGGTCGTGCAGGACGGTCTGGACGAACGCCGTCTTCTGTCGCATCCCCGTCGAGTACGACTCGATGCGTCGATCGGCGTCGGCAGCGAGGTCGAACCGATCGAGATAGTCGTCGATGCGCTCGTGGGCCACGTCCGTCGGAATATCCCGGAGGTCGGCGACGTAGTCGAGTTGCTCGCGCGCGCTGAACTCGTCGTACAGCGGCGGCGTTTCGGGGAGGTAGCCCACGTGAGCGGCGATGGCTCGGCGGTCGTCGACGGGGGAGCCACAGACGCGGACGGTGCCGGCGGTGGGGTGAGAGAGGCCGGTCAACAGCCGCATCGTCGTCGTCTTCCCCGCGCCGTTCGGTCCGAGGAAGCCGTAGACGGTTCCGGCGGGAATCGAAAACGAGACGCCGTCGAGGGCGACGTCCGAGCCGTAGGTCTTGCGGAGGTCCGCCGCCTCGATGGCGATCTCGGTGTCGGTGGAGGGCACAGCACGCCGGTTTTGGCGGCCAACGCCTAATCGTTACGACTCGGTATCATCGTGAGTACTGTAACTGTGCCCCGGTGGGTCGCCGACCCGTCTTGGCGACCCACCGGTACTGACTGACAGTAATCACTTAGGGATTATCGTAACTGCCAGCGAGTCTCGCCGGACCGTCACGGCGAGACTCTCCGATGACTGCCGATAATTCCTAACTATCAGTCGTCGCCCTCGGCGCGTGTCTCGTCACCGGCCGTCCGCGTCTCGCTGTCGACGGTCACGCCCTCCCAGTCGTGGTCGGCGTGGAAGCCCTCGCGTTCCTTCGCACCCGGCGCCACCCGGACGAACTCGGCGTCCTCACGGGCCTCGGAAATCGTGTGGCCGCCGCAGTACGAGAGCCCGGAGCGAAGCCCCGCACAGAACGCCTCGACGACGGTCCCGACCGACCCCTTGTACGGCGTCAGCGCCTCGACCCCTTCGTCGGCGTCGATGTCGTTCGACTTGTCGTCGCGGGCCTCGTCGGCGGCCGTCGTCGCCATCCCCCGCGACCGCTTGTAGCGCGTGCCCTCGACCTCGACGATGGAGCCGGGAGCCTCGTCGGTGCCGGCGAAGAGACTCCCGAGCATCACGGTGTCCGCGCCGGCCATCAGCGCCTTCACCGCGTCGCCGGAGTTGCGGATACCGCCGTCGGCACAGATCGTCACCCCGTGGTCGGCGGCGGCGCTCGCACAGTCGTCGACCGCCGTCAACTGCGGCACGCCCGCCCCCGCGACCTTGCGGGTGGTGCAGTGCGATCCGGGACCGATGCCCACTTTCACGCAGTCGGCGCCGGCGGCCGCGAGGTCGGCGACCCCGGCCGGCGTGGCGACGTTTCCGGCGACGAGGTCGGTGTCCGGAAACGCCACCGCGAGTGCCTCGACGGCGTCGAGCGTCCGTTCGAGGTGGCCGTGAGCCACGTCGACGACGAGGGCGTCGACACCCGCCTCGACCAGCAACTCGGCGCGGGCGACGTAGTCCTCGTCGATGCCGACGGCGGCGCCGACCTGTTCGCCCGCCGCCGTCACCTCGGCGACCTGTTCGGCCTGCTCGGTCGGAGTGAGAAACCGGTGAAGGACGCCGAACCCGCCCGCGCGACCGAGTTCCCGCGCCATCGTCGCCTCGGTCACCGTGTCCATCGCCGCCGAGACGAGCGGCGTCTCCAGGCTCACGTTCGGCGTGAACGTCGTCGAGAGATCGATGTCGTCCCGGCTGTCGACCGCGGAGCGCTTCGGGACGAGCAACACGTCCCCGTAGCTCAATCCGGTGCGTACGTCGTTCATGTCCCCAACAAGCGAGCGGCCGAGGGAGCATAAACATCTCGGTCGGGCCGCGGGGCTCCGCGGAGCGACACGACGCGGCCCCGGATGGGCTGTGGCTTATACGGATTATTGTAAGTCACTACCAGTGGTTCGCCAGAACGGGTCGGCGAACCACCGGTACACAGTTACGATAATCCGTATTATAGGAATTATCGGCAGTCATCGGAGAGTCTCGCCGGACCGTCACGGCGAGACTCGCTGGCGGTGACGATAATCTATCAGCCGGACCAGCCGCCACGGATGTCGTCGGCGACCCGCTGACGCCAGACGCTGTACTCTCCGTCGCACGCCTCGCTCTCGTCGAGGTGTCGCACGAATCCCTCGCCGGGCGACGGGAGCTCCTGGCCACAGAACGGGCACTGATTCGGGTCGGTCCACGTTTCGCTCGCTGCCATAGCGAGGGAATCGTGTTGCCAGATTAAAAATACTGGGTTCGTTTTTATTTATGCTAATTTTGTTCTATTTCATTCTCTATTTTCGAATATAGTTGCTGATTTGTGTGCCTATATTGTGTTTTATGATTCATATGAACAGATAATTGCGGAGAGGGGGACCGCCGCAGGAGTAGCCGGCAGGCCCGGCCGTCCCGCTCCGAGACGTGACGGTGCCGAGCGTCGAGCGCCGGGCCTCGGTGGCGGAGCCAGAGCGGTGTCGGTAGTCGGTGCCAGTCGGCACGCCCGCCGCCTCGGCGGCGACCCACACGCCGTCTCGGGGACTGCCCGAGGGGGGAGCGCGGCGCGTCTCACGCCCGCTGCCCGGCTCCCCAGCCGTCGCGCTGGCACTTCCGGGACGAGGGTTACTTGGTCGGAGCGGCCGAACGCGTCGAGCGCAGTCGGGCGGCTGCCGTCGCCCCCGACTCCGAACCCGTCATGTCCGACCGACCTCGTCACCCGACGACTCCGACGCGCGGCCGCGTGACCCTGGCGCTGACCTTCGGCTTCGTCCTCGCGTACCGCCTCGAACAGAACGTCGCGTACGTCCTCAGCGTCTCGCCCCGACAGCTCGTCACGCTCGATACGTTCCCGGCGAACGCGCTCACGCAGGTGGTCGCGCCCGTCCTCCACGCGAGCGGCGACCACCTCGTCGCCACGCTCGTGTGGGTCGTCCCCTTCGGGTACTTTCTGGAGCGGCGGCGCCCCTGGCAGGACTACGTCGGCTTCGTCGTCGTGGCGGGCTTTCTCACGACGACGCTCGTCCCGGTCCTGTTCGTCGTCGGCGGCGTGTCGTCGGGGCTGGGGATCGGTGGCAGTGGCGTCGCCTACGCGCTCGTCGGGCGTGAAGCGACCGCGCGGCTTCGGTCGGTGCCCCAGTGGCGGTCGCTCTCGCGAACCGAGGGGGCAATTCTGGTGATTGCGGTGATCGGGCTGGCGTTGCACCTCGTGAGCTTCGTCGATCCACCGGCCGGGGCGAGCGTCGTCGGCCACGCGACCGGCTTGCTGGTGGGTGTCGTCGCCGGCATTGGGGAGCGGTACGTGTCGGTCGGTGGGGAGTGAGCGGCCCGCTCGTCGTGGCACCGGCCCAAGAACGGTGACGGCCATCGGCACGACACACTCGACTCCTGAGCCCGAACCGCTCGATGGCCAGAGTCATACTGTCGGCTGCAACTGTTTCAAAACAGTCCCCACTCCGGGGTGGCGAATGTCTTGATCGACGTACAGCCGACAGTATCAGCAACGACGCCGGTCGACCGGTTCGAGGCCGCCCGGCGAGTACCACACGCGCTCCCGAGAGATACCACGCTTAATTGTACTACTCTCCACAGTACAACATATATGAATACAACCAACGACTCTGCCGACGACGAAGAGGGGAAAATCGTCTCCCTGAGTCGCAAGGGGCAGGCGACCATCCCGAAGGAACTGCGCGAGAAGCACGGGATCGAACCCGGTGGCAAGGTGCGAATCAGGGAAAACGAAGAAGGGGAGATCGTGATCGAACCAGTGCCGACGCTTCGAGCGTTCCGCGGCGCTGCCACTACCGACGCCAGCGGGACCAGCATCCTCGAGGACGAGCGTGAGCGTGACGCAGACCGAGCCCGTCGGTTGGAGCGCGACTGATGGACGAGGCCATCGCCATCGACGCCGAACCCCTCATTGCGTACTACTGGGACGAACCCGGGGCCGAAGACGTCGAGGCCGTAATCGACGGTGTCGAGCGGGGGACCGTCCGCGGATGGATCAATACGGTCACGTGTACGGAAGTCCGCTACGTGTGTGGTCGTGACGACGCCGAGCGGTCCCGACAGTACGTGAGTCGGATTCGAGACTGGTTCGGCGTCGTCACAGCCGAGGACGTGTGGGAGCGCGCGGCCGCGTGCAAGCGAAACGAGTCAGTCGCACTCGGCGACGCGTTCACCGTCGCGACGGCTCTCGAAAAAGACGCCGTCGCGTACTGTGGCACAGACGACGACTTCGACGGCATCGACGTGACCGTGCGGCGATTCCGCGAAGACGGAGTCTATAGTAGCGTTTGGAACTGTTTGCACACCTGATCGAACGCAGTCTGGCGATCAGGTGTGCAATGACTTACAAAGGCTACTATAGTTCGTACCCGACCGCGAGCGGTGTCGTCTGCTAGTTGATACCTGAAAGGGGAATCCGGGCGGGAAGCCGTCGCGCTCGCGACCGCAGCCCACATCGACGAGATGCGGACGACCCGTCTGGGAACACACCGATGCGACCGTCACTCCTCGTTGCGAACGCCGACGTGCCGTTCCACGGCGACGAGGATATCGCAGCCACCCTCCCGAGGCGTCGGCCCGTGATCACGACGACGGCGCGGAGCGCAGCGATTGAACTCACTGCCGAGTGGACCGAGAAGGGACGGCTCCCGCGGACACCGTACGTCGCACCGTGGGCCATCGTGACGCTCGACGAGTGGACGAGACCCGAGCAACTCGCGGCGACGACGAGAGCCACTGTCGACGACGTGTGTCACGAACTGGAGCGAGACCTGTGAACGTAACCGACGGCACGTCCGGACCGCACTCGTCTCGACGCGAGCCGTATTCGATGGCGCGGCGTCTCCCTCGTCCAGCGGTCGCCTCGTCGACGTGGCACGGCGCGTTGCTCGTTCATAATCGGGACGAACGCCCGCAAGCAGGCGTCTGCACGGAATCGAGGGGACGAGTATGAGCGGAGGCCGTGTGTTCTGCCCAGTCGACGGGTCGACAGCGAGCGATGCTGTCCCGGGTGATTTCGCACTACTGGAGGGTCGCCCGAGGGAGCACACGCATCGCGGCTCGCCCGTCCCCAAATCACCGGACTGCGACCGATTATGAATATCCAGACCGCACGCGGCGACGAAGTCGATCCCCGTAGTGTACGTCGTGCAGACCCGCAAGACGCGTCGATACACCCGATTTCGACGGGTTCGCCGTGTGCGTCTTCCCGTGACCAACCGACGAGAGCCCCACCGTGTGCGATGTGAGATCGTTTTTCCCGGCGCACGGAACCAGTACTGAACGATTCCAACGGCACGGAGAGACCACGAACGACGCGATCGTCACCGCTCAGTCGGCGATATCGATTATGAATCAGACGGGGAGGATCCTAACGCGGGGTCGGTCAGTGTGGGGGTGGACGAGCTATGGTATTGAAACTGTTTGCACACCCGATCGCAAGACTCCGGGCGATTGGGTGTTCGACGACTGCCAACGGTACTACAATCACCAAAGGAGTCAGACTCGAGTCAGTGCTGGAGGGGTCGCGACCCGACAGTCCGTGCGGGAGAGGAACGCCCGCCAGAGGCGGGGCTACCCCCCGAATGTCCGAACGAGGGAGACGCGTCACTGACCCAAGATCCATATAGCGACTGGCCGGAGGGCACGGTATGTTCGGGACAAGCGGGGTTCGAGGACCCATCGGAGAGGACATCACCGCGGACACGGCGCTCTCGATCGGCCGGGCGCTCGCCTCGGACGGCTATCGGACCGTCGTCGTCGGTCGCGACCCGCGCGACAGTGGCCGCATGCTCGAAAAGGCGCTCGTCAGCGGCCTGGAGGAGTGCGGGAGCGACGTGATCCGACTCGGGCACGCGGCGACGCCGACCGTCGCACGGAGTGTCGGCTGGCGGGACGCGGACGCCGGAGTGTCGATCACCGCCTCGCACAACCCGCCAACTGATAATGGACTCAAACTGTGGACGCCGTCCGGGCAGGCCTTCGACGCCGAGCGCCGCGAGCGGATCGCCGGCCGGGTCGAGGCGGCCGAGTACGACCTGGCGGCGTGGGACGCGATCGGCGCGACGCGCCGCGACGAGCGGGCGTCGGCCGAGCATCGGCAGGCGATCCGTGACGCGGTCGACGGCCCGTTCGATCTCTCCGTCGTCGTCGACCTCGGCACTGGTGCGGGGCGCGTGACGATCGATGCCCTCCTCGACCTCGGCTGTACCGTCGAGACGCTCAACGCCCAGCCGGACGGACGCTTCCCCGGCCGGCCGAGCGAGCCGACCGCCGAGAACTGTCGAACGCTCTGTCGAACCGTCGCGAACACCGACGCCGACCTCGGGCTCGCGCACGACGGGGACGCCGACCGGTTGCTCGCCGTCGACGAAACCGGGGCGTTCGTCCCCGGTGACGTACTGCTGGCGCTGTTCGCCCGGCAGGCGACGACCGCCGGCGATCGGGTCGCGGCGCCCGTCGATACGAGCCTCCTCGTCGACGACGCCCTCGACGACCAAGGCGTGACGGTGACGCGGACGAAGGTCGGCGACGTCTACGTCGCCGAGCGGGCGGCGGCCGAGGACGTTGCCTTCGGCGGCGAGCCCAGCGGGGCGTGGATCTGGCCCGACGAGACGCTGTGTCCCGACGGCCCGCTGGCGGCCTGCAAACTCGTCGAACTCGTCGCGACCGAGGGGCCGCTCGCCGACCTCGTCGACGGGATCGACACCTATCCGATCCGGCGGGAGAGTATTTCGGTGGCCGAGGACGAGAAGGGCGATCTCGTGCAGGCGGTCGAATCGCTCGTCGCCGAGCGATACGACGCGGGGGCGATTACCTCACGCGATGGCGTTCGCGTCGAGACGGACGCGGGGTGGCTGCTCGTTCGGGCGAGTGGGACGCAGCCGCTGATTCGGCTGACTGCGGAGGCGCGAAACGAGGAGGATGTGGAAGGGCTTCTGGCGGAGGGTGAGGAGTTGGTGAGGGTGGGGCGGGGGAAACAGTGAGTGGAGAATCCGAAGGGGTGGCGGTAGTTTGCTGGCGGGAGTGAAGTTCCCGATTGGATGTATTGGCGTTGCTCAGTTCGTGGCGTCTGTCGATACCGGCCGCCCCCACGACGGTCTATCATATCCTGTCAGTACGATTTATACAGAGTGATCATATCGACCTCTTCTAAACCTGAAGACACAAAAAGCTCGTCGCAGGATATCAGGTTAAGTATCGCAGCGGGTTGGTTTCAAGATCGAAAACACCGGTGTCGTCATACGGGGGAAGAAGTTGGCTCCGAGTGCGAGCGGAATCCAGAACGTAATGTCGTAGAGAACGATATTCGCCATTGAGGCGGTGAAGATCCCAAGCAGCCCGATGAAATATGCGCCGACGTATAGTTGATAGTGGTCGTTAAGCGTGGCCATCCACTGAGAGTACGTCCTGATCACGAGAACTCCGACCCCGATCAGCAGCAACACAGGGACAATCCCAGCGGCTAACCAGACTCGGGTGATGAGAGTGTGCGCCTGATACCGTTGTCCGAACGGATTCCCTTCAGTATAGTCAAGAAACCCGCCATATCCGAGACCAAGGAGCCAATGGTCTCGAATGGCAGCAATTTCCTGCGAGTACACGTAATACCGCTTTGGACCAAGCACGGTAGGGGAGAACAATTCACCTAAATTCGTTGGTATATTGGCTAACCGTGCCGGTAAAAGATCAAATTGAATTGCCACCACCACCCCAATGACACCCACGCCGACAAAGCCGACAGATGTAGCTAGGACACGGGTAGCAGGCCAGCCACGGCCAGCAGCAAGGAACAGTACTGTGGATAGCAGCCCGACAAGTACCATCGAAACCAGACCGCTTCGCGACCCAGACATAAGAACCAGAATAACCATTGCCGCGGCTGACAGTCCGTAAAGCAGTTTTCGGCGGCCGGTGGCGAGATGTGCGGCGATCACAGTCAGCGGGAAGAGGAGTAGAATATTCCGGGCCATGTGGTTGCGGGAGACGAATGGAACTGGATACACAACGTTGTAGGAACCGATGAACAGTGATAGGATACCCGCTATCACGATCACGCCGCCGCTGAGTACGAGCCCATGTGTGAGTCGATCAAATGTATCACGAGTGGCCGGTAGTGCCATAATTGCGAGGTAGACCGCTAGGTGTGGGACCAATCTGACGAGTCGCCTGGCCGTTCCGACCGGCGCATCTGATCGTGCGCCACTCCCGACCAGGATCGCTACCAGTAGCCAGATGCCAATATCAGTGTACGTGAGATTGACTGATCGGCGGCGTAGATGAGCGAAGACACTAGCACCGACAAGCAGTATGAGCATCGCACGCTTGATACTTAGTGACAATCCTCGAATATCGATCCGCAATGGCACGTAGACCCCGGCGAGTGCAACCACAAGTAGGCCGATCAACAGCACAGTATCCCGGTTGTGATCCATATATAGTAGCTTTAGGAAGTCAACGAAAAGTGATTCAAACATTCCTCCAGAATGATTGTAGCTTGCGATTCTACTGTGTGTCTCTTTATAAACGAATGCTGGCCATCTATAATCGACTTTCTTAAATCAAACGAATTTATTAATTCGTTCACTGATTCAGAAATCTTCTTCTCAGATTCCGGATCAATAAGCAAGCCAGTTTCCCTGTCTTGAATAACATCTGGGATTCCACCCACATTAGTTGCTACGATTGGGGTTCCGAATGCCATAGATTCAAGAAGTGTTTTAGGAATCCCTTCAGATAGAGAGGGAAGAACATAGATATTTGCGTTTTCATAGTAGCTAAACAGTTGATCACCAAAAGAAACAAGCCCTCTAAAGTTCACTTGATTTTCTATATTCAAACGTTTAGTGAGTCGTTCGAGTTTTGCTCTATGGTTTCCATCACCGACGATGTCCAAGACTACTTCCTGGTCGTCAGACCCAATATCAGGGACTGCTCTGAGAAGATAGGCTAGTCCCTTTATTGGAACTAATCTTCCTACGTATAGTAGCTTGACTGGATCTTGAATATCGTAGTCGTTTGGGGGCACAATCTGGTCCGTAGATATCACACTTGGAACTAGATTTACACAACGAGCAGCTATCAAATTCATCTGGTCATAGAGATCAGATCCAATCACAAATACCAACGAGCCCTTTGCCATATTTCGAATGCTCTGGTGGAAAAGATTAGCAGCGACACTTGATGCTTTGTTTGAAATGAAATTTTGATACTTTCCCCCATTATTAGCTACTTCTCTGATATCTCCTGCAACATATAGAAAATATGGGGTACCATAGCGTTTAGCTACTAAATAAACTAAGTATGATATAGGAGAAGGAACTCGAATCATAATCAAATCTGATTTTTTGATGTTTTCTACTATATTTTCGTATGTTGGGAGCATATTATAGTGTATATTTCTAAAGAAGTTAATCACAGAATCGTAATACGGACGGGGACTATAATTAAGATCTGATTCAGTATACCCATCAATAGTATGTGTTACTTGTCTCGTTGGGCCACTAACTGTGACATCAAAATTCTTGTTTAATTCAGCAAATAACCTAGTTAGCGGATTTTTTACTATATAATCGTTTCCATCAAAATAAATCTCATCCTCACTGAAAATAGTTAATCGCGGTCGATGCTCCGCCATGATCTAGCTAACCGCCTGTATCCGCTTCTACCAAATATAGCTGTCGTCGTTTTAACGTAATTGAGCTTTCCTGCAGAATCTCTTATGAGGATATATTCCTGATTCCCCCCAAAATATCTCCCCGGAGAGGCCGATACATCATAGTGGCAGATACATAAACAAGAGCACCGGAGAAGATGATTGAAAGGAGTATAGCAATGCTATCAACCACGATAAATTTCTTCAAGAGATATATCCACCCCGCCATTCCAAGAGATGATATAATGCACCAGCCGATCTCTACCGACTTAATTTCTATTTTGATATATCTGCTCAGGAAAGCGGTTCTGGCGGCAGCCATAATTACATATGAAAGTAACGTTCCTACCGCGGCACCGATCATTCCAAATGACCAGATGAGGATTAAATTTAGAAATACATTTGCAATGACACCCAAAGCCATTGCATATGCAGCTAGATCAGGCTTATCTATCGCTTGGAGAGTTCGACCGAAGATCTCGTCGAAAGATTGTACGATCTTTTGAATCATGAATACAATCAAAACCAACCACGCAGCCGAATATTCGTCTCCAAATAGTAACTGTAAGATCGGTTGAGATAAGAGAAGCACACCAAAAAAAGAAGGGATGATGAAAAAAGCAGCCGGCAAGGTCGAATTTTTGACAATTTGTGAGATCTTTGCTCGATTATTGTCTTCATTCCACGAACTTATAGCAGGAAATATCGAGGTCCGGATGGATTGAATAAAAATCAATGGCACTACTGCTACCTTCCAAGCTATCTCATACATTCCAACAGAGGTCTGGGAAAGAAAAAAGCCGATAAGGATTAAATCTAACCAATTAAAAATTCTGGATCCTGCCCCAGAGAGAGCGTCAAATTTCGCGTAATGAAAGAGAGACCTAGCGTGTTTCAAAGAAGGTCTGTCAAGCTGAGTAGATATCTTATACCCTCCCCATAAGAGAACGATCGTGTGACCCAGAATAACACCATATATTAAGCTAACAACTCCCATTCCTACTAACACGAGAGAAACCGATAGTACTACCCAGATAATATCTTTTATCAGGAGTAGCGTTGCTGTGTCTCCTACCCGAAGTTCTCCATTTAATGTTTGAATCGCTAAATAGGAGAATTCGTAGACGAACAAGCAAATGATAAGAAGAGCTGCAAATGAGCCACCGACATATGAATTTATGTAGTCTCTTGTCAATAATATCAATATTGAAAGAACGAAAAGAGTGAGTAGCTTCATAAATATTGATGCTGACAAGAAAGCTCCTGATTCGACCCCTTCACTAATGCGCTTCTCAACTGCCCCACGAAGGCCAAAATCGGCGGGGATCGCCAAAATCCTTAAAAAGGCTTGAAAGAGAAAGAATATGCCCATTCGATACGCTCCTAATTCTCGGGCCAGATAGGATATTCCTATAAACCAAAATACTTTGCCGATCACGCGCGCGCCAAATAGCTTGACTGTTGATCGAGCAATATTCATCTGAATTATTCTCTAGCCAGCACGCGATATATCATACCTCTAATACGGTTTGGGAGAATTCGAAGAGATGTGCGAGTGAATATGTTAAACATAAAAATTGGTAACGATATAAAACCCCTATTATAAAATTCACACTGCGTCCGCACCTCCTCTCGGGCGTATTCCCATCCTCCTCTTCGGCGGTACATTTTTTTCCCTGCTCTCACTTTTACTAATACTTCTGGTATGTTCGCGAATGTAGCCCCGCAAAGGAGCATACGAACCCACAGATCGTAATCTTCCATCCGATCTACGGGACGATAATTTCCAGCGTTTAACGCGGCTTCCTTGTCGAATATAACCGTACCATGATTCATAGGGCTTCGGAATCTGGCAGTCTTCTTAATTTTTTGATGGTTTGTTGGTACCTTTCTCGTTGCGATTGGTTCATCGGGGTTAGAATCAAACTCTTCAATAAACCCGCCCACAATATCGACTTCCGGATTATTACCTAGAAATTCTAACTGCCTCTCAAATCGAGATGAGACCGAAATATCATCAGCATCCATCCGTGCTACGATATCAAAGGAACACTTTTCGACACCTACCCGCAGGGCATTTCCTAGTCCTTGATTCTCCTCAATCTGGTGTGCCTGGATATATATCGGAGAATCGGATATTTTATTTTCTATTATATTATTCAGACTAGCATCTAGCGGCCCATCTTTGACGATGAACAACTCATCTGGAGGAACAGTCTGTCTAGAAATACTGTCGATTGCCAGAGCAAGTTCAGATGCGGTATCTCCACGGTATGTCGGTAATACTACTGAGAAACTCTGGTAATCACTTTGAGAGTCAGTTCCATGTTCACTCATTTTCAAGGGTAGATAATCAAATCAAGCCCATCATCAATAAATTAAATTGGCCTTGCTCGTTCCTCGCTTGTCGTTATCGAGTTTGATCTCATGCTAGCTGATAAATCACTCGATCGTAATAATCGGCTCTGTTTACTTTTGTGAACTCCCCTCAGTAATCCTTACTTATTTATATTATTGTGGGTTACTCACAACCTGAGTAACCATGACCATCCTCGTAACCGGCGCCGACGGCTACGTCGGCTGGCCCACCGCACTCCGCATTGCCTCCCGAACCGACGACCGCGTGCTCCTCGTGGACAACTTCGCGCGCCGCGAGTGGGTGGCCGAGATCGGCTCCACCTCCGCGACGCCCGTCCACGACATCGAGACGCGCCTCGCTGCCGCCGAGGAGGTCCACGGCCTCACGAACCTCTCCTTTGTCGAGGGCGACCTCACGGACAAGGACGTCGTCGACGAACTCCTCGCGGTCCACGAACCCGAGACGGTCGTCCACACCGCCGCCCAGCCCTCCGCGCCGTACTCCCAGATCAACGGCGAGCGCGCGAACTACACCCAGCACAACAACCTCCAGGCGACCCGCAACCTCCTCTGGGGGCTCGAAGCACACGACCTCACGGACACGCACTTTATCGAGACCACGACCACGGGCGTCTACGGCGCGCCGGAGTTCCCCATCCCCGAGGGCGGCGCCACGATGGAGAACGGGGGCGAACGCGACGAGGTGCCCTTCCCCGCGATGGCGGGGAGCTGGTACCACCTCACGAAGAGCCACGACGCGGCGAACATGCGCCTCGCCCACCAGCAGTTCGACATCCCCGTCAGCGACGTTCGCACCGCCATCGTCTACGGCACGCAGGTCGAGGAGACGCGGGCCGACGACCGCCTGAACACGCGCTTCGACTTCGACTACTACTTCGGCACCGTCGCCCACCGGTTCGCCGCCCAGGCCGTCGCCGGCTATCCGGTCACCGTCTACGGTAAGGGCGAACAGCGAAAGCCGTTCGTCAGCCTCGAGGACGCCGTCGAGGGGCTCGCCCGACTCGCGCTCGTCGACCCCGACGACCGCCCTGCCGACCACGTCGTCTACAATCAGGTGACGCGCGCGATCAGCATCGTCGAGATCGCGAACACGATCGCCGACGTCGGCAGCGAACACGGCCTCGACGTCGCGGTCGAACACTTCGAGAACCCGCGCGACGAGGACGAGACCCACAAGATGGAGATCGAGAACGACCGCTACGCCGACCTCATCGACGGGCAGGCCCAGACCTTCGAGGAGGGGATCGAAGACGTCTTCGCGACGCTGACCGACCACGCCGGCGTCATCGAAGCCCACGAGGACCGCTTCCTGCCCGGCGTCCTCGAGGATCGGCTCGAAGACGAGGGCGGGGACGCAGCCGAAGCAACCGGCAACTGATCCAGATGCCGAATGGTTTACTGGGGTTCTGGGAGTTGGCGGTGACATGCACGTGTTAGTGACCGGCGGGTGTGGGTACATCGGGAGCGCGCTCCTCCCGCAACTGCTCGCCGAAGACGAGGTCGAGCGCGTCACCGTCCTCGACAACCTCTCGGCGGGCACGCCGCGGAACCTCATGGGGATCGGCCTCGGCGCGACCGACCGCCTCGACTTCCAGCGTGGCGACGTTCGCGAGTACGGCGACGTGGAGAACGCGATGCGGAACGCCGACACCGTCGTCCACCTCGCCGCGATCACGGGGGCCGACAGCACCCACGACCGCCGCGAGGAGACGTTCGCTGTCAACTACGAGGGGACCGAGAACGTCGTCCGCGCGGCCGGCAAACTCGGCGTCGACAACGTCGTCTTCGCGTCCTCGTGTAACCTCTACGGCCGGGCGTCCAGTACCGATATCGACGAGACCACCGAGCCGGACCCGTTGAATCCGTACGCCGAAGCGAAATACGACGCCGAAACGCGCCTTCGGGAGGCCGCCGACGAGTACGGGTTCGACGCCACGGCGCTCCGCATGAGCACGAACTACGGGCACGCGCCCGGGGTGCGCTTCAATCTCGTGGTCAACTACTTCGTCTTCCGCGCGCTCACCGATCGTCCGCTCACGGTGTACGGCGACGGCAACAACTGGCGGCCGTTCATTCACGTCGGGGATGCCGCCCGTGCGTACAAGCACGCCGCCCGCAACCCCGACGCCTGGCCGCGAGAGGTGTACAACGTGGGCGCCAACGACCAGAACTACCGCGTCAAGGAGATCGCCGAGATCGTCCAGGACGAACTCAACCACGACCTCGAGATCACGTACCTGCGGGACGAACATCCCGGACCGTCGTACCACGTGAATTTCGACCGGCTTGGCGAGACCGGCTTCGACCTCGAACACACGCTGCGAGCGGGCGTCCGAGAACTCGCCGACCAGTTCACGACCGACCGCCACGCGCACACCTCACCCTCATGACCGCATCCGACACCGATACCGACACCGATGGCGTACCGCAGATCGCGATCACCGGCGCGGCCGGCTACATCGGCAGCCGCGTCCTCAACCTCCTCACGGACCACCACCCCAACTGGCAGTACGTCGCGTTGGACAACTTCTATCTGGGGACGGTTCGCAGCGTCGGCGGTGTCGACATCGACCACGTCGACATCCGCAACCGTAGCGAACTCGAAACGGCACTGGACGGCTCCGATGTCGTGCTCCACCTCGCCGCAGTCAGCGGCGTCGACGACTGCGAGCAGAATGCAGACCTCGCCTACGAAGTCAACGTCACGGGGACGAACAACGTCGCGTGGTTCTGTCGGAAGACCGGCGCCGCGCTCGTGTTCCCGTTCAGTATGGCCGTCCTGGGCGACCCAGAGAACTTCCCGATCACGGTCGACGATCCTCGCGACCCGTTCAACTGGTACGGTCGCACGAAACTGCTCAGCGAGCGCGCCATCGAGACGTTCGCCGAGGGCTCGTTCCCGGCGCACGTCTTTCTCAAATCGAATCTGTACGGGGAACACGAGATCGACGGCCAGCGCGTCTCGAAGGGGACGGTGATCAACTTCTTCGTCGACAGAGCGATCCGCGGCGAACCGCTGACGGTCTACGAACCCGGGACACAGTCCCGAAACTACGTCCACGTCGACGACGTCGCCCGGGCCTATCTACACAGTACTGAACGTCTACTCGAACAGTTGGCTGAGGGCGACACAGGCGTCGAAAAGTTCGAGATTGCCTCCGACGAGGATCCGAGCGTCCAGACCGTCGCCGAGCGCGTACAGGCCATCGCCGCCGACGAATGCGACGAACACGTCCCGATCGAACTCGTCGAGAACCCGCGCGGCGACAGCGAAACGCTCGTCTCGGAGTTTACTGTCGACACCTCCCGAACACGGGCTACCCTCGGCTGGGAACCGAACCACACCGTCGAGGAGACGGTTCGGTCGCTCATCCGCGACGCTACCAACGACTAATCCGACGAGTCACTCGTCCTGCGTCGTTCGAACGTCTTCGGGGGCGGGATACGTCGTCGTGCTCTCGTAGGACCACAGCAGTTCGAAGTACCGCTCGAGGCCGGCGACGAACGATCCGTTCTCCGTGACTGCCGCCTGGCGCTTGTGCAGCGGGATGTCTTTCTCCTCGACGAGCAAGATCGCCGCACCCGTCTCGTAGTCCATGCTCGGATCGACGATCGTCCCCCGCCACGGCAACAACCCTTCGCTAAACCGCAGCTCGACGGCCGGATAGGAGTCGCGAAGCGTGCCGACGACTTCGCGCTGGATAGCCTGATTCTCGGCCGACAGATGTCGCGGGTGCAAGAACAGTATCCGAACGGCACACCCGTCATCGAGCACGCCCGACAACGTCGGCTCGACCGCGTCGAGATATTCGAAACTCTTCGTGATGATGTCGATTCGGTCGTCGGCGCTCCGGTAGAGCCGGCGCGTCTCCTCCTCGCTTGGCTCACCAACGTCGACGACGTAGAACAGCTCCTCGGTCGGCGTTACTTCCTCGCTCGCGGACTCGTACAACGGTTGAAACACGTCGACGAAGTCGCCACGGATGTCGTCGAGTTCGTGGCGATACGTTTCGAAGGCTTGCTGACGAGCTTCGATCGCTCGGTCGAGTACTTCCGCCGGCGGTTTCGGCTGGTACCGCTTCGGGCGCCCAGGAATGACCTTGATGTAGCCGTCGTCAGCCAGCGAATCGAGCACGCCGTAGATCCTGGCTTTCGGAATCCCCGTCGCTTCGGAGAGATCCGGTGCGGTTGTCTGCCCCAACATCAGCAGGGTTTCGAGTGCCTCCTCTTCGTACTCCGTGAGATCGAGCGCCGACAGCAACTCGGACGGGTCCTGGCTCATTGCGTGGTCTTCGAACCCGAATACGAATAAAACGCTTCGGCTCCAGGGTGACTCCTCGTGGCGGCGGTACATTGATATTGGAGAAGCCACAACAGTTACTCAGAAGATGAGTAACTACAACCAGCGCGACGACGATCACCTAGCCGACATCGAGGACGGTGTCGGCTGCACCGAAATTTGGGAACGACTGAGCGAGGCACGAGCCCAGAATGCGGACGATTGAGCGCTGGACGTACCCTGCTGAACGCCACGAAAACGGAGGGAGTAGCCTCCTCCGTGACTGCGGAACGGACGGTCTGACACCCGTCGAATCGGAGTGACCGACAGACGGATGGTGAAGTCAACACGGCTGAGAGATCTTCGATGACTGACGGGATCCCCTGGGTGGCAAAAGCCTATGCCGCGTGATGAACATCAGTAGCTATGAAAGCAGTCGTACTTGCAGCGGGAAAGGGACGACGGCTCTGGCCGCTCACGGAGAACCGTCCGAAGCCGATGCTCCCGGTCGCAAACCGTCCGATTCTTGAGCACATCGTTGATGCGCTCGCTCGAACTGCGATTACCGAGGTACTCGTCGTCGTCGGCGCAAATCGGGACCGCATCCAGAGTCACTTCGAAGATAACTACGGCAATCTGGAGATTTCGTACGTTGTTCAGGACCCACAACTCGGGACTGGACACGCGCTGCTACAGGCAGAATCGCATCTCAGTGAACCGTTTATTGCGTTGAACGGCGATCGGGTCATCGACGCAACGATTATCGGTGCAGTCATCGATCGCCAGCGAGAGACGAACGAACCGGTGATGGCGATCACCCGCATCGAACGGCCGAGTCGATACGGGGTCGTCGAACTCGACGGGCAAACCGTCGTCGGACTGGAAGAACAGCCACACCCCGACCACACGAAATCGGACTACATCAACGCGGGCGTCTACGCCTTCGGTCCCGAGATCTTCGCTGCGATCCGCCGTATCGAGACACATGGCGAGCAGGCGCTTACGGACGCGTTGACCACGTTCATCGACGACCGGCGGCTCGAAGCGGTCCGCTACCGAGGAACGTGGTTAGACGTCTCGGAACCGTGGGATCTACTCGCGGTCAACGACGCGCTCCTCGGGACGGAGCGCTCACCGGACGTGGCCCGTGAGAGTGCGACGATCGACGCGTCGGCAGTGGTCGCAGACCGGACGGCGATCGGGAAAAACGCCGTCGTTCATCCACAGGCAGCCGTTTTGGACGGTGTTAGCTTCGGCGACAACGTTAGTATCGGCGCTGGCTCGATCTTAAAAAACACGATTCTTTTATCGGATGTGACAATCAAAAGTGGGACAGTCATGACAGATTGTATCGTCGGCGCAAATGCGACACTCGGGCCGAACACCACGGTCGAAGGCGGACGTGCTGACGTCGTCCTGTCGGATACGGTCCATCACAATGTCACACTTGGGGGACTGGTTGGCGACAACGTGGCTGGTGGGGGCAACGTTACCATCACTCCAGGTACAATCGTCGGGAACAACGCCACACTCGACAGTGGGACCTACGTGTCGGGTCGTATCGACGACAGTAGTCACGTCCGGCGGGGGTAATCACACATGTGTGGAATCATCGGCTACATCGGGCCGGACGACACGGGACGTATCGTCCACCAGGGGCTCAAAAACCTCGAATATCGGGGCTACGACTCGGCGGGGATCGCACTCACCGGAGAGACACTCACGCTCGCTAAAACAGCGGGGCGTGTCGACGAACTCACAGCGCCGCAGTCGGCTGACGCGACGGTCGGAATCGGACATACCCGGTGGAGCACGCACGGCGAGCCCACCGAAACGAACGCCCACCCACACACGGACTGTACTGGCGAGGTCGCTGTCGTCCACAACGGTATCATCGAAAACTATGATGCCCTCAAACGGGACCTCAGCGAACAGCACGTCTTCCAGAGTGAGACCGATACCGAAGTGATTCCACATCTCATCGAGACGCATCTCGCCGATGGTGTCTCCCTGCTGAGTGCGGTACAGCGGACCACCGAACAACTCGACGGAAGCTACGCGATCGCCGCGACAGCGGCCGGTCACGACGGGATCGTCGTCGCACGCGAAGATAGTCCCCTGCTGATCGGACACGGCGATGACGCGACGTTCATCGGGAGTGACGCCACCGCGTTCATCGAACATACGCGTCGGGTCACGTATCTCGAATCGGGAGACATTGCCCACCTCACCGCGGATGATATCACGATCTACAACGGGGGCGAGCACGTCGAGCGACGGACCGACACCCTTGATTGGGATGCCGAAGCGGCCGGCAAGAGCGGCTACGAGCATTATATGCTCAAGGAGATCCACGAGCAACCACGCGCACTTCGGCAGGCAATCTCCGGTCGGATCGACGACCTCGCGGCCAGTGTCGACCTCGAGATCGACCTCCCCACGGAGTATCTCCAGTCCATCGAAGAGATTCAGATCATTGCCTGTGGGACCTCGTATCACGCCGGCCTCTATGCGAAAGAATTCCTCGAAACGCACGCTGGCGTCCGGGTCACCGTCCACATCGCCAGCGAGTACGAATTCAACGGGGATCGCGATCCGTGGCGCACGCTCGTGCTCGCCATCACGCAGAGTGGTGAAACAGCCGACACGCTCGCTGCACTCCGCGAGGCCACTCGGGCAGGCGCACGGACACTCGCCCTCACCAACACGCTCGGAAGTACGGTCACCCGAGAGGCCGACGATACCGTCTTTATTCGTGCCGGTCCGGAAATTGGCGTCGCAGCGACCAAGACGTTCGTCTCCCAAGTCGCGACCGCCGCGCTCCTCACTGTTCATCTGGGACAGGTTCGGGAGACTCTCACGTCGCAAGCCACGACGGAGTTCCTCGAAAGCCTCCGGGATCTTCCCGGGGCCGTCCAGCAGGTACTGGATCAAGAGCAGGCAATCAAACGCGCCGCCGAAACCTACGCCGACAGTGAGGCATTCTTTTACGTTGGGAGGAAGGCAGGCTACCCAGTCGCGCTCGAAAGCGCCCTCAAACTCAAAGAGATCGCCTACGATCATGCAGAGGGCTTCGCCGCTGGCGAACTGAAACACGGACCGCTCGCACTGGTGACACCTGAAACGCCGGTCATTGCAATCCTGACTGACCGGGCGGTAGCTGAGAAGACCGTCCACAACGTCAAGGAGGTCGAATCCCGCGGTGCGCCTGTGATTGGTGTGGCCAGTGATCCGGAGATGCTCACCGATGTCGACACTCGCTTCGATATTCCGGCGTGTGGTCCACTAGAGCCGGTCGTCGCGAATGTCGTCCTCCAACTGTTTGCGTACCATGTCGCGAACGAGAAGGGCCGGTCGATCGACAAACCACGCAACCTCGCAAAAAGCGTGACCGTCGAGTGACAGCAGTCGATCCGTCCAAGTCGAGTTCACGACACCCACGGTCACCAGCGCTCCAACCGTGGTCTCGGCACCACCTAGCGAATCAGTCCGCGACTATCGCTCGTACGATGCCAACCACGACGCTATACGGCTGGAATCGCTCCGCATCTGATCGTTCGGCTGCGCGGGGTCGCCGCTTCCAAAATGGTTTAGTCGCTCTGCTAACCAGTGTGACGCACTATGCGTACTGGTGGGTGCGATGCCATTGATCGATGACGAAGGGAATCTATTTGGCGTCATCAATATTATCGACGCACTCGCTATCCTCTTCGTCCTCGCCGTCGTCGCTGCCGGTGCCGCGTTCCTGCTCCAGCCAACTGACTCGGGGCCGGATCGCGGCACAACCCACGTGACACTCGATCTGGGGACACAGCCGGCGTACCTACTGACCGAAATTGACGAGGGGGACAGGTACAGTCCGAACGGCAACAGCCAACTCACCATTACTGATGTCCATCTCACGCCGGGAGATGGCGGCACGCGGGTCGTCGTCCGCGCGGAACTGCAGGGCCAGACGAGCGACGAGGGAATCACATACGCCGACGCACCGCCTCGTTTGGGGCGGACCCTCGACATCAGAACGAACCGATACGTCGTGAGTGGGCAGGTCCGGGCAATCGGCGAACGTGAGACGATCGCTGTCGACACGGCAACGGTTGTCCTCAGAGACACGATGTCAGCGTCCAACGCCCGAAAGGTCGCTGCCGGCGACGAGATCCGGATCGCTGGCCGTACCGTTGCGACGATTGACGATGTGGCCGCCTACGCGACCGATAGTACCGAACGGGTCGTGTTCGCGGAAGCCACCCTGCGGACTCACCAAGAGCAGGGTCAGCCACAGTTTGGGGCGACCCCCCTACGGAGCGGACAAACGGTTTCGCTCCCGACAGAGGGGTACACGTTCGAGGGCCGTGTCGAACGCGTTGGCAGTGGGTTCGAACGCGGAACTGCAGACGTATTATTAAAGAGCGTCGTCGATGTCGAAACGGCCAACAGAATCGCGGAGGGCGATGTCGCCACTGTTGCGGGCCACAAAACGGCAGAGGTCAAACGAGTCACGACCTATGCCACACAGAACCCGGATCGCAAGCAGATGTTCGTTGGTATTTCGTTGCGGACACTCGGCTACGGTGAACGCGAACAGTTCGGGACCACACCGATCCAACGGGGGAACACGATCAGCCTCGACGCGGAGAGCTACCAGCTATCGGGCGCGATCGAGCGGATTGGAGCGGTCGAACCCCGTGGCACATCGACGACTCGCACCGTCGTACTCCGGTTGAGCGAGGTTCGCGAACAGTTTGCAGAGGCGGTCCAGCCCGGAATGACTGAACGCGCAGACGGGCGAACGATCGCGACGATCGACGATGTCGACATGGAACCGTCGCTCATTGTTTCGACCGGCGAAAACGGATCCGTGAACGTTGCTGACCATCCCATTAACCGTGATGTGACGATTACGGCCGAGCTTCGCGTCCGTGAGACGACCAACGGGGTCCGATTCAAGGGTCAACCCCTTCGTCAGCGATCACAGGTCGTCCTTGACCTCGGGACGATAACGATCGAGGCGACGGTCGTCTCTGCATAGGTATGCCTGCACACGATCCAGATGCGACGACGCGCGCCGGAATGCTGTCTGGATCCACGGTGGTAGCCGCGATCCAGTCACTCCGCGAGACAGTTGGCCCATACACGGCCGCCGTACGCTCCCGAACCATCTACAGTATCCGTAACTCCCGTATCTATCGCTGGTTTACCGCACCCCCCGAGCCAGAGGTCATCGTCATCGACCTTCGGGAGACGTATCTTATCGCACCAGTCCTCGCTCTCCTCGATCGGACGGTCGCTGTGTTGCGTCCCTGGTTCCACGCATCACAGCTGAAGCGTGGCACAGACATACTCGCGCGTCTCGTCATCCGGGCTATCGACACCCGTCTCGGCCGGACCATCGTTGCGCTGTTCGAGCCGCCAGAACTACTCCAGCAACCGGATCACGAGAACCAGCATGGCGAGTCCGATGGTGATCAAGAGCCGCCGACGTAAGGGGATCGCACCACCTCCGCACGCCAGTTCCGCCCGATAACGACCGCGTCGAAGCTGTCGGCCCGGCTGTCGCCGTCGACATCGTCCTCGCCACACACTTCGATGGAGACGTTCGTCGGGTCCGTCGGCGCTCGGCCATCGGCGGTGACGGTCACGCGGGCCGTCTCGCAGGTCCCCGCCGTGGCGTTGTGTATGTCGTTCTCGAAGGTGCTTCTCTCCCCGTTCACGACCGACTCCCGGTCACCGTGAAGGTCGAGTTGGCCGCGCTGGCAGCGGTGAGGTTGTGGACCACGGCGCCGGAGTTCCCTTGGGAGATCCGGATAGTCGTCGGCCGGTCGGCGGTGATCGCACGGGAGGAGACCGCGCGGCCATCTGACCCGACGGCCAACGACAGTTCGACGTGAATCGTCGGCTTGGTCACGACGAGTCTCTCGACGCTCGCCGACACCGCCTTACAGGGTAGCTGTCAACTGGTTCTCCGGGTCCGCAGTCCCACGCGGACGACCGTGACCGCCGGGGGTGACCGACGCCGACACGAGGCAGGAGTGGCCAACGGCGTCCCGTGACGATCCCCGCGCGGTCAACCGTTCAGTCGCGGATCGACCCCCTTCGCTATCAACGACGATCACACGGATCACGGTCGCCATCCCCCTCACAGCCCGCCACCCCGACCCAGCTATCAGCCTTGAATATTGGCCCGCACGGTCTAAGTGAACGCGGGCGAACGCTGAGACACGATGGTTCCCGAGAGGTCGATGCGACGGTGTGGCGGGCGCGCTGCCGGGAGGACACCGTGAGCGGTCGCCACGACACCACAACCGCCCCCGGTCAGGGCAACGGGACGGGAACCGAGTACGACCGGCGTCTCGGCGACTGGTTCGGCTACCCACTTCTCAGGACGAGCGAGGCCGCGACGATTCTGTCCGTGCCGACCTTTCTCCTCTTCGTCAACTTCGTCGTCCAGCCCGCACTCGAGATGTGGCCGAAACTCGGCTACGTTCGCTATCCGGCCGCTCGCACCGCACCCCCCCACCGAATCGCGCCCGAGCCGTTCACGGACGTGGCGTGGTGGTGGCACGAGATCACCCGCCTCACGCACGCGGGGATCCACGACCCGTCGGGCCTCCACGGGCACGTCCTCGGCAACGCGGCGCTCATCGCTGCGACATCCGTCATCCTGCTCGCCCTCCTCGGGGCACTCGGCGAGCGTCGCTGGTTCTCCTACGTCTACTGGGAGTTGGTGGTCGTCGCCCCCATCGTCGGCTCGTACGCCTTCGACCTCTTCGGGCGAACCGCCCACGGCTACGGTGCCTCGACCGTCGGCTTCGCGTTCATGGGCGTGCTCTTCGCGCTCGGGCTGACCCTCGTGGGCACACACGTTCGGACCGGCCGAATCGACGCCACCACCCACCTCCTGCCCGTCGTCGCCGTCCTCGCGGCCGTGGGGCTGATCGTCGGCGCCGACTTCGTCGCCAACTCGCCGGCGATGCCCGTCCACCAGGCGGGCTTCGGGTTCGGCGCCCTCGTCGGCGCGGTCGCCATCCCCCTCGTGCGCCGGCGGTGACGGCCACGCGCGGCCAGTAGATTTATCAGCTCACTGCCAGCAGAGCGCACGCGACCGCGTCGGGCCCACAGACGGCAGCGTCGCGGCGTTTAATCGGTGGTTAGCGAACATCGAGACAGCCGTCGCCGCCGGTCTGAGACGGGTGATACCGGCTATTCGTGATTCCCTCCGGGACGGGCGTTGCGCGGACACCTCGGTCGATTCAAGTTCGGCTTACCGCCGAGCTGGCTCGTGTCAAACGGGTGGATAATTAAGACCGATGTTCACCCTCATCCCTCATAGCCGAATGGTGGTCATCGGGGGAGTTCTTCGAACCGACAGCAGAACGGGGACACCAGAAGGGGGCGCCGAACGGGGACGTTCGGTCCGCGTCTCTCGGTCGCACCAGCGACCGCTGTCCGGTTCACCCAGTGATCGTTCGCGGCTGAGTACTTCATACCAATGAGCGGGACAGATCCAGACTCATCGACTGACGTGCGTCGTATCGTCGCAACCGTGTGTATCGTGTTAGTCGTCGTTATCTCCGCGTTCGGCGGGGGTGGTGTGTTCGCCAGCGGGTCGCCGATCGTCGATCAGGTGGCCGCGCAGGCGGGGAACAACGACTCGCCGGAGCCGACCGAGACGCCCACGCCGGAACCTACGTCGACGGCGACGGCGACGCCGGAACCGACTGACACGCCAACGGCGGCGCCGACACCGGAACCGACTTCAACGCCAACACCAACGGCGACGCCAGCGCCGACCGATACTCCTACGTCGACGCCGGAACCAACGCCGGAACCGACCGACACTCCGGAGCCAACGTCGACACCGGAACCAACGCCGGAACCGACCGACACTCCGGAGCCAACGTCGACACCGGAGCCAACGTCCGAACCAACGCCCGAGCCCACCGACACGCCGACTCCGGAACCCACGGAGACTCCAACGCCCACGCCCGCACCGACGCCCGAACCGGCGGCGAACGGACCGGAAGGGGAACTGTCGCTCAACGAGTCCAGCAAGACGGTCGAGCGGGGCGACACGTTCTGGCTTGCGGTGCAGTACGACACGTCGACGGGTGGGAACGGCCCGCCAGTGTTCGGGACTCAGTACACGCTCAAGTACAACACGACGCTTTTCGATATCGTCGATACCAGAAACGGACCGTATCTGAACAACTCTCAGAAACAATCATTCACGATTGCGAACACCGTTGACGACGACGCAGGCACGTACGATTTTGGAGAAGCATCCACTACCTTGAAAAATAATGGGACTGGCAAAGGCGATATTACCTATCTTAAATTCAAAGTCACAGAGGAGACGGACGCCCCAATAGGTGCTGAGACGGAACTTCAGTTCAATAACCCACAGTTTAGCGACCCCCAAGGCAGCCCTATTCAGACCGACACCGTCTCCTCCACCATCGACACCGTCGACCCATTCGACCCCACGCCCCGCTTCAACGCCACCCCGACGACGGTCAACGTGAGCCGGTCGGTGTCGTTCGACGCGGGCGCGAGCACGGACAACCACCGGATCGAGAGCTACGAGTGGGACTTCGGTGACGGCGCGACCGCGACCGGGAAGACCACCACGCACGCGTACGACGCGACGGGAACCTACACCGCCTCGCTGACCACGACGGACGCCGACGGCAACGCGAACGCGACGACGCGGACGATCGAAGTGGTCGACGAGATCGCGCCCACGCCGGCGCTGACCGCGTCGCCCGCGACGGCGGAGGTCAACGACACCGCCGTCACCCTCGACGCCAGCGGGTCGACCGACAACGCCGGGATCGTCGAATATCAGTGGGACTTCGACGGTGACGGCATGAGGGATGCGACCACCACCGATCCGACGACGACGCACACGTTCGACTCGCTCGGCGACGTGACCCCGCGCGTGACGGTCGTCGACGCGAACGACAACACCGCCAACGCGACGACCACGGTGACCGTCCAGGACACGACGGCGCCGACGCCGGCCCTCTCGGTCAACGAGAGCACCGTCTCGGTCGACGGGACGGTGGCGTTCGACGCGAGCGGCGCGACGGACAACGACGAGATCGTCGAGTACCGCTGGGACTTCGACGACGACGGCACCGTCGACACCACCACGACGGCGCCCACGACGGCGTACACCTACACGGCCCGTGGTGACTACGCCGCGTCGGTGACGGTCGTCGACGCCAGCGAGAACGACGCGACGGCCACGGCGAACGTGTCGGTCGTCGACACCGAATCGCCGACTGCGGCGTTCACGGTCACGCCGACCCAGGCCAACATCTCGGAGCCGGTCACGGTGTCCGCGACGCCGAGTTCGGACAACGTCGGCATCGCGAGCTACGAGTGGGACTTCGGAGACGGCGCGAACGCGACCGGCGAGACGGCGACCCACCGATACGACACGCCTGGCGCCTACGACATCACGCTGAACGTGACCGACGTTGCGGGCAACACCAACGTCACGACCCGCACGGTCACGGTGTCCGACACGACGCCGCCGACGGCGGCGCTGACCGCGACGCCCGCGACGGCGGAGGTCAACGTGACCAACGTCACCCTCGACGCCAGCGGGTCGACCGACAACGCCGAAATCGTCGAGTATCTGTGGGACTTCGACGGCGACGACGCGGTCGACCGCACGACCACGTCGGCGACGGTGAACCACACGTACACCGAGACGGGCGCTGTCACCGCCAGCGTGACGGTCGTCGACGCCAGTGAGAACAACGCGACGGCGACGGCCACGGTGACCGTCGAGGACACCACGACGCCGAACGCGTCGCTCGCGGGGATCGACACCGCCATCGTGAACTCGACGACGACCTTCGACGCCAGCGGCTCGACCGACAATGGCGACATCGTCGAGTACCAGTGGGACTTCGACGGCGACGGCACCGTCGACGAAACCACGACGGCGCCCACGACGGCGCACACCTACACGGTCGCCAACGAGACGTACACGGCGTCGGTGACGGTCGTCGACGCCGCGGACAACACCAACGTCGCGCGGACGACCCTCGAAACGACGCGGGCCCCGGCGGTGCAGATCACCTCGCCCGCGGCCGACGGACTCGTGAACACGAGCGACGTGACGGTGTCCTACGCGCTCCGGAACCTCGACGCCTCCGACAACGTCAGCGCCGTGGAGTACGCCGTCGACGGCGGCACGTGGCAGTCGCTCCAGGGACTCACGGACGGCACAGTCACGGAGACCCTCGCCGACGGCGAGCACACCGTCTCGTTCCGCATCGTCGACGCGGACGGTGACCCGCTCGACTTCACCTCGGCCACCACCAGCGTCACGTTCACCGTCGACAGCACGCCGCCGACGATCACCGACGTGACGCCCTCGGCGGGGGTCGTCAACGGATCGACTACCGTGGCGGCGACGTACGCCGACGCGACGAGCGGCGTGAACGCCACGGCGTCGGCCTTCCGCGTCGGCGGCACGCCGACCGACGCCGGCACGTTCAACGACACGACGGCGACGGTCGACATCGCCGATCTGGGGCTCGCCGACGGCAGCCACCAGGTGACGGTCGTCGTCGTCGACGAGGCGGGACTCGAGCGCAACCAGACGGTCACGCTCACCGTCGACACGACGACGCCGGTCGTCGAGACGTTCGCGGCGAACCGCTCGGTCGTGAGCGTCGCAGCGCCCGCGGGCATCGCGGTCAACGTCACCGAACCCAACCCCGGGACGGCGACGGTCCGCGTCCTGAACGCCTCCGGCACCGAAGTGTACACGCAGACGGTGGCCGGGGCGTTCGACGGCCCGACGAACGTCACGTGGGACGCGACGGCCGCGGACGGCACGCCGCTCCCCTCGGGGACGTACACCCTCGAACTGGTCGTGACGGACACCATCGGCCAGACGACGGTCGTCGAGCGGACGGTGACCGTCGACAACGGCGGCCCGACGGTCGAGTCACTCACGCCCGCGGACGGCGCGCTGGTGAACACGACGACGCCGACCGTTCGGGCGGCGTTCGACGACGGCACGGCGGTGGCGGGCTCCGGCATCAACGTCTCGTCGGTGACCGTCAGCGTCGACGGGAGCGAGGTCTCGCTGGCGAACGCGACGGTGTCGAACTCGTCGCTCGTGCTCCCGAACGCCACCCTGACGGCGGCGAATCCCGACGACAGCACGCACCAGGTGACGGTGACCGTCGCCGACAACGCGAGCAACGTGGCACAGGCGTCGTCGACGTTCACGCTCGACGCGCAGGCACCGCGGGTGACGCTCACGACGGCCCGGCCGGAGAACGTGAGCACGAACCGGCCGACGAGCGCGACCCTGGTTCGGACCGACGCCCGGCCGAACGCCACGACGCTCAGCATCGTGCCCGCGGGCGGCGGTGACCCGGTCGAGACCCGGACGCTCACCAACGCCATCGTGGACAACGAGACGGCGTTCGTGTGGAACGCGACCAACGCGAGCGGCGCCCCGGTCGCGATGGGCGACTACGACCTCGTCGTCCGGACCGTCGACGACGCCGGCAACGCGAACACGAGTCGCGTGACCGTCGGCGTCGACAACACGGCACCGACCGTCGACGTGACGAACGTCTCGGCGGGCAACGTGACGGTCCAGCCGCCGACCGACCTCTACGCGAACGGATCGGTCGAACTCACGGCCACCGCGGACGGCACGCCCGATCCGGCCGCCAACGTGACGTTCGTCCTCAGCGCCGAGTTCACGACGTTCGAGCGGACCGTCGAGGCGACACGGGCCGGCGACGAGTGGACCGCGACGGTGCCGGGCGACGACCTGCCGATCGACGGCCGGTACAACGTCACGGCCACCGTGACGGACCACGCGCGCAACATCGGTAACACGACGACCGACACGACGGTCGTGGTCGACCGACTGGCGCCCGAACCCGGCGCGGCGATCAGGCGGATCGATCCGACCACCGGACAGCTCACCGTGACGCTCACCGACGCCAACCCGCCACGGACGGCGAGCGGGGTCGAAGCCGCCATCACGCGGCCCGATGGCACGACTGACACGGTGAGCGTGACGCCAGAGACTTCCGCGCGGACGAACTGGACGGGGACGTTCTCGCTCCCCGCCGCCGCCAACGGGACGTACACGATCACGACGAACGGCACCGACCGGGCGGGCAACCGCGGGTCGACCACGGCGCAAGCGCGCATCGGCCAGTTCGACACGACCAACCGCACGTTCACCGTGCTGGTCGAGCCGTCGAACGCGTTCGTCCGGTTCAACACCACCGGAGAGGTCAACGACACCTTCGTTTCGGTGACGGTGAGCGACGCTCGCCTCGCACCCCTCTCGTCCGGGCTGGCGGGTGTCCGGTTCCTCAACGGCCAGATCGGGCCCGATCTGCGCGCGAACCTGACCAACGCGACGCTCGGCATCCCGGTCGAAAACTCCTCGCTCCCGGCGGGGATCCCGGCGGATGGCGCCACCATCGCGCTCTACGACCCCGTCAACGAGACGTGGGATCGCAGAACGACCACGACGGTGCGGACGGTGACGCTCCCGGACGGCACTACCGGCGAGTACTGGGTGCTCGAAGTCGACCACTTCTCGACGTGGGGAGTCGTCGTGGCCGACGACGCGCCGCCCGCACTCGAGTCGGTTACCCCCAGTGACGGCTCGACGGTCGGGTACGGCACCGACCGACAGACCGTCCGGTTCGAGTACACGGACGCCCTCGGCCAGGTCGACGCGGGCGAGGTCGCCGTGCAGTTCGACGGGACGGACGTGACCAACGCCGAGTCGACCCAGATCACGGACGAGTACGCCGAGTACACGGCGACGGGGCTGTCGCCCGGCACGTACACCGCGGCCGTCGAAGTCGCGGACGAGTCCGGCAACCAGGCGACCTACACGACGGAGTTCACCGTCCCGCAGGACACGAGCGCGCCGACCATCGCGTCACAGACCCCCTCGGACGGCCAGACGTTCGACGCCGACACGACGCGCGTCTCGCTCGACCTCGCGATCCAGGACGCGCTGAGCGGCGTCGACACCGCCGCGATTTCCGTCTCGCTCGACGGGACGGACGTGACCGGTAACGCCTCAATCTCCGCGTCGCGGGTGGCGTACACCGCGACCGGCCTGTCCAGCGGCACGAACCACACCTTCACCGTCACGCTCGTCGACGGCGACGGCAACACCGACACCGTCACCATTCCGTTCAGCATCGCGACCGCGACGACTGCTGGCGGCGGCGGTGGTGGCGGCGGCGGTGGTGGCGGCGGCGGTGGTGGCGGCGGCGGTGGCGGCGGGGCGCTGTTCGATACGACAGAGACGCCGGAGCCCACCGCGACCCCGACGCCCGAACCCACTGCGACCCCGACGCCCGAACCCACTGCGACGCCCGAACCCACCGCGACCCCGACGGCCGAGCCGGTCGACACGCCCGAACCCACCGCGACCCAGACGCCCGCGCCCGGGACGACCACGAGCACGCAGTTCCCCGGCTTCGGTGCGCCCGTGACGCTGCTCGCACTCGTGCTGACTGCGGGTCTGCTCGCGCGTCGCCGGCGAGATAGCTGACGATCACGACGGACCGAGCCCCCGACGTTCGTCGCTCTCCACACCACCCATGCACCACAAATCCATCACGCTCGTCGTCACGATCGCCCTCCTGCTGTCAGGTAGCATCGCGGCCGTCACGGTCGGCGCGTCGTCACACGCCACGGTCGAACTCGCCGGCCCCGAGACGGTCGAGCCGGGCGAGACCGTCACTGTGACCGTTCGCCTCGACACCGCCACGCCGGCCTACGGCGCGCAGTTCCGACTGTCGCTCTCGACGCCCGCCTCGGGGAGCGTCTCGAAAGGGAGCTTCCTCGCCGGAGACGCGTCGAGCGTCGTCGTCGTGCGCGAGTTCAGCGACACGACCGTCAGATACGGCGAGACACGGACCGGAGCCGAGGACGGCGTGACCGGAAGCGGAACGCTCGCGAGCATCGAACTCACCGTCCCGGAGTCGACCGACGCCGACAAGCTCGACCTCACCTTCGAGACGGTGAAAGTGTCCGACCCCGACGCACAGTCGATCAACGTCTCCAGTCAGGGACTGACGATCGATATCGCGGGCGGAAGCGGGAGTGGAAGCGATTCGGACTCCGACTCCAGTTCCAGTTCCAGTTCAGGCGGCGGCGCCAACTCGGGGTCCAGTTCGAGCGGTGGCGGTGGCGGGAGCGCCAGCAGCGCCACCACGACCCAGCCCACCGCGACGCCGACCGACGCGTGGCCCGCGGCCGTCTCCTCGACGGTCGTCTCGCAGTTCGAAACGGCGTCACGGGTCCCCGTCGTCATCGCGCTCGACTCCGGGACGGAGCCGGCCGTGATCGCCCAGCGTCTCGAATCCAGCGGTGCGACCGAGGTCCGGGTACACGCCGACCTGAACGCCGTGAGCGCGACCGTGAGTGAATCGACGCTCCGGACGGTCGCCAGCCGATCCGACGTGCGCCAGGTCCAGTACGGGAGTCCGGCGACGGTGACTGCGGCGTCGTCGGGAACCACGACGACCGCACCGGCGGGGACGGAGACGCCCGCCTCGACGGCTGCGGACGAGACGGCCACGGCAACCCCGGCAGCCGGCACCACGTCGACGCAGTTCGACCTCTTCGGACAGCCGGCCATCCCCCTCGCCGTCGTCCTCGTTGGCTTCCTGTGGTGGCGGCGACGGCTCCGGTAGCCGACGATCCGGTCGGCGGCTCTTCGCGATGGACGGTGCCGGCGATCCACGAGTTCGCGAGTGTCGTCTGAACTGTGATACGCGGGCGCCCACGATCCCATCTACTCGGCCGGACACACCGAGGCGGATTGTGACGTTCACTCCGTCCCCACCGTCTCGGAAGCCATCGATCGCGACTTCGGCGGCGGGCCGAGCATGGCTGTGCGTCGTGTGGCGTGGAAAGAGCGAAACCCGGTCAGGGTCGCGAACGCCCGTGGTCACACGGGGTCGAACGTGACGTGATCGTGACGCCAGCGCGGCGACGACCGTCGTTCAGCGCGGGGTTGCCGAAGGAGGAGCCTGTAGGGACGGCGTCCCCGACGGACACCCAGTCGGGAGTTGTAACGCGCGCCATCCACGCAAGCAGCGTCGGGGCTCGATCCCGAGGCGACTCATACGGCCGGCTGTAAGTCCGTGGAACGATTCGGCACCTCGGGGGTGCGAATCGTTCCTACAGGTACAGCCGGCGATATCACGCCCGCTCCTGCCAGTTGCGGCCGATGGCCACCGCGTCGAAGATGTTCACCACGCCGTCGTTGGTCAGGTCGGCCGCGTCGGAGTAGGCGGCGTCGCCGCGGGTCGCCTCCCAACTCCGGCCCACGGCCACCGCGTCGAAGATGTTCACGGTCCCGTCGCCCGTCGCGTCGCCCGCGATGTACAGTTTCGTCGAGACGGTGGTGCGCGCAGTGCCGTTCGCATCGTCGGTCACGCTGACGGTGAAGGCCCGGGTCGCGTAGCCACTCCCGTTCCACGTCGACGACGTGGGCGTGACCGAGAGCGTGATCTGGCATTTTCGCTGCTGGCAGGTCCGCGTGACCGTCTCCGTCTCCGTATCTGTCTCCCGTGGACTCCGAAGACGGATCGTATCGACGACGCCGTCCGGATCCGTCGCGGTCACCGTTATCTCCACTGCCGACCCGGCGTTGTTCACGGTCGAGCGAAGCGACGCCTCCACCGACGGCGGCCGGTTCGACGTGACGGTGAGCGCAGCCTCGTCGGCGACGAGCCCATCACCGGTCGTGATCCGCTCGCCGAACGTCTGGTTCTGCACGTCCGCTCGGTGGGCCACGGCGACGAGCGTCTCATCCGTCGTCAGCGCGTCGAGTCCATCGTCGGCCGACAGCGATCGGCCGAGGTCGACCGTGACGCCCGTGTGCGTGCCTTCGGCGAGCCGGCTCGACACGCCGACCGGCGCCGTCAGGTTCCGCTCGCCGTCGCCCGGCGTTTGCTCGCGGTGGAGCACGAGGTAGTACGCCCCCGCGGTGAAGCTCGCCCGGTCGACGGTCACGACGGTCGAGCCGTTGGCGACCGAAGTGTCGTCGAACCGGACGCTTCCGGGGGGCGTGGCGTCCTCGACGACCTCGGTGTCGTTCGCCGCGCGCCGCGAGGAGCCGATATACGACGAGTCGCCAGTGAGAGCGTAATCGAGCACCGCGTCTTCGAACTCGGCCGTCCCGGATTCGAGTCCGGCCTCGCGTGCCCGCTCGGCCGCCTCCTGGCGGGCCGCGGGATCGAGATCAGCGACAGTGACGATCTCGGCCGGGAACGACGCGTTGTAGAACGTCTCCGGCCCTTCGCCGTCGTCGTAGTCGAACAGGGAGGTCGTCGCGCCGACGCGGTAGTCCGCGCGGTACGGCCCGTAGAGCTGGTCGTACGAGAGCGGCCGGTCGAGCGGCGTCCCGTCGGCCAGCACGAGGTCGTTCGAGGCGTTACCGTCGGGGCTCCCGAGCAGCCCCTCGACCGACGACGACCGGCTCTCGTCGAGGACGAGGCGCACGTCGACGCGGCCGCGGCGGACCTGGGCACGGAGTTGCTCGTCGCCGTCGTCGACGCGGCCGTCGTCGCCGGGGAAGACGACGACGTACGTGCGCCCCTGTCGGTACACCGTGCCGTTCCCGACGGTGATCCAGTCCGAGGCGTTCAGCGACCGACCGGCGTCGTCGACGGACACCGGCGTCTCGTCCCGGGCATCGATAGTGACAGTGTGACCGTCGACGGACGTGGCCACGGCGGAGATGACGCTCACCTGGCGGTCACCTACCGGGACGAGACGAGTCTGGACGTTCAGCGCACCGTTTGGCTCGCGGGCGAAGACGTACTCGCCGACGGCCTGGAAGTCGTAGGAGACGCCGTCGAAGGTGACGAGATGCGGATCACCCGTCCCGCGACCACCGCCGGCGCCGCGTGGCAGTCGTGGGATGTCTACCGACGGCGACACCGCCAGTTCGTCCTGGCGCGTGTCGTTGGCCGTGACGACGCCCACGGCGTGCGTCCCCGGATCGAGCGCGTCGGTGCCGAACGTGAACGACAGTGACACCGTCTCGCCAGCGTCGAGCTGGAGCGACCGCCTCGCCCGCGTCTCGCCGGATTCGAGGGTCGTGTCGCCGCTGGTGTCGACTCGCAACTCGACCGTCCCCTCGCCGCTACCGCCGGTGTTGGCGATCGTCGTCCGGACGACGACCGTGTCGCCGACGCTAACGTCCGCGGGCATCTCCAGGGCAGTCGCCGTGAAACTCGGTCCAGGAGCGGAACTGAGGGTCGTCAACGCCGCGTCGACGTAGAACGGACGCACCGAGACGTTGCCGACGGCGGCTTCACCACTCCCGGGGAAGTCGCCGCTCGGGCCGTCGGCCGCGCCCCAGTAATTGTGGGTGGCGTTGCCTTTCGTCGCACCGTCGGCGGCGACACCTGCGCCGGTAGCGTTTCTCAGGACCGACTGCTGGATCGTCCACTGCCCGTCAGCCCTCGAGACGTCGACCGCGTCACCGCCCGTCTCCTGGACGGTGACGCCGTCGAGCGTCCAGTTGCCACCCGTATCCTCGGCGTGGACACCGTCGTCATCGGTGCCGACGACGACTGTGTCCCGAATCGTCCAGTCACCGCTGGCGTCGTCGGCTTCGACGGCTTGATCGCCCGTGTGCCGGATCGTGACGTTGTCGAGCGTCCAGGCGCCGTTCGTTACCTCGGCGTTGACGCCGTCGTCCGTCGTGTTCTCGATAACCGAATCTCGCACCGTCCAGCGACCCGTCGACTCATCGGCTGAGACACTGTTCCGATTGTCGACGAACGTCGCGTTCTCGACCGTCCACCGGCCGCTGGAACGCGCCGCATTGAGCGCCTCGCCGTCGGTGGTGTTCCGGATCGTCGTCCGTTCGACCGTCCAGTCACCGCTGGAACGGTCGCTGGAGATGCCCCCGGTCCGCCGGAACGTCGAACGACGAACAGTCCAGTCACCGCTACTCTCGTAGGCACTCAGGCCGGTCGTCGTGTTGACGACAGTCACGTTGGTGACCGTCCACGGCGCGGGTGTTCCCGCAGCACCGATCCCGAGGTCGCCGTCCCTGATCACGGTGTCTCGGAGCGTCCACGCCCCTTCGGACGCGCCTGCACTGAATCCCGCCCTCCATCCGGCGATGGTAAATCCGGAGACGGTCGGCGTGACCGGACCGAGCACCAGAATCCCGGCCCTGGAGTGGGCCGATCCGTTCTTCACCGTCGCTCCGTCGGGGGCCAGGAGGGTGACGTTCTCGCGGATGACGACCGACTCCGTGTACGTTCCCGGCCGCACCTCGATCGTGTCGCCGTCGGACGCGTCGTCGACGGCCACTTGGATCGAGTCGTACGCGTCGGAGTCGCTACGGTTCACGACGAGGTCGGCCCCGCCGCCGAACGTCTCGAGCGTCGTCAGCCCGGGGTCGGTGTAGAACGGCTCGACCGAGACGTTGCCGACGGCGGCCTCGCCGCTCCCGGGGAAGTCGCCACTCGGTCCGTCGGCCGCGCCCCAGTAGTTCCGGGTTGCGGTCCCCGCGATCGCGGCGTCGGTGGCGGCGACGCCCGTCCCCGACGCGTTTCGCACCGTCGACCGCCGAATCGTCCACCGGCCTTCGGTCCCGGCGGCGTCGGCCGCGTCGCCACCGACACCGTGGATGGTCAGACCGTCGAGCCGCCAGTCGCCGGCCGAGTTCGCCGCGGCGACGCCGTTATCGCCGGTGCTGGTGATCGTCGTGTCCCGGACGGTCCACGCTCCGGTCGTGTTCACCGCGTCGATCCCGTAGTAGCGCGCAACGTCCCGAATCGTCGACTCGGCGACGGTCCAGTTGCCCGCCGCCTCCTCGGCGTTGATCCCGTACCGCTCGGCAGATTCGACCGTCACGTTCCGGAGCGTCCAGTCGCCGGTCGTCCGAGGGGCGTCGACGCCGACGTTCGAGGCGTTCCGGATCGTCACGTCCCGTGCGACCCAGTTACCGGTCGACCGTCCGGCGGTGATTCCCTCGGTGGCGTTGACGACCCGCACGCGGTCGAGACGCCACGCACCGGCGCTATCGAGCGCGTTGACCGCCAGTCTCGCGTCGGTGATGGTCACGTCTTCGGCCGTCCACGCACCAGTCGAGTCGGTCGCGACGATACCCGCCTCGGCCCCGTCGATGACGGTGTCCCGGAGCGTCCAGGCGCCGGCCTCGTTGTAGTCGTACACGCCGTACTGCCACCCCTGGATTCGGAACCCCTCGATCGTCGGAGCGGTCGGCTCGGCCGGCGTGCTCGGATCGCCGATCCGGATGGCCGCGCTCTCGGTGACCGTCGAATCCTTCCGGAGCGTCGCGCCGCTGGGCGCGACCAGCGTGACGTTGCTCGTGAGGGTGACCGACTCGGTGTACACACCCGGCCGCACCGCGACCGTGTCGCCGTCGGACGCGTTGTCGACGGCCGCCTGGATCGAGGCGTAGTCGTTGGGGACGGTGATCGCCCCACCGGTGTCCGACCCCGTGACCTCGATCCCGGCATACCCGGACGCCACACGGCCGTCGTCGGTCGCGACCAGCACCCGAACCACGTACGTCGTCCCGGCATCGGCACCGGCCGGGATGCGAACCGACGCCGTCTCACCGGCCGTAAGCGGGCCGCTCAGGAGGAGTCGCTGTGTGGTTCCTTCGGTGGCCCCTGCCGAGAGCGTGACGAACCCTGGCTGCGATCCGGCGACGCCGGTCGTGAAGTCGAACGAGACGGTGTCGCCCGGATCGACCGTCTCGTTGCTCACGTCGATGTCGACGGCGAACGGGTTGACGTACGCGAACTCGTACCGGCCGGGCCTGCGGTCCGGCGCAATCGAGGCCGCGGAGAGCCGGTACGGCGTCGGCCGCGAGGGAGCTGCCACCGAGAACGAGACGCGCCCGTCCGCCCCCGTGCGACCGGCAGCGTGACCGATCGTGTCCGTCGCAGTGCCAACGAGGCCGAATCTCGTGGTCACGGGCTGGTCGACGGCGGGGTCACCCGTCGCGATCTCGACGCCGGATATCGTGTACGTGTGTGTCTGCCCCACCAGAAGCGACTCCTTCCCGTACTCTCCGTCCCAGGCGTAGGTCTGTATCGGCCGCTGTGTGATATCGCGGACGGATGTCCGATTGTGCGTGGCCACTGCGTCCACCCGAAAGTCGGTGGGATGTGGCGCGTTCGACGGCAGGGTCAGCGTCACCTCGGCGACGCCCGAGCCGTTCGTCCGCACCGTCCGGGACCGGAACGGGAACTCGAACCCGTACTGCGCGGTGAACCGAACCGGCTCGTCGGCGAGCGGATTACCGTCGCTATCGCGGAGCGTCGCCCGGAACACGGCGGACTCTCCCGGTGCGACCGCACGGGTTTCGATGTCGGTGCCGGGGAGTTCGCGGAACTCCGTCGACTCGATCGAAATCGACGGCCCATCCTCCGGCTCTTCCGATGGGTAGACGTAGATCCCGGCACCTTCGGTGCCGATACGCTGCCTGTCAGCGAAGAGCCTGATGTCGAAAGAGCTGAACCCAGTAGTGTCCGAGGGGACGGACCACGTCACCTGGAACAGTCCGTCGGCCGTCATCGTCGTCGAGATGCGCTCCACGTACTGCCGGCTCGTCTCGTTGTAGATCCCCACGGTAATATCACGGTTAGGGACGGGCTGGCCGTCCTCACGCACGGCGCCGGTGATCGCGACCCGCTTGCCGGGGGCGACTTCCGCGAACTGCCGGCCGTTGACCGACGTCTGCGCCACGAGATCGGTGGCCACGATTCGACGCTGCGAAGCGGTGGTCGAGCCCTCGAGGGACACCCTGTAGAGGCCTCCCTGCGTGGGGGTGAACGAGACGTCGCCGAAGCCCGAGCTATCGGTGACCGTGGTGCGCGTGACGCTCGTGCCGTCGGGGCGCGTGATTCGAATGTCCTCTTGGGAGCCATTCACCGGCTGGTATCCCGCCAGCGTCCGGACCGATGCGTTGACCGGGTCGCCGATCGGCGTGAGATGCCCGAATCCGGTGGTGAAGTCCGTGACCGGCCCCACGAAGAACGTCGTCCGGCGCGTGGAGGTGAAGTCGGACGAGTCACTCGTCGAGACACTGACCCGATACCGGCCTAGCGAACTGGTGTTCGAGTACGGCACGGCGGCCGTCCCGTCGGAACCCGTGTTGACCTGGAACACGTCCTGCCCCCCATCGGGTCGGTTCACGGTGACGGTCACGTTCACGTCGGCGACCGGACGACCGGGGAAGGGATTCGTGTTCGTCGCGGTGACCCAGATGTCGACAGTATCGTTCGACATGTAGGAGAGGCGCCGACCACTCCGGGCCACGAAGGCGGCGACCTGATCGATGCTCGCGCCCGAGGCAGCCGCAGTACCGATCGCGTCCCCGTCGCTCCGATCGGTGACCGTCACGGGCGTCCGGTCGACGACGCGAGCTCCAAGGTATTCGACGAGGAGGTACTCGCCCGGCGGCACGTCCGCAGTCGTCGGAGGAATATCCATGGGGAGGCCGTACGTCCGGTTCGAGTCGCGGTCGCGGAGTTCCCGGTACCGTGCCGGCTCCGTCGATTCGCGGTCGGTGTCGGCGGTGTCGGAAAGCGTGGTGGTCGTGGAAACCGGATCCTGCGTCTGCGTGGGGGTGGGCGTCGGCGTCGATTCCGGTGTCGGAGTCTGGGTCGGCGTCGGCGTTGGCGTTGAGGTCGACGTTGGGGTTGGTGTCGGCGTTGGGGTTGGTGTCGGCGTTGGGGTTGGTGTCGGCGTTGGGGTTGGTGTCGACGTTGGGGTTGGTGTCGGCGTCGGCGTTGGCGTCGACGTTGGCGTTGGTGTCGGCGTCGGCGTTGGCGTCGACGACGACTGTGACGCCGACAGCCCGACGAACGGCGCAATCGGCGAGAGGACGAGTGCGACCACGACGACCACGACGAGTGGGCGGATGCGGCCGCCCAATCCAGCGGTGGGCACGATTCTACGGACGCCCCGTCCGGATAGCCAGCCGGTCGGTCGAGTGCTCGTTCACGTTCGCGCGCCGGACGACGACACCAACGAACTCGGACGCCCCCTCTCCCCGGACAGATCGCTCCGAATAACGAGATGACATCTGCTACACCGGCTAGCGGATGCCAACCGAATTAGCTATTGAGCGGTTTAATACGTTTAATCGGCAGTTACCGAACCGGGAGACTGCGGAGCGACCGACACGTCGACGGGGGGCTGCAGCCGTCAGCTCGCTCGATCCTGCCAGTTCCGGCCGATCGCCACCGCATCGAAGATGTTCACCACCCCGTCGTTGGTCAGGTCGGCCCCGTCGGAGTACGACGGATCACCGCGAGTCGTCTCCCAACTCCGACCCACGGCCACCGCGTCGAAGATGTTCACTACCCCGTCGCCCGTCGCGTCGCCGGCGATGTAGACGCGCGTGCGAACGACCGCCCGCGAGGACTGGCCGTCGTCGTCGACAGCCACTACGGTGTACCGAACCGTCTCGTAGCCCGACCCGTTCCAACTCGACGCGTCCGGCCGCGGCTCGAACGTCGCTCGGCAGGTGGCCGCCTCGGCGCACGTGACCGTGGACGACGAGGATGCCAGCCGGAGCTCACTGACCTGTCCGTCGGGATCCGAGGCGTTGGCCGCGAGGACGATCGGCGCCCCGACGTTGTTCGCCCTCGACCGGAGCGAGACGTTCAGGTCGGGTGGACGGGTTCGAGCGACGGTCACGCTACCGTTCTCGACATCGACGGGGCGAGCGACACCCGACGCGCCGGCGAGTGACAGGCGCGCGAGATCGATCGGGGTCGTGGCGCCGGCCGTCACCGCGTCGTCGATGCGGAACGCGACGGTGAACAGGGTGCCACGCGCATCCCCGCCGCCGTCATCGGCGCGCGTCGCCTCGTACGTGACGGCGCCCGTGCCCTCGTCGATCGAGGTGTTGGACCGGACGTCGGTAGCTAGCACGTCGCCGTCGGAAACTGACACCACGTCCAGCACCGCCGAATCGTAGCGGAGCGTCGCCCGGCCGGTGGCAACCGACCAGTTACGACTGTCGACGGTGACGTTGACCGCGAACCGCTCGCCCGGCCCGAGCCGGGACACGCTGTCCGGCGTCACGGCGGCGACCGCCGGTCGGGGGTCGAGAGTGGCGTTGTCAGTCAGCGTCGGCACGGCGGTCCCGTCCGTGTCGGTGACCGCAGCGGTGGCCAGACGGAGCGCCGTCCCGTCCCGTCCGAGAGCGTCGGCGTCGTCGACGCGGAAGCGAACGCGAGCGAGGACGCCCTCGCCGTCGGCCCCGGTTTCGGGTCGACGGGTCGCCGCGAACCGCACGACTCCGGCGCCCCCGTCGACCGAGACGTTAGATCGAACCTCGACGCCACCCTGTGCGAGGAACGGACCGCGGTCGACGCCCGTCACCGTCACCGCCGACGTGTCGTACGCGAGCGTCCACTGGGCGTCGGACACTGGGTGTCCGTTACTGTCGATCCGAACGGCAGCGGTAAACCGCCCGTTCGGCCCGACGTGCGTCGCGTCCGGAACGACCGAGAGATCGGCAGTCTCGGCGGACGGGACGGTGATCGACGCCGCGTCGGCGACGCGGATGCCACCGACGCGGACCGGCGCGCCGAGGCTCCCCCCGTCCGCTCGGTGAAGCACCGCCACCAGCACGGCGTCGCTCGTCAGCGCGTCGACCGTGTCGTTCGAGTCGACCGTCCGCCCAAGGTCCACGGCCACGTCCTCGTGTGTCCCGGCCGCGAGCTCCTCCGAGGCGCCGACCGGCACCGTCCCGCGCTCCGTCCGCTCGTAGAGCACGACGTAGTACGGGCTGTCCGGGTTCGTGGCCGTCCGTTCGTACCGGACGCGGTCGACGAGCACCGACGACGTCCCGCTGTCGACCGCCCGCTCCTCGAACGTGATCGTCGCAGCCGCGGGGTCGTCCCGGCGGTCGGAACTCAGTTCCGAGAGCGCCGACGTGGTGTAGAACGGCCGCACGTCGACGTTCCCGACGGCAGCGGCGCCGCTCCCACCGACCCCCCCCGCGGGACCGTCGGCGCTCCCCCACCAGTTGTGGGTCGCATCGCCGGCCGGCGACGCCCCTGTCGCGTTCACACCCACGGCGTCGTCGACGAGGGCGCTCCCAGTGACCGTCCACGCGCCCCGGGCGTCGACGGCGACGACACCGCGGTCGTTCCCCGACAGCGTCACGTTGCGGAGGGTCCACGCCCCGCTGGATCGCGTCGCGTCCACGGCAGTCTCGAAGCCGGTGATCGTGAACCCCTCGACGGTCGGGCGGGCGTGGCTCCCGGCCGGTACGTCGATCCCGACTCCGTCGCCGGCGCCCGTACCGTCGAGTGTCGCCCCGTCGGGCGCGACGAGCGTCACGTTCCGGTCGACGGTGAGCGGTTCCGTGTACGTGCCGGGCCGGACGACGACGGTCCCACCAGCAGTCACGTTGCCGAGCGCCGCGTCGATCGACGTGTAGGCCGCCGAGCCGTCGGCAGCGACGGTGACGGTGTCGTTCTGCCGGCGGATGGCGTCGACCGTCACTGCCGCGACGTCGTCGCTCGCGTCGGCGTCGTAGCGACCGTTCGCCGTGACGTACAGCGACCGTCCGATCGTCACGTCGGGGATCGGAACGGTGGCCCGCACGTACGAGGACGACGTCGGCGTCGAACCGCCGGGGACGGTGACGCGCGTCCGGCCGAGCGTCCCGCCGCTCCGATCCCTGACGGCGACGGTGGCGGTCGTCGCGCTCCCGCCCGTGTTCACCACCGGCGTCTCGACGGTGACGCCGCCGCCCGGCCGCCGGTAGAATCGCGTCGCCGACGCGCTCGTCCGCAGGTCGGGACGGAGTAGCCGGGCCGTGCGGAGGTTGTTCGTCTCGCTTCGCTCCGGAATCGTCCGATTCGGATCTACCGTGACGCGCGTGACGTTCCGGGCGGCGACAGTGCGTGCGGGCACCTCGACCGACAGCCGTCGCGTCGCGCCGACGGGGAGGTCGGCGATCGACTCGGTCGCGAGGGTCGCTCCAGCGGCAGTGAGACGGACTGGGACATCGCTCGCGGCGACGCCGCCGACGTTCGTCACCGTCGCGTTCACCGTCGCCCGCGACCCGTTTCTGGTCGCGGCGAGCGACGAGACGGTCAGATCGGGGGCGATGACCTGCGCCCGCGCCCGGTTGTTCGTCGTCGACAACTCCGGCACGCCGTTCGTGGGTGTCGCGGTCACGACCACGGCCCCCGTCTCGTCGACCGCACCCGACAGGGTGACGTTCCGCGTGGCGCCGACGCCGAGATCGTCGACAGTCGTCCGCGCCAGTTCGGCTCCGGACCCGGTCGCGAGTGAAACCGTCACCGGCGCGCCGACGGCGAGATCGCCGCGGTTCGAGAGGGCCACCTCGACGGCGACCGTCTCGCCGACCGCCAGCGAATCGTTCGACTGCCGGCGAACCGTCGCGTTCACCGAGACGTCCGGACGGAGGGCATGAGAGACGGCAAACAGGTCGTGGTGCTGGCTCCGGTTCGCCCCGAAGTCCTTGCCGACGAAGGCGGCGACGAACTCGCCGTCACCCGTCGCCGTCGCTGCCTGCCAGTAGGTGAGGTTCGTCCGGCGCGTGAGCGGACGGCCGTCCGTCCACGTCTCGTTTCGCCGCACTGCGTAGAAGACGGCCTTCCGCCGTGTCTTCGCGTCCCGGCCGCGGTAGGTGAGGAGTTCGCCGGCGTCGCTCCGTCGAAGCGCCGCGTCACGGACGTTCAGTCCGATCCCGCTCTCGACCGGCGTCGGAACGACACTTCCGGCCCGTGGCGTGTAGTGGACGGTCGACGAACTCGCCGGGCCGTCGACCCAGACCAGCGAGTTCTCGGCGATATCCAGCCCCTTCAGTCGCGTCGCCGTGTGCCGGCTTCGAATCGATAGCGACCGATCGAGCGTCCCGTAGACGACGGAGCCATTTTTGGGCCCCGTCGGCTCGAAGAACGCGATCGAGAACGGCGTCGCGCCGGGACCGTCGGAGAGCACCGGTCTCGACGCCGTCGAGATCGATCCCCGAGTGGCGAGTGTCAGCGTACCCGAATCGGACCTGGAGCCACCGGCGTAGACCACGCTCGCGTCGGTGACCGTCTCGACGTTCCCGTCCCCGTCACGTTCCCAGACGACCTGCCACCGATTCGTGCTGTCGCTGTACGCGACCTGCGGCGTGATGTCCGGGGCGGCGTTGTCCGTCAGCCGCCGCGGCTCCGACCAGCCGGTGCCGTCGTCGACGGCGTAGAACACCTCGGTCCGGTTGTACGCCGCCCCGGGGCCGTCGAGCGGCTGCTGTGTCAGATCGGCGTCGACGCGAGTCCAGACGGCGACCGTCGTTCCAGTGTCGGGATTCGTGGCGATCGACGGGTCGAGATCCGTCTTCGAGTCGTTCGTAATCCGGATCGGCGGCGTCCACGACGCGGACCCAGTCGTCCGACGGATCACGAGATCACGACCCGCCGCGACGGGTTTCGACGCCAACTGTCGACTCCAGACGACGGCGTACGAATCCGCCGTCTCGTCGTACGCCACGGCCGGGGAGCGGTCCGCGAGGCCGTCGCGCGTGAGTCTGGCGTCGCGCTGGCCGTCCCGAGCGGTCGCGACCCGGAGAGGACTCGTCGACGCGGCCGTCCACGTCGGGCGCGGTGCCGACGCCGACGCCGTGTCGATTCGCCCCTCGTCGCCACTCGCCGCCGGCGTCGCCCCGTATTTGTCCGGGAGCGACCAGCCGCTCCCCTCGACGGCCGTCTCCGGAATCGTTCGCACCGCCGCGGTCCCCCCGCGCTGGGAGCCGAAGCCGCGCTCGACCGAGAGCACTCGATACGTGTTCGTGTACAGCCACGCGTCGACGGTTACGGACCCCGTCACTCGCCCGGTACCGCCGGGGGCGTACGGTGCCGGAACCGACAGTGATCCCTCTAAGTCCCCCACGAGCGATCCGGACAGCTCCACACTCCGTATCTCGACGCCGAGTTCACCCTCCGCGTTGATCCCCGGTTCGATCGTGCCGCGAGTGACCCGCAGACCCCCGTTCCTACCGTCGAGATACGTGGTCAGTCCGACGCGTGGCGTGATCTCGACCTCGAACTCGGGGGAGAAACCGGCGACGCCGACGCCGTACGTTATGCCCCAGGCCTCGACGCTCACCTCGACCCACAACTGCGCCTGCTGGAGTTCCCAGTCGCGCGTGTCGATTTGACCCTTCGCACCGAGCGTCCCCGAGGCCGATCGCTGGACGACGGTCACGTCGAGCGTTCCTTCACCCATGATCTCGGCACGACTGTCCGGAGCGTCGTAGACGACGCCGAACCTGGCCTGTGCCTCGAAGCTCTGTTCGCCACCGACGATCGGAATCGCCCGCGGGACGTCCATCGAGGCGTCGATCGGCGGATCGGGGACGGTCCGAGAGAGCTCGATAGTCCCCGTCTCCTCGTCGATCCTGACGTCACCCTGCTCGGCGAGCAGTTGGAGCCAGTCGGGAATCCCGACCACCGACACGCCCGCGGTGTAGGTGTCCGTCCGCCCCTCGGCGTCGACGGCAGTCACGACGAGCACCGAGTCGCCGTCGAGGACGCCCACGTCGAGCGACCCCTGCCAGCCGTCGCCAGCGGTCGTGTCCGTCACGTTCCTCCCCGCCAGTTCGAAGCGGACCTCTTCGATGGATGTGTTGGACTCGATCTCGGCCGTGTAGGTGTTGGTGAACGACACACCTTCGAGCTTCGGCCCCCCGACCGACGGCGTGACAGCCGTTATCTCCGGCCCCGCGCCCGTCGACTCGGACACCGAGATGGGCCGAGTCGTGCTGTCGGTGCTCCCGTCCGACCCCACGACGGTCAGTTCGACCGTGTACTCGCCCGCCGTCTCGTAGGCGTAGGCCATCGTCGGTGATCGTCCGGTTGCGACGTTCCCGTCACCGAACGACCAGCGATACGTCTCGACGCTCCCGTTCGACCCACTGGCGTCGAGTCGAATCGACTCGCCCGTCCCGATCGCCGTCGAGCTGAGCGTGAACGTCGCGTTCAGCGGCTCGCCGCCGCCATCGCCCGGACCACCGTCGCCGGCGTCCCCGCTCCGGTCGCCCGAGAACGCGTACACCGACCCGCCGGCATCGCCGATCAAGAGCCTGCCGTCGACGACGGCCGGTGACGATGTCACGTCCCGACCGACCGAGTAGTTCCACTGCTCGTCGCCGGTCGTCGCGTCGACGGCGTACACGCGGTCGTCGTAACTGCCGACGTAGACGGTACCGGCCGAGACGGCCGGCGAGGAGAGCACCCCCGCGTCGGTGGAGAACCGCCACTCGAGCGTCCCGTCCGTGCCGAGGGCGACGAGCGAGTTGTTCAGCGTCCCGACGTACACCGTCCCGTCCGCGACGGCCGGCGAGGAGTATACTCCCGCGCCGGTGTCGTGCTGCCACCGCTGATCGCCGGTTTCGGCGTCGAGAGCGTGAATCCGATTGTCGAGGCCGCTGACGTATACCGTGCCGCTGGCGAGCGCCGGGGACGCGTACACCCCACCAGCCGAGGACGTCCACGCGACGCTCCCCGACTGCCGGTTCAGCGCGTACACGCTCCCGTCGTAACTGCCGACGTACACGCGCTCGGGGCCGACGGCCGGCGAGGAGATCACCGCACCGCCGGTGGAGGCGGTCCACTCCGTGGCCCCGGTGTCGGCGTCCAGCGCGACGACGTTCCCGTTCGCCTTCCCGACGTACACCGTCCCGTCGACGACGGTTGGCGACGAAGCGAACCCGTCGATCGGCACCGGCGAGTCGGGACTGTACGTCCACTTCCGGGTACCGTTCGAGGCGTAGACCGCGTGAACGACCGCACCGCCGACGTAGACGACGCCGTCGACAACCACGGGGGAGGACGACGACGTCACGCCCCCCTCGAGCGTGTACGACCACAGCCGAGTGCCATCCGAGGCGTCGTACGCCGCGAGCGTCCCGCTACCGCTGTTGACGTACGCCGTCCCGTCGACGACTGCCGGCGTCGACGGCGCGTCGCTCCCGACGCTCGCCGACCACTGCAGCGTGACGTTATCGATCGGTCCTGCCGCCTGCCGGTTCCAGCGGGTGTTCGTCGGATCGAAGCCAAATGACCGCCAACTCCCGCCCTGATCGGAGAAATACTGCGCGCCAATATCGCGGCCCCCGTCACTCTCCCCGTCGGTCGGGGTCGGAGAAGGCGTCGCCGTCGGTTCCGGTGTCGGTGTCGCTGTTGGCGTCGCCGTCGGCTCCGGGGTCGCTGTTGGCGTCGCCGTCGGTTCCGGTGTCGCTGTTGGCGTCGCCGTCGGCTCCGGTGTCGCTGTTGGCGTCGCCGTCGGCTCCGGGGTCGCTGTTGGCGTTGCCGTCGGCTCCGGTGTCGCTGTTGGCGTTGCCGTCGGCTCCGGGGTCGCTGTTGGCGTTGCCGTCGGCTCCGGGGTCGGCGTCGCCGTCGGTTCCGGTGTCGGTGTCGGCGTCGCCGTCGGCTCCGGTGTCGCTGTTGGCGTCGCCGTCGGTTCCGGTGTCGCTGTTGGCGTCGCCGTCGGTTCCGGTGTCGGTGTCGGCGTCGCCGTCGCAGCAGCCGCCGTCGGGAGCGTCGCGGCGAGATACGGGGAGAGCGGGGCGACGACGAGCAACAGCGTCACCACGACGACCGCCCGATTCCGAGACGACGCACCCGTCATCGGGCGCCTCCCGTCGGCTCGGCTATCGGGGCGGAGCGGACGTGAGCGGGCCGCAACGAACGTCGACGGCGGCTGGCGCCACGGCTGGTAGCAGCGGTCACGCTATCGACCCCGGTCCCGAGCCACCGGTGTCGGCCACGCTCGGGACGTTCGGAGCGCGTTCGCGCTCGCCGTTCGATTCCAGTTGCGACCGATAACCACCGCGTCGAAGATGTTGACCACGCCGTCGTTGGTCAGGTCGGCCGCGTCGGAGTAGCCCGCCGTCCCACGCTGAGTCTGCCAGTTCTGGCCGACTGCGACGGCGTCGAAGATGTTCACCGACCCGTCGCCCGTCGCGTCGCCAGCGATGTACAGCTCCGTCGAGAGGGTGGTCCCGGTAGCACCGTCGTCGTCGTCGGTCGCGCGAACGGTGAACCGGCGCGTCACGTAGCCGCTCCCGTTCCACGTCGGGTCCTGTGGCATGACCGAGAGTGTGACCGTACAGCTGGACTGCTGGCAGGTTCTGCTGTCCGTTCCCGCCGCGCCCCGAAGCTCGATCGTGTCGACGGTCCCGTCGGGATCGGTCGCGGTGACGGTGACTCGAACCGGCGACTCGACGTTGTTCACCGGGGACGCGAGCGACGCTTGGACCGTCGGCGGGCGGTTCGGCGTGATGGTGACGGTCGCCCCGTCCGCGACCAAGCCGCCGCTGGTCGTGACTTCGTCGGCGAACGTCTCGTTGCGCAGGTCCGCCCGGCGGATCACCGCGACGAGGGTCTCGTTGCTCGACAGGGCGTCCAGATCGTCGGCTGCCGACAGCGACGCGCCGAGTTCGACCGTGACATCTGTGTGTGTGCCCTCTGTGAGCCGGCTCGACACGCCGACCGGCGCCGTGATATTCCGCACGCCGTCGTCCGGCGTCAGTTCGCGGTGGACGGTGAGGTAGTACGGCCCGGCTGTGAAGCTCGCCCGGTCGACGGTCACGACCGTCGAGCCATTGGCGACCGATCGGGGGTCGAGACGGACGCTCGCGGGCGGCGTGGCGTCCTCCGTCGCCTTCGTCTCGTTCGCCGCCCGCCGTGCCGTCCCGACGTACGACGAATCGCCGGTGAGCGCGAAGTCGAGCACCGCGTCCTCGAACTCCGGCGTTCCGGGTTCGAGACCGGCCTCGCGCGCCCGGTCGGCCGCCCGCTGTCGCTCCGCCTCACCGAGATCACCGACGGTGACGATGTCCCGCGGGAACGTCTCGTCGTAGAACGTCTCCGGACTCTCCGAGCCGTCGTAGTCGAACAGCGAAGTCGAAGCGTTGACGCGGTAGTCCTCGCGGTACGGCCCGTAGAGCACCTCGTACGACAGGGGCTTGGCGAGGGTCGTCCCGTCGGCCAACACGAGGTCGTTCGAGGTGTTGCCGTCGGGACTTCCGAGCAGTCCCTCCACCGGCGGCGTCCGTCCCTGGTCGAGGACGACCTCCGCGTCGATTCGGCTCCCGCGGACGTGTGCGCGGAGTTGCTCGTCGCCGTCGTCGACTTGACCGTCGTCACCGGGGAAGACGACGATGTAGCTGGTCCCCTGGCGGTACACCGTGCCGTTGCCGACCGCGAGGCGGTCCGACACGTTGAGCGAGCGGTTGACGCCGTCGACGGACACCGGCGTCTCGTCCCGGGCGTCGATGGTGACGTTGTGGCCGTCGACGGACGTTGCCACGGCGGAGATGACACTCACACTCCGACCGCCGCCGACGGGGACGAGTCGGGACTGGATATTCAGATCACCCCGTGGCGCCCGTGCGAGGACGAACTCGCCGGCCGCCTGGAAGTCGTACGAGACGCCGTCGAAGGTGGTGAGGTGCGGGTCACCGGTGCCACTCCCGTCACCGCCGCCGCCCGGGGGCTCCGGAACGTCGATGTTCGGCGTGACGGCGAATCGGCTCTGTCGCGAGCCGTTGGGCGTCACGACGCCAGCCGCGTGCGTCCCGGGGTCGAGTGCGTTCGTCCCGAGCGAGAACGTGACCGTCCGCGTCTCGCCAGCGCCGACACGGACCGCCCGACTCGTCTGTGTCTCGCCGGCCGAGAGGACCGTGTCGCCGCTAGTGTCCAGTCGCAGGTCGACGGGTAACCGAGCCGGGCCGCCCTCGTTCCGGATCGTCACGGTCACCGGCGTCGTGTCGCCCACACCAACGGGTTCCTCAACGCCCAATCGGGTGATCCGGAAGTTCGGCGGTTCGTCCGGCGGAACGGTCACCTGCGCCGCGTCGGCGACGAGATGCCCGTCGCGAACGATCGGACGACCGAAGTCCCCGGTATCTCTGGCGTAGTGCAGTCCCGCGACCAACGTCATCCCCTCGGTGACTGCGTCGACGGTATCACTGTTCGACAGCTCGCGGCCGAGGTCGACGGCGACGCCTTCGTGGGGACCGTCCGCGAGTCGCCTCGACCGTCCGATCGGTGACGAGAGGTTCCGCTGTCCGTCGTCCGGTGACTGCTCGCGGTAGACGACGACGTAGTACGGCCCGCCAGTGAAGTTCGTTCGGTTGACCATCACCGTCGACGTGCCGTCTCGAACCTGCCGGTCGTCGAAGGTAACCGCCGCCGTCGGCGGAGCCGTCACGTCGATCGTCCGAGTCGCGCGGTCGTCGTCGGTGACGACGGCCGTCCCGAAGGCCACAACGTTCGGTACGACCCCGTTGTCCGTCGAGTATGTCATCTCGATGGTCCGGTTCTCGCCGGGACCGAGCGTCAGCTGACGCGACGCGACGCGGTCGCCCGGATCGAACCCGTCGTTGCTCCGGTTGTCGAGATAGAACTCGACGGTTTGGGTGCCGCTTCGATCGCCCGTGTTGTTGATCGTCGCCTCGACGGTAACGGTGTCACCGGCCTTGACGGAAACCGGCACGTCGAAGGCCGTCACGGTGAAGTTCGGGCCGACGGCGCTGCTCAGCGTCGTCAACTCGCGGTCGACGTAGTACGGGAGCACGTCGACGTCGCCGACGACGGCGTCGCCGCTCCCGGAGAAGTCGCCGCTCGGGCCGTCGGGCGCGCCCCAGTAGTTGCGCGTCGCCGACAGGACACCATCTCCGTCGCTGGTGACCCCCGTCGCGCCGTTGCCGACGATCACGTTCCGGGTGAGTTCGAGTTCACCCGCAGGGACTCCGGAGCCGACGGACACGCCGCCGCTCGGCGCGTTGTTCACAATCACGTTGGACCGAACGTCGATCGATCGGTACGTGCCGCCGGACTGAACGACGTTGACCCCTCGCGCGTTGTTCTCGATTCGGTTGTCGATCAGCGACACCGACGAGATGGTCACCGGCCCGGACGTACGGAGTACCACCCCCGCGGTGGTCGTGCCAGTCACGCTATTGTTCCGGACAGTGATGCGGTCGACCGACGTCCGAGCGGTAGACACGGCTGTCGTCGTCACCGTCGAGTTCGCGTCCGTCGTCGAATCGGTCGGCAGCGGGGGTCGTGCCTGCTCCGTCGCCTGCGCGTTCGCGGTAGTGGTCTCGCCCGTCGTAGTCACCGACTCGTTGATCGACGACAGCCAGATGCCTCTGGACCCGCTGTCGACCGTGTTGTTCTCGATCAGGACATCGGTGTACTGAGCGCCACCCGCCGTCCACACCGTGATGGCGGTCTGTGAGAACTGGCCGGACAGATGGTTCCCGCGGATGGTGGCCTGGTCGGACACGATGGGACCGTCTTCGCCGACAGCGATACCGTACCCCGTCTGGATGGACTGGCCGGGCGATATGCGGTTGTTCGACACCGTGACAGCTTCGACCGAGTACAACAATACGGCGGTCCAGCCCACGTTCTCGATGGTGTTGTTTCGGACGACCCAGTTTCGATGGGGGTTGGTCGCCTCGTTGCCGTCCGTCGCGATGCCGAACTCCGACACGTCGTGGATCGTGTTCTGCCGGATCGTCACGTTCGTGGTCCCGCCGCTTCGAGACTGAACACCGTCGGTGTACCCCCGGATGTCGAAGCCTTCGACCGTGACGTGCGACGTTCCCGCGGCGATGGTGACTCCTGCCGTGCGCGTCCCCTCGCCGTCGAGCACCGGCGTCCCCGGTTCCGAGGGCCGACCGGTGAGCGTGACGGCGGTGTCGATACCGACGCTCTCGTTGTACACGCCGGGGGCCACGGCGATCGTGTCGCCGGGAGCGGCCGCGTCGACGGCCGCCTGAACCGAGTCGTACGCGTTCGGATCCGTCTTGTCGACCACGAGATCGGCTGATTCGTTCGATCCATCGTCGAACGTCTCGAGCGTCGTCAACGCCGGGTCGGCGTAGAACGGCTCGACGGAGACGTCGCCAGCGACGGCGGCGCCGCTGCCGGGGAAGTCACCGCTCGGGCCGTCAGGCGCGCCCCAGTAGTTGCGGTCGGCGTCGCCCGTGACGGTGGTGTTCTCGGCGTACAGCCCGTACTCCGCGTTGTTCGCGATCGTGCTGTTGGTGACCGTCCACGCCCCGTTCGTGTCGAGGGCGACGACGCCGGAGAAGGCGAACGTCGGGGGATCGTTGTGGCCCACGCTCGGATCCCCGTTGCGCGTCAGCGTACTGTTCTCGATGCGCCAGTTGCCACTCGTCTCGGCCGCGAGCACGCCGCTCAGGTTGGCACCCCTGATCCGCGTCTCACGGATCGCCCAGTCCCCGCTGGCGCCGACTGCGTACACGCCGCTGAAGTTAGTCCGCCGGATCGTACTGTCGCGAACCGTCCAATCACCGTGGCTGCGCGGGGCAAAGATGCCGTCGTAGTCGGCGTCACTGATCGTCGCGTTGCTGACCGTCCAGTTGCCTCCGGATTGCTCGGCGTTGACGGCGGCCTCGCCCCCGGAAATCCGAGTGTTTCGGATCGTCCAGTCGCCCTGCGAGTCGACCGCGCGTACGCCGAAGTCGTTGTCCACGAACAGGCTGTCGGCGATCACCCAGTCCCCGTTGGAAGTACCGACGACGCCCACGGCGGTGTGGCTGATCTCGGCGTCACGGATCTCCCAGTTGCCGGAGGACCGGAGGGCCGAGACACCGACGCCGGCCTCGGGGATGCGAATGTCGGTGGCCGTCCAGGCGCCGTTCGTTCCGGTCGCGGAGATGCCGGTGTCGTAGCCGGTGATCGTGAACCCGCGGATCGACGGTACCGCGTCGGTAGCGATATCGAGACCGGTCGTCTCGGACCCGGAGAGCCCCGACCCGTCCAGCGTCGCGCCGTCGGGCGCCACGAGCGTCACGCTCTCGTTCAGCGTCACCTGTTCGCGATAGGTGCCCGGCGCCACCTCGATCCGGTCGCCGGCGTCGGCCGCGTCGACGGCCGCTTGGATCGTATCGTAGTCACCGGGGACCGTGAGGGTCCCCTCCTCCGGATCGGTGAGCGACGAGTTGACGCGGAACTGGCCGATCTCGTACGCGACCCGACCGTCGTCGGTCGCGGCGATCACTTGGATCGAATACCAGGTGTCGTCGACGGTCCGGGAGGGGATCTGCACCGACGCCGTCTGCCCTTCGGTGAGCGACCCCGCGTAGAGGATGCGCTGATTGACGCTGGACCGGGAGTCTTCTGCGCCGATGGTGACGACACCCGTCGTCGTCTCCGGAAGTTCGTCCGTGAAGTTGAACTCGGCGGTCTCCCCGGCGTCGACGACCCGCTGCTCTCCGCCCAGCCCATCGAGCTCGATCACGAACGGTTCGACGAAGTCGATGTCGTACAAGTTCAGCTCGATACCGGGCGCGGTGTCGACGGCAGTGAGCTGATAGCCGACGGATCGCCCGGGCGTCCGAACGGTCGTCGTCACCTGCCCGTCGGCGCCCGTCCGCGCGGCGTCGTGGGCGATGGCGTCGCTGTCGAGCCCCTCGGCCTCGAACCCAACCGTCACGGGCTGGTCCGTCGCCGGCCCGCGCGTCGTGAGGTTGACGCCGGTCAGGGTGTAGTCGACCGACTGGCCGGTCGCTATCTCGTAATCCGAGAAGTCGCCCTCCCACGCGTGCTGTCTGACCGTCCGGTAGTCGCCGGCTTGGAGCTGCTCGCCGCCGTACTGCGCGGTGGCTCGCACCTCGAAATCCGTCGGATGCGGCGCGTTCTCGGGGATCGAGACGGTGAACTCGGCGATCCCCCGATCGTTCGTCCGTGCCGTCATGACTTCCGTGATGAAGTCGTAGTCGTACCCGACGGCGAGTTGCACCCGTTCGTTGGCGACCGGATTGCCGTCGGCATCACGGAGCGTCGCGCGGAACACGTCCGAGTTCCCCGGCGCGATAGCGTTCGTGTAGATGTCGGTGTTCGGCACCTCGCGGAAGCCATCCGACTGGACCGAGAGGGACGGGCCTCCCGACGATCCCCCGGAGTCTGCCGGTCGTTCGATCGACAGGTACGGATCGTTCGTGTAGATGCGGTCGCCATCGGCGGTGAAGAGACGGAGTTCGTAGTTGCTGTATGGCTCGACATCCGAGGGGACGTTCCACGTCACCTGGAACAGTCCCCTCGACGTCGTCGTCGTGGGGATGTTCCGTACGTACGTCTGGTCCGACCTATCGTAGATGGCCGCGACGATCTGCCGGTTGGCGTAGGGCTGTCCGTCGGCGCGGATGGGGCCGGAGAACGTGAACTGTTCGCCGGGGAACGCCTCGCCGTAGGAGCGTTCGCCGTTGATCGACACCTTGGCTAGCGTGTCACCCACCCGAATTACCTTCGACTGGCTGGACTGGCCGACCGCAACGATTCGGTAGCGGCCTTCCTGGGTCGGCGTGAACGAGAAGTCCGCGAAGCCGTCAGTGCCCGTGATCAGATCGACCGTCTCGCTCGTCCCGTCGGGACGCTCGATCCGGACGCGTTGCTGGTAGCGCGCCATCGGTTCGTACCCCTCCAGCACCCGAATCGACATGTTGACTGGTTCGCCGAGCGAGGACTGGCGAGCGAGGTCGGGGAGGAAATGGACCATACCGCCGACACGGAACTCAGCCCTACCGCTGTCGACGTAGCCGTCGGTCGATTCGTTCGGCGAGACATCGACTTGGTACCGACCCGACGGTTTCCCGTCGAGCGAATATTCGAACACGGTTACTCCGTCGTTCCCTGTGTTCACCTCGAACGTCTCCTGTGTCCCGTCGGGACGGGTGACGGTCACGGTCACGTTGGCGTCGGCGACGGGGCGATAGGTGGGGTACGAGCCGTTCGAGGCGGTAACCCAGATGTCGACCGTCGCCGACCGGGGGTACGAGATATCGCCGCCGTCGTAGCGGTCCCCACGGGCGGCGACGGCCGACACCCGGTCGATCGGCGTGTCCGACGCCGCGGCCGCGGAGCGAACGGCGTCGCCGGGAACCGTCACAGGGGTTCGGTCGATGACCTGCCCGCGGCGATACTCGACGAGGACGTACTCACCCGGCGGGACTGCCGCGTTCACCGGCGAGACGCCGTCCGGAAGCGTGTACTCCCGCGGTGAGTCGGTGTCGTGAAGTTCTCGCGTTCGCGTGTCGTCAGGAGTGCGCTCGTCGCTTCGGGACTCCGTCTCCGTCTCGGTGGTCGATAACGTAGGGTCCGGGGTCGGCGCCGGCGTTGGTGTCGAGGTCGGTGTTGGTGTCGGCGCCGGCGTTGGCGTCGAGGTCGGTGTTGGCGTCGAGGTCGGTGTTGGTGTCGAGGTCGGTGTCGAGGTCGGTGTTTGTGTCGGCGTGGGCGTTGGCGTCGATGTCGGGGTTGGTGTCGAGGTCGGTGTCGAGGTCGAGGTTGGTGTCGAGGTCGAGGTTGGTGTCGAGGTCGGTGTCGGGGTTGATGTCGAGGTCGGTGTCGGGGTTGGTGTCGAGGTTGGTGTCGGGGTTGGTGTCGGGGTTGATGTCGAGGTTGGTGTCGAGGTTGGTGTCGAGGTTGGTGTCGAGGTTGGGGTTGGTGTCGAGGTTGGTGTCGAGGTTGGTGTCGACGTGGGCATTGGCGTCGACTGCGATGCCGAGATACCGACGAACGGCGTGATCGGCGAGAGAACGAGCGCCAGCAAAACGATCACGAGGAGGGGTCGGACTCCCCCGCCTGAGGCGGCGTCGGACACGGCTTACGAACTCCTGGCTCGGTCGGCCGGCCAGTCGCTCGATTCCGGACGCGTCGTCGGCGTCCCCCTGCTCGGTGTCACATCCCCAGAACCGGTTCCCCTTTCCCCCTGAATTGGTAGACCCAAATGGCGAACTGACATCTGCTACGGCGGCTAACGTATTGCAATCCAATTAACTATTGAGCGGTTTAATCGGTTTAATCGGCGGTTATCCCGCAGTTGGCCGAAGAGAGATTCGGCGCCAGCGCGGGCTTCAGGCCGCCGTCTCCTGCCAGTTCCGGCCGACTGCGACGGCGTCGAAGATGTTCACCACCCCGTCGTTGGTCAGGTCGGCCGCGTCGGAATAGGCGGCGTCACCGCGTTCGGCTTCCCAGGCCCGACCAACAGCCACCGCGTCGAAGATGTTCACCACGCCGTCGCCCGTCGCGTCGCCGGCGATGTAGACGGACGCCGAGGCAGTCGCGTTGTCGACGGCACCGCGGTCGTCCCGGGCGATGACGCGGTACGTCACGTTTCCGTAGCCAGTATCATTCCACACCGCAGTCGATGGGACGGTCGTGAGCGTCGGCGAACACGTCGGCGCGCCACAGACCACCCGGTCGAGGATGGCTCCGTCCACAGCCACGAGCGAGAGATTCCCCACCGTCCCGTCCGAATCGGTCGCCGTGGCCCGAATCCGGACGGGCGCGCCGACGTTGTGGACCGTCGAGACGAACGCCACGTCGACGGCGGGTGGGAGATTGCTCGACACGGTCACGCTCCCGTCGCGCGTGTGAAACGGGAGCGAGCGCCCGTCGATATCGGAGACGGCGACGTCGCGTAGCGAGAGGGCGCCCGTCGCCGACGGAGTGACGCCCTCCTCGACCCGGAACGTCACCTCGAAGAGGACGCCCTCGCCGGCGATGCCCGTGTCGTTCCGCCGCGCCCGCGCCTCGCCGTAGTCGACGGTCCCGTTCGCGTTGTCGACCGTCGTGGCGGTCGTGAAGGTGCTGTTCCCGTCGCTAGAGAGGAACGGCCCCCTCTCGACGCCCGTGGCGTGCAAGACGGCAGGCGCGAAGTCGAGGCGGACCTGCACACCCGCGATCCGATGGTCGGTACTGTTCACCCTGACGGGGACGGTGAACGTCTCGCCGGGGACGACCCCGCTCGCGTTGTCGACCGCGATCTCGACGGGCGGGGACGCGACCGACGAGAGCGTCGTCAGCGCCGCGTCGGCGTAGTACGGGTCGACGGTGAGGTTGCCGACCGCCGCTGCACCGCTCCCGGGGAAGTCACCACCCGGACCGTCCGACGCCCCCCAGTAAACTCTCGAAGCGTTGCCCACCGGGTCGGCACCGGTCGCGTCGAGTCCGATCGCACCGGCACCGGCGTCGGCGATGGTCGACCGCCTGACCCGCCACGCGCCCGTGGTTCGGCGTGCGTCGACACCGACGGCCGTGTAGTTGTGGATCGTCGCCTCGCGGACCGTCCAGTCGCCCGTCGAGGCGGTGGTGTCGATACCCTCGACCGTGCCCGTGACCGTAAGATTCCGCGCCGTCCACGCGCCGGCGACGCCGGAGGCGTCGAGGCCCCGACCACCCACGTTTCGAACCGTCACGTTGCGAAGCGTCCACGCGCCGCTCGCGTCGGCCGCGACCACACCGTCGCCGCCGTACCCGCGGATGGTGAACCCGTCGACGGTCGGGGTCGCCGCTCCGGTTGCCGTGAGTTCGATCCCGTCGGCACTTGAGGAGAGCGTCGATCCGTCGAGTGTCGCCCCGTCGGGCGCGACGAGCGTCACGTTCCCGCCGACGGCGACCGACGCGGCGTAGGTGCCGGGTCTGACGACGACGGTTCCGTCGGCAGCCACTGCGTCGACACCAGCCTGGATCGACGCGTAGTCGGCGCTCCCGTCGGCCGCGACGACGACCCGGTCGGGTGCCTGTGTGGCGTTCGACGCGACGGCCCGGACGGCCGCCGTCGCGTTGACGAGTCCGTAGCCGGTCCGGTTGTTGGGCGACGTGTCCCCGTCGTGAGTGGCGGTCTGCCGGAGGGTCCGGGCGAGCGTCGCCGAAGAGAGCGACGCGTTCGCGTCCAGCATGAGCGCCGCAACGCCGGCGGCGTGGGGTGCGGCCGCCGACGTGCCGTAGAATCCGCCCGATCCGTACACGCTCGTCGTGACACCGTCGGGCGCGACGATGTCGGGCTTGCGCCGGCCGTCGACGGTCGGCCCCCGCGAGGAGAACGCTTCGAGTTCGGCGGTGCGGTAGTACGTCGCACCGAGGGCGATGGCCGTCTCCTCCGTGGCTGGTCGGGTGATGCTCCGACGTGCCGTGGCGTACTCGAGACGCGTCCCGTCGTTGGCGAAGATATCGAACGTCGTCGACCCGTTGGCGCCGGCGTCGACGATGGCGAGGGAGTAGGGCGGATCGGTCAGCGGCGCGTACGTTAGCCGCTCGACCGGTCGATCGAGCGAGGAGCCCGCCTGCCGGTCGCTCGACACCGCCACGATGCCGCCGCTCCCGTTGTAGAGGGCGACGTCGTAATCCTCGTCGCTGGACGGGAAGTCACGCCAGTTGACGGTTAGCCGGATTCCGCTCGCGTCGGTCGAGATGTCGAGGCGTTCGTCCGTGGCCGTGAAGTTCTGGACGCCGTTGCCGTCCGGATCACTCCACTCCGTGTGGAGGTGTTTACCGTCGGCGGCGTTGCCCGCCGAGACGAAGTAGGGCGTCCCGTTCCGGGTGGAGGTCGCGATGAGGTCGTCCATCTCCGAGGTGCCGTCGAACGGCCCGGTGTACAACCCAAGCGACATGGTGACGAGATCCGCCGACGTGTTCCGATCGGCGTACTGGATAGCCTTCTTCAATCCGATGCTCGTGTCGACCGAAAGCAGGACGAGCGAGACGTTCGGGGCCGTGTCGGTGAGCACTTCTGCGACCGCCGTGCCGTGGCGCCCGGACCGATTGACGAACGGCTCGTTGCGCCCCATCGCCGTCGTTTCGACGACGTTGTCCGAGATTTCGGGGTTCGTCGCGTCGAATCCGAGGTCGATGATCGCAACCGTGACGTTCTCACCCGTGTGACCGTCCGCGTGGACCGGCGGCACCGCCATCAGTTCGAGTCCCTCGCTCGTCAGCGATCCCGTGACCGGACTCGGCCGCTCCGGCCGCCGGACGTACCGAACGGCCGGCGAATCGGCCACTGCTTCGACGGCGCCGACCGGGAGCGAGGCGATCAACTGATCGTCGTATCGGGCGGTGACCGCCCCGCCGCGGTCGACCACGATGTCGGCGGCGTCACTTCCCCGTCCCGGCACCGCCTCGATACGGACCGTAATCGACGGTGGGCCGCGCATCAGGGCGCTCACAGCCCGACCGTCCGACGCCGCGAGCGCCTGCGCCAGCCCCGACGACAGGTTCCGAGGTGGCTTCTCGAACGGCGGCCCGCGATCGGTCCGCGTGGGACGGTCGGCCGGTCGCTTGGGCGGTGGTGTCGAGGGGGGCGTGGCAGTCTCGTTCTCGGGTTGGGATGTCGGTGTCGCGGTCGGCGTCGGTGTCGGTGTCGCGGTCGGCGTTTCCGTCGAGTTGGACGCCCCCGTCGGTTGCGCCCGCTGTTCGATCAGCGGGGGACTGCCGGCGGATGTCGAAGTCACACCGGCCCCGACCGTCGTGACCGGGAGTACCAGCACGAGACCGACGAGTGCGAGGGCCGTCAGCGCCCGAGCGTCGTCGATCATGATCGGTGGCTGACCCGCCGGCGGGACTCCGAGGGGGCGACGACGGCCGATTCGACGGACGCGTTCCCACCCTGTGGACGCGGACGATCGGGAACCCGAACGACGGTGACGTTACGATGTCGGGCGAGTCCGGCGAGTCCGGCGGTTTCGACGTACGCGAGCACCTCGGCGCCGTGCCGTAGTTCGATCGCGATATCGAATCCAGCCGGGAGCGTTGCACCGTCTCGGAGGCCGATCACGACGCGAACGCGACCGTCCTCGACGGTGAGTCCGTGTCGCTCCGCGTACCGCGTGCGGTTGTCTGCACGGAGATACGCCGAGAGCGTCGAATCGAGCGCCGCGGGCGCCGACGGCGACGGCGACGGCGACGGCGCTGATGTGGTCGTCGTCGCCGACGTGACAGTCGACGGTCCCCCTCCACTCCCACCGGCGAGACACCCACCGAGCAGGAGGAGCGTCAGGCAGAGCGGAATCACCTCCCGAAGCGCAGAACGGATCGTCTGACGCCCGATCCGAGTGTCATCCATACCCACGCCGGACCGAGGCACCTGTTCCACTAAAGTGTACCCGATTGTTCATGTTCCGTCGCGCTGAATCGAATCGGCCGACTGCCGGGGCGTGATCGGAACCACACGGATACGACGAGTCGACACGGGTGCGACGACCGGGTACCGGTGACGACAGCAGACAGGACCGGATTCGATGGTGACTGGCGTCACGGCCGCGGCTGGACAGCGGGGCGTACCGGCGCGGAGCCGATCGATCGACGGGCGGGAGCCAGAAATATTATCTATCGTACAGTTCTGCCATCGAATCGGCGCGACGAGGTGTACGTACCGCCGCGAGGGTCGAATTTAACTGTACACTTCCCATACGGTACGTCAAATGGGGACGGTGCCGGATTCGCTAGCCTCGTTCATCGAGAGCGGCGAGGCGCGCAACCTGTCGCTGGCCGTCGTGAATCGGACACGGCCACAGCCGATCCAGACCATGCTGGAGGAGACGTTCGGCGAGCGGTCGATCAGTGTCGAGGAATACGACCAGGCCGACGCCGAGGAGAACGTGGTCCTGTTGTTCAACGACGAGGAGGTGATCGCCTCGTCGCCCCTTCGAGAACTCGAAGACGAGATTCTGATGGTCAACTCCGATCTCTACATCACGGGCACGAAGGCGCTCGGGGACGTCTCCCTACCCGACGTGATCGCGAGCTTGGAGGAGACGCCGTTTCGGGTTCGTGGCTATCCAGTGTCGAACTCGGAGAAACTACCGCTCATCATGATCTCTCGGTACATCGAACAGCTGGCCTGGGAACACGAGTACGGACGCCTCCGCTCGTCGTTCCAGCGCCTCTCCCGGCTCGACGACGAACGGGGGACGCGACGGGTGTACCGGACGCTCGGCGAGACCGACCTCGACATCCACGTCTACGGCGTGCCTGATTGGCTCCCGCCCAAGACGTTTCCGGGCGTCATCCACGCCGGCTACTACGGCGAGTTCCGCTCCTCGTGGTTCGTCGTCTATCACGCCGAGTCGGCGGACGCCCGCACGGCCGCGCTGGTCGCGGAGCGGGTCAGCGAGAACGAGTGGGAAGCGCTGTGGACGTTCGACGACGAGCGGGTTCGGGCCATCAACCGGTACATCGAACGGGCATTGTGAAGGCGCCGGGACACACCGCCGGTACCTGTTTCAGGAGACTCGCCACTCCGGGGTACGAGTAGCGTGATCGGCCACGGGCGGTATCAGCCCGCGGCTACCTCCGGGTGTCCCCCACCCGGCTCCCGAGCGCCACACCGCCGACCAAACAGGTCGACAGCGCGGCGTACCAGACGAGGTGGACGGGACTGTTGGGCGTCAACACCACCTCGATCGCGATCATCCCGACGACGTACGCGGCGAACGCGCCGAGAGCGAACGGCTGCACCGCCACACCCGTGATCCACGCGAACACCACGCCGAGCGAAAGTGCGACGAGGCCGACGAACACGAGCGTGAACCCGTCGCCGACAACGGCGGCGAGACGCGTCCAGTAGACCGCACGCGGCGGCCACAGCACCAGCTCGGCGAGGAAGACGAAGGCAGCGCTCGCCGCCACCGTGCGAAGGGGGGACCTCACTGACTCGCCGTTCGAGACGGTGCGGCAAAACGATACCGTCGACAGTGGGACGAGGCGGACGACGACCGAGTGCGTCGGCGGATGCCGATCCGAGAGGCAAATACGGCCGGAGGTCGTTGTCCGCGTATGGAACCGACGTGCATCTACGACGACGACTGCGGGTTCTGTACGTGGTGGGCCGACCAGATCGCCGATCGGACCGATCTCCGGCTGGTCGGCTTCTCGGAACTCACGCCAGCGCTCCGTGAGCGACTGCCAGACGACTACGAAAACTGCGCACATCTCGTGACCGACGACGCGGTGTACTCGTGCGGTGCGGCCGTCGAAGAGGCGGCGGTTCGGGCAGTCGACGAAGGGGTCGCACGACCGATCGTTGACTTCCTCCGGCAGTTCGAGGACTACGAACGCCGGCGCGAACGGGCGTATCGCTGGGTCGCCGACCGCCGCGACAAATTCGGCCTCGTCGTTTCGAAGACGCCGCCAGCGCGGCGAGACGGCGACGAGATGCGCCGCGAGTAGGCCGGCGGCGACGCTCCCTGACTCGGAAATTGGTCGACAGCGAGGACGGACAGTCGCATGTCACTCCGCAAAAATCTCGGAGCGAGGGGTCGGCCATCGCGGGGATCACCGTTGCGATACTATTCACGGTGATACTCGCCGTGTACGCGTGGCTACGGCAGTCTCCCGTCGTCACGACCGCGCGGCGAGGTGACACGGGAGAGACGCTTGCCGGTGCGCACCGGGTGGACGAATCAGCCGATGACTGTCGTCACGGGAAGGCGAGAGAGATTCGGTGTGAGAGCAAAATGACGGATATAATAATATTCTGTTTTTCTTTTAATTCTGTGAAGTCCCCCCAACTCGAACCACAGCTACGATACTATTAGTTTTGATACGTTGTGGATCTCGCACGAGCGGATACCGGCGCTTTTTCAACTAAAAGTCTATTTTAAGTTCTAAATGGCGTATTACAGCAATAAGAAATGGAAAGAGATCTTAGCTGTGAGTAAAAATATTGATATTTTTGCATGTGTTACTCATCTGTGTGCTATATCTATTGTATCGTCTTTTCAATTTCAAAGGACTAATACTGCTTTGATTGGATTTATATCCCCGAATTAGCACCTTAATTCAGTAAATTATCCGAATATATTTGAGAATATGAATATCTGGTGGCAAAAGCATAAAAATACATATGATAATCTAGATAGTCCATTTTTATTATCTTTCTAACGGCTGTGCTTCTAGGCAATAGGTATATGAGGAGGCTCGCCGTACTGCCGGGCAACGACATGGCATCCGATGGTGATGGAACTCCGTCGAACAAGGTCGCGAGGCTCATCGAGACGTACGAGGTCGACGACGCACTCGGTGACGAACTCGAAACGCTGTGGACGGCAGACGGTCCGGAACGACGGAGTCTCCGCGATCTCGCCGACTACTTCAACCAGCAGCTGCTCGAAGCGGCGCTCTCGTCGACCGATACGGGGACCATCGTCGACGGAGAGGTGGCTAACCTCTATCGTCTTTTGACGGCCGACGACGTGAGTAGCGGAATGCGGATGGAAGCACGCACGCGACTCGACCGTGCCGGCGTCGACGTGGAGCAACTGGAACGGGATTTCGTCACCTACCAGGCGATTCGGTCGTATCTCAAGACGTATCGCGACGCGGAGTACGAGTCCACGAGCGACGAGAAGACCGTCGAGAACGTCCTCGAGACGATCCAGCGTCTGCGATCACGGCTCCAGTCCGTCGTCGAAGGCGGACTGACACGTCTCCAATCGACCGACCGACTGACGCTCGGTGAGTTCCGCCTGTTCGTCGACATCGACGTCCTCTGCGAGGCCTGTGGCGCCCAGTACGGCGTCGTCGAACTGCTGAAGCGAGGAGGCTGTGACTGCGATGAGGACAGGAGCTAATAGGGAGTATCGGAATGCTGAAGCGAGGAGGCTGTGACTGCGATGAGGACAGGAGCTAATAGGGAGTATCGGAAGTCATCAACGATTCTCGTCGGACCGTCCGGACGAGAATCGCTGGGCAGTTACGATATTCCCTATAACAACAGTATGTTCGTTATTCTATGAACGCCGAGCCCTGGTACGTCGTCAGATATCGGTAACGCGCGCGTACGCGTCGTCGAGGGCCTCCGCGTCCTCCGGAAGGAGCGCGACAACGAGGAAGGTCGGGTACTCGGCCATGTACGTCACCAGGTCGGCGAGCCGTTCGGAGTCGATCGCTTCGAGCGAGTCCAACAACATGAAGGGAACGGTCTCGTACACTTCGTGGACGAGATAGCCGGCAAGGGCGAACACGAGGCCGGTTACCTCCCGTTCGCTCTCGCTGAGATGGTCGACAGTGTCCTCGTAGGTCGCTCCCGTGTCGGTACTGCGGACGACGTGGAGTTCGAACGCCGTCTGTTCGGCCGTTCGTCGTCCCTCACGAACCGCCCGTTCGACGCGTTCGATCCAGATGCGCTCCAGATTCGCATAGCCGAGGATGTCGAGGACGGCGTCCATGTGATCGTTGAACTGCTCGATCGACTCCGCTTCGATCCGATCGATACGCGTCCGGAGGTCCGTCAGTTGCTCCTGGACCGCCTCGCGTTTCTCCGCCAACTGACGCTCCTCGGTGAGGCGGTCCTCGACGGTGGCGATCCGATCGGTCACGTCGTCGAGGTCGGATTCGAGCCGTCCCAGTTCGAACTCCAACTGGTTGGCCTCCTTGTGCAGGTCGAGGATATCCCCGAACTCCTCGTCTTCGAGCGCCTCGACTTCGGCTTCGAGCTCGTCGATATCGCCGCTGAGGCGGTCGCGCTTCTCGCGGAGGTCGGTGAGCCGCTCGTTTCGCTGATCGAGTTCGTCCTCGATGTCGCCGAGTTTGCGTTCGATTCGGTCGCGACGACGCTGCCGATCCTGAAGATCACGTTGCTCGTCGCGCAGTTCCTCTAGGTCCGACTCCAGTTCCCGGATCGTCTCGAGTTTCTCCTGGCGGACCTCGCGCAACTGGTCGAGCGTATCGGTGATGCGCTCCGTATCGACTTCCGACCCGCAGGTCCAGCAGACGACGGTATCGTCGACGAGTTCGTCGGTTACCACCCCGTCGTCCGGTTGGAGGACATCGGCGATGGCGTTCTCGGTGCCGTCGAGCAGTTCCTCGTTGAACTGGACGACGTCTTGGAGATTACTCACCTCGCTTTCCAGCCGCTCCGTCTGCTCACGGAGCCGCGTAATCTCTCGGTCGAGTTCGTCGTACTCGCCCATCGGCGCCTCGGGGAGGTCGTCAAGCTCCGCCTCGAGTTCGCGCCGTTCGGTCGTCAGTGACTCGATGCTCTTCTGTTGGAGGTCGATGTCCGAACGGGTGCGTTCGAGCGCCGCGCGCTTGTCTCGGAGGTCCTCCAAGCGCGATTCGAGTTCTCGTTTCTCCTCGCGTGTCTCGTCGACGTTGGCGTCCAGCGACTCGATTTCGGCCTCCTTGGCCGCCAGCATCTCGCGTTTGGCTTCGACGTCAGCCTCCAGCTGAGTTCGCTCCTCCTCCAGTTCGGGGAGTTCATCTTTCAGTGACTCCAGTTCCGCGAGTTCGTCGTCGATCCGGGACTTCTCGCGTTCACACTCCCGAATCTCGGCCTGGATTTCCGCCGTATCGACCGGGCGCATGATGAGTTCACGCAGGTCCGAATCCATAGCGACGGCCTGCCGGGCCTCGTTCGATTCGAGCAGGAAGGCGAAGAGGTCGGCCAGTTCGGCGTCGTCAAGATACGGATTCCCACCGGCGGTGACGGTTCCGTTCGTCCGGGTGAGCGTCCGGACGTACTCCTCGCCGCCGAGCGCCAGTTCGATTCGCCCCTCCTCGGCGTCGCCTTTTAGCGACACGCCGTCGCTCCCGAGAACACCCATGATCGACCGCAGGAAAGACGTGCGATTCGTCGCGTTGCGCCCGGTCAACACCGTGACGCCGGGTGTGATATCGACTGTCGTCTCGTCGATTCCCCCCACGTTGGTCACTCGAAACGTGGCTGGATTCTCCAGTGAACTGGTTTCGGCCATGTACGTCTTCACGGCACATCCACGGTAAAAGGTTACTGTCGATGACTCCTTCCGACGAAGAGAATAACACCATTAGAGTTGTTATGGGCTGTCGGCCGGCATCATCTGACTTATCTCGCGCTCGACGTCCTCGACGGCGTTGTGGAGGATGTCGACCGACCGCGCGACCGAGGCGTCGTCGAGTTCGAAGCGGTACGCCGGACCGCCGATGGACAGCCCGCCGAGCACCGTGCCATCGTCCAGCGTGACGGGTGCCGCGATGGACCGGAATCCGACCTCCAGTTCCTCGTCGTTCGTCGCGTATCCCTGTTCTCGAACGGTGTCGAGCTCCGCGAACAGCGTCTCGCGGTCCGTGACGGTGTTCTCGGTCGTCGCAGGGAGTCCACGGCGGTCGAGGATATCTTCGACACGCTCCGTCGGCAGTTCCGCGAGGACGGCCTTCCCGGGCGCGGAGTTGTGCAGTCGGAACTTGCTTCCGACCGTCAGGAATGTACTCCCGACGGCCGGGTTGCTCGGGTTCGCGTCGCCCATCACGTACTCGAGAGAGTACATGTAGCCGTTCTCCGCGACGGCGAAGTTCGCCTCCTCGTTCGTCGACTCCGCCAGTCGGTACACCTGAATCTTCGCCGGCGTGTAGTGGTCTCGCCGGTTCCGGGCGTGTTCGCCGAACTCCAGAAAACGGAGACCGACGTGGTACTCTCCCTCCTCTTCCACCAGTAGTCCCTCGTGCACGAGCGTCGCCAAGTGGTTGTGGACGGTGCTTTTCGCCAGTTCCAGCGCCTCGGACAGTTCGGTCAGCGTCGCCCCATCGCGTCGTTGAATCTCTCGGCCGATCCTGATCGACGTCTGTGTCGTCTTGACCGGGCGCGCGCGGTTGTCGTTCATGGTCACCAGTTGCCACGTGCGTGTATAAGCGTTCGGTATGTGTGAACCGCAATGGGCGCTAGTTCGACGGGATGGTAGTTCTTTTCAGCCACATATAGTCCAATATATTATCTTCGGGCATATTTGAGTGCGTGGACCGCTCTTAGCCCGCCCGAGCTGGATCGGAGCGATGCCTTGCGACAGCGCATATATAAATCGAAGTCGGTACTGTTCACGTTTCGTGAGCAACGGTGAGGTGGTCGAGAGCGACGAGGATACGAATCGACAGACGGCACGGCGGACGATAGGTGATCGAGAGCCAGCATCGGCGACGGCGAGGTACTCGTGTTCGCGCCGTGTGTAGCGAGGACGCCGTCGTGACCGTCAGTCGGGACTCGCGGGTTACACCGCTGAAAAGGAGAGCGAACGGATCAGTACGCGTCGTCCAACACGTCGTCGCGGTTCACTGTCGATTCGGCGACCAGTCCGGACGCTCCCGGTGGACGTACTCGCCGTATCCCGGTTCGCCGACGACCTCACCGTCGTCCGCGATGAGCTCGCCACGGAGGAAGGTCTTCTTTACGCGCCCGGTCACCTGCCGGCCCTCGTAGATGGAGTAGTCCGCGACGGACGCGTTGTCGGCGGCGGAGATGGTGTACTCCTCGTCGGGATCGAAGACGACGATGTCGGCGTCGGTGCCGGGTTCGAGCGTCCCCTTGCCGGGGAGACCGAACGTGCGAGCGGGATTGGCGCACATGACGCGCACGAGGAAGGGGTACGAAAAGCCGCGCTCGTTGACCGCCTCGTCGTGGAAGACGGGCAGCGTCGTCTGCAGGCTGTTGACGCCGAAGGAGCTGTCCCACCAGTGTTCGACCTCTTTATCGGCGCGCCGGAAGGCGACGTGATCGGTCGAGACGACACTCAGCGCGCCGTCGTGCAGGTGGTCGAAGAGCGCGTCCCGGTCGGCGGGCGTGCGCAGCGGCGGTGCCTGAATCGCGAGGCTCCCCTGTGCCTCGTACGCGGACTCGTCGAGGGCCGCGTAGTGGGTGCAGGTCTCGCCCCGGACCTCGCTGCCATCGGTCTGGAAGTCTTCGAGAACGTCTGCGGCCTTCGCACAGGAGGTGTGGATACCGTAGTACTTGGCGCCGGCCTCCTGTGCCATCCGGACTGCGTCCTCGGCGGCCATCGCCTCGGCGTAGTCCGGCCGAGCGCGCGGGTACTCGCGGGGGTGCCCCTCGTCGTTCGCCTTGAGGCGCTCCGTCAGGTGGTTGCAGACGGACGCATCCTCCGTGTGGAGGACGGCGACGGCGTCGCGATCGGCGACCTCCTCGAACACGTGGTTCATGAATCCGTTCGAGAGGCCGATTTCGTAGGCCGTGAACATCTTGATCGAGGTAACACCCTCCTCCACCACGGCGTCGAGTTCGTCGAAGACGGCCGGGTCCTCGCGCGTGATGACACCGTGAAGGCCGAAATCGATCAGCGAGTCCTCGCCCTTGCGCTTCTGGCGCTCCACCGCCTCCATCAGCGTGCCCTCCTCGTCCCAGACGCTGAGGTCACCGATCCACGCCTCCCACGCGAAGTTGACACACGAGGTGACGCCGCCCAGCGCCGCCGCGCTCGTCCCCGTCTCGTAGGAGTCGTTCGAGAGGTAGCCGTCGATATGTACATGCGGGTCGACGACGCCGGGCATCACCAACTGTCCCGACGCATCCACGACGTCGTCGGCCGCGGGCATGTGTTTCCGGTCCCCGATGGCGGCGATGATCCCGTCGTCGACCGCGAGATCAGCCTCGAGGAGTCGCTCTGGCGTTACTATCGTCCCGTCGCTAATGACCAAGTCAGCGGTCATAGGCTAGCCCACTGGGCGCGGCATCTTAACTGTGACTATCGTACCCACACCGTGTGCTACCCCTCCACAGACCGGAAGCTATATATGTTTACACAAGAACTGTACTCGCGGATATGCCCGTGTCAGCGAATGGCACAGCGTGATCAGCATGTCAGAAGAAACAAACTCCGAAGGGTTGGAACCGATTCCGGCTGACGAACGAGAGATGGGGCTCACACACTACATCCCCGTGTGGTGGTCCTCGATGATCGTCGTCCAGTCGTTCGCAGTAGCGTTCTTCGCAATTCATCCGCAGGGGGCGCTGAACCTCGTCCAGGCAGTCATCGCCGTCGGGGTCAGCGCGTTCGTGATCGCCCTGTTTTTCGTGTTCAACGGTCTCCCGGGGTACGAAACCGGGATTCCCTTTTCGGCACAAACCCGGTCGTCGTTCGGCGTCCGAGGAGCCAACATCCCGAACTTCATGCGGGCGATCCCGGCCATCGCGTGGCTCGGTATCGGCAACTGGATCGGCGCGAACGCCATGAACGTCATCACGATGACGCTCTGGGGCTTCGGCAACGAGTTCGTCTACTTCGGCCTGTTCACGCTGTTCAACATCCTGCTCTCGATCAAAGGCGTGACCTCAATCAAGTGGTTCGACTCCATCGCGGCGGGAGTCATCATCGTCCTCATGTCCTACACGGTGTACGTCGTGTGGACGGCGAACACGCTGCCTGATACGCTCGTCACCTACGAAGGGACGTGGGGGATGGGCTTCTGGACGGTAATTGCCGCCTCCGTGGGGACCGTGATCACGGGCGGTCTGAACGCGTCGGATATGAGCCGTCACCTGAAGCCGTCCGAGGGGTCGGGGAACCACATCACCGGCCACTTACTCGGGCTCGCACCACCGCTCCTGTTTATGATGATCGTCGGACTGGTGTTCGGCATCTTCACCGGCAATCCGAATCCCATCGAGGCCATCATGAACGTCGCACCGAGTCCGATCCTCGGGGCACTCATGCTTATCTTCGTGCTGACTGCTCAGATCTCCACGAACCTGACGATGAACATCCTGCCGCCCACGCATATCTTCCAGGATTCGTTGGGTGTATCCTGGCAGACGGGCGTCATCCTCACGGGCATCCTCTCCGTGCTGACCTTCCCGTGGGTACTGTTCACCAGCCAGTGGTTCTTCACCTTCATCAACTTCTACGCGCTGTTCCTCGGGCCCGCCCTCGGCGTGATGATCGCCGACTACTGGCTCGTCCGGAAGCGCGATACGGATATCCCGGAGCTGTACAAACGTGACGACTCCTCGAAGTTCTGGTACTGGAAGGGGTTCTCCGTCGCCGGTGTCGGGAGCCTCGTCGTCGGCGCGCTCGTCAGCGTACCGCTGATGGAGATCTCGTGGATGATCGGTCTCCCGACGGCATTCGTCACGTACACCGCACTCCGAACGTACGGCATCGAGGACATGTTCAGCACCGGCGAGGCGTCGGTGGTCGCGGACGGAGGCGAAGCGAGCGATGAGTGAACGAATCGACGGTCGGTAACCGGAGTCGGAACGGCGGCGAGGAGAGCCATCGATCCCGACGACGCCGCGGCTTCGGTCAGCGACACCTGCGACGACACGACCGGCCGTGGTCACCTGCCGCTCATGTTTCTCGTCGAAAACGATCCCGTGTCCCCGGCTCACAGCGTGCCTTCACTCGGTGGCGAGATCGGCCAGCGCCGTTGCCAGCACCTGCGTCACGGCCGCACAGCTCTCCCAGTCGGTCCACTCCATCGGGCTGTGTGACACCCCGTCGCGCGACGGCGCGAACAGCATCCCCGCGTCGGTGACCTTGGCGATGTGCATGGTGTCGTGCCCCGCGCCGGAGTGAAGTTCGATCGCGTCAGTCGACGACGCCGACGCCGCCGCGCGCAACGCATCCGTACAGCGGTCGGACATCCCGATCGGTTCGATGTCGTACGGGCGTTCGAACGTCGTCACGACCCCGCGTTCGTCTTCGAGCGCCGACAGCCGCTCGCGAACGCGGTCGACGATCAACTCCATCGGCTCGTACGCGACATCGCGAACGTCGACGCCCATCTCGACGCGCCCGGGAACCACGTTGATGGCGTTCGGAGCGACATCGAGTTTGCCGACCGTTCCGACGACCGTCTCGCCGTACTCCTCGACGACATCGTTCGTCGTGCGCTCCACGTCGAGGACGATTTCGCTCGCCGCCGCCAGCGCGTCACGCCGGTCGTGCATCGCCGTACAGCCGGAGTGGTTCGCCTCGCCGATGATTTCGATCAGACAGCGGATCGTCCCCGTGATGGATGTCACGATACCGACCGGAGCGCCCGCCTCTTCGAGTCGCTCGCTCTGTTCGACGTGCAGTTCGAGCCACGAGTCCCAGTCGCCGGCGTCGATCCGACCAGTACCACGAAAACCGATGTCGGTCAGGGCCTCATCGAGGGTTATGCCCTCGTCGTCTTCGAGGGCGAGGGCGTCCTCCACGGTCCGCTGGCCGCTGGCGACCGACGAGCCGAGGACGCCGTCGGAGAAACGCGAGCCCTCTTCCTCGGTGAAGCAGACGACATCGATAGGGCGTCGCGGCGAGATATCCGCCGCCTGGAGCGCCCGAACCGCTTCCAGTGCGCCGTAGACGCCGAGGACGCCGTCGAAGATACCGCCGCGAGGAACGGAGTCAAGGTGGCTCCCCGTCGCGACGGCAGGCGCCGCGGGGTCGGCCGTCTCCGGCACCCACCGACCGACGACGTTGCCGACGGCGTCGACGCGCACGTCGAGGCCCGCGGCCTCCAACTGGGTCACGAAATGCTCGCGAGCGTCTCTGTTCGCCTCCGTGCCCGTCAGGACCGTCCGACCGTTCCCGTCGTCGACCGGGACGGCACCGTACTCGGCGTTCGTTCTGATATCGGTTCGGAGTCGTGCCTCGTCGATGCAGTCGTGAATCTCTCGGGGCATACTGCTAACCGTGCGAACGTACACCACACACCCTGTTGAAGATACCGGAAAAACTGCCCGAACAACGCCCTCGCGTCGCTACTTCTCTCGGACGACGATGTCCATCATGCCGTCTTCGAGCGTCGCCTGTTCCAGTTCCGCGAGCTCCTCACGGCTCGCGTTAAGCGTCGCGACGTGGTTTCCCGCCAGTTCGCCCGCGGGACTCTTGAAGCACGTCGGCCCACAGGGAACGAGTATCTCCTGTTCGTTGCGGTAGCCCGGGTAGAGCAGGATGTCGCCCCGCGACGGGTAGACGGTGTGGTTCTCGCGCGGGATCTCCGGCAGATCCACCTCGTCGATGTTGATCCACGTCGCGTGACCGCTCCACCTGACGTGCATCAACTGTGACTCCAGCGGGAGGAACTCGCGCAACGCTGCGACCGACTCCGGTGCCTCGTCGGCGAGGAGGTCGGCGGTGAAACTCTGCCCCTCGATGTCGAACTTGAGTTGCCGCATGCTGGGAGACGCGCTGCCATGGGACATAAGCGTTGTGGAGGCACCCCAAAGCCTATCTCACTCGGGAAAGACGATTCGAGTGTCCGGAACGACGTGGCAACTACCGCTGGGATACCAGTGCGATCCACCGCTACGACACTCCGGACAGATCATCTCCCCGACGCGGATCGATAGCTCACGGTGACGGCAATCCCCCGTCACCCGCCCACGAAACATCGACGACCCACCGTCAGTCTCGACTGCGGCCCGCCGTGATCGGACTGTGTCGCCGTCCGGATCGATGTCCGATCGTACCAATATAGAAGTATACCTATTATTTTTATGTTTTCAATCCGTTGATTTTCCCTATATCGGCTGTTAGCCATAATACAGCTGTTCTGGACCTTTATACCGAGGTATTTAATCCCATATCTTTATGCTCCGCTAATACCGCAAAAATAAGTCGATATTCTTATTTATCTTTGATTTTTCTATTTTTATCGATTTTTTATCTATCTTATTCCACTATTTTCTATTTCTCCCAAGTTTTCTGTGTTTTTCTCGTTTGTGCTAGATTTCTTATATATAGTGTAAATATGAATTTTCCGATGTTTTTGGGATGCTAGTGTGGTCGGCCGGATTCCCAGAGCGTCGGAAAACGGCGTAGTCTTAATTCGACTAGTGGCGAACGTCCGCCCGGGTGAGTGGTGGCGTGGTCAGCGATCAAACGGACGGGGCGCCCGAATCGGCGTTGGAGCGATCGATCGGACTGTTCGGCGCGACGGCCATCGGCGTCGGAACGATGATCGCCGGCGGCATCTTCGTCCTCTCGGGACTGGCCGTCGCCAACGTCGGCGCGGCGGCGGCCGTCTCCTTCGTCCTCGCGGCCGTCGTCGCCTCCGTCACCGCGCTCACGTACGCCGAGTTCGCGACCATCTACACCGTCGACGGGGGCGGCTACGCCTACGTCGCCGAAGTGTTCGACTCCGACTGGTCGTATCTCGTCGGCTGGCTCCTGGTCCTCGGCTATCCCGCGAGCGCCGCGTTCTATCTGGCGAGTTTTGCCGACTGGTTCGCCCGGTTTCTGCTCCCAGCGTTCTCCGTCTCGTCGGCGCTCCCGTTCTGGGCGCCCGCCACCGTCGTGTTGGCGATGCTCGTGGCGATCAACCTCGCCGGCGCCGAGGAGACCGGGTGGTTCCAAATCGTCGTCACGGGGCTGAAGATCGCGCTCATCGGCTTCTTCTTGTTCGGCGGTCTCCGAGCGTTTCGGGCGGACGTGGTCGCGCAGTCGCTCGCGACCAACGTCACCCACGTCAGCGACGTGGCGCTGACCGCTGCGCTCGTTTTCATCACCTTCTTCGGCTTCGAGGCGATCGCGACCAGCGAGGGCGAGATCGAATCCCCCGAGCGGACGGTCCCGCGGGCCATCTTCCTGAGCATCGGCCTCGTGACCGTCCTGTACGTGCTGGTGGTCGTCGTCGTCGTCCTCGCGATCAACGACGCCGGCTTCCTATCCTTCCTCGCCGAACGAGCCGGCCTGTCGACTCCCGACGCCGCGACGGGCCTCCTCGCCGAACACGGAGAGGTGGCGATGGCCCGCGCCGCCCAGTACTACCTCGGCGATGTCGGCTTCTACGTCTTCGTCGTCGGCGCTCTGCTGTCGATGATTTCGGCAGCCAACGCGACGGTGCTCGCCGGATCACGCGTGAAGCTCGCGATGGCCGAACGCGGACAGCTGCCCGACGCAGTCGGGCGGATCAGCTCCCGAACCGGCACGCCGACGGTCGCCGTAGCCGTAACCGGTGGTCTGATCCTCGCGTTCTTCCTGACGTTCAGTGTCCTCTTCGGGACCGCTCCCGGCGAGTCGGCACGAGGCGTGGTGCTCGGCCTCGAATCTCTCGCACACTTCGCGGATTTCATGCTGCTCGCGGGACTGGTCTTCGTGAACGTGGCGCTGATTCAGTCACGCCGAAGCAAGCCGGACCAGGTGCGCCTGTTTCGAGTGCCCGGCGTCCCGTGGGTGCCACTCGTCGGCGTCGCGTCGAATCTCGCGCTCCTGGCGAGTCTGGAACTCAGGAGTATCGCGCTCGGCGTCCTGTCACTCGTCGTCGGGGTCGTATTCTGGTTCGCCGTGGTGGAGTAGTCGCCGCTCGTCGCACCGCCCGACACCGTTCCCGGTCGTCGGGAAGTCTCCTGATTTATTTGAGCCTTCCTCGAAAACGACTGCGGCGATGGCGACACTGACGACCGGGGCGATACTCGTCTTCCTGCTCGTCGCCGTCGCGCTCGCCCTGTTCGTGACTGAACCGGTTCCCATCGACGTGACGGCGCTCGGTCTCATGGTGACGCTGATGGTGCTTCGCCCGTGGACGGGTATTTCACCGAGCGAGGGGGTGTCGGGTCTCTCGAACGCCGCGACGGTCACCATCCTCGCGATGATGATCTTGAGCGACGGCGTCCGACGCACGGGCCTGATCCAGCGCCTGCAGTCGATCGTCGCGGCGTACACCGGATCGAGCGAGCGCCGACAGCTCGGCGCGACCATCGGAATCGTCGGGCCGCTCTCGGCGCTCATCAACAACACAGCGGCGGTGGCGGTCCTGATGCCGATGGTGAGCGACCTCGCCCACGAGAACGGCACGTCGCCGTCGAAACTCCTCCTGCCGCTCTCGTACGCGTCGATGTTCGGCGGGATGCTCACGCTCGTCGGCACGTCGACGAATCTGCTCGCGAGCAGTCTGGCCGCGGAGTACCTCGGACGGCCGTTCTCGATGTTCGAGTTCACGCATCTCGGCGCCGTCGTCTTCCTCGTCGGCAGCGCCTACCTGTTCACGGTCGGCTACTGGCTCACCCCGGCGCACGTCCACCCCCGGAGCGAACGGGAGACGACGGACGAAGAGGAGTACCTGACCGAAGTGGTCGTCCGCGAGGAGTCGCCCGCGGTCGGGATGACCATCGCAGAGGCGTTCGAAGCGTTCGGCTTCAAGGCTGAGATCGTCCAGCTCCTTCGCGACGACGAGTACTACCGCGACCCGACCGGATCGACGACCATCCACCCGGGTGATGTCTACACCGTCCGGATCACCGACGCGGAGCTCCGAGCGTTGCTGGACGTGAACGGCGTTGACCTCGTGCCCGAGGCGGCGGCCGAGGGCAACCTCGACGCGCTGGCCCCGGAACAGACGCTCGTCGAAATCGTCCTCACGGCGGGGTCTGACCTCGTCGGCGAAACCGTCGACGCGGCGACGCGACTCGGTGTCGACGCCTTCTCGTTCGTCCTCGCGGTGACCTTCGCCGCCAGCACGGCGTTCATGTCGCCCGTCGGCTACCAGACCAACCTCTTCGTCTACGGCCCCGGAAAGTACGAGTTCCGCGATTTCGTCCGCGTCGGCGGGCCGCTCCAACTCCTCCTCGCCGTCGTGACGACCGCGGGTATCACCGCGTTCTGGGGGCTGTGACCGGTGTTTGTCACTCGTCCCGCGTCCCACCCTCCAGATAGTAGCGAATCCGATCCGTCGTCGACTCGGCCACCTTCACGAACTCGACGACGCGTTCGCCGTCCTCCCGATAGTCGTCGACCACCTCGACCGTCAACGACTGGTCGCGCAGGTGATCGAGGAGGGCGTCGATGCGGTCGGGATCACCGCGGACGGTGTATCTCTCGCCGACCGTCTCACCCGCCTCGACGCGCCGGATCGTCTCGACCATCGGGTAGAGGACCGACTCGCCGAGGTCGTGAGCGCGGCGTTCGAGTGCCGCGTCGTCGTCGCACTCGGCGGCCTGAAAGGCGTCGCGGACGATCCGCGAGAAGAGGAAGTCGCGGCCGTAGTCGAACGGGAGCGAGAACGCGTAGGCGAGTTCCGCGTGGTGCTGGGCCGCGGTCGTGTACTTGACTCGTGGCTGGCCGTCGCCGGCCTTCAGGACGACGCCCTCGCGCCCCGACGCGTCGAGGTCGGCGATGGCGTCGCGGACGGTTTCGACGGCTTCCTCGGGCGCACATCGGCCGAACAGCCGCGGCTGGGGGAAGCCGTACCGCGCACAGCGGTCGCGCCGACGAGCCACCGGGAGCGGCGTGCCCGACGCCCGGTCCCGAACGCCGAACACCCGGACGGCGTGGGAGCCCACGTCGTCGTAGTCGTGGGTGGTGTAAGGCGTCTCCGGCCCGATCAGCTCCGCACAGAGCATCGCCTCGGGGTGGTCGGCGAAGAAGGCGCCGAGGTCGAGCAGGTCGCGAACCCGGCCGGTCGTGTAGGGGCAGACGTAGCCGCTCCGGGTGAACGCGAGCGGCCCGTCCGTGCCTACGTCCGCGATACGGACGTTGAATCCGTCGAGTTTCTCCTCGACGACGACCGTCTCGTCGCCATCGAACACGGATCGGACGCCCGTGTCGAGGACGAGCATCCGGGGGACGCTCGGGTAGCCGCGGACGACGGTGCCGTCGACGACGACGGTGCCTCGCTCCACGCCGTGCCGGGTGTCCGGGAGGACGTGGTACGCCCGACCGTCGCCGGTACACCGTTCGAAATGCTCGAACAGTTCCGACGGTGTCGACGCCGTCGAGTCCAGCCGCTCGTACAGCTCCCGGTCCATAGGCCCCCGGACGACGGTCGTGGTGAAAAGCGCCGGGGTGGACTCGACGCCGATCGGATCGGCCACCCCTCGATCGGCAGGATACCTTTTGTGCCTGACCGACGAACCCCGGGGTATGTCCGGTTCGCTCCCGCGACAGCGGTTCGTCCTCGACACCTCCCTGTTCATCACGGAGGAGATTCGCCGGGACGACGAATCGCTGGAGGCGGCCGTTCTTCGACTGCTCGATCTCGTGGCGACGGCCAGACTCGAACTCAATATCTCGTGTTACATGCCGCCCTCGATCCACGACGAACTCGCGGCGATGCTCCGGGACCGCGACGTGGACGGGGAGGTGTTCTCGCGGCTGGACACCTGGGTCGTGCGCAAGAGCCCGGATCGCTACGGCGTGACGATTCCGGCGAACATCGTCTACGACTTCATCGACGAGATGAGCGACCGGGTCGACCGCGGCCTCCGTGTCTCCGAGGAGGCGATCCGCGAGGTAGAACAGCTCGGCCCCGACGACATGACCGCCGACGATCCGAACGAGTACATGACCGCCGCCGACCGCGTCCTCTCGAACATGCGCGATAAGTACCGTCGCGCGCTTCGACAGGGCGTCCTCGACTCCCGCGAGGATTTCGACCTGCTCGTCCTCGCTCGCGAACTCGACGCCGGCGTCGTCACCGAGGACCGCGGCATCGTCTCCTGGGCCGACGAGTTCGGCCTCCGATACGTCCGAGGTGGCCAGTTCCCGACGTTGCTGGAGGAGTACCTGCGCGCGACGGGTGCCGACGCCGACGGGACGTGAACGAGAATCGACGGACACGGACACGGACTGGTATTCCGCAGCCAGTCTGGCGATCCGCGGGCCGAAGCGTTTTCCAGTATCGGGAATAGGCAAGGGGTATTTGGTGGAACTTGGTCTATCACCGTCTATGGACGAGACGGGTACGTCGGGACGCGTCCTCCACGTCGATGATAATGACGAGTTCGCAGCGCTGACCGCGGAGTATCTCGAACGGGTGAGCGATCACCTCGCGGTGGAGACGGCGACGAGCGCGAACGAGGCGCTCGATCGACTCGACGCGGCGTCGTTCGACTGCGTCGTCTCCGATTACGACATGCCCGGGATGGATGGCCTCGCGTTGCTGGAGACCGTGCGCGAGGCGCATCCGGACTTGCCGTTCGTCCTCTTTACCAGCACGGGAAGCGAGGCTATCGCCAGCGAGGCCATCGCCCGCGGCGTCACCGACTATCTCCAGAAGGGGGTCGAAACGGAGGCGTTCGAACTGCTCGCCAACCGAGTCGAACACGCCATCGAGCAGTACCGCGCGACACGGCGGGCGGCGCGGTTCGACCGTCTCTGTCGACTCGTCAGAGAGGTCAATCGGGTGCTGGTCCGCGCCGACACACGGACCGAGATCGAACGCCGCGTCTGCGAGACGATCAGCGACATCGGCCCCTACCGCTTCGCCTGGATCGGCGTCCACGACGACGAGACCGGCGCCGTCGTCCCCCGGGCGAGCGCGGGCATCGACATCGAGGTCGAGGCACAGTACGTGGACGACATCGAACTCACGGCCGACGGGAGCGTGACCGGGCGGGCGATACGGACGGGAGGACTCGTCGTCGACGACCGCTCGACCGCCGACGCTCCGTGGCGCGACGACGCGCCCGATCGGGACGATCACGCCAGCGCCGCCGTCCCGCTGGTCGACGGGGACCGACTCGATCGTGTGCTGAACGTGTACGCCGACCGACCCGACGCGTTCGACGAACGGGAGCGGGCGGTGCTGGCTGAACTCGGCACCGATATCGCCCACGCGATCGGCCGCGTCGAGCGTGTCGCCCGTCAGGAGCGCTACGAAGGCATCGTCGAGAGCCTCCCGATGGGAGTGTATCGAGTCGCGGCCGATAGGGCGGGCACCATCGTCGACGCCAACGCGGCACTCGCCGACATCTTCGGCGCCGACTCCGCCGAAGCCATGGTCGATCACGCGGCCAGCGACTTTTATGTCGACGACGACGACCGAACCGCTCTGTGTCGGCAACTGCAGTCCGAGGGCGTCATCCAAGATGTCGAACTGCAACAGGAGACGCTCGACGGCGACCGGATCTGGGTATCGGTCAGCGCGGTTCGGACCGAACGCGACGGCGACGTGTACTTCGACGGTATCATTCGAGACATCACCGCCCGAAAACGGCGCGAACGACGGCATCGACAGTTCCGGAGCGCGGTCGAACACGCCGGCCACGTCGTGTTGATCACCGACACGGATGGCACGATCACCTACGTCAACGACGCCTTCGAGGAGACCACCGGTTACGCGGCGAGCGAGGCGATCGGCCGCCGGCCATCCATGCTCAAATCCGGGCAACACGGCGACGACTTCTATCGCAATCTCTGGGAGACCATCGCGTCGGGCGAGACGTGGGACGGGCAGATCGTCAACGAACGGAAGGACGGCCAACAGTACATCATCGACCAGACCATCGCGCCGATCACCGACGAGACCGACGAGATCACCGGCTTCGTCGCGGTCAACCGAAACGTCACGGAGCGCAAGGAGCGCGAACTGAATCTGGCCTTTCTCAAGCAGGCGATCGATCAGGCCGGAATCGGCATCGGCACCTACGGCGCCGATGGCTACGCCACGTACGTCAACGAACGCCTCGCGGACCTGTTCGGCACCGACCGCGACGACCTCCGGACGCGACACATGACGGCGCTCGATCCCAATCTCGATCGGGAGCGGTTCGGTGCGTACTGGGCTTCGTTCGACGACGGCGAGCGACGGATCTACGAGACGCAGATCGAGCGGGTAGACACCGGCGAGACGGTGCCCGCTGAAATCGTCACCTCGCGCGTGACGATCGACGGCCAGCCCTACCAGGTGAACACGGTCCGTGACGCGACCGACCGCAAGCGTCAGGAACGGGATCTCGAACGCTTCCGGAGCGCGGTCGAACACGCCGGCCACAGCGTCCTCATCACCGGCGCGGACGGCACAATCGAGTACGTCAACGACGCCTTCGAGACGATAAGCGGGTACTCTGCCGCGGAGGCGATCGGTCGGACGCCAGCGATGCTCCGCTCCGGCGACCACGACGAGGCGTTCTATCGCGACCTCTGGGAGACGATCCTCAGTGGGGCCATCTGGCAGGGCGAAGTGACCAACGAACGCAAGGACGGCACGCGATACGTTGTCGATCAGACCATCGCGCCGATCACCGACGACGAGGACGACATCACGGGATTCGTTGCGATCAACCGCGACGTGACGGCGCTCAAGGAGTACGAACGGGAACTGGAGGCCCAGAACGACCGCCTCAGGCAGTACGGCCAGACGGTCGCACACGATCTTCGCAACCCGCTTGCCCTCCTCGACGCCGAACTCACGCAGTTCGAGGCGACCCTCGATTCTGCGGATGGCGCGGTCGACGCCGCGTCCGTCCGGAACTTCTGTACGGATATCGGCACGACCGTCGATCGGATGCAGGCCCTGATCGACGACCTGCTGGCGATGGCCGAACAGGGGCAGCGAGTGCTGGAGTTCGAGTCGACCTCGCTGGAGGAGATCGCGACGGAGGCGTGGGAACAGATTGACACCGCGTCGGCCACGCTCTCCGTGGAAGACACCAGCATCGACGCCGACCCCGACCGCCTGCGGGAGTTGCTGTCCAACCTCTTCCGAAACGCCGTGGAGCACGGCTCCACGAGCAGTCAGCCGGAGGCTGACGACGCCGTCGAACACGGCGACGACGTACGAGTGCGGGTCGAACCGGTCGATTTCGTCGAGGGCTTCGCCGTCGAGGACGATGGCCCCGGTATCCCCGCAGCCGAACGCGACGACGTGTTCGAACACGGATTCACGACATCCGAGGAGGGAACGGGATTCGGCCTCGCCATCGTCGAACAGATCGCGGCGGCACACGACTGGACCGTATCGGTTACCGAGGGCCGGGAGGGCGGGGCACGTTTCGAGTTCCGGGCCGAGACGAACGTGTGATCGTAGCGCGAACGTTTATTCGATCACCGGCACAATCGTCGAGCATGTGTACACCCATTGGTGAGGAGTGAGCGTGGCCGGAGTCGTGTTCTGGGCGCTCGTCGCGCTGGCGACGCTCACCAGTTTCGGCACCGCGTGGGCGCTCGGCGCCAACAGCAACTCGCCGCCGTTCGCGCCGGCGATCGGTGCCAACGCCATCTCGACGATGCGGGCCGCCTTCCTGATCGGCATCCTCGCCGCGCTCGGCGCCCTGACACAGGGTGGTGCGATCTCCGAGACGGTCGGATCCGGGCTCGTCAACGGCGTTCAGATCACGTCACTGGCGGCGACGGCCGGCCTCCTGACCGCGACGGGGTTCATGGCCCTCGGTGTCTACAGCGGCTACCCCATCCCCGCGGCGTTCGCGACGACGGGGGCGATGGTCGGTGTTGGCCTCTCGCTGGGCGGCGACCCCGCCGTCGACACCTACCGTCGGATCGCGACTTTCTGGGCGCTCGTCCCACCCGTCTCGGGGGGACTCGCCTACCTCACGGCGACCATTCTCCGCCGTGACGACATCCCCGAAACCGTCGGTGTCCCGATACTGGCGGCCGTCGTCGGCGGGATCATCGCCAACGTCCAACTGGCGATCATTCCGTCGCCGCCCGACGCCACCCAGAGCTCCGTCGCGGGCTTTCTCGCGCGCCTCGCCGACGCGCCGACCGTCGCCACCGTCGATCCCGTGGTCGCTCTGGTCACTCTCGTCGCCGCCGTGGTGAGTTTCCAGTTCATCCGCCGACGGACGCAGGCGTCGGTCGATGACGGTATCCGGACCTTCCTCGTCGTCCTCGGAAGCGTCGTCGCGTTCTCCAGCGGCGGTAGTCAGGTCGGCCTCGCCACCGGCCCGCTGGAGAACCTCTACGGTGCCGAACTCGGCCTCCCCGGCATCGTCCTCCTCGCGCTCGGGGCGACCGGCATCCTCGCCGGCGCGTGGATGGGCGCCCCCCGACTCCTGCAGGCCACCTCCCGCGAGTACGCCCAGCTCGGAATCCGACGCTCCATCGCCGCGCTCGTTCCCGGCTTCGTCATCGCCCAGCTCGCCATCGCGCTCGGCATCCCCATCTCCTTCAACAACATTATCATCTCTGGGGTGATCGGCGGCGGCCTCGCGGGCGGCTCCGCGGGCGTCTCCCGGCGGAAAATCGGCGTGACCCTGGTCTTCTGGGTCGTCACCCTCGTCAGCTCGATCGCGGTCGGCTTCGGCCTCTACAAGGCCTTCGCCGCCGTCCTCGGCTAAGAGGGTTACCGTACCTGTCCGGAGCTGATTGCCGATACTCCCTCAACGAACGACGGTCACGGTCACGGGCGCCTCGCCGACGACGGCGGTCGCCACGGTGCCGAGCAAGCGACGGGCGACGGCGGTTCGCTCGCCGCCGTGACCCCCCATCACCACCCGGTCGACATCGTGGTCGTCGACGTATTCGAGGATGGTCTCCGCCGGGTCGCCGGTCCGGACGACGGTGTCGACCGAGCGGTCTGCCGTGGTGGCCCGGTCGCGCGCCCGGTGGACGAGCCGGTCGGCCCGATCACGAGCCCGGTCGCGCCGGTCCTCGCCGGTGTCGAGCACTCCGCCCTCGCTCATCGCCGAATCGAGCGGCGTCACGACGTTCAGAACCGTGATCCGGCAGTCGAAGAGGGCGAGTGCCTCCGCGAGCGCCTCGTCCGCGAGCGGGGAGCCGTCGAGGGGAACGAGAACGTGTGAGGGAAGCATGGAGGGTGATTGGGACGCGGACACATATACTGTCGGCTGTAAGTCGAGCAAGATCTTGCAACGGTTACAGCCGACAGGATATTCCTCGTGGTCGGGAGGGAGCGGAGACCACGGACGGCACTTCCGTGCCGAGGCGACGGTCCGTCCGGTGCCCTCCCCGCGTCACGCGACCGGTGCCAAATCTGGACACTGCGGCGGGTACGGAGAGTCGTCCTCGGGGTGGTCGAGAGAGACGAAATCTAAAGTACGTCGGTTCAGTCTACCACGGTATGACTTTCGTCGCCGACGGACGAGGCGCTCCCCTCCCGTCTCTGTCCCGTCAGCTCACCCCGGAAGAGACGGGCATGGATCTGACCATGTGCGGGCTCCTCGTCGACCGAGCCGAGGACCTCGCTGGACTCTACGCCGAACACGGCAACTGGAACGACGTCAAGAAAAGGTGGTTCGACGAACGCCGATCGAACCGGAGCACGAGAGGGAGTTCACAGAAGATCTATCGCGTCCTGACGTCGCGATTCAAAGACGCACCCACCGCGCTCCCGAATCCGAGCGCGCTTCCAGCAATCTTCGACGAGTGCAAGACGACGCGCGATAAGGCCCAGATTCTCTACCTGTACCTGACTGCGGACGATTCACTGGTCCGGTACGTCGTCCACGAATACGTCGCTCGTGCCGCGCGGGGGGAGCAGGAACCGCTCGACTTCTCGAACGAGACGCTCATCCGGATTCTCGATCGACTCGAGTATTCCGACGGGAGCGGGTTCGACTATGCGGAGTCGACCACCGAACGATGGTGCGAAGGATTCCGATCGGTGATGCGTGAAATCGGCGTCCTCGACGGGCAGCAGGCTATCGTGGGTGCGCCCCCTTCGGTAGGTGACGTGCCGCTGCTGGTCTCGATGGACTACTCGTACGGAGCCGACGACGAATGGACCACTGCGCCACGCGGGCTGCTCTATCTCTTCCAGCCGGAGGATCGCTGGGAGGAACTCTTCGACCGTGTCGCCAGCACTGATGCGTGGGAGTGTCTCGAGCTTCGTGGCGATCTCGACTTTCGTCCCACGGACGAGCCGTATTCGTGGGTGCAAGACGGGGGAGCGACCTGATGGTCGACAAGAACTGGTTCACCGACCTCCCAGACGACTTCGAGGAGTCCGTTCGTATCGACCGAGACGAGCGCGATCATCGGACACGGGCGATTCGGTCGTACCATATGACGGCCGACTCTCGGCGATTTATCCGGGATTTCGTCGACCGGATGCTCGACCGGGCCGACGATATGCGGACCGGGACCAACTACTGGCTCTACGGCTACTACGGGAGTGGGAAGAGCCACCTACTGACCGTCCTCGACGGGCTGCTCGATACTGACTGGCTGGAGGGGACACAGGAGACGGTATGGTCCGACCTCGCGGGGGATGCTCACGACGAGACGGTGGACCAGCTGCGTGACCACTGGCGAGAGATCCACGAGGACTACTACGTCATCCCGATCTCGGTCAATCTGCTGAAGTACCAGGGGCAGAAGCAACGGAGCTTCAGCGAGATCGTCCTCAGACACGCACATCAGGATCCTAATCTGACCGGCGTCGACGATGGAATCGCGGCGGGACTGTCTTCACAGCTCGATGTCGCCTACTTCGAGAAATGGTTCCGCACGACCGAGGCATGGTCCGAACGCCAGGAGCGTGCAGAAGCAGTGCTGGAGAAGCTGAGCGTCTCGTCCAGCGAGTACAACTGGGAGACCGACGGGCTTTGGAAGGACATCCAGCAGTATGGCGCCCTGGCAGATGTCGTGCTCCCCCGGCTTTTCGAGGAGGTCACTGACACTCGCGACGGGTATACAGACCTGCAACCGTCGGATATCGATCCGGAAGAAGTGGTAAGCAGGCTCGAAGAACTTCGATCCGGGCGTGAAGACGAGTTGGAGAAGCCGGTGAAACTCGTGTTGCTGCTGGACGAGGTGAGCCTCTTCATCGGGACCGACTTCGGGCGTCTGACCGAACTCCAGACGCTCGCCGAGAACGTCGACGACATCGGCGATGGCGATATCCAACTGGTTGCGACCGCGCAGGCGAAGATCGAAGACGTCCAGCCGAAATTCGCCGCACACGGCGCGGATTTCAGCATCGTCAAAGATCGCTTCCCACACCGTTACCAGCTTCCCAGCAAGCACGTCGGTGAGATCGCAAAGCGCCGTCTCTTCGAGAAATCCGAATTCGGGACGACAGCAGTTCGAGAGGTGCTCGACGATGCGTCGGTAAAACCGACCGAGTCCTTGGTCTACAACGAGATCAAACAGAACACCAAACCGCCACTCGACAGCATCGGCGACGATGAACTCGTCGAGTTCTACCCGTTCCTCCCGTACCACGCCCCCCTGTTCCTCGAGATCCTGTTCAATCTCCGGCAGGAGGCGAGTGATCCAGCGAAATCGATCTTCTCTGGCACCGCTCGCGCGATACTGGCACTGATGCACAACCTCCTGCAGTCGTGGGTCGAGAAAGACGAATCGGATCACGTCATCTCTCTCGTCGATTTCTACGAGCAGATCGAGCCAGAACTCCGGGAGATACTCACGCAGGACATGCGTGTCATCGAAGGGGCGCGTAGTGAGGAGGACGACGATGACAGTCCGGGAGAGAACGCGGACGGTGACGAGCTGGATGCGAGCCGCGGAATCGCTGACGAGGTTCGGGACGGGGCGTTGGAACCGTTCGACCTCAAGGTGGCGAAGGCCGTGTTGCTACTGCAGCACGTCCACGACATCGTTCCGCTCAACGAGGGAAACATCGCGGTTTCGGTGATGTCGGAGCTCAACGGCCGTTCCTGGATCAGCACGCAAAACCGAGTCGAGGAGTCGCTCGGTCGCCTCCAGAAGTTCATCCGGCCAAACGAAGACGAGAGCGGTGCACGCTACCGGTTCGCCACCCAAGAGGAACGCCTCATCTACGACGAGGCGGAAGACAACGAGCGCAACCCCGACTGGGATGCCGTACTGGACACGCTGGACGAGCATCTTTGGGGCCGCATCACCCAAGATCTCTCGCTCCCGGATTCGGTACCATACGGCGACTCTGGTGAGGAATACCCTGTCGCGTACAGGTTCGGTATCGACGGAACTGATTTCGAGACGACCGTCGATTCCGAAGGCGGGCTCGACGTATCCATCGAGATAGACGGAGTCCGACCGGACGCACCCGCGGGCAACCGTGTCGAGGAGACGCTGTACTGGTCGATCGATACCGATGGGCTGGACGATCTACGAACACACTTGGTCAGGTGGTGGGCGCTCCGGGACGCAGTCTCGACGCACACGACGCCACCTGCCGTCGAACGCGACCTCACCCGACGAGCTAGCACCGTCCGGAGCAAGCTCGTGAGCGCGATGGAGAGTGGTTCGTACACGGTGAAAGACCGAACTGACATCGGTGGCCTCTCGACAGCGGTAGCGATCGCCGTCGATGTCGGCTATCCCGACGACTTCCACCCACTGATGTTGCAGGTGACAGATGACCGCCTGCAGGAGTTGGCGGAGCTTTCGTCCGACGATCCACTTCCGGCGTGGGCTCACACGATCCAGGTGCCGGCGTCGGACCCGTCTGCCAGTCAGGGCAAACAGACGATCCAGAGCAACGTGATGGCGCTGACGGGTAGGCAGCTGAAAGATCGCACCGACGGGCTCAACATGAACACGGTGCTCGACGGCATCGTCTCGAAAAAACCGTTCTACGACGAGACGCGACCGGCACTCTGCGCGATTATCTGGGGATTCTGCCGGGAGGGACGGTTGGTGCCAGTCGACGAAGCCGGGAACACGCTGGAGAACGAGGCCGTTCTCGATCAGGGCAGCCTATCGACAACGAGGCTCAAGCTGCTGCCACGCGAACCGATCGGGAAGCTCCTCGAAGGGGGCGGCTTCAAAGAAACGACCGAAACGATCGCAGATGGGCTCATCAACCTCCAAGAAGCGAATCAACGCTTACGCGCATCACTCACCGGGTTGCGAGAGGACGTCCAGTTGGTCGTCGATACCGACATCCACTCGGCTGCCGTCTCCGGGTTGCTCGAATCGCTCGTCGAAGCCCTGTCCGACCGTATCGACGCGACATCCGACCGATTGACCGTGATTCGGTCACAGGGCGATGGACTCGGAGCGGCAATCGAGCAGACAAACGAGGGACAGGAGTGGTTCGACGAAGTCAACGACGTTTGGAATCGGCGGCTCGAATCCCTCTATCGGTTCGACGCACAGCTTACCGCCGGAAACGCTCGATTCGAATGGATCGACGGGGACGTGCAGTCGTCGGTCGCCTCTCAGCGTGACGCTCTCGATTCCGCCCAGGGGAACTGGTGGACGACCGACGGCTGGAAAGCGCTCGTGGGTGCGACGACGACCGGACTCGACGAGGAGATTCGGACTTCGTGGGATGCGTACGTTGCCGAACGGGGCATTCCCGACCTCGTCGGTCGGATCGCGGAGCATCCCTGGGTCGTGCCCGCTATGGAGTTGCCAACTGGGGCGCAGGTCGCCTTCGAGCGGACGTACATCACCCCGCTTCGTGAGCTCCGACAGTGGTATGACACTGTCGACGAGGCGATATCGTCGCTCTCTACAGCCGACGAGGACACGCTCGTATCAGCGGCTGACGACTTCGCTGGTGCGGAATCACTTGCCGAGGCAATCACCCACGACGTGGGAGAACTTGGCACTCGACTCGACCGACTCACGGAGATCGTCGGTGACCGGACGCCCGACGATATCGACCGGATCGGGATGCTCCCCGACGACCGCCAGACGATGAACAGGCGACTCGAACGACTCGTTGAAAAGCGAGAATTGGATATCGAGATCACGGACTCGGGGGCGATCGTTCGATGACGACCTCACCGTACCGAGCGTTCAAAGAGAAGCTCTGCACGTTCGCAAAAGGCCAAGCAGGGATCCGTAATCCGTTCGTCATTGCGGCCGTCGATCCCGCTGTCGAACATCGAACGGGGACCCGACTCGACGCGTGGGCGTCGGGGACGGACGAACCACCGGCCATTGACGAAGGCGTCTCCGTGCAACCGATCTGGCTCGACGAGCTGCTCCCACAGACCAAAGTGTACAACCTGTGTGTCGCACTCGGCCGCGAGACGAGTCCGAGACGCGTCGAGGGGACGATGCAAGACCGACTCGCCGAAGAGCTCGTCCAGGAGATGATTCGGACCGAGATCGGCGAAAAACGGCTGGAGCAGCAACGTCACGTCGTCCTGCTCCTCAACCTTGGCAGCCTCTATCCATTCACACGTGCCTCCGAACTCCTCGACGAACTCGATCGTCGAAACGTCAGATCGACCATCGGGATTCCATTCCCGGGTGACGTCGTCGGAGGGAAGTTGAGCTTCTTCGGCGGCGATTCACGACACTACTACCCGGCGCACCAGATCGACGGCCAGATTCGGGAGGTGCATCTCCAACGATGAGTATCAAAACGCTATTCCGCAGCGATCCAACCCGCCAACTCGAAGAGGTCCAGAAGGTCAACGCTCGCGAGCGAGCGGAGACCGACGTTGCAGAGTTCCACGAAACGGAGAGTGCCAGGCGTGTCCTCACCAAGCTCGGTGACGTGATCAAAACGCACCCCGGAGAGGCAGCTCGGTTTCTCTACCTCCACGCGACGTTCGGTTCCGGGAAGACTCACCTGTTGAAACTGATCGGCCTCGTCGCCGACAGGGAGTCCGAGTTCGCACACTTGGGGGACACGCTGGCGGAACAGTGGCCCGGATTCGACACCCTGGCGCAGTCGATCGACGCGTCACACGTCGACAGGCTCGAACCCGTCTTCTTGAACCTCCTCGATCGCGACGCCTCGAAGGAGCCGCCGCTCCCGTTTCTCATCTTCGAGGCAATCGGGCGCGAGCTCAGCTACCCGACCGATCCGAACTGGCTGTTGGAGTGGGCCTGGACCGTCGATATGGAGTACGACGGAGTCTGGAAGGCCATCACGTCGGGCGAGCGTGGGCAGGAGTTCGACGACGTTCTCGACGAGCGGGCGTCCCTGCGAAAGTGGCTCTACGAGACGCTCCCGTCGATGTCGGAGACGACGGGGACGGATCTCGACAGTCGAGCGGGTGTGAAGGCGTCCATCGAACGAGCGGTGGACGACGTGGACCCCGAGTCGTTCGACTCGGACGAACTGGTCGACCGAGTCGAGACGGTTACTGAAGCACTGAACGAGGACGGACCGCACACTGAACTCCTGTTGGGCCTCGACGAAGTGGCGCTGTTCGTCGGTGACAGTCGCCACCGCTATCGTGAGTTCGAGGAGACGATGGCGGCGCTCCAGCGTGGCCCGAATCCGGTCGTCGTTACGACGGGTCAGTACTCGTTGCCGGCGACACGCGAGAGCCTCATCGGCAAGCCGCCCGAAGATCACTGGACTCACCAGCAGGTACCGCTCGAAGGGGCCGATACGGAAATAATCGTCCGAAAGCGGTGGCTACAGAAAGACGAGACTGGGACACAGCGTGTCTCCTCGCTCATCTCGTCGATGCCCGACCTCTCACTGGAGACGTACGCGCCCGTCGGGAGCGCCGATCCCGACGCGATCGAATCGTATCCATTCCGCGAGTACGACCTGACACTGTTGCGAACGGTGATGCAGGAGCTGATCACACAGGGCCGGGCCACGGATCGCGATTACATTCAGGGCCGTGCGCTCTTGGTGTTGGTGCGGTCGCTGTTCACCAAGTTCGGTTGGGCAAGTGCCGAGGAGGGTGAGCTAGTCACGTGGGATCAGCTGTTCGACCTGCTCGTCGAGGAGACGACCTACGTGCCACTGTGGGTCCAGGAGATGCTCGAGAACACGCTGATTCCGACGTTCGACGGGGACGAAACCGCGTGGGAAGTGCGCGTGTCGAAGGCGCTGTATCTTCTGAACCAGACACCGTCCGTCCCAGCGACGCCGGAGAACCTGGGCCGACTGATGCTCGACGACGTTGACGCATCGGTCGATGACACAGTCGAGGAGACCGAGTCTGCACTGAATACGCTCGTCGACAAACGCAAGGTGCTCACGGAGACCAACGACACGGGCGACGAAGTGTACACGCTGGTCTCCGAAGAACAGGAGAGTATCCTGAGCCGAGCGCAGACGAAGGCAGAGCAGATCTCGCCACACCAGCTGTCCGCCTGGATCGAGACGCGGCTGCGAGAGAGCGACGACTTCTTCCGGAGCGACGGCACGCTTCACGAAGCCGATATCGGGGACGAACGGCTCGTCCCACTTCGGTACGAGTACTCCGTTCTCGATCCAGTTGGCCGAGCACCGAGGACGGCGTACGACGCGGTTCGGGTTCGTGTCCTCGCAGACGAGCCAGACACCGTTACGGACCAAGTCGAAACCTGGCAGGACGTGAACGACGGCCGGGACGGTGGTGAGCATCTCCTCATCTCGATCGACGTTCCGGAGTCGACGCTGGACCGGATTCGGAACGTCATCGGGATGGGACAGGTGCTCGAGGAGGAAACGGAGAGTCACGAGGAGTTAGAGCGCGAGCACCGGACGGACAAGCGGCGGCTGGAGTCGTCGGTAAGCGACCTGCTGGAGAACGCGTCGATCTATACGGTTCACGAGTACGCGGGAGAGCGCCCGACCGTCCTCGACGAGATCGTCGAAAAGCAGGTGCACGCAGTCTTCGGATCGACCCGGAAGGTACTCTCGCGACCGCTCGTCGAGGTCGACGACGCCAAGGCGCTGGCGAAATTCTTCCGCGGGAGCGGGGACTGGCCGCTCGCCGACGCCGACGCCGTGTTGCTGGGCGTGGATACTTCGGCCGCATCGGTCGGGGACACTGGCTGGTGCCGGGAGTTCATCGACGAGTACGAGTCGAAGACGGCCGTGGACGTCGAGACGTTGCTCCAGCAGACCCGAACGGCGAACGGCGACTACCGAGGCACGCCACAGGAGTCGATTGCGGCGTTGCTCATCACGCTCGCCACCTCGAACGAGGAGGTCGCGCTCAAACGGGACACGGACTACGTGACCGATCCTGCCGCCATCGGTCGACAGGTCCGGACGAAGGGTGGGCTCACCTCGCTACAGGTGCGGTTCGGCGTCGACACGATCAACCCCAAGGAGCTTCGCAACGTGGTGTCGACGGTCCTCGGCGACGACCCCGAGGGCAGCGACCCTGACGCGTGGGTGACCGAACTCGGATCGTGGGTCGCCGACAACAGCGTACGCGTCAAGCGGACGTTCAAAGGTGTCTCACGGGAGTTCGACGTGTCTCTGGACGCCCTCGACCGTGTGCTGTCGCCTGCGTACAGTGGTGGCGATCTCACCACGTCCGAGTTGGTCGAGGACGACGTTCGATCGGAGGCAGAGACCTTCGCGGCGGCATACAAGCTCTTCGCTGCAGTAGACGGCGAGACCACGCTCTGGGAGCAGTTCACCGCTGCACTCGAACTGCTGGAGGAGTGGTATCCCAGCGCGACGATCACCGGTCGAATGCAGACGACTGCCGAGAGCGGCTCCGTGCCGACGAAGACGACCGTGACTTCGCGTCTTTCGGATGCGACGGGCCACCGCGTCGACGAACTCTCGACGCAGTACCGTCGGGTGACGGGTGACGCTCCCAGCGCGTCAGCCCCGGACGAACTCTGTGCGGAGCTCACCGAGTGGATCCGCGGGAACGAGTCGACGGTCGATACGCTGCTCGACGATGCCACGGCCACGTTCGACGGTGTGTCGTTCGGCGATCTCGAGTCGGTCTTCGAAGTCGCGTGGACCGGCGACCAGATCGACGAAGGGGTGCTCGTCGAGTCAGCCGTGAGACAGCAGGCGGAAGACTACGCGGCGGTGCGAGAACTCCTCGCGGGCGAACCGAGTCCGTGGTCGAAGCTACAGTCCACCCACGAGAAGCTCCAAGCAGCGCATCCGGATTCGCCGACCACCGAGTCGGTCTCGACGGTGCTCGATGCCTCGCGACCACCGTCGATTCAGCGAGTTCGACAGCTCATCGAGGAAGCGAAAGATCCCAAGCCGCCGGGAGCCGACGACGACGCGTGGGCAGACCTCCAGCGGGTCGCCGAGGAGCTCCGACAGGAGCTTCCGAACGCTACCCTCACTGACGAGGTGACGGGGGTCGTCGATGCTGACGACCGACCGACGGACGAACGGGCGGCGGAGCTCCTCGACGAGTCGGAGACACTGCTGGCTCGAATCCGCGATGTCAGAGAGACCCTGGACGACATCGACGACGGCGGGATCGTGCTGATCGAAGACTCGCCATCTCGTGACGGCCCCCGTCGGCAACATTAAAGACGCTCCTGGCAGTCGGTGGTAGCATACCGGGTTACGTTCTATGGATGCCGATTCACTCTCTCGACGGGCGGCACAACTGGACAAGGCCGAACGTGAACATCTCGAAGATGTCGTCGAAGACCTCCGTGAGCGCGTCGAGGACAACGCGCGATATCAACTGACTCGAGAAGGGCTCGACGAGGAGCCGGCGGCGTCGGACACGCTGGACGACGAGACACGGCAACTCGTCGAAGCGATCGAGCTAGAAGCCGTCGACGGCCACACGTGGGACGAGGCGTTCGAGCAGTACGTCACCGGTGTCGGGTACACCATCGTCAACCGTCTCGCCGCGCTGCGCTGTATGGAGGTTCGCGACTTCGTCGACGAGGAAGTCACCGTCTTCAAGGGGAACGGCCTGACGCCGGCCGCCGAGACGCTCGTCCACGAGGAATTTCTGCTGGAGGACGAAGCGATCCTCGAAGCCTACCACAATGCCTGTGACGAACTGGCCGAGGAAATCGAGATTCTCTTCGACCGATCGTCGGCTTACAGCCAGATCGACCCGGACGACGACACCTTCGAAGCACTGTGTAGGCTGCTCGACGAGGTGCCCGACGAAGTGTGGCGAGCGGACGACGTACTGGGGTGGGTGTACGAGTACTACAACCGGCCCGTCGTCGAATCCCTCGACGCGAAGAACACCCTCGAACCGGACGACGTTGGCCCGGCCAACCAGTTCTACACCCCCCACTGGGTGGTTCGGATGCTCGCCGACAACAGTCTCGGAAAGCTCTATCTCGAAGCGACTGATCAAGCGGATGCTGTCCCCGAACCGGCGGCCCTCTCCCCGGAGGCACGCAAAGACCGACTCGTCACGCCCGAAGAGGCCCCGAGCGTCCCAGAACTGTGCACCTATCTCATCCCCGACGAAGGCGACCAGGACGCCCCGAGCTTCGACCATCCCTCGGAACTTCGCGTCATCGACCCGGCCTGTGGGAGCGGACACTTCCTGCTCTACGCTTTCGATATCCTCGAACGCATCTGGTGGGCCGAGAGCGACGATATCGCCCGGAGCGCGATCCCGGCGAAGATCCTCGAACACAACCTCTACGGCGTCGATATCGACCTGCGGTCGTGTCAGCTTTCGGCGTTTAACCTCTATCTGAAAGCGCGGACCCGCGCCGAAGACGAGGGGGCCGACGACTTCGAGATGCCGAACGTCGGCATCGTCTGTGCCGACGCTCGTGTCGCGGAAGTCGAGGAGGCGGTCGACATCCTCGACGGGATTACGGGCGAGGGAACCGACGTTCGCGAGGCACTCGACGAGATCATCCACGAGTTCCAGACCACCGAAGCGCTCGGGAGTTTGCTCGACGTGCAGGGCGAACTCGAAGACGAGTTCATGGAAGAGCAGACTGATGTCATGGAGTGGGGCGGCGAGGGTCCACACACGCTGAACGAGTTCCTGCGAACACTCGAATCGGCCGTCGAGGAGCGCACGTCGGACTCGTTCGGGGAGCAAAACCTCCGGAGTTTCCTGCACCTGCTGGTGGTGTTGACGCGAAACTACGACGTGGCGCTGATGAATCCGCCGTACGGGTCCCAGGGGCGAATCCCATCAAACGTTAGGAAGTATTTGGAAGAGGAGTATCGATACACTGCAGAATATTACATTAACTTCTTTGAGCAGTGTGAGTCCCTAACCCGAGAAAATGGTCGTGTGGGGATGATCGTACCGCGTACATTCATGTTCAAACGAAGTCTGCAGGAGTTCCGTGAGGACTTCATTGGCAGACTTGGAACGTTCGACTTTTTGACGGAATATGGGGACGATGTCCTTGATAATGCAACCGTAAGGACCGCTGGAACGGTAGTCCGAACAGGCACGGCGAGCCGTGAACAACCCTCTGCGAGATTTATTAGGCTGCATGATGTGTCGAAAGATAATAAGGAGCGAGTGTTTCTTGAGACGGCGTTCGGAACGCTGGAAGATCGGGTTGAACGGAACTATAACCGGAATTTAGCCGAGTTCTCGTTGATTCCAGGGTCCCCTCTTTCGTACTGGTTACCAGAACAGATTCGGTCGGTTTTCGATTCCGACATCGTTTTTGATGCAAATAACGGTGGAGTGGATAAAAGGAGCGCCGGGTCGGTGAAAGCAGGACTCACGACCGGAGACAACAGTCGTTTTATTTATAGATTCTGGGAAAATAACCAGAACGAATTCGTACCCTACGCGAAAGGCGGACAGGATGCCTGGTTACTTCCTCGCATTGACCGAACAATATATTGGGGCGAAAATGGGAACGAAGTGAAACGCCATTCAGGGTCGTATCCCCGGAACGAGGAATACTATTTTGAAGAGGTATTGACTTACACATATCTGAAAGAAGGGGGAAGACGATTTGGATACCTTAACCCTGGTTCGCTATTTGACCATGCAGGGAAAATATTCGCTCCAACCGTGGATACGTGGTCGATGCTCGGATATGCGAACACCCATCTTATCACATACCTTATGCTCGGGCAGACACCCGACCGCCACTGGGAGGTAAGTCACGTCTCGAAACTCCCATGGCCGAGCGAACTTGAGGAAAGCGGGCGAATCAGCGAATTACCGCGAGAAGCGGTTGGGTATCTCATCTCTAAACGACAATACGAGTTCAATTCTCCATACTATCGTGTTCCCGTCTTGCTTGATGTCTTGGGAGTTGACGATTTACTTCCACAGTACGATCACCCCCATCGTGAACTACGTGGGGAGGTTATGATTGCTGAACCCGATACGAATACAGATACGTCGACAGCGCTCAACGAACTCGGGATAGCAGCAGCGAAGCATCTCGAAAGTATCGAGGCGAACCTCCTGTCCTGCGCAGACGCGATGGATGACGTCGTTTTCGACTGTTTCGACATCACCGCAGACCAACGTGAGATGGTCCTCCAAGAGATCGCACTTCGGACGAACGAAGATCCATACGAACGCAAAAATCACGACCCCGAATCGATCACCGAACCCTCCGCCGACTTCCCCGAACAGGTCAAGAACCTCCTCCTCCACTTCACGCTCCGGGCCGTTCACGGGAGTGACGACGGCATCGTCCCCATCTCCGCCATCAAGGGCGAGGAAAACCTCCTCACATACGTCGAAGACGAGTTCGAGCGCCTCTGGGGCGACCACGCCGACGCCCGCCTCGCGGAAGTCGACCAGATACTCGGAACCCGGAGCGCCGACGAGGAGGCCTACCCCAACCTCCGGGCGTGGCTCGAAGACGACCTCTTCGACTACCACGTCTCGGCATTCGACCGAACGCCGATTCTGTGGCGCTTCACGACCGATCGCCTCGTCTCGGACCCCGAGGGCGAGGGCTTCGCTTGTCTCGTCGACTACCACCAGTTGGACGCGGGCATCTTCGACCGCCTCCAGAACCGCTACCTCGAACCACGGAAGGCCCTGCTCCGGGAGCAGCGGAGCGCGGCCAACCGCCGTCGCGGTGACGAATCCCTCTCTGCCTCCGAGCAGGCCGACGCTGCCGAGGAGTACGCCCGCTGTGAGAGCGGGCTCGAACAGATCGCCGTCTTCGAGGACCGACTGGCTGACCTCGCACAGCCCGAGCCGCGCGAGTGGCCCGAGGAGAATCGGCAGGTCGCACGAGCGGCCGCCGAGCGGGTCGCCGAGTTCCGAGAGCGGACCGCCGCTCGGCTGGAGACGCTGGCGGATCTGGCTGCCCTCCCGGAGGTCGACATGGGCGACCTGTTCAGCCCGTCGTTCTACGAGACGGTGCAGGCGAACCGCGAGGAGTGGCTCGACGCCCTCGACGACCTCGAAACGGCCTTCGAGGCCTACGCCGCGGCCGGAGACGAATCGGTCGAGGCACACCTCTACGACCTCTTCGAGTATTACGACGACCTCGTCGGCTCGACACACTACGCGAGCAACGGCATCCTCTTCACGACCTACTACTACGACCAGTTCGAAGACGCCGGCCAAGCACAGATCGGGGAGGGCGGCGTCTCGGATCGACAGCGTCTCTGCTCCGAACTGGCGAGCGGCCTGGACGAGTACGAGGCGCTTGCGAACGAGATCGGGGACGCCTGCGACGGGATCGTGAGCGATATTCCCTCCGATTGGTCCGATCGCGCGCTCTCCGAGATAACGACCGAAGGCTACCGACCGAACCACAAACACGGCGTCGAGATCAACGTCACCCCGCTCGCACAGGCCGAGATCGTCCCGAAGACGGTCGACGACGACGTGCTCTAACCATGCCGGCAACCAAGACCCTCCCGCAGTGCGCGCACGACGCCATCGAGAGCGCGATCGACGACGCGGCCGACGACGAGCCAGTCGTCCTCTGGTGGGACGACGGCGGCTACCTCCGGGATATCGTCGAACACGCGAGCACCCAACTCCGCTGTGAGTTCCGCGCCGCCGAACGGACGCCATTGGAGCTCCGGGCAGACGCCCCCCGCGACCGGACCGTCTGGTACGTACCCCGGCCCAGCAGCGACGACGTGGACTGGTTCAAAGACGTCGAACACACCGGCGGCGTCATTGAGCAGCACATCGGCAAGCTCGCCGCACGCTGCTTCGAGAACGACCGCCTCCAGGCGGCGACCATCCGCACTGCCTACGAGGACGCCGAGGACCGAGAGACGGTCGCCCGGACGCTCTACGCGGCGCTCGACGGCGAGGGCGGCCTCCCGTCGCTCCAGGGCCTCCAGACGAAGATCGTGCTTGACGGCCACGACGACCCCGTGCAGTTCGTCCTCGAACACGGCACACGAAACCTCCCGGAGGGCGACGACCTGCTGAAGATTCGCGATCTGCTGGTCGACGACGGCGTCACGGCCGTCGAGGGCGCAGCCGACGCACGGACCATCGTCGAACGAACGCGCCGCTGGGCGGTCGCTGAGTGGCTCGTCGACGAGGGGCTCGATACGTCGCTGCTTCCCCAGGAGTACCAGTCCGAACCGAGCACGGGGTTCGGAATCGCCAGACCCGAGCTCCGGTCGGTGTTGAGCAAGACCGAACGAAACGGGGAGCTGGCGAACGTCTATCTCAACCCGAATCAACGATTCTGGCACGATGTCCTCCGTTCCTGCGAGAACCCGTGGGAACTCGCCGACTGCCCCGTCGATGCGTCGCTCGAACATCGGCTCTGGGACGAGTGGACCCAGTCGTTCCACGGTGGCGACTTCGAGAGGTGTGTCACCAACGCGAAGCGGCGTCACAACCGTCTCGAATCGACGTACGGAGAGGTCCCATGGACGCACGTCTGGGCGCAGGCCATCGATGTGGCGACGCTCGCGAACGAACTCCAGACCTGGGACGAGCGCGGCGACACGAGCGACGTCGTCGACCTCTACGGCGATGTCGACGAGGGAACCTGGCAGATCGACAACGCGGTGTTCAACCTCGTCGTCTCGGGCGAGCCCGAGCAGCAGCTCCCCGAAGAGCATCCAGCGACAGCCACACTCGACGATCTTCGATCCTCGCTGGTGGAGTCGAAGTACCTCGAGTATCTCTCCGACCTCGGTGATCTCGTCGTCGACCAGATCGACGCCGGCTCGCCGTTCGTCGGCGAGAATCACGCCCACCAGTTCTTCGCCGAGGAGCAGGAGCATCTCCAGAGCGGCCAGAGCGTCGCGCTGTTCATCATCGACGCGCTGCGCTTCGACCTCGCACACGAACTCGCCGAGTCCGTCCGACGCGAGATTCCGCGGCTCGAAGTCGAGGAGAGCACGTGGGTCGGCACACTCCCATCGGATACCGAATTCGGAAAAGGTGCGCTCACGCCCGGCAGCAAGTTCAGTTTCAACGTCGATCTTGACGACGGAGGGTTGATCCCGGAGCGTAACGGTAGGGAGATCACCAACTATCGTCGGCAGACGCTCCTCGAAAACGACGGCTGGAGCTACATCGTGAAAGACGAAGACGACGAAGTGGGCTGGAGCAACACTCGCGTCGCCTACTACTGGAACGACATCGACGAGACCGGCGAGAAGGAACTGACGAACTTCGAGGAGCTGTTCAGCGACCGAATCGACGCCGTCTCTCGCATCATCTGCGAGAAGTTGCGGAAAGGCGAGTGGGACCGAGCGTACATCCTCTCGGATCACGGCTTCGTCTCGCTCCCGAAACACGTCGACATCGACGATCTGCACCCGCCGGACAAAGCGGAGAAGGTGACTCGCCGGTGGATCGCAGGAGAGAATCTCGACGACGAGGCACCAGGGGTGTTACTCGACGAGGACACCCACTTAGGCTATCTCGACGAGGACGCCAGAGTCAGTATCCTCGCAGACCCGATTCAGCGTTTCCGCAATCAAGGCCTGCCTGACGCTCGGTTCTACCACGGTGGGGTCCTCCCTCAGGAGTTCGTGCTGAACTTCGTCACCATCACGCAGGAGTAACTCCCGATGAAAGAGCTCGCACCCGGAGACGCAATCCTCCTCAACGACGACCCAGCGGAGGTCATCAAGACGTACTCCCTCGGCAATCTCGAGTATCTCCGGGCCTACGTCGAGGACACCGGCGTCAAGACCGTCTGTATCGACGACGTGGAAATCGAACGAAAGCAGGACCAACTCGGCGCGCTCGATCCGGCGACAGCTACTCAGTTGCATCCCGAGCACGAGTCCGTCTCCGCGGAGTGGTTCGATCTTCGGTCACAGGCGCTACAGCTCCAGATTGCCCACGAACAGGGACAACTGCTGAGTATCTCGAACTCACTCGTCCGTCTCGAACCGTACCAGCTCGCCTGCGTCAACTGGGTGATGCAGAAGCTGCGCCAGCGAGCGCTCATCGCCGACGATGTCGGGCTGGGGAAAACCATCGAAGCGGGGCTCGTCCTCAAAGAACTCACCGCACGCAACCGCGCCGACCGCGTCCTGTTCGTCGTCCCCGCACACCTCCAGAAGAAGTGGATTCGTGACATGGACCGCTTTTTCGACATCGGTCTCACGCCAGCGGATCGGCAGTGGGTAGACGGTGAACGCCGCCGCCTCGGCGAGGAGGCGAACATCTGGAACCAGGACCACCAGCAGCTGGTCACGAGCCAGGCCTTCCTCCGCCAGGAGGAGTTCCGGGAGGCACTCGACGACGCGTTCTGGGATGTCGTGGTCGTCGACGAGGCACACAAGGCAGCCAAACGTGGAGAATCCCCGAGCGAGACGTCCAAAATGGTCGATCGCGTCGCCGACAACTCCGACTCACTCCTGCTGTTGAGCGCAACACCGCACGACGGCAAGGGAGAGGCGTTCCGTTCGCTCGTCGAGTACATCGACCCCTTCCTCGTCGCCGAGGACCAAGGCCTCTCGAAGGAGGCGGTCGATCGCGTGATGATGCGCCGCGGGAAGCAAACCATCTACGACGACGACGGGGAGCGCATCTTCCCGAACCGGGAGGTCGGGACCATCCCGGTCGAGATGACCCACGAGGAGCGCCAGTTCTACCGTGCGGTCACGGACTACGTCAAGCACGTCTACAACCGCTCCGAGCAGCTCAACGAGCCCGCCGTGGGCTTCGCGATGGCGTTGATGCAGAAGCGCCTCGTCAGTAGTATCGGGGCGATCAAGGCGACACTCAGCCGTCGGCTCGCGAAGCTCGTCGACCAGCAGTCGACGGCGACCTCCCTCTCCGAGGAGACCTCGGCGTATCTCGAGGGCGAGGACCTCGACGAGGAAGACCAGCAGAAGGCAGAAGAAGAACTCGCAGGGCTCACGGTCGCCGAGAGTGACGCCCAACTCGAAGCGGAAATCGAGACCCTCAGAGACCTCGTTTCGCTCGCAGAGGGTATCCCTGTCGACTCGAAGGCCCAGAAAGTGCGGCGGTATATCCAACAACTGCTCGAAGCACAGCCCAACGAGAAGGTGCTGCTGTTCACGGAGTATCGCGACACGCTCGATTATATCCTCGATTTGGTGAAAGACGAGCCGTGGGCGGACGAGATCCTCGTCATCCACGGCGGCGTCGACAAAGAGGACCGCGCTCGCATCGAGGACGAGTTCAACCACGGTCAGTCCCGCTTGCTCTTCGCGACCGACGCAGCCAGCGAGGGGATCGACCTCCAGCACAGCTGCCACATCATGGTCAACTACGAACTGCCGTGGAACCCGAATCGCCTCGAACAGCGCATCGGGCGCCTCCACCGTTACGGCCAAGAAAAGGAAGTCAAGGTGTGGAACTTCTCGTTCGAGGGCACCCGCGAGAGCGAGGTGTTCGAGATGCTCCAAGAGAAAGTCGAGAACATCCGCGGCCAGCTGGGGAACACGGCCGACGTGCTGGGGATGCTCGACGACATCGACGTCGACTCACTGATTATGGAGTCCATCCGGAACGACGAGCCAGCGAGTGCGACCAAAGCGGAGCTGGAAGAGCTCATCGACGAGCGACAACGGACGCTCGCGGAGTGGTACGAACGAAGCCTCATCGACACCAGCACGTTCGACGAGGAGAGCCGCCGGAAGATCGAGGAGGTGATGGACCAGTCCGAAGACGTCTACGGAAGCGAAGCCGACATCCGACAGTTCTTCGAGCGAGGGATCTCCGCACTCGGTGGCGACGTGGAAAAGGCCGGAACCAACCGCTTCCGTGCCGAGTTGCCCGATTCGCTTCGACGCTCGAACGACGGTGAGCCATACGGGCCGTTCACGTTCGACCGCGAGTTCGCGATGGACCACGACGGGATCGAGTACATCTCCCCCGATGCAGACCTGGTCCAAGAGCTGATGCAACGGGTACTCGACAGCGAGCGGGGTGCAGTGGGGCTCAAGCTGCTCCCGTTCGTCGACAAGCCGGGCATCACCTACAACTACCGCGTCAGATTCGAGGACGGGACGGGGGAGGTAATCCGCGAGGAGACACTCCCCGTGTTCGTCGATGCAACACATCGTGATCCTCAACAGCGGCTCGGCCAACGGATCATCGAGGGAGACACGATCAAGGGCACCCCCGATGGGGACCGGGTACGAACGCTCCTCGAGCACCAGAGTGAGATGCGTACCTCCGCTGACCGGTACGTGAGTCAGCGCGTCGAATCACGGCGCGACAAACTCCAGGAGCGTCGTAGAGAGGAGACACAGCAAGAACTCGATGATCTCGAGGCCTACGCGGAAGCCGAACGCGAGCGAATCGAGACGTTCCTCCGGGACTACGAGCGGAAAGCAGACGCGGGGTCGGATATGGACCTTGCGATCCGGAGACAACGGGATCGGCTCTCGAAGCTGGAAGGACGGATCGAGAAACGTCGACGTGAACTGCAGCGGAAGGCGCAGGTCATCTCGCTGGCCCCCGAGGTCGAGACCGTGTGTCTGGCCCTCCCGGTGTAGAACCGCCATCCGGCCCGCTCCGTGGCTGAACGATCACTGCTCGCTCGCGATCGCAGAGTAGTCCCGGGCGGATTCGAACCGCGAGAACTCGCTTCGCTCGTTCTCTGGGCCGCGAATCCGGTAGACTATCCGCTCCTCACGCTGGTTCGTCGCAGAGTAGTCCCGGGCGGATTCGAACCGCGAGAACTCGCTTCGCTCGTTCTCTGGGCCGCGAATCCGGTAGACT
>ENA-ORCO01000033-ORCO01000033.1-marine-metagenome-genome-assembly--contig:-NODE-33-length-167764-cov-30.200982_pt1 | contig 167764 bp, 170 predicted proteins | sample MGYA00248633_ERZ508508 | MGnify/ENA primary metagenome ERZ508508 (study PRJEB26179, sample SAMN06268845) | marine metagenome | isolation source: A23 P1 aerobic enrichment on pine of planktonic cells...
ACTCTCGGGTCGTGTCGAAGCTCTCGACGAGACGCTCGTTGACGTTCTGCTGGAACTCGACGCCGGTCTCGATGGCGCTTTGGGTCTGTTCGAGGGTGCTGCGCTGGAGGCTGAACATCGTGCTGACCGCGGAGTCGTTTTGGCTCATTGTAATTCAACCTACGTGTCCCGACTATATAACTCTTACCACCAAATACCACTCAATACCAGGAAATGGTTTGAGAATACGAGTGGAGCGTTCAGTTACCTCGTCGACGGTCTGTCCGACTCGTCGTTGCACGGCTACGTACGATAAAACAACGTCAGAGCCAATTATTGCATCCGGGTGTCACCGAGTGACGAACGGACGACGCGTCAGTAGTACCAGTCGAACTTCTCGAATTCGGGGTCCCGTTTCTCGTTGAACGCGTCGCGTCCCTCCTGGGCCTCGTCGGTCATGTAACCGAGTCGGGTGGCCTCGCCCGCAAACACCTGCTGGCCGACGAGTCCGTCGGTGTCGAGGTTGAACGCGTACTTCAACATTCGAATAGCCATCGGTGACTTCGAGAGGATGCGCTCGCCCCACTCCAGGGCCGTCTCTTCGAGTTCCTCGTGGGGGACGGCCTCGTTCGCCATCCCCATTTCGACGGCCTCCTCGGCGGAGTAGGTCTTTCCGAGGAAGAACACCTCACGGGCCTTCTTGTGACCGACCTGGTGGGCGAGATACGCCGACCCGAAACCGGCGTCGAACGACGCCACGTCCGGGTCGGTCTGGAGGAACTTCGCATGTTCCTCGGAGGCCAGCGTCATGTCACAGACGACGTGCAGGGAGTGGCCGCCGCCGACGGCCCACCCGGGAACGACGGCGATGACCGGCTTCGGAATGTGACGGATGAGCCGCTGAACTTCGAGGATGTGGAGTCGCGGCGCGTCCTGCTGTTCGGCTTCGGATTCGGATTCGTACTCGTAGCCCGCCTCGCCACGGATGCGTTGGTCGCCCCCGGAACAGAACGCCCAGCCGCCGTCTTTCGGTGACGGGCCGTTACCGGTCAACAGCACACAACCCACGTCCGTCTGCCGTTTGGCGTGCTCTAAGGCGGTGTACAGTTCGTCGACCGTCTCCGGCCGGAAGGCGTTGCGCACTTCGGGTCTGTCGAAGGCGATTCGGACGACGCCGCTGTCTTTCGCCCGGTGGTAGGTGAGGTCCTCGAAGTCGTCGGTGACCGGTTCCCAGCGCTCGGAATCGAAGATGTCCGATACCATGCCGGAGGTGGGACCGGCGCCAGCAAAAAGCCACCCGACCGCGACTCACCGAGAACCCACGCCGAGCAGCCACACCGTCAGGTACAGCCCCATCCCGACGAGCAGCCCGGTCGTCGGCTCACCGCCCAGAAATCCGGCGCCGAGGACGACCGCGAACAGCGCCGCCGCCCCGGCCGCCCGACGGTCACCCATCCGCGCTGGCGAGGGCAACTCCGAGCGGCCGACGGCCGTCGCCGCCACCGTCGCCACGATGACCGCCACACCGACGACGGGGAGGCTTCCGGAGAGGACGAGCGCGGCGAATCCAGCGAGCATCGCCGTCACCGTCGTGAACAGCCACGGACCGACGCGCGGGTCGCTCACTGCGAGAGTTCCTCGACGACGCGTTCCTGCAACGCCGCGCGGTCGGCGTGGTTGCGGTCGCTGTCGGTGCGGACCTCGATGACCTGCGTCCCTTCGCTTGCGAGGGAGTCGGCGTACAGTTCTCGGAACCCTTCGCGGTCGCCCGTGCGCGCGAACTCGAGGTCGTACAACTCCGCCGAATGTTCGAAGTCCAGTCCGTGCGGCGTCCGGAACCACTCCTCGAAGGTGCCGTGGGCCTCGATTGGGAGCAGATGGAAGATGCCGCCGCCGTCGTTGTTGATGCAGACAACGGTCGCGTCGACATCGCAGCGACCGACAGCGAGCAGACCGTTCATGTCGTGATAGTACGCGAGGTCACCCGTCACGAGGACGAGTGAATCGTCGGTCCCGGAACCCGCTCCGAGTGCCGTCGAGGTGATGCCGTCGATGCCGGATGCGCCGCGGTTGCCGAGAACGGTCAAATCAGCCGGTCGGGGACGACCGAACCGGTCGAGGTCCCGGACGGGCATCGAGTTCGAGACGAACAGCGTCGTCGAGTCCGGTGCGGCCTCGACGGTATCGGCGATGACCGCACCCTCCTCGGGTTCCGCGCCGGCGAGGAGTTGCCAGTAGGCCGCCTCGGCCTCTCGGAGTTGGGCGGCGTACGCTCCGGGTTCGCGTTCGATTCGGGCCGCGAGGTCCCTCGCGAGTCGCGTCTCGTCGGCGACGACGAGGTCCGTCGCGGTGAACGTCGCCTCCGGCCATCCGCCGGCCGAGTCGACGACGAACTGGCGGGCGCCCGACCCCGCGAGGTAGTTCCGGAGTGGCTTGGAAGTCGGTGAGGCACCGAACCGGACGACCACCTCGGGGGACTCCTCGATTGCGGCGAGATAGGAGTCGTACCCGCCACAGACGGTTACGCCATCGCTGTCGACGTGTCCGCCGAACCGAATCCCCGAGAGCGGGTCGGCGAACACGGGAAAGCCGGTGGCCTGGGCGAACTCTTCGAGTGCGTCGCTGGTCGGCGCCGGGCGGTCGGTGGGACCGCAGACGACGAGTCCGGATTCCGCGGTTTCGACGGCGTCGACGAGGTCTCGTCGCTCCGCAGCGGATAGCGCCGAGCGGCCACGTGTCACCGCGACGAACGGCCCATCGCGGCCCTCGACGGCGAGGGGGTGGTCGTCGGCGAACCCCTCCGGAACCGCGCTGTCGGGGACGCCGGGCGGGGCGGCTTCACCGCCCGCCGTCGGCTCCAGCGGCTTGCGAAGCGGCACGTCGAGGTGGACCGGTCCGGGTTCGACCCCCGTGGCGGTGCCGACCGCCCGCGCGAGTGCGGTCCGAAGCGACCGGAGTTTTCGGTCCGCAGCCTCCGGTTCCGGGAGTTTTCGGTACTGACGCACCGCATCGCCGTACAGTCGCTCCTGGTCGATGGTCTGGTTGGCGCCGCTGTCCTGCAGTTCGGGCGGGCGGTCCGCCGTCAACAACAGCAACGGAACGCGGGACCGGTCGGCCTCGATGACCGCCGGATGAAAGTTCGCCAGCGCCGTCCCGGAGGTACAGACGAGCGCCGTCGGCGTCCCCGTCCGTTTGGCTCGACCCAGAGCGAAAAACGCCGCCGACCGCTCGTCGAGAAGCGAGTGCGTTTCGATGTCCTCGTGTTCGGCGACGGCGACGGTCAGCGGCGTCGAGCGGCTTCCCGGAGCCAACACTGCCGCCTCGACGCCCGCCTTCGACAGTTCGTCGGCGATGACCTCCCCCCACAGCGTGTTGACGTTCATGTCGGTCACTCGAGTTCGTCGAGGATGGGCCGGTACTTCAGTTGCACTTCGTCCCACTCCCGGTCGGGGTCGGAGTCACCGACGATACCGACGCCAGCGAAAAGCGTTGCGACATCCCCGCTGGCGACCGCCGAGCGGATGGCGACGGCGAAAGAGCCGTAGCCGGCAGCGTCGAACCACCCGACGGGCGCGGCGTACCAGCCACGTTCGAACGGTTCGGTGTCGCGGATGGTATCGAGTGCGCGGTCCGGGGGTAGTCCACCGACCGCCGGTGTGGGGTGTAGCGCCTCGACGAGCGAGAGGACGTGTTCGTCGACGGCCAACTCGGCGGTAATCGGCGTCTCGATGTGCTGGACGGTCGCCAACCGCCGAATGCCACGCTCGCCCGCGCGGATTGACGCCGCATAGGGTTCCAGTTGCTCCCGGATGGCGTCGGCGACGAGTTCGTGTTCGTGGACGTTCTTTTCGTCCGCCAGCAGTTCCTCGGCGAGCCACTCGTCTTCTTCGGGTGTGTCACCGCGGCCGGTCGTGCCGGCGATGGCGCCCGTTTCGACCGTTCGTCCCCGGAGGCCGACGAGTCGCTCCGGCGTCGCACCGAAAAATCCCGAGCGGCCGTCCGCCGGTTCGAAGAGGAACCGAAAACAGTTCGGATAGGTGTCGCCGAGTCGGGTAATCGCGTCGGGAATCGACAGCGGTGCGTCGAGACGAGCCTCCAGTGCCTGTGCGAGGACGACCTTCCGGAGTTCGCCGGCGTCGATACGGTCGATAGCAGCCGTGACGCTGTCGCGCCACTCCGCCTTCGAGGTGGTTCGTGTCCGGCTTTCGACCCCCGGCGGTCCCGCGGTGGCCCCCGACTCCGGCGCATCGAGGAGCGCTTCGGTGGCGGTGTCGAGTCGGCGTTCCACGTCGGCGGCGCCAGCATCGACTGCGTTGACCGTCACCCACGCCTCGTCGTCGGTGTAGGTGACCTGTACGCGGGGAAGCACGAATCGGGCACCGGGATACCCCTCCCACGGCCCCTCGCCGACGTGTTCGTCGTGAAACGAAAAGCCGCCGAACACGCGGGGGCGGGCCGCGAGCGTCCCGGCGTGTACGTCGCCGACAGCGAAGAGTTCCGCCGCGGCCTCCCGAATCGCGTCGAATCGACCGGGGCCGTCCGCCGTGATGGTCGCTGCCGCGCCGCTGCCGACGACCGTCGACTCGTCGGGAGCAGCCCAGAGCGTCCGTGGCGACTCCGCCGCCGCGAGAGCCGCTCTGGGCGTCGGTGCCTCCCGAACCCGTCTCGACCGACTGACGAGCCCCGTCGATTCCGGGGCCGCCTCTTCGCTCCGCAACGGTTCCATTGGCACTACGTTAGACCCCCACCGTTTTAGGTTACGTGTTCGGGCACGGACCGGCCGGAACCCAGGACGGCCCCGCGACGCTCGAAAAGAGTCGGCTTACAGTTTCGATTCCGCGTCGTCGGCGAGTTCCTTCATCCGCTTACCGATCCGGCCCGCATCGGAGAACTCGTCTTCGCTCATGACGTTCGCCAAGGCGTTGCCGAGGACGAACACGGCGTGTTTGTGCTCGCTCTTCGATTTGTGAACGTCGTCGGGCGTCACGTCGAGTGATTCGTAGGGGTCGAACACCGACGAATCGATTTCGTCCATGTCCTGGAAATGACCCATTATCGATACCATCTTCGCGTGCAGTTCGAGGAGTTCGTCTTTGTGCATATTCGTGGATACTGTTAGGGACCGTTTAACGCTTTCGCGGGAACCAGCCACACACGAAAACAGCGCCGAACGGGTTGTTAGAAGACGTACTCGTCGTCGTGTCCCATCATCCCGTCCTCTTCGAAGCCCGGTTCTTCGTCCTCCATCGGACCGCTCGTCTTGTAGGCTCGGAGCCCGGTTGAGAGCAGTTCTTCGATGGCTTCTTCCCGGTTTACGAACTCGCCCTTCTCGACCAGTTGGGCGATTTGCATTTCGAGATGTTCCGGGACAGTGAGTTGTACCTTCGGCATCGGAACGTTCGAACGTTCGGGGATGGGGTATTTAACTCTGACGGGGAAATTTTCGCTACTCAAAAACCGAATCCCGGGTTACCCAAATAATCCTTATCGAAACGAGCATCAATTTTATCGTTTCGACGAGCCGTTTCGCAAACCGCCTGCGGAGCGATAGGCCTACCTACCAGCGACCCCGAATCACCCAACATGAAGGACGTGACGGACCTCCACGTCGAGTTCGACGGCAAGCGACTCCCACCCGGCCAGCGCGAGACGAGTCGGTTCCCGGTGCTATCGAAGGGCGGAACGCCGTCGATACCGAACGACTGGACCTTCGAGGTCTGGGGTGCCGTCGACGAGGAACTCTCCTTGTCGTTCGAGGAGCTACAGGAACTCCCCACACAGACCCAAAAACAGGACTTCCACTGCGTCACGGGCTGGTCACGCTTCGACTGTGGGTTCCACGGGGTCACCTTCCCGACGCTGGCCGACCGCGCCGGCGTCGACGACGATGCCGTCCACGTGATGTTTCACGCCCACGACGGCTACACGACGAACCTCCCGCTCGCCGAGTGTGCGCGCGAAGAGGTCATGTTCGCGTGGGAACTCGACGGCGAGCCGCTTCCGGCCGAACACGGCGGCCCACTTCGGGTCGTCACGCCACACAAGTACGCCTACAAGGGTGCGAAGTGGGTCTCCGGCGTCGAGTTCCTCACCGAACCCGAACGTGGCTACTGGGAGAAACGCGGCTACTCGAACACGGCGAATCCGTGGGAAGAGCAGCGGTACGCCTAAACGGTCGGTGTTGGCGTAACACAGGACGTACCGAACGTTGTTTTCAGTCGTAGGGAAGTGAGTCCATCGTTCAATAGAGGTGCTTACAGAGAATTTGTGAAGGGTTGCCACAAAGCATTTTAATTCCACAAGTGAGAAATTATTATGAATAGGGAACGACATTTAGAGTGCGTGGGGACATCACCTGAGCGAGCCGGTTTGTTCACTCTTATCGCAACCGGACTGTTCATAGCTGGATTTCTACTTCCTGAAGTCCCGATGGTATTGGGGCTTGGAATAGCGCTTCTCGTCCTGACGGCGATTCTGACAGCGTTACAAGCTTATTTCAACGGAAGCGTAGCGCTGGCGTTAGTGTTGTCTGTCGCTGCGCCACTCGGCTTTGTGGTAGAATCGATGCTGCCGGCTTGGAGGCCATTTCTCTTTACGATGCTCCATCTCAGCCTCTCGCTTGGCCTCTTATTCGGAGGTACGGGCCACCTCATCGGTTCACAGGTAGCCACCATTCGAGATGGTCCCGTCGACCCCAGTTATTGGGGGCAGATAGGGATTTCTGCCCTCATGTTTGTCGTCATAGGCTCATACGTGCTATCGTCCGGGAGCATCTGATCGCTATAGCAATACCGACCGATTAGAACATCACCTGTACGAACCGGAGCCGAAGTCCGGATATGTCTCTCGACGAGGGCTTCACCAGAGCTAAAAGAGTAAGTAGAACGTCCGCGCGCCTGCGGCGCGCGGTTCACGCGGCCGAGGGCCGCAGGCCCGAGGTCGCGCCTTTTTCATCAACGTTTTTCGAGGAGCGGTTCGCGCGGAGCGCGAACCCGAAGAAGAAAAAGGTTGGTCGGTAGCTATATGCCCCTCCTGTGGCTTTCGGCGTGTATGGATGCCCACACCGTAATCGAGGAGTGGGAGGTGTCGCCGTTCGACGGCGGCTTCGAGGGGATTGATTCGTTGCGTTCTCGTGGGTTCAGCGGCGCCGTCGAGGCCGACGGGACGTGGCTGTTTCTCGAGGACGGCGACCCCTTGGCCGTTCGAGCGGACATCGACGAAGCGCCTCGGGAGGGCGACATCGACGCCTTCGAGGACGGGAGCGGACGGACACACGAAGCGCCCCACCCGGCGACTGCCGCGCTGGCGGCCATGTTGACTGTCGACGGCGATGTTCGTGGCCAGTACTTCAGCGACGAGACGCCGCTGTCGACGGTCCACGAGACGCTTTCGGAAGGGGGGTTCACCGGCTACGTCGAACTGTCGAAGAACGTCCTCAGCGGCGATTACTTCGTGGTGTACGAAGACGGCAAGGCATCGTATCTCGGTTATCTCGGTCCGAGCGGTCGCCTGTTGACCGGCGAGGAGGCACAGTCGAAAGCGGAAGGCGAGGTCGGTATCTACGACGTGGTCGCGGTTCGACTTCCCGCCGTGGAACTGCCGGAACCCGCCCCGGAGCCGAACGAGACAGCGGTCGTCGGCGCCGAGGGCGACGAAACGGCGGACACCGACGAGGAACTCGAAACGGCGGACACCGAAGCCGAGGCCGTCGAGGGGTCGAGCGACGAACACGAGGCAGAAACCACGGTTGGCGGGGAACCGACTGACGACGAATCCGAGGACACTGAAGTGGTCGAAGATGATGTCGACGCTACCGACGGCCAGTCGGCGGACGAGGGCGACTCCGAACCGGAGACTGCAGAAATCGCAGAGACGGCGGACGCCGACGCCGACGCCGACGAGGAACCGACGCATGCGGTGCCTTCGGTGGACCCCGAAAACAGCGGCGACGGCACCGAGGAAGACACCCCACCCGTCGTCGAATCAGGAACCGAAAGTGCCGTCGACGCCGAGACTCGCGCCGAATTCGACTCCGACGTGGCGTCCGAGAGGGAAACGGCGGTCGAATCCGGTCCGGAAGCCGGACGACACGAGAGAGCGGCGGGGACCGACACTGACGAGGCTGAGACCGAATCCGATAAGACGGAGGCTGAGACCGACGACGAGGTGGAAACCGAATCGGAGCCCTCCAGCAACGAAGCCGAACTCGAGGCGCTCCGCGAGGAGTTCGAAGCGGAGTTGTCGTCGCTTCGGTCGAAAGTAGATGCCCTTCGGTCCGAGCGGGACCGTCTCCAACAGCGTATCGCGGAACTGGAGACGGAAGACGCCGAGGAGGGGTCCGGCGCCGTGTCACTCTCGTCGATGGAGGCCTTCGAGGGAACGAACCTCTTCATTCGTGAGGATTCCCGCGGTGATGCGACCCTCGAAAACGCCCACGACGGGAGCGTCGACCCCGAGGCGCTCGCAGAGAACCTCCGCATCGAGTACCACACCCGTTTCGAGAGCGAAGACGCGACGGTCGAGGGGACGCCGTTCGATTCCTTCCTGCGGTCGTCGATCCCCTACGCCTTCGTCGAGTGGCTCGTCACGGACCTCCTCTTCGAGATACAGTCCACCGGGACCGAGGGGTCGATGCGGCACCTCTACGACGCCTTGCCCGAAATCGACCGCGTCGGCTTCGACGAGACGATACGGGTCGGGGACGGACAGGAGGGCCGCGAGGTGGACTTCGACATCGTCGCGCGCGACCGGATGGGCGATCCGCTCGTCGTCGCGAACATCGACGAGAGCCGCGACCCTACGCGTGGGGAGTCGATGGGGCCGCTCGTCACAGACGCCTCCGACGTCTGTGAGGAACACGAGACGCTGGCGGCCGCCTTCGCGGTCACGTCGAGTTTCTTCGAGCCCGACGCCCTCTCGACGGCTCGGGAAGCCACGAGCGGCAGCCTCCTCAGCCGCGAGAAGTACCGGAGCTACGTGAAGCTCGCACGGAAGAACGGGTTCCACCTCTGTCTCGTCGAGTCGCGAGAGGAATCGTTCCACCTGACGGTACCGGAGCTGTAGAGGCGCTGGAAGACAGAGGAAAGCAGTCGTTCAGCCTTCGATTTCCGGAACGTCGTCGATTTTCATTCCTTCGAGCTTCTCGACGATGTCGTCGATTTTGCCGTCGAGGTCATCGACGAAATCGGCGGTGTCTTCCGTGGTAATTGCACCCTGGCTGGACGGTTCGATGAGGTTCTCTTCTTCGAGAACGCGAAGCGAGTAGCGGACCTTGTGGTGGGGGTAACCGGTCTCGTTGGACATCTTGACGATGCCAATCGGCTCGTTCTCGATGACCATCCGCAAAACCTGCAGATGGCGCTCCAACATGTCGACTTCCTTCTCAAGCCGGTCTATCATGGCATTTGTTAACTTGTGTTTGGAGGGTTTAAAAGTTGCTGTCCGTTCGGCGGATGACCCCGGTGTAACGGGGAGATTGACGAATCTTTGCGGTAAAAGTATAAATCCCTTGTGACCACGGCACATGTAGGTTCCCGCCGAAACCGCCGCCGTCCGTCCGGCGTCTGACGCACGCGGCGGCACTCGTCACAACGACACCGCTCGGGGTCGACGCTGACCAGACCGTAATCTGTTTACCCCGCTGGCGGAAACTGCCGTTCGATGACCGTAACCATCGTCGGTTCGCAACTCGGCGACGAAGGGAAGGGAGGCATCGTCGACGTTTACGGCGATGCCGCCGATGTCGTCGTCCGCTATCAGGGCGGCGACAACGCCGGCCACACCGTCGTCTTCGAGGGCGACGAGTACAAACTCTCGCTCGTTCCCTCGGGTGCAGTCCGCGGGAAAGTTGGGGTACTCGGAAACGGCTGTGTCGTCAATCCGCGCACGCTGTTCGACGAAATATCCACACTCCAAGAGAAGGGGCTCGACCCCGACGTTCGGGTGGCCGAGCGAGCCCATGTTATTCTACCGTACCACCGCATCCTCGACGGCATCGAGGAAGACGTCAAAAGCGAAACCGACCAAGAGGTCGGAACGACTGGTCGCGGTATCGGGCCGACCTACGAGGACAAAGCAGGCCGTCGCGGCGTGCGAATCGGGGACCTCCTCGACCCAGAAGTGCTGCGCGAACGCCTCGAGTACGTCGTCCCGCAGAAACGCGCGCTCATCGAAGACGTGTATGGACTCGACATCGACAGTCTCGACAACCCCGCAGCCCTCGATGTAGACGCCCTCTTCGAGGAGTTCCGCGAAATCGGCGAGCGTCTTGAAGACCGAGACATGACCGTCAACGCCAGCGCGTTCCTTACTGATGCGATGGCCGATGGACAGAACGTGATGTTCGAGGGAGCACAGGGGACCATCATCGACATAGACCACGGAAACTACCCCTACGTTACGTCGTCGAACCCGACTGCAGGCGGTGCCGCGACTGGAACGGGCCTCAGCCCCGGCGTAATCGGTAACGGAGAGGTCATCGGCATCGTGAAAGCTTACCTCACCCGCGTCGGGAGCGGCCCCCTGCCGACCGAACTCGGAGGTGTCGTCGGCGACACACCGGATTACGACGAATCAACCGACGGCCGCAACGAGGAACTGGCGGAGTACATCCGTGAAGAGGGCGGCGAGTACGGCACCGTCACCGGTCGCCCGCGTCGCGTCGGATGGCTCGATATCCCGATGCTTCGTCACTCGGCACGGGTCAACGGCTTCACCGGCCTTGCTATCAACCACCTCGACGTGCTGGCCGGTCTCGACGAGGTGAAAGTCGGACACTCCTACACCTTGGACGGCGAGGAGCTGCTGACAATGCCTCCAACCACGGAGAAATGGGCCGACTGTGAGGCGAATTTCCGCATCTTCGACGGCTGGGACGATGTCGACTGGGCCGCCGTCGCCGAGGAGGGGTACGACGCGATTCCGGAGAACGCCCGCAAGTATCTCGACTATCTCAGCGCGGAACTCGACACGCCTATCTACGCAGTCGGTGTCGGTCCCGGCCGCGAGGAAACCGTCGTGGTCGAAGACGTGTATTAAAAACGCGTTCGCTACTCTCGAAGGTCGGGTCCCGAACTACCGCATCCCGGGAATCCGGCGCTGGAACTTCAGCGTCTTGTTCATCAGTTTCGCGTACAGCCAGTAGGGCACACCCGGCGGCGCGGTCATGCCCATCCGCTTTTGGACCGCGACGGTCTGGGATTCGGTGTACTTCATGATGCCCTCGTCACCGTGACGGCGGCCGATACCGGAGTTCTTCATCCCGCCCATGGGTGCGTCGAGGGACGCCCACGCCGCGGCGTAACCCTCGTTGACGTTGACCGTCCCCGTCTCGATTTGTTTTGCGAGTTCGCGGCCGTAATCGAGGTCCTCCGTCCAGATGGAGGCGTTCAGACCGTAATCGGAGTCGTTGGCCCGCTCGATAACGTCGTCTTCCTCGCTCCACTCGTAGATGGAGACGACGGGACCGAACGTCTCGTTTGCACACAGCGCCATCGATTCGTCGACATCAGTGAGGACCGTCGGTTCGTAGAAGTACGGCCCGATATCCGGTCGGCCCGTCCCGCCCGTCAGTACGGTGGCGCCGTTGGCTTTGGCGTCCTCGACGTGTTCGGTCACCTTCTCCAGTTGCTCCTCGGAGATGAGGCTGCCCACGTCCACGTCGTACTCGTAGCCGGTGCCGAGCTGGAGGTCCTCGATGGCGTCGACGAACGCCTCGACGAACTGACCGTGGACGTCCTCGTGGACGTACAGCCGCTCTAGGGAGATACACAGCTGGCCGGCGTTGGTGAAGCAACCGCGAATAAGTCCCTCCACGGCGCGGTCGATATCGGCATCCGAGCAGACGATGCCGGGGTTCTTCCCGCCGAGTTCCATCGAGCACTTCGTGAGGTGTTCGCCGGCCTGACTGGCGACGATACGACCCGTCGCGCTGGAACCGGTGAAGCAGACGTAATCCGAGTTGGCGACCAGCGGCTCGCCGAGCGTCGGGCCGAACCCGGTGACCACCTGAAAGACATCCCGCGGCAATCCGGCCTCCTGAAGCAACTCGACTGCTTTCAGTGCTGTGTAGGAGGTCTGTTCGGCCGGCTTGAGGACGACGCTGTTGCCGGCGAGCAGCGCGGGAATGGCGTCGGAGACGGCCAACGAGAGGGGGTAGTTCCACGGCGAAATCATCCCGACGATGCCGACGGGGTGGTGGTTGACCTCGGTTTCCGTGAGTCCGGGTAGTGCGCCTTCACGCTGTTCGGTTTCGAGATACCCCTCCGCGCGGTAGGCGTAGTGGCGGGCCGTCATCGCCACGTCGAGGACCTCTTCGTAGGCGTGCTTGCGGGCCTTCCCGCTCTCCAGTTGCACGATGTCGAGCAGTTCCTCGGCGTTGTCGATGACGAGGTCGTGGTACCGCTTGAACACCTCGGCGCGCTCTTCGACGGTTCGGTCCTCCCACGCCTTCTGGCCCTGCTCGGCGCGGTCGAAGGCGACCTCGATGTCCGCTTCGTCACACGCCGGCAGTTCGCCGATGACGACGCCCCGGTACGGCGCCTCCACGTCGAAGTGTTCCTCTGGCGCCCCCGACAGCGTCACGTACGATTCCAGCCCCGACAGCAAGTCGGGTTCGACGTCTATCTCACCGTCCGCTGTGGTCTCCGATACTGTCATACACTCCCGTACAGGCTACGTCGTGTTAACCGTACGGGAACCTCAAACAACGCTTCGGGTGTTTTCGGCCGTTGCCGCCGCTAGAAGCCGTAGCGGCCAAAAAAGCGGAGTGTCCGGCCCGGTCAGTGGATGCCGAGTGCTTCGATTTGCTCCTGATACCGGTTGCGGATGGTGACCTCGGTCACCTGCGCGACTTCGGCGACCTCACGCTGGGTCTTCTTTTCGTTGCACAGAAGCGAGGCGGCGTAGATGGCGGCGGCGGCGTAGCCCGTCGGGGACTTCCCGGAGAGCATGCCCTTCTCCGCCGTGACCTCGATTATCTCGCGGGTCTTCTGCTCGACTTCCTCGGAGAGACCGAGTTCCGAGCAGAACCGCGGGACGTACTGGACGGGGTCGACGGGTTCGAGTCCGAGCGACAACTCCTGGGCGATGTAGCGGTAGGTGCGGCCGATTTCCTTCTGTTCGACGCGGGCGACCTCGGCGACCTCGTCGAGGCTCCGGGGGATGCCCTCCTGTCGGCAGGCCGCATACAGTGCGGCGGTGGCGACGCCCTCGATGGAGCGACCCCGAATGAGGTCCTCGTCGAGCGCACGCCGGTAGATGACGGAGGCGACCTCACGAACCGACCGCGGCACGCCGAGTGCCGAGGACATGCGGTCGATTTCCGACAGCGCGAACTGGAGGTTGCGCTCGCCGGCGTCCTTCGTCCGAATCCGCTCCTGCCACTTCCGGAGGCGGTGCATCTGGGAGCGTTTTTCCGAAGAAATCGAGCGACCGTAGGCGTCTTTGTCCTTCCAGTCGATTTGCGTTGTCAGTCCTTTGTCGTGCATCGTCTGGGTCGTTGGCGCGCCGACCCGGGATTTCGACTGTCGCTCGGAGTGGTTGAACGCACGCCACTCGGGACCACGGTCGATGTTTTCCTCTTCCACTACGAGACCGCATTCCTCGCAGACGAGTTCACCCCCGCCGTCGGCGCTCCGAACCAGCGAATCGGACTCACACTCGGGACAGCCAGTTTCTTGTTCGGTCTCTGCCTCGTCTTCGCTGGTGCGCTCTCGCTGACGGGTTGGCCCTGGCATTATGCTTATATGGTTTGCTTGTTCAACATATAAATGCTTTGCAGTCACGGCTTGTTGCCACGAAATTACTTATAAATCCTTCCAAAACAGTGTGTTCGCCGCCTCACGCGGCGGACTGGCAGTCATTCTCAGGGGAATCGACGGTCCGCAGGCGGGTTCGTCTTCCGGGGAGGGCGTCGTCGGTCATTGCCTTCGTCGGCGCCAGCCGACTGCAAAGCACACCCCAGCGAAGGCGCCAGCGCCGACCGGTGCAACCGCACCCAGCACCACCAACACGAAACCGACGGCGAAGGCGGTGCTGACGGCGCCCGGAGGTGGGCGTTCGTCGGGACGGTGCGAAACGGAGGGCCGAAGTTCGGGATGTCTCATCGAATCACGGGGCTGTCGCCCCAAGGGTTCCGCCGGGGGTCGAACCCGTCGTGCCCCAGCCGGCACGGAACTACTGAACGGTGGCTTCGATGACGCCGAAGCCGTCGGCGAGGTGGGCATCGGGCGCCTCAACGTCGGCATCGATGGCGACGGTCGCCGTAGCGTCGACATAGAGGTCGAGGGCGTCCGGGCGGACGCCACATAACTCAACGTTCTCGACGCGTGCGACGCCGTCGACTTTCTCGACGACTTCGCGGACGCCGCCTTCGACATCGCCGGCCGCACCCCGGGGGACGCGGACGGACAACTCGATTCGGTGGTCGTGGGCTAACATAGGCCCCCGGCGGGAGTCGAACCCGCAGGCCCGCGGCGGTCGACCGCGGACGGCACAGCCGTGGCTAACGGGGGAGCGTCGCCACTACGCGATTCGGCGACGAGCCGGCACGGCGCCGAAGGACGGCTCCGTGGCTCCCGGTCGAAGGCGGCGCGGAAAAACGGGAACACACCCGAGAGAACGGACCTCTCCGGAGGTAGCGTCGAGAGAAGTCCGCCGCGCCGCCGAACCGGGGTGGCTCGTTATGCGGCGCGAATCCCGAATGCGAGCGGAGCGTTCCACCCGCTCACACTCGAGGCGCGCCGCTTGGCGTAAGCGGCCGCATACAGCGGAGTGTGAGTGGTGGTGGTCATGATTGTGCTCCGTGTACGAAAAGCAAGCTATCGGATGGGTATTAATAATTGTGTGACTATGTGTACCACAGACACCCGTAGAGTGCGGTCACAGTCTCGTACGTCGGCGTACAGGTGGGTCTGTCGGTGGCGTGTTCAGTCCTGTGTCCTCACAGTTCGTCCGCTCTGACGACGGCCTCACGGTCGACATCGTCGACGTCGTCGTAGCCGATGAGTCCGAGCGTCAAATCGAGGTCGGCGAGGAAGTTCTTCACGACCGATTCGACGCCGTTTTCGCCGTCGATGGCGAGACCGTAGGCGTATGGGCGGCCGAATCCGACGGCGTCGGCACCGAGTGCGAGTGCGACGAGCGCATCGGAGCCGCGTCGGATACCCGAATCGAAGAGGACAGGCACGTCGTCGTTCACAGCCGAGACGATGCGCGGCAACACGTCGAGAGCGGTGACCGCGTTGTCGACCTGTCGACCGCCGTGATTCGAGACGATGACGCCCTCGGCACCGCGTTCGATGCACTCCCGTGCGTCGTCGGGATGAAGCACCCCCTTGACCACGACGGGAATGTCGGCGTACTCACAGAGCCACTCGAGGTCGTCGAACGTCAGCGACGGGTCACCGAAGATGTCGATGAACGTCCGAATCGCGTTCAGTTCGGCCTCTTCCGGCGGGGCGTCGAGCAAATCGCGGAACGCCTCGTCGCTGAAGTAGTTGGCGACACCCTCGCCGTCGAGGAAGGGGAGATAGCCGTCGCGGATGTCCCGTTCGCGCCACCCGAGGATGTTGTTGTCCAGCGTGACGACGAGCGCCTCGTAGCCCGCCGCCTCGGCACGGGAGACGAAACTCTTGGCCACGTCGTCGTTCGACGACCAGTACAACTGAAACCACCCGGGCGTGTCGCCCAGTTCCTCGGCGACCTCCTCCATCGTGTGTGAGGCCGCCGAGGAGACGACCATCGGAACGTCGAGGTCGGCCGCGGCGCGGGCCACCGCGAGTTCGCCCTCGTCGTGGATGATAGATTGGACGCCGATGGGCGCGAGCAACGCGGGCACGGACAGTTCGGTTCCGAACAGTTCCGTCGAGAGGTCCCGCTCGGAGAAGTCCCGAAGCATTCGGGGCCACAGTCGCCACTTCGCGAAGACGTCGCGGTTGTGCCCGATGGTCCGTTCGCCACCCGCCCCGCCGGCGACGTAGCCGTAGGCCTTCTCGTCCATGGCCGCGAGGGCGGCTTCCTCCAGTTCCTCGAACGATGGCGGCACGTCGGGCGTCACGCCGGCCATCCCCTCCATGAAAATCTCGACCTGTCTGTCCGAGCCGCGGTTTGACTCGCTCATGGGGCGACCGTAGAAGCCGACTGAAATATACTTTGGCCGTCAGGTCCCGCTCAGTCAGCCGCCGGAAGCTCGACGCGGAAGCGGGCACCGCCCTCAGGGGACTCGTCGAGAGTCACTTCACCGCCGTAAACGTCGGCGAGTCGCGAGACGAGATACAGCCCGAGACCGTCGCCGTTGCTCGCCTCGCCTTGCTCGCCCAACTCGAAGACTTCCTCGCGACGCACTTCGGGGATTCCGACGCCGCTGTCGGCGACGACGGTTTCGACGGTGGTCCCGTTCCGTTCGGCCTCGACGCGGACGGTCAATGATTCGGCGTCGTTGTGAGCGACCGCGTTGCCGAGCAGGTTCGAAAACAGCTGATGAACGAGTCCGTCGGCGACGACCCACAGGCCGTCGGGTACGTCGGCGTCGATGTCGACCTCGGGGTGGCTGTCGGCGATGCTGGCGAGTTCGTCGTCGAGCACCGTCGAGAGGTCGACCCGCTCGAACTCCCGCTCGGCGCCGAGCGTCTCGACGAGGGTGTCGGTGTCCCGGAGCAGACGCACGATGGCGTCGCTTCGCCGCTGGATGACCTCCAGTGAGGATTCCCCTTCGGGGTCGACGTGTTCGGCGACGATGTCGGCGTGACCGTTGATGGCCATCATGTCGTTGCGGATGTCGTGTCGCAGGAGTCGCGTGAGCAACACGAGCGTCTCGCGTTGGTCCTCGTTGCGCTCGGCGAGGCGGCGGTTCCGCTCGGAGCGGCCATGGTTGACGCCGGCGATGACGCCGAAGGCACCGCCCATGCTGCCGAGCGTGACGACCTGACTCGCGAAGGCGGCGGTGAACTCACCGGCGAGCAGCGAGCCGAGTTCCGACCAGACGGCCAGAGCGAAGAAAAACAAAAAGCCGGAGAAACACCAGACCATGACGGTGAACCGTTCGTCGGAGGCGAGTTCACTCCGTTCGATATGAACGCCGAGAACGAGGACGACTCCGCCGAAGAGGACGTGAAGGACGAGTTCGTACAGGGCCGCCTGAATCGAGGCGGTGGTCGGCAACACCGACTGGGACCACAGACTCACGCCGGCGACGACGAAAACGAGTCCCAACGCGGCGACGAGTTCGGACCCGTCGATTCGGTCACCGAAGTATCCACCCATCTTAGCCGAGAGTTATATTCAACTAAGTTAAAAGATACGACACGACGCTACGCCGGCAACGTCAGCGCCGCCCCGAGGAGCGCGAACGCGAGCGTGTTCAGGCCGGCCGCAAGGAGACCGACTTTCACGGTCAGCGAGAGGTACGTCTGTCGGCGGAGCCACTCGCCCACCGTCTCCGCCGGTTCGGACGACCCCGCGTGCGTTCGTTTCGGTTCGTAGCCGGGGCGTTCGATGTCGCCAGGGGGCGAGGGCGGCTCGACGGACGGCACCGACCGCTCCGGGTACAGTTGGGCATCGGGTCGTTCGACGAGCGGTTCCCCCGTACGCTCCTTCGGGGGACGGTCAGCCGGTTGGCGGCGGGCACAGTCGTGATACCGGTGGCCGAGGTGGGTCGCACAGAGTCGCTGGCCGCACCGCTCACACCGGTAAAGTAACTCGCTGTCGGCGCCGCACACCGAACAGTCCATAACCCCGGGGAGGCAGTGTGTCGATATGAATCCAGCGCACAGTTCAACGGTCGTGTCCGCGGTGCCCCACACCGCAGCGCGGCGACCGGATGCCGCAGAGCGGCGCTAAATGGGCGAGTACGACGTTCGGGCGGTGTCGCTGGCCGTCGTCGGCGGCGTGTTCTTCGGCGGTATCGCCACCGGCGTCGCCTTCCCGACGCTGCCGCTGCTCGATGACCTCCTCGGCATCACGGCGGTCATGCTCGGTCTCATCCTCGCGGCCAACCGCATCGCTCGCCTCGTGATGAACACGCCCGCGGGTAGTGTCATCGACCGCGTCGGCGCGCGCACGCCGATGATAGTCGGGTTGTTCACACAGGCACTCGCCCCGTTCGGTTACGTCGTCGGCTTGCACACGCCGCCGGTTACCGTGGCCTCGCTACCGGTGCTCGGAGACGTGTCGGCCCCCGGCGTCGTGTTCGTCCTCGCGCGGACGATGTGGGGAGTCGGGTCGGCGTTCGTCTTCATCGGCGCCTTCGCCGTCGTCACTCACGTCACGACGGCCGACAATCGTGGGAAGTGGATTGGCTACGTCCGCGGCGGCCAGTCGCTCGGCTTCCCGACGGGACTGGTCGTCGGCGGCGTCATGACCGACCTCGTCGGTATCCAAGAGGCGTTCCTCGTCGCCGGTGGCTGTGCACTGTTGGCTGGCGTCGTCGCTTCGGCCGTCCTCCCCGACGTGACGCCCGACCGCGATACAAGCGGTGGACTCCGTGACGTGCCGGCACTCTTGCGCCGACGACCCGTCGTCTTTCCAATCGGAGTCGGGAACTTCACGCTACAGTTGCTGTGGGGCGGCGTCCTGTTGACGACGCTCGCGAAGTACGCCGAGGCGTTCGCCTTCGAAATCGGGCCGTTGGAGGCCGCTGGCGTCGCCGGCGTCGTCATGGGGGGTGGCGTCCTCGTCACTGGCGGCGTGACGCTGTGGGCCGGACGACGCTCCGACGAACTCAGCAACCGGGCGCTGTTGACCGTACCATCGTTTCTCGCCTTGGTCGTCGGGTTCGGCCTCATCGCCCTCGTTCCCGCCCTGCCCGCGTTGGTCGTCGGCGTCCTGTTGGCCGGGGCAGGCGTCGGTGCTGGCGCCCCGGCACTGTTGACGATTCTGGGTGACGTGACGCCGGGCGACGAGTTGGGGCGGTTGGGCGGCGTCTACAACACGATGGGCGACGTGGGGCTCAGCCTCGGCCCGCTGGTGGCGATTCCGGCTGTCGAAACCGCCGGCTACCGAGCGACCTATCTGTTCTGTGCCGGTCTCGTGGCGGCGTGTTTGCTGGTCGTCTCGCTTCCCCTGTTGTGGTCGCCGACGGGGGAGGCCGCTGGTGTCGCCGACTCCGATTGAACTCCGCGTCGGAGAACGGAAGTTTATCGGGGACAGCCCTCCCGGGTCAGAGCATGAACGTCACCGTCATCGGCGCGGGAAGCATGGGACACGGCATCGCACAGGTGTCGGCGATGGCCGGCCACGACGTGGTGTTGAACGACGTCGACGAGGAACGCGTCGCCGCCGGCCTCGACGGCATCGAATCCAACCTCGACGGCGGGGTCGAGCGCGGCAAAGTGACCGAAAGCGAGCGCGAGGAGACACTGGAGCGTGTCTTCGGCGATGCCGACCTCGCGTCGGCCGTCGAGGCCGCCGACCTCGTCGTCGAGGCCGTTCCCGAGGACATGGACCTCAAAAAGAACGTGTTCGGCGACGTCGAAGCCACCGCACCCGCCGACGCCGTTCTCGGGTCGAACACGTCGTCGCTGTCGGTCACCGAGTTGGCGAGTTGCCTCGACTCCCCTGAGCGTGCGGTCGGTCTCCACTTCTTCAACCCACCACACATCATGGACCTCGTGGAAATCGTCGTCGCCGAGCAGACCAGTTCGGCGACCGAATCGACCGCGGTCGACTACGTCGAGGGACTGGACAAGGAGGCCGTTGTGGTTCGAGACAGCGCCGGGTTCGCCTCCTCTCGACTCGGTGTCGCACTCGGCCTCGAAGCGATTCGGATGGTCGAAAGCGGCGTCGCGAGCGTCGAGGACATCGACACCGCGATGGAGGAGGGGTACAGCCACCCGATGGGGCCGCTGAAACTCACCGACCTCGTCGGGTTGGACGTGCGACTCGACATCGCCGAGTACCTTCGCGAGGAGTTGGGCGAGCGGTTCCGCCCGCCGCAGACGCTGAAACGGAAGGTCCGAGCGGGGAAACTCGGCAAGAAGTCGGGCGAAGGGTTCTACGTCTGGGAGGACGGCGAAGCGGTCGGCGTCAGCGGCGACGCCGAGGACTGACGGTGAGTTTCCGCAGTACGGCCCTCACAGCCGAACGGTGAGTTGCGCGCCGCCGCCGTCGCTTTCACCGATATCGAGCGACCAGCCGTGACCCTCGACGACCCGCTGGATGATAGCGAGACCGAACCCCGTCCCGTCTTCTTTCGTCGTGTAGCCGGGTTCGAGCACCGCCTCGCGCTTCTCCGGGGGGATACCCTCACCGTCGTCAGCGATGTAGAATCCCGTTCCGTCGTCGAGCGCACCCACGGTGACCGTCACGTCCGACCCGCCGTGGGTGACTGCGTTCGCGAAGGCGTTTTCGAGCAGTTGGTTGAGTCGGTCGGCGTCGGCCTCGAAGCAGAGGTCCGACTCGATGCGGAGCCCCGCATCAGCGGTGGCGACGAGCGACCACGATTCCTCGGCGCTCTCCCGGAGCGAAACCGTACTCGCTTCACCCACCTCTCGGCCCTCCGAAGCCAACCAGAGCACGTCGTCGATGATGCGGTCCATGTGCGTCAGCGAGCGGCGTATCTCGTGTAAGTCGTCGTCGTCGCCGATGCGCTCTTCGAGGATATCGAGGTAGCCGAGCGCGACCGAAAGCGGGTTCCGAAGGTCGTGGGAAACCACCCCGGCGAACTCATCGAGCCGTTCGTTCTTCCGTTCGAGTGCGCGGTAGTTTTCGATTCGGTCGATGACGGCCTCCAGGTTCGTCGCGAACACTCGCGCGATGCCCACGTCGGTGTCGTCGAACGAGGCGGTCGTCGCGACGTGTATCAGCCCGTAGTCCCCGACCGGAAGGAGCAACTCCTCGACGGCGTCGCTCGTGGCCGGGTGGGAGACGCCGGAGCGGTGTTGTGGGTCGCTGCTCTCGAAGGAAATCCACCGCCGGTCCTCGGTCGACTCGATAGCGGACGGTTCGAAGCCATCGAAGGATTCGCGGGCGGTCTTTGCCGCCGGGACGAGTGTGCCCTCGTCGTCGGTCGTACAGTACACGGAGACGAGTTCGGCATCGAGCAGTTCGTCGAGTTGGTCGCGCGCGCGGTCGGCGATGTGGTCCGGCGAGGCGAGTTCGAGCCACTCGCGGGTCGCGTCGTGGAGTGCTCGGAGACGGCGCCGCCACGCCCGCCTGTCGGTGATGTCGGCGTTGACCGCGACGAAGCGGACGATTTCGCCGTCGACGTGAATCGGGGCGATGGTCTGATTGACAACGTAGCGGCTGCCGTCCTTGCGCTCATTGACGATTTCGCTCTGCCAGGCGTTGCCGTCCAGAATCGTCTCCCAGAGGTTCTCGTAGAACGCGTCGTCGTGTTCGCCGGATTTCAGTATCGCCGGCCGGGCACCCAGCGCCTCCGCGGCACTGTAACCCGTCGTCGCCTCGAAGGCCGGATTGACGTACCGTATCGTCCCGTCGGTGTCGGTGATGTAGATGGAGTGACCAGCCTGTTCGACAGCGCGTTTGAAACTCCGCAGTCGGATGTCTGCGCTTCCGGCCGCTTGCTCGGTGAGCACTCGCTCGACGGCTTCGAGGAGCCGTTCGACCCGGGCGTCGGCGTCGGAAGGGACGTACTCGACGCCGTCGGTGCGAAGCGCTCGGACCGCGAGGCGCTCGCTGCCCTCCGATGGAAACAGCACCACCGGAACGTCGGTGGCTTCCGTCCGAAGGTCGGAGACGACCGTCATCCCATCACCGTCGGGGAGAGGCGTCGCACAGACCACGCAGTCGACCGGCCGCTCTCGGAGCGCCCCGCGGGCCGCCGACAGCGACTGCTCGAAGAGCACGCGAGCCGAAATGTGCTCCTCGAGGGACGAACACCCCTGTCGAAGCGACTCGCACCCACCCACACACAGAACCGTCTGAGACACGTTGGTAACACTTGCCACCTCACACATATAAAAAACCGGACCATATCGATAGCGAAACTTCGACGTTCGGTACGACCCCACAACTCAAGACGCCGGCCGGCAGAGTGACCGACAGTGAAGCCGCATCCCCCGACGCCGGCAATCGGCGACGCTCCCGAGATGCTGCTCGATGGCGGCCACCTCTGGATACAGGAACTGCTCGACGGGGCCCCGTTTCGGTTTCGGCTTCGGTCGAGCGGTGTCATCGAGGTCGGCGATGGACGGCGACGGTTCGGCGACAGCGAGGTCCCGCTTCCCTACGAACACGCAGTTCGGTACGTCCGAGCGAACCTCGACCGTGAGGCGCTTCGACGTGCCGTCGACGACGTGGCGTCGGTGACGTTCCTCGGCGTCGCGATGCATCACCAGTCTGTCGACTACGACTGGCATCGGATACCGTCGGTGCTTGGCGTCGACGTTTTCGACGCCGACAGGGATCGCTATCTGTCGCCGGACGCCGTCGAGGGAGTGTACGAACCGCTCGGTCTGGAGTCGGTCAACACCTTCGAGAAGGAACACAGGGCGCTCGATTTCGACCCGAAGACGGTGTCGGTTCCTGACTCCGCGTACTACGACGGCCCCGCCGCAGGCCTGCTGGTTCGTGACAAGACCGGCAACCGGGCGGTGGTGCCGAATCCGGACGTCGAGTTGGATGTCGACCCCGAACCGCTGTCGATGTCGGCCGAAGAGGCGGCCGAGCGCTACGCGACCGACCGGCGCTTCGACCGGATCGCGGCGGCGCTGAAAACGGAGGGGAGGCCGGTGACCGTCGACGCTCTCTTCGAGCGCACCGTCGAGTCGATTCTTCGGGCCGCTCACGACCGCCTGTTGCACCCCGAATCGAGCGTCGAGATTGGCGACTTCCGTTCGGCGGTCGCCGCGCGAGCGCGAGCGTGGCTCTCGGAATGACGCTCCATCTCAGATGGGAAGCACCGAGAACCCGAAGACGTAGCCGGAGACGATGTCGGCGGCGAACAGCAGGAAGACGACGACGGCAGCGTAGTGAAACCAGCCGCTGTCGAGGCGCTGACTCCCGCGGTGAAACACGAGGGCGGTAAGCAGACTCACGGGGACGATAGCGAGCATCTCGCCGACCCAGATGCCGGGGTGGACGCCGTACTGGACGGCGAGGCTGATGGTGACGAGTTGGGTCTTGTCGCCGAACTCGGCGACACCCATCACCGAGAGCGCCGTGAGGTAGCCGCCGGCCTGCTCGACGACCCCTTCGTCGTCGAGACCCGGACCGTCCCCGGGAGGGCCGCCGTCGGTACGGGCCACCGGGTCCCCGGAGTCGCCATCACGGTGCAGTGAATAAAGAATCAGCCCAGCGAAGACGACGAACAGTCCGGCCGTGATGGCGTCGAGGTACACCTCCGGGAGCGCGTTCTTGAGCGCCTCGCCGAGCAGTATCTCGAGGGCCGTCCACCCGCCGAAGGCGGTGGCTGCTCCGGCGACGACCCAGTAGGGGTTGTACCGCGTTGAAAGCCCCGCAATGACGAACTGGCCCTTCTCGCCGGGAAGTGCCAGCAACTGCAGCAGGAATGCGGTCGTAAGTACCTCTATCCACCCGGCCATCGTCCGCGCTTCGAGACGACGCCGTATGAAAACACCGAGATGACGCAGGGGCAGTGCTCGGGGGCGCTCGCTCGCCTGTTCAGCAGTATTTAACCGGTGTCCTGAGAAAAGGACCCCATGGAAGTCAAGACGGTAGACGATACGGGGTTCTCCTTCCGGCGAGCCGCGCTGTACACGGCCATCACGGCAGCGCTGGTCGCCATCGTTCTCGCCCCGACGCTCGTCTACAGCGAGTATCCGCGGTTCCTCAACACCCTGTTGCTGGTGGGGCTTCTCGGTCTCGTCGGGCGGACGTTCCTCTCGGCGCTGCTGTCGTTTCGCAGCGCCAACACCCCCGAGTTGACGCGCTCCGACGAGGACCTCCCCGCAGTCAGCGTCGTCATCCCGGCGTACAACGAGGAGCCGGTCCTGCCCGACACCATCGAGGCCGCGAAGAACCTCGACTATCCGGCCGAGAAACTGGAGGTCGTTCTCTGCTATGAGGCCGACTCCGTCGACCGGACCGCCGAAATCTGTCGGGACGCCGCGGCCGACGACCCGCGTTTCAAGGCCGTCGAGCGGGACGAACCGGGCGGTGGGAAGGCCAAGGCGATGAACTACGCACTGCAGTACGCCAGCCACGACATCATCGCGATGATAGACGCCGACCACTGCTACAAGCCCGACGCCCTGCGGCGGGCGATTGCGTGGTTCGACTCCGACGACGACATCTGGTGTATCAAAGGGCGCTGTTACGGGACGAATCCGGACGATTCGATTCTCGCATTGCACGCGACCGTTGAGCGCCACATCGCCGAGAAGGCCGACCTCTTCGCCCGCGAGGTCATCGGCGGCTACACCATCTTCGGCGGCGGACAGGCGTTCTTCCGCCGTGAAGTGTTCGAGGAGTTGGGTGATTTCGACGAGGACATGCTCACCGAGGACATCGACATGTCCTCGAAGATTCACGCCGCCGGAAAACGGCTCGTGATGGACCCGAGCATCATCACCTTCGAGGAGAACCCACCGACGCTGGATGCGTGGTGGAGTCAGCGAAAGCGGTGGGCTCGCGGCTGGATGCAGGTCGCCGCTCGGTACCTGCTACGGCTCCCCCGGAACCCTCACGTGTCGGCGCGAGTCAAGGCCGATTCGATATACACGCTGGCGTACGCGATTCTGCCGGCGTTTATCGTCATCGGGCTGCCGCTGTTCCTCATGGGGTGGGTCCCGAGCGTCGAGACGGCGACGTACGTCCCCTACTCGGCGCAGCTGTGGACGCTCATCGGCATCTCGCCGATGGTCGTCGCTGCCATCGTGTTCTTTCAGGATTACCGCGAGGGACTCTCTCACCAACCCCGAGAGTACCTCGCGGCCGTCACGTTGTGGTTCTATCTGGTCTTCCAGACCGCGGTGTTCGTCACCGCGTTCATCGAGGAGTTCGTCGTCCACAAGCCGAGCGTCTACGTGACGACGACGCGAAGCGACGTGCCGTCCGACGACTGAGTTCGGTCGCTACTCGTGGCCGCGCCGTCGTGGCCGTCGAAGTCGCTCGCCCGACCGGCCTTCGCCGTCAGCGGTGACGTGGATGCGCCACTCGTTGGCATCGGAGCGAACCGCCTCGTAGGACCAGCCACGCTCCTCGAGTCGGTCGTACAACGGAATCGGCGCCGCCGCCGCAAGAACCAGGAGGTCCTCGCCCTCGGAGCGGTCTTCGAGAGCGTCGAAAACTGCCTCGACCGGCCGGTCCTCCCGCTCCCGCAAATCGACAACGTCCATCGACGCGATATTCTGTTCCGAGGAAGCCGCGGCATCAGACTCCGAATCCGCTCTCCCCCCTGCTTTCGTCCGCCGAGTGAGTGCTTGCATACGCGGAGGGTCGTCTGCGATACACATAGGGGAGGCCGCTGTGTCTCAGCCGCTGGGATGTGATTGACTGACTATTCAATCAGTTCACAACCCTTTTGACTGAACGGTCAGCTAGGTACGGTAGAAAATGTGCGGAGCCTCCACCGCAGAACCACACGATGACAGACGGGTGAGGTCCTGATGGACGACTCCCGCCTGGACCGACTGGTGGCGGCGATTCGCCGGCGAGTCGGGATGGTGTTCAAGAGCCGCGAGGAGTTCGACCTCACCTCGGGGAGCATCGGCAAGCCGCTGTTCTATCTCTCCTTGCCCATCGTCATCACGAACCTGCTGCAGACGGCGTACAACCTCGTCGACACCATCTGGTTGGGCCGCTACAGCACGGAGGCGCTGGCGGCGATTAGCTTCGCGTTCCCCGTCGTGTTCTTCCTCATCTCGCTTGGGTTGGGTATCTCCATCGCCGGAAGTATTCTCGTGGCACAGAACACCGGCGCCGGCGAGGACGCCCGAGCGGAGTTCGCCGCCTCCCAGACGGTGACGTTTGCCATCATCGCGTCGGTGCTGTTGGGCGGGTTCGGCTATTTCGCCGTCGGCGACATCCTCGAGTTACTCGGTGCCTCCGAGGAGGTGCTACCGGGGGCGACGGCGTACCTCGAAATCATCTCGCTGGGGATGGTGTTCATGTTCGCCTTTTTCGTGTTCATGTCGCTAATGCGAGGGTACGGCGACACCATCACCCCGATGCTCGTCATGCTGGTGACGGTGGTCGTCAACCTCATTCTCGACCCGTTTCTCATCTTCGGGTGGGGTCCGTTCCCGGAGTTGGGCGTCGTCGGTGCCGCCTACGCGACGATATTCTCCCGGGCGATGGCGACGGTCATCGGGATGGCAATCATGTTCCGCGGCACGCGAGGCGTCGAGATACATCTGTCCCAGATGGCCCCGGACTTCGGCTACTTCAAAAAGCTCCTCCGAATCGGGGTACCGGCGTCCGTCGAAGGCACCGGCAACGCCATCGCAGTCAACCTGATGTTGGTCATCGTCGGGACGTTCCCGACGGTTGTCGTGGCCGCATACGGCGTCGGCGTCCGGATGTTCTCGGTCATCTTCCTGCCCGCCATCGCCGTCGGCCGGGGCGTCGAGACGATGGTCGGACAGAACATCGGCGCGGGCGAAGAGGATAGGGCGGCATCGGCGTCGCACTTCGCGGCGCGCTCGATGTTCGTCGTCCTCGCGGGCGTCGGCGTGTTGACGTGGCTCGGCGCCGGCAACATCGTCGCGGTGTTCTCCGACGACCCCGAGGTCGTCGAGGTCGGACGGCTGTTCCTCCGGTACGTCGCGCCGACGTTCGGCTTCACCGGCATCTTCCAGTCATACAAGGGCGGGTTCCGCGGAGCAGGACGAACTCTGACCGCCGCCGTCGTCTCCATCGCCATGCTCGGCGCCATCCGATTGCCCGTCGCCGCGTTGGCCTCCCAGCGACTCACCTACGAGGGGACACTGCTCGATGTCGTCGTCTCGACGCTGCCGGCAGTCGTCGCCGACCCAATCGGTGCGCTGTTCGGTGCCATCGCTACCTTCTCGATGGGATATGAGGGAATCTGGGTGGCGTTCGCCGTCTCGAACGTCGCAGGGGCGACCCTCGCGTTCGGGTGGTACATCCGCGGTGGGTGGCGCGATGCCGACCTCACCGAACGGGGCGGGCCGCCCACCGAATCAGCCGAATCGCCGGACCCGGAACCGCCTGTCGACGACTAATCGCTGCTGGAAACCGTCAAAGAATACGTCTGTCTCGTACGGCACCCCCGGCGACCGAGACGGCGGGTGCACCCCCGAACCCCCCGGACGAGGGACGCCGTCTCGCTCCGTAGCCCGACAGCCAGAATCGGCGGCAACGGTTCGACTGTGACTGTCGGGTGGCCCCACGCGGCGCTGTGGCCGCGTTTCCGTGCCGTTCCCAACCCTATCACGTCGACACGCGGCGACAGTCGCCGTCGACGCGTGCGATTACGACCCGATACCGCGTTTGGTCCCGAACAGTGACGGCCCCGATGCGCCGTCGTATGGGACTTCACACGAGGATATATGTTCTGCAGTAATATAAAATTTATGCTGCGCATACTCTCTGTGATTATATGCACTCAAATAATCAGTTTCGGACTGGCCACCCACAACGGTCGTTCCCATCGGAGAGCCACAGAAAGCGTCTGGCAGCGACAAAATCGGCCGTTTCGGTTATTCGTCGTCGACGAGGTCTCCGAAGACGGCCTCCGCGTCGGCAGGCGTATCGAAGTCGTGGAAGTGTTCGCCGCGCTCTTTCGAGAGGATGTTCAGCGCTGCTGCAGCGCCGTCGCCGACGGAGATGGCGGCCTGCCACTCCTCGGGTCGGACCATCGCACCGGTCGCGTAGGCGTTCTCCACGCTCGTCTCCATGTCGACGCCGACATCGACCACGTCGCCGTCGAAGTCACAGCCCAGTGACTCCGCGAGGTCGCGGTTGGCGCCCGTCGCGAGGACGACGTAGCGAGCGTCGTAACTCCCGTCGTCGGTCTCGATGACGAAGCCGTCGTCGGTCGACTCGACGCCAGTCACTTCCTCGCCCTGCCGGCGGTCGACACCGAAATCGTCGACCTGCTGGCGCGCGGTGGCCATGAACTCGCTGCCGCCGACCGACCCGACGCCGAGGTAGTTGAACAGATGCGCTTTGTGCATCCACGTCTCGTCGGTGTCGAGCAGCGTCGTTTCCAGCCCGTTCTTGCTGGCGAACAGCCCCGCGCTCAGTCCCGCAGGACCGCCACCGACGACGATTACGTCAGAGTTTCCTGATTCAGTCATGATAATCTCCGGCCGAACGTCGAGCGAAGCGCCAAGCGCCACCGACGCCCGAAACCGTCCGATATCTCCGTCCCGTAGCAACAAAAAACCAGCAGGGAACTCCGTACAATCAGGTAACGGTCGAGTCACGTGGCGACGAAAAGCGACGGCGACAGACCAAGCACCCGAGATGGACGCTCCGGCCTACATCCGGGAGGCTTCCTTGGCCTCCTCGGCGTGTTCCAGCGCGAACGTCAACTGTGCGCGGTGGAGCGCTTCGAGTTCGTCGGCGTCCCCGTCGGGGAGTTGGGTCGTGACCTTGACCCCGGGGAGTTCGGTCTTCATCTTCGCACCGCCGCTACCGTCGAGGAGGTCTTCGAAGTCGAAATCGGACATGGTCACTCGGAGGGAGGGCCCTCGTCGTCTTAGTTGGTGGTGTCCGACCACCTCGTGAGGGTTACAGTATAATATCACTGAGCCAGACGAGTGCGGAAGGGGTCAGCGAATCTATAGTATGTCATAAAAACCCGTATTTTTCCACAGCAACCCTGATTTACCATACCGAGAAGCCGGTAGACAGGTGGGGTAAGATGGAAATTACATTCGAATGTCCGTGTGGCGAAACAACCCGTTGGGAGCCCCCCCGGGAGACCGAGGAAGACGTTCACCTCAGATGTGATAACTGCGAATCTGTGTACGCACTCTCATTCACCCGACTCGTGTGTAGAAGTATCGCGTAACTCGCCTGTGCTGACCGATTCGTCTACGCCTCAATCACCCTGAGCGCGAATCTACGAGCCGCTCGTGGCCGCACCATGTCCGGGCATTTTCTCTATCAACTCTCGTTGTGTGAGTTAGACTGCCCCAGCGGTTCGGCTCTATGTAACCCGAGCCGGAATGGGAAATAGGTGGCTTGATGCTCAATATAGGGTATTCACGGATGGGTCGGCGTAGAGTTGGTGCTTGTTTCACTGCTCACACATTTCACTACCCGGACGGGGCCGCGATATCCTACACGGGTGGGTCGGCATCGTCACCGAACCCACTTCCGTAGGCCTCAACAACTTCCGTTATAACGACTTCGTACGCATCGTACCACTCTGTCCACCGCTGTTTCGCGCGTTTGTGGTCGGGATAGGCCCCAAACGAATCGAGCGCAGCCAGCGACTCCCAATAGTAAACGACCAGAACCTCCTCACTCTCCGGGGCATGCCACGTCCGCTTGCCCAAATACCCCTCCGTGTCCTCGGCGGCCGCCTGTATCGCGTCATTCAACTCGTGGAACTCCGCATCGTACTCCCCCGGGTCAAGCCGGAACGTGACAAGATACATTACTACGAGTCACACCCGCTCTCGGATAAGACGTTTACCCTCCGACGACACAATCTATACACGCCCACCTACAGCGGGTATCCGTGCTACCACGATGCGGTTGTCTCGTGAGGGTCGGTTCGGTTTGAAACGGTGTCAATCAGATAGAGTAGGAGTGAAACAGCGGCTATCTGACACGGTTGGGTGTCGGGGGGAATCGAGGGGTCCCTCTGAAGCCTCCGCTTTTTTTATACAAGCGAAAGAGTTCTCTCACTATGGTCACAGCACCTGCCGGCACGGACCAAAGCGAGTCCCTCGACCGAGAGGCACTCATCCCCGATGTCGGTAGCGAGGTATCTATCCTTCACATCGAGGATGACGCCGCTTTCGCTGAGTTAGTCTCGAACTTCCTGCAACGAGAGCGTGACTCCTTCGAGGTCTTGACCGAAACGGACCCTCGGGATGGCATCAAACGGGTCGAAAACGAGCGCATCGATTGTGTCATCTCGGACTACGATATGCCCGAAATGAATGGGTTGGGTGTCTTGAAAGAAGTCAGGAAAAAGCACCCACAACTCCCGTTCATACTCTTTACGGGAAAAGGCAGCGAGGAAATCGCCAGCGAAGCGATATCAGCGGGAGTCACCGACTATCTACAGAAACGCAAAGGAACCGAACAGTACGGGATGCTTGCCAATCGCGTCGAGCAGGCCGTCGCTCGCCGGCGCGCCGAAAAGCAGGTCGAACGCGGGTTCAACGCTATCGAAACCGCAAACGAGGGAATCAGCCTATTGAACGACACCGGCGAATTCATCTACGTCAACGAGGCCTACGCGAAAATCGTCGGCTACGAGCGAGATGAATTGCTCGGCGAACACTTCGAGACGATTTACCCGGACAACGACATCGATTTCGTGTACGAAGAGATGATTCCCGAGGCAAAGGAGGGTGAGTGGACAGGAACGACGGTTTACGAGCGGAAGGATGGTGACGTGATTACCGTCGAGCATTCGATTTCCTACACCACGGGTGATACGATGATTTGTACCATCTCCGAGAGCGATGAGGAGGTGCGCGAAGCGCTGTCGCTCCGCGAACAGGCGATGGACGAAGCCCCGATTGGAATCGTCATCACCGATGCCGACCGTGAGGACAACCCAATCATCTACGCAAATGACGGGTTCGCGGAGGTGACGGGATACTCACGCGAGGAAACGGTAGGGCGGAACTGTCGCTTCCTGCAGGGTGAAGAGACTCGGGAGGAACCGATAGCCGAAATGCGAGACGCCATCGACGCCGCGGAGTCAGTTGCCGTCGAACTGCGTAATTATCGGAAGAACGGAGAGATGTTCTGGAACCGGGTGACGATTGCGCCACTGTTCGACGACAGTGGAGACGTCGATTACTTCGTCGGCTGTCAGGAGGACGTGACCGCGCGCAGAGAGATAATGGCGGAGTACGGCTCGCTTGGCTCAGTTCTCTCTCACGATTTGCAGAATCCGCTGCAGACCGTTCGTGGACGGCTGGAACTGGCTATCGAGACTGGCAACATTGACCACGTCGAGGAGGCGATACCGTCGGTGGACCGGCTGGAGGCGTTGACCAATGACATCGCGAGCGTGTTACAAACCGGGACTATCACCCCGAAACGCGATTACGTTAGTGTTGAGAGAGCCGCCGAGTCGGTTTGGGAGTCCCGTGAAGATTGTCACGACGAGAGTTCCCTCGAGGTTGTCGATTCCCCGGCGGTGACTGGCAATCGTGGCGCGATTGGCCGGATGATGGATAACCTGATTGGTAACTCAATCGAACACGGTGAACCACCGGTCACGATTCGAGTTGGCGGCTTAGAGGACGGATTCTACGTTGAAGACGATGGTCCCGGAATTCCCGAGGGGAACCGCGAGAAGGTGTTCGAGCAGGGGTTCTCGACGAAAGAGAGCGGCGACGAAACCGGCGTGGGGATGACGAGCGTTCGGCAAATCGTATTAGCACACGGCTGGCGGATTACTATCACGGATAGCGAAGCGTTGGGCGGCGTCCGATTCGAGATTCGGACGGAGTGAAACCGACCGGCTGAAAAGCCGTAACCATAGCTCCCTTATGGGAAAGTGATTCGGCTGTCGCTGTCTCGGCCGGCATATACTGATAGACGTGGGGGGACGCATCTGAAGTGGTTTCGGGGATACCGCTTCCGACCAGCAAGACGATTCGATGTCCGGCGAGAATCGCTGACGCAGTCGGGAATCAACACATCGTCGGGCGGTATCACGTCGTAGGTCGCTTCGCTCCGTTCGAATGCTCCGTGTCGGCAGGGGGCGGGTCCTACTCGACGTTGTGTTCGTCAAGCCGGTCGCGAACTATCGATTCGAGACCGCGGTCAGCCTCGATAGCAGTGATGAGTGCTCGGAGTAGACGATTGTACGCGGCTGGGCGCTCAATCATCGCGACGTGACCGGTGCGTTCCATCCGGCAGAACACGCTTTCGGGGAGCCGACTCGCAGTCCCGCGTGCCACATCGACCGGAACGATTCCGTCGGCAGGGCCGTGGATGACGAGCGTGGGTACATCGACTCGCTCGATGTCGGGGCGTCCGTCGTATCCCCAAAACGCCTCGGTAACGGTCGTCCACGCCGAGCGGTGTCGTGGCAAGGGGTTCGACTGCAGGAAGTCCTCAACGACGGCCTCGTCTGTTCCCTCGTGAAAGCCAACGCTGTAGGCCAACTGGCGAATGAGCGCGTCGCTCGTTGGGAGGCGATACAGGCGCAAAGCCAGAAACAGTCGTAACAGCGGCTTCTCCCATGCCGGCGTGAGGTCGTGGTCACCACCAGCGTGCAGAACGAGGCCAGCCGTCGGATGGCGTTTGGCATACTCCAGAGCGATGGCTGTGCCGTAACTGTGGCCGTGGACGATGGGTCGGTCAATATCGAGCGTATCGAGCAGATGCCTGAGGTCGGCGACGTGCCCGGCGAGCGACTGTTCGGGACGCGTCGTGGAGTTCCCGTTTCCGGCCAGTGCATACGTCACCAATTCCTGCTCGCCCTCGAATGCATCCAGTTGCGGATACGGGTTCCACAGCGAGCCGAGGCCACCGTGAACGAACACGACCGCTGGACTCGAACCACCCATATGAACCGCCTCTAACTCGACCGATTCGGAAACCTGCACCCGACGCGAATCCGGTATCGAGTTCCGGACGTCAGCGAATCGGACGTACCCGGGAGGGAACGGTGACGTGGACATAGGTGGTTCAGAAGGAGAACTTGTCACGCACCGATTGGAGAGCGAGCCGAGAGAGCAGGCGAGCGGGGCCACGCTTGGGTAGTTCTCGAATCGTTTCGGTTGAGCCCGGTGGATTACCACCGCCGATGTGAAGCTCCCAGCCCGTCTCGTCGGCAAAGCGGTCGACCGCCGCTTCTACGTCTTTCTGTACCGCTTCGGCGTCCATCGTCATCGGTGTCCCATCCCGCATCACGAGTTCCCCGTCGACGATAACCGTCTCCACGTCGCCCGGCGCGGCGTTGTTCACGACGTGCGCAGGTACGTTCGTCAACGGTGTGAACTTCGGCTTGTCCACGTCGAGAAGGACGACATCCGCCCGCTTGCCCGGTTCGATGCTTCCGATTTCGTCGCCGACACCCAACGCACGTGCGCCTTCGATTGTCAGCATTCGCACCAGTTCCATCGACGAGTATTGGCCGGTCGTCCGTTTGACGTTGGCCGCAAGGCGGGCCTGTCGGGCCTCGCCGAACATGCTGTAGGAGTCGTGCCAGTAGTGGTCGTCGATGCCCAGCCCGACGTCGACACCCGCATCCCGTAGTTCCGGGACGGGCGTCCACTGCATCTCGGCGTCCGGGTTCCAGTAGCAGAACACCGACGGGCAGTGTGCCACGGACGCGTCCGCCTCGGAAATTCGTTCGATATCCGCCTCGTCGGTGACGCGGAAGTGAGCCGCAACCAGGCGTTCGTCAAGCACTCCAACATCATTGAGGAGGCCGAGCGAGTCCGGCCCCCCGTTTGCTCGTGCCATCGTATTGCTCGCTTCGAGTTCGAGCAGGTGAGTGTGAACGAGCAAGTCAGGGTACTCAGCAGCGAGATTGGCGGTACGCTCCCACAACTCGCGCGTACACGACCAGTCGTCGTGTGGGCAAATCGTCGCCCGGATTCGTCCATCGTAGGTGTCGTGGTGCGTTTCGATGAACTCGCGAGCGCGGTCGAACTGCTCGTCGACGGGAACGTCCCAGAAGAGGTCCGTGACGGTCGGGCCGAAGAAGCCACGGAGGCCCGCTTCGCCAAACGTCTCCGCGCCCGCAGTTGGGCGCACGTCCATCGAATTAATCGTCGTGACACCTCCGAGGAGGAAATTCAGGGCGGCGAGTTCGTAACCGGCCTCAGCCAGATAGTCAAAGTCACCCTCGCCGAGACGACCAAAGATGGCCGTCATACTGCCCATCATCTCCAGCAAATCGAGGTCGCTGAACGCACCGATTAGCGGCGTCAGTTCGAGGTGGGTGTGGGCGTTAACCAGCCCCGGCATCACCAGTCTCCCGTCGCCGTCAATCGTGTGCGTGGCTTCAATCTCTCCATCGCCGTCCTCGGACGCTCGTACCTCAGTAATGCGGCCGTCGTCGATGAGTACCGTCCCGCGTTCGTACAGACAGTTGCGCTCGTCGACCGTGAGAACGAGCGCATTGGAGATGGCAATGTCAACGGTCATCCCGTGTCGTCCTTGAGGTGGCAGTCGCGTCAATGCTTGGTAATACGGTTTCGTTATTCTCCTTGACTCCGGGTCAATCGAGGCTGGAATCGGTTGATGTAGAACAGTCACTGATTGCTTGAGACAGCGTTGTGCTACGGGGAAGAATCACGTAGTGATGGACGAATGACGATATTCCATGCATCAAGGTCCAGCCAACTCATCTTGCTCCTCTCCACCTCGATGGGTCGAAACCCCGTGTCGATACTCATCTTGACGAGATTCGGGATTTTTCCAGTTATCGACCTTCTCCCAATCGGCAGGTTTCACTTCGTTTTTTGGCTTCCCGAGGCTCATGGAGGTGTACCCTTTCCATCGGTCACGACCTTCGGGAGAGAGGTCGTTATATCCGGATATCTGCTGGTAGTTCAAGCCCGCACTGTAGACCTTCTCGATTTCCTCCTCGGAGAACACGTCCTTGATGTTCCGCTTGCCGTTCGTACTCGGTATTTCGTACTTCGGCTCCCATTCCGGAGAATCTTCATCGAAGGTCGCTGATACTTGAATAGCCGCTTAATGGCCTTCTGTGTCCCCGATGCGTGGCTCGCAGAACGGTCATCATCGAGCAGAATCCCCTCCATGTATTCGTTCGCTTCGGAGTGGGTAAACGAGGTTTTGAACTCGTTGTGATTCCACACGAAGCGTGCGAAGTGGTCCGTTCTGTATAGCGTGTCTTTCGCTGTGTGTTCGGAGTATCCTTCGAGGGATTTCGGATTCTTTCCGCGCTCTAACAGCCAGTTAGCGAAGCCTCGGCGGGTGACTTCCCACGTCTGGAGTTGTTTGTCATGCAGTACTTTGGCGTCGTCTCGCGTTGTCAGCGGCAGGTTTTCGAGGACCATTTGTAAATTTGCCCTGACACGTTACAAAACCGCCAGAGGGCGGCGGTGTAGAGTTTATACCCTACTTTCTTGTCCTAACGTGTTCTGATTGACGCGGAGAGAAAACAGCCGAAAACCGCGATACGTGAGCGGTTTTTGGATGCTCCGTCAGGGATTCGAACCCTGGTCCTTGCCGTGAGAGGGCAAGATGATTGGCCGGACTACACCAACGGAGCGTTCGTCTGAACGCATCGAATCGTATCGGTGATGGACGTATAACCGTTACGTTTCACCCCTGCCGTGAGCCGGTTTCTCACTGAATCATCACGGCATCGACCGCGTCGCTGACCGATTCGAACCCGACAGGTGTCGCGGGGGCGTTCGGGTCCGAAACGCTCATTGGCAACATTCCAGTAGGGACAGCCATCACCGAACGCGCCAGCAGTTCGAACGGAGGCGGTCAGTCGCTCTCATGAGGAGCTTCTCGCTCGATAGCACCGATTCGTCGACGACGGAGCGGCCGTTCTTCGATGGCCCCTCGAAGCAGACGCGGGCCGAGCGACACCTCACGGAGGCGACCGGAAGCGACACGACCGCGATTTCAGTCGACTTCGAGGCGGTGCCGACCGAACTGCTGGCCGCGATGCGACGGGTGAACACGGAGGCGAAGTCGTTCTCCGACGACGCCCGACGGCGATACAGACACGGCGACCACGACGGTGCGGCGCTGAACCGAAGCCGAAAAGAGGCGCTCTACGAGGTGAAGCGGCGACTCCTCTATACGCTCTTGCCGTACGCCTCCGGCGTCGAAGCCCAGACCATCGACAGCCGGGAGTACTACTCGTTCCGTTTCGACGCCGCCGACCACGAACCGTATCACGAAACAAATCGTCCGGACGGGAACCATCACGCAGGATGGCCGGACGGACGCGTTCCCGGGTTGGGGTCGGTCGTCCTGGATGCGACGCTTTTGAACTACGAGTACGGCTTCCATACGCCCGTCGAGTCCTTCGACAGACTGTGTGCGGCCGCCCGCATCGTCCACGGTCACGACCGACGCGATGGCCTTCCCGGGAGAGAGGAATCCCGGTGGGCAGAGTACGAACCGAACACGGAACTCGAAACGGGGTACACCTTCGAGGACGCGGGTCGACTCCTCGCGTCGCTCGTCGACGACCAATACGACCCCGCAAACTATCTCCCCCGCGGAACGACGTTCCGGTGACGCCGCTCGATTACTGAGACCCGCTCTCGAAGGGGAGACGGACAGTAGACAGGCGGGACAGACAGCGAAGAGCAGTTCGGGGCGGGTGTGAGAGCGTGATTGGACGGCTCTACAGTGCCTACAGCGGCGGCAGTCCTCACAACGCTCTACGCGGGGCCGTCTCGACAGTTCTCGGCTGACGCCGTCGGTAAGCGAAAGGAACGATGAGGGGCCCGACGAACCGGAGTGTATCGCCAATCGAACCATTGAGTGTATTTGAAAGGCATTAAGATACATTCAGCGGTAAACTTATCTGTGTGGCGGTGTTACACACATATAGACGACGAGTCGGGACGAGGTACCCACCGGGCCAGGATTCGACACGGCATAGGCCCTCGGTACCGACTCGAATCGGACGATGTGAACGCCCGAGCACACGACTCGGCCACGACGGAACGACAGTCATGAACACACACGATACGGAGGCCGCCGGTCGGTGCCCGTCCTGCGGCGCGACGGTACCGAACGCATTCGTGCTCATCGAATACGAGGCCGACGACGAACGTCGGATGTACGCCGAGTGTCCAGCGTGTGAGAACGTCGTTCGACCGCGGCCGAGCGACTCCAGCCGATAACACAGATGGTTACAGGACCACCACGGACGATACTGCGACTACTCGACGAACAGGGGCAACTGCCAGTCACGGCCATCGCCGAGGAACTCGAACGCCACCCGGTCACCGTCGACCGGCAGTGTTACGACCTCCAGCGGGATGGCCACATCAGGATGGCGACCAGCGGCGGGGCCTACACCCTGACCGAGAAGGGACGAAAACGGCTTTCAGAAAGTTCCAACTCCGCGGACCCGGTCCAGTAGCGCTATCGGACTTCCTCGAAGTCCTTGTGACCCCGGATGTCGACGCCGTCGTCGGTGACGGTGGCGAGGAAGACACCGTTACCGGAGCCGGTGTCGCGCTCGACGGCCGCCTCGACCGCACGGGCGCTGAGCGAGGTGGCTTCTTCCGTCGAAAGGTCCGGCGTGTAATCGTTCTCGAGAACACCGTACGCCAGTTGCATCCCGCTTCCGGTGACCGTGTAGTCGTCGGCCATCACGCCGCCGGCAGGGTCGATGGAGTAGACGTGACTCCCCTCGTCGTCGACGCCGCCGAGGATGGGTCGGATGGCCCGGAACGGCCCGCCGCGAGCGAGGTTGCCGGCAAGCGTCGACAACGCCGGAATGTCCATCGGTTTTCCACGGCGCGTCTCGTAGAGCGAGGATTCCGCCCGAAGCGAGCGGATAAAGGACTGGGCGCCGCCGACCGAGCCAACGAGCGTCAGGGCGGCCGTCGGGTGAATCTGTTTGACCTTCTGGACATCCTTGTTGGAGACGAATCGGCCGCCAAGGGAGGCGCGCATGTCGGTCGCGATGACGACGGCGTCCTCGGTTGCGATGCCGACGGTCGTCGTTCCGGTCTTGTTGACCGTCTCCTCGTCGCCGGGGGTTGACTCGAAGTCCCCGAGTTCGGGTTCGTACGGTGAACGAGCGTGGTCCTCGCCGGTTCGGGGGAGATCATTCATCGCTCTCACCGCCGATTTCGGCGAGGTGTTCTTCGACCGTCTCGGTCGATACGGTCTCGAAGGACTCCGTCTCGGCGTCGATGGTCGCGATTTCGACCCCGTCGGCCGAGAGTTCGTCGTTCGTGGCGGCCAGCCCGCGCAACGCCAATCCGATACCCTCCTCGAGGTCGAGGTCCTCACTGTAGCCCTCTTCGAGGACGGACTGAATCGCCTCACGGTCGCCGCCGACGGCGGTCGCCTGCCACTCGTAGGGCGTCCCGCTGGGGTCGGTCTCGAACAGTCGCGGCTCGCCGTCGGAGATACCGCCGACCAGCAACGCGACACCGAATGGGCGGGCGCCGCCGGTTTGGGTGTACTGCTGGATGTGGTCGGTGACCGACTTAGTCAGCGTCTCTATCGGTATGGCCTCGTCGTAGCGGAGGCGTTCGGTCTGTGCACGTCGCCGCGCGAAGTCGATGAGTTGCCGCGCGTCGGCGACGTGGCCGGCACTCGCGATGCCGACGTGGTCGTCCGCCTTGTGTAACTTCTCGACTGACGACCGTTCCATCAGCGGCGAGCGAACGCGCCGGACGGCGCCCAAGACGACGCCGTCGGGGGTTCGGACGCCGACGCTCGCGGTGCCGCGGGAGACGGCCTCGCGAGCGTATTCGACCTGATAGAGGCGCCCGTCGGGAGAGAAGATGGTGATTCCCCGGTCGTACGCCTGCTGCTGTGAGTTTCCTTGCATTGTGATAGAGGGCCACTGCGGCCTTCACCTCGGGTTATGGCACCGGGTATATATACGTACCTCATAAGAGGTCAGCCTTGCCCGGACTCGATTCGGCACTTAGGAACCTTTCGGCCGCGACAGTCGTCGCGGACTCAGTCTCGTCGTCGGAAGGTGAGGACGGTACGGACGCCGTCGGCACCGTCGGTCGTCTCGGTCGTGATGTTCGGCCCGAGAACGTCCTCCTCGTCGACGACGCCGTAAAGCACCTCACGAAGGGCGTCGGCCTCCGGTCGCTCCTCGAGGAGGGCAACCCTGACCTGGCCGCGGTTGTCGCTCACGTCGGCGACCTCGTAGCCGCCGGTTTCGAACGCCTCCCGGAGCGCATCCAGTTGGTCGGACATGCCACCCCCTTCGCCGTCGGTCCACAAAAGCCTACAGGCCACACGGAACCGCTCAGCGACCCTCCGCCAACCGCTCGGCCGTTCGCTCGGGCAGTCCCACTCGCTCGGCGAACTCCTGTGCGCGCTCGACGGGATAGGCCACGCGACGCAACTCGACGGAGTCCGCATCGGTGTCGAGAATCGCATACGCCGCCCGCGGGTCGTTGTCCCGCGGTTGGCCGACGCTTCCCGGATTGACGACGAGACGACCGTCTACCGTCGCCTCGTGTTGGACGTGGGTGTGTCCGAGTACAATACCGTCGTAGTCGTCGAGATACGGCCGCATCTCCGGGAATTGCCGCGGACGGACGTACGAACCGCGGCGCTCCTCGTCGGGGTGGCTGTGAACGAGGAGGTAGTCGCCGCCGGCGATGTCGACGCGAAACGGGAGTTCCGCCAGCCACGCCCGCTGGTCGTCGTCCAGTTCCGACCGAGCGTGCTCCAGTCCGGCGTGGGCCATCTCGTTGTGAACGTATCGCTCGGGCGTCTCGACGTTCCGGTCGTGGTTTCCCTGGACAGTGACCGAAGCGACCGAACGGACGCGCTCGATACAGGCGGCCGGCCAGGCGTTGTACCCGACCACATCGCCTACGCAGACCACCTCATCGACCGACGGCATGTCTTCGAGGACCGCCTCCAGTGCTGGGAGGTTCGCGTGGATGTCCGAGACGAGTCCGATTCGCATGGCTGGGCCTACGACCGCCGTGCCGACAATCCTTTTGGACCCTTCGGCGCCGACTTTTGAACTCCTCGCCGCCGACAACGGTTTGTGGCGTTCCCGCGTACTGTAGATATGACCAATATCACTGCAAAGCCAACGCGGCTGGACGACGGCGACGACCTCGACGCGTTCGTCGCCGAACACGACATCGCCCTCGTCGAGTTCTACACGAAGGGCTGTGCGAAGTGTGCGGCGATGGAACCCGTACTGGGGAACGTCGCCAAGGCGACCGACGTGGCCGTCGGGATGGCGAATCCGGGCGACGACCTCGACCTCCTCGAGCGGTTCAACGTGCAGTCGGTTCCCACGCTCCTGTTGTTCCGGGACGGCGAGGTCGTCGCCCGAAAATCGAGCGGGTTCCAAGGGACGGAGGCCGTCGTCGGCTTCCTCGAATCGAACGCTCCCGGCGCCGTCGCGGCGCTGGAATAAGCGCCACCACCCACCTCGAATCTCGGCTCGCCGCCGTTTAAGAACGCCTCAAACAGTTCGTTTTCGCCGGCACGGTGCTGGTGGAGCGCCAGCAGCGAGACACCGAGGACATCGGCGTGTCGTCGACCGTTCTATCCCCCGTGGCACCGCCCATATCCGGGAACGGGCGTTGTCTAACACACAACGCCCGCCGACCTCGGAGGCGGGGTCAGTCCTCGTCGTCCTCGAACGGCGACCCCGCGGCGTCGGGTTCGTGGCCGGCAAGCGAGACGATGTTCTCTCGGCCGACGCGGAGTTTCGAGATGGTTCCCTCCTCTTCCATATCCGAGAGCAACATCGACACCTTCGATTTCGACCACCCGGTCTCCTCGACGATGTTCACCTGTTTCATGCGCCCACCGTTGTCCTCCAGCAGCGAGACGACCCGCTCGTCGTCGGGGATGAGTTCCTCTTCGGTGACGGTGGTCTCCGATTCGGCGTCGTCGGCGCTCTCCTCGGCTGCCGCCCCCGCGGCGGCGGCACCCGCCGCTTGGCCAGCGTCGCCGGCGTCACCATCGTCGTCCGCCGTCGCCGCCGCCCCGGGGTTGTCGTTGGAGAAGGCTCCCGAGCGGTAGGCGACCGCTCCGACGACACCCAAGAAGACGACGAAGACGAGAATCCCCACGGGAAGTAGCCATCCGGGGTCGCCGTCGCCGGCCGGGTCCGTCGTCACCTCAGTCGGCGTCGCCGTCGTCGCCGCCGATTCGGGGACGAGTTCGAGACGTGGGCGGTTGTCGGTGAACGTCCGTTCACCTTCCCACGTCACGGAATCGCTTTCGGCGAGCGTCTCACCCGACTGGATGCCGTCATCGGGCTGGACTGACTGGAACGCCATGCCGTCGCCGCGCTGGAACACCACGGTCTGGTTGGGACCGATGTACAGTCCGCCTTCGAAAGTGTCGCCGACGACGACGGTGTCCCCCTCGACGGGGGCGAACCCGATCCACGTGAACGACATCTCGACGATGCCGAACTCGTCGCCGGCGGGTCCGAACTGTTCGACCTGCGCGTCACGCCGGAACCCCTCGGCGGACATCTGCCGGCCGGTGGCGTTCGTGCCCGCGTCGGTCAGCGACTCCGCTCTGCTCTGGAAGTTCCGGTAGAGGTCGGTCTCGTTCGTGTTGAAATCCTCGGCGAACGCCTCGAAATCCGTGCGCTGTTGGTCGGTTTCGAGGCGCTGTTCGTAGCGAAACTGCCACTCCGCCGACCCGTTTCCGTAGACGGTGATGCGGAACTCGGTGCGGTCGGCGTCGAACTCCTGTGTGGCCAGCGTCTCCATGACTGCCGGCGCCGCGAGTTGCTGTTGGGTGGACTGGTCCCCGTAGACGGAACCGCCCCCGCCGGCCGTCGCGGGTGCTGCGAGCGCACAGACAAGCAGACTCACGACGAAGAGAGGGACGACCCACGTCCCGCGTGACCGTGCCATCAGTATCGTCCACCACGCCGGCGGCTTATAAAATCCCTCTGACTCGGGACACCCACGACCGAAAGTGCTGCCGAAGCAGACCGCATTCGCATTCGAGTGTTTCGACCGATATAGCGCTTTTGAGCGGCTGTATCTGACGGTTCAGTTTCGGCCACACCTCCGAAGTCGGCGACACGAGAGGGCGCCCGAAAGCCATCTTTGGGCGGGGGAACCTTCGCGGGTATCGGGCGCTGTCTCCCCGGTGTTTTTATCATCGCTGGGGCGAACATCGAACCATGTCTTCCGAGCCCTCCACCTCGGCGGCGGTCGACAGCGAGCAGTCCCCGGGCAGTTCGAACACCTACATCAACGCCTTGATTGGCGCCCTCGTCAGCGTCGTCAGCGGCTTTTTCATCCCGTTCGTCTCGCCGGTCATCGGCGGCGGCGTGGCGGCGTATCTCGACGGCGGCGACACCGAACACGGTGCCAAGGTCGGCGCGATATCCGGCGTCTTTGCCGCGGTACCGCTAATCTTCGTCGGGTTCTTCGTCATCGCGTTGCTCCTCGGTGCGCCGAACAGTCCAGCCGCACTCGGCATCTTCGGCTTCCTTATCATCGGCTTCGGACTCGCGCTTACGGTCGGGCTGAGCGCTCTCGGCGGTGTACTCGGGATCTACGCCAAAGACGAACTGTAGGCGGCTACGCCCGACGGTAGGTGACGAACGCCAACTCGCCGGCCGTCTCCCGGTCGACTTCGCGCCACTCCTCGCCGAACTCGGGAAACCGCGTGTCGCCGTCGGGCGACTCCGGGACCTCGGTCACGACCAGTTCCTCGGCGTCGTCGATGAACGCCTCGTAGACGGTCGCACCGCCGACGACGTACACCCACTCTCGGTCGTCGTCCAGCGCTTCCTCGGCCGCTTCGAGCGCCTCGTCGGTGTCGCGGGCATGGACGGCGCCCTCCGGTAGCGACAGCGACTCCTGTCGCGAGAGGACGACGTTCGTCCGCCCCGGCAGCGGCCCACCGAGTTGCCGCTCGATTGACTCGTAGGTCCGCCGACCCATCACGACCGGGTGGCCCATCGTCGTCTCCTTGAAGTGGGCGAGGTCTGCGGGGTAGTGCCACGGCATCTCGCCGTCGGCACCGATGACGCCGTTTTCGGCGACGGCCGCGACCAGGGAGAGCCGAACCGTCATTCGGCGACCGCGAACTCCAGCCCGTCCGCGGGGTCGTACTCGTGTAACTGGATGTCGTCGTAAGTGAGGTTCTCGAGGGGTTTGTCGGCGACCTCGATGCGTGGCCTCTCGCCCGGTTGCCGAGTGAGTTGCTGTAGCAGTCCGGGAACGTGGTCGTAGCCCTCGCCGTCGGGTTCGGCAGGGGCTTCCGATTCGAGCCACGCCCGGATGTCGGCGTACTCCGAGCGCTCCGAGACGCCGGCGAGTCGCTCCTGTAGCCGCCCGAGATTGTCCGCGTACCACTCGCCGCGCTGTCCCTCCCCGCAGTAGACGTGGGCGTCGACGATGGTGTGGCCGAACGAGCCGACCTCGAAGTCGGTTCGGTTGGCGACGGCGTGAGCCAAGAGCGAGTACGCCGCGAGGTTGAACGGAACGCCCAAGGCGATGTCCCCGGAGCGCTGGGTGAGGTGGACGTTCAGGCGGTCGCCCTGAACGTTGAACACGTAGGTGTAGTGACACGGCGGCAGCGTCGAGACGGCGGCGTTCGCCGGGTGCCAGGCGTTGATGACCAACCGCCGGGAGTGGGGGTTCTCTTCGAGCGTGTCGAGGACGTACTGGAGTTGGTCGAACACTCGTCGTTCGGTGCCGTCGGGGGCCGTTTCCGTGGTCGTCCAGCGGTGGCCGTCGTCGGGCCAACTCTCGCCGGGGAGTCGAGCCGCGTCGTCGGGAACCGGGAACCGCCGCCAAAAGCGACCATAGGCGGTGTCGAGGTGGCCGTCCTCGTCGGCCCACGCGTCCCAGATTTTCGTCTCCTCGCGGAGGTTTCGGATGTGTTCCTCCCCGGAGAGATACCACATGAGTTCGTGGATGAGCGAGTTCCAGCGGTAGCCGTCCATCTTCTTCGTCGTCAACAGGGGGAAGCCCTCGGCGAGGTCGACCTCGTAGTGGTGGCTGAACGAGGCGACGGTGTCGACGCCGGTCCGGTTGGGTTTGTACGTCCCCTCGGCGAGCACGTCCGAGACGAGGTCGAGATACTGGCGCATTTACTACCAGTTCGTGGTGCACCGAGGGGGTAAAACCGTTCGGTCCGAACCGCTTTTCTCCCGGGCGAGCGAGGTCGGAGTCATGCCCTCCCCGGAACCGCAGGACCGTATCCAAGCCGGACCCGCCATCGTCGCCGTCGTCGCCGCGGTCGCACTGCTGTACAGCCTCCTCATCGCCCAACAGCTTCTGTTTGGGGCCGTCGTCGTCGGTCTCGTCTTCGTCGTCTATCTCCTCTGGCGACTCGTCCGCGCCACCGAGCGAATCGCGGCCGCAGTCGACCCCGACGAGTAACGCCTCACCGCTCGGCGAACATCCGGAGTGCAATCTGAAGGACGTGAACGAACACACCGGTAAAGGCGACGTAGATGCCGAGTGCGTGAATCAGCGCCGATTTGGGGTCGTAGTTCGCCTTGACGTGCCAGATTTCGTAGCCGAGTCGCAACGCGAACCCGAGGAAGACGAACAGGAAGCCGATAGCGAGAACGACGGGGACGAACGACCCGACCAACACGAGGACGGCGCCGACGATGAACGCCCCGAACGACCACGTGCTCCAGTGGTCGAACTCGGCGTCACGGAGGTACACGTAGGCGGCAATGGCGACGGTCATCGCGACGGTGACGGCGAGCGTGACGGCCAACAGCGTCCCGCGAAGGTCCGCCGGCGCTCGGCCGAGGACGCCGCCGCCGAACAGGCTGTATGCGACCTGCAACAGCGCGGTACCGAACGCTGCCAGCGCCATCGAACCCGACCGGAGTCCGCGTTCGGCCGCGATGTTGCCGCCGGTCAAGGCGGCGCCGTAGACGACGAAACCCAGTATCGGAACCGAAAACAGCAGGTCGTTGACCGCCGACAGCGGCGTCGCGGCGACGACGTACATCAGGGCGACGTTGACGGCGACGAGCGCCGCCGCGGGCACCGCGACACTGCGGAACCGTGGGTAGGCGGTTCGACCCGGTGTCGAGTAGGTTTCCATACCCGGTCTGCTATCCGTGGTCGAATATACGCTTTGGCCCACGTCGCTTAATATCGGAGCGAACGAGGAGATGGTATGGACTACGAGACGGCGAGCACCGACGACATCGACAGCGTCGTTCCGGAGGAGTACGGCGGGATGTGGTTCTTCCGTGAGCCGCTTGACTGTGAGAACCTCGGCGTGACACTGCTGGAGCTCGAACCCGAGGCGAAAGGGAAACCCCACGACCACGCGGGCGACGGCCAAGAGGAGGTGTATCTCGTCGTCGACGGCGAACTGACGGTCCAGTTGGGCGGTAGCGAGGACGAACCAGCCGAAACTGAGGCGACGCTTTCGTCGGGGGAGGCGATTCGCGTCGGCGCCGAAACGCGGCGGCAACTGCACAACCACGGCGACGAACGGCTCCGTGTCGTCGTCGCCGGCGCGCCCTAATCGGCGTCGGGTACGTATTTCACGCGGGCCATTCAAACGGGGCGTATGTCAGGGCACTCCATCGATGCCCGGTCGGTGGCGAAATGAGGGGGTTCAATCGACGGTTCCTGCAGGTCGCCGTGCGCCTGCTGCCGTTTGCGGTCGCGTTGCTCCGCGACCGGCGGCGATTCATCTTCTTCGGTGGTTCCCGTCACGTCCCCGAAGAGACCCACCGACGGCGAGCAGAGCGGTTGGTCGAGACGCTCTTGGAGTTGGGCGCGGCGTTCATCAAGGCCGGTCAGGTGCTGTCGACCCGCCCGGACATCGTTCCGCCGGTGTACGCCGAGGCGCTCTCGACGCTGCAGGACGAGGTTCCGGAGGAGACCGGACAGGATCCGGCCGAACTCGTCGCGGCAGACCTCGGTGATGCGGTCGATGCCTCGACGCTCGACCCGGTCGCGGGCGGGTCGTTGGCCTACGTCTACACCGCGGTCGTCGACGGCGAGACGGTCGCGCTAAAGGTGCGGCGGCCGGGGTTGAAACCCCGAATCGAGCGCGACCTCCGGGTCATCAGGCGACTCGTTCCCGTCGTCGGGTTCTTCGCCAGCGAGCGCCAAGAGTACTCGGTTCGGAACATCGCCGACGACTTCGAGCGCATCATCCTCGAGGAACTGGACTTCCAGCGGGAGGCCGGAATGATGCGGGACATCGGCGAGAACTTCGCCGACGACGACCGGGTGTACATCCCCGAGGTCGACGAAGCGCGGACGACAGAACGGGTGTTGGTCATGGAGCACGTCACCGGTCGGAAAGTGACCGACGAGGGCGCACTCGACCGCGTCGGCGTCGACCCCGAGGAGATGGCGCGTCGCATCGCCGACGTGTATCTCACGATGGGGCTGGAGCACGGCGTCTTCCACGCCGATCCCCATCCGGGGAACCTCGCGGTACTCGACGACGGCCGACTCCTCATCTACGACTACGGGATGAGCGAGCGACTCGCGCCGGAGACGCAGGCGCGAATCGTCGACCTCTATCAGTCGCTGGCGCGTCGCGACGCCGACGGCATCATCGACGCCCTCGTCGCGCTCGACGTGCTCTCGCCGACGGTCGACCGAACGGAGGTTCGCCACGTCATCGAACTCGCGATGGAGAACCTCGAAGGGCGCTCGGACATCGACTGGCGCGACATCTTCACAGAACTGTTCGGGATGCTCCATGACTTCCCGTTTCGGATTCCGCCGAACGTGATGTTGCTCATTCGGGTGGGGACCGTCACCGAGGGGGTGTGTCGGCAACTCGACCCCGAGTTCGACTTCGTCACCTTCGTCCGGTCGTTCCTCCTCGAACACGGCCTCTTCCAGCGGGAAGTCCAAAACGTCGCCGGGGAGATTACCTCGGATATCCGGACCTCGGTTCCGGCGCTTGCTCGCCTACCGACGCGGGCCGACAGACTGTTGGACCGCATCGAGCGGAACGAACTGCGAGTCAAAACCGAACGCCGGGACGATTCGACGGGTCGGGCCGTCGGCTATGCGGTGGTGTCCGGCGCCCTGTTCGTCGCCAGCGCGATGTTGACGTTCCACAGCCAGCCCTACGAGTTCCTCGGCGTGGCCGTGGGGGTCGTCTTTCTGTTGCTGTTTTACAGAACCGCGTAGGGACACCCTTCATTGTCCCCGGTCTCGACTACCCGAGTATGTATCTCGGAGACGCGACTTGGCCGGAGGCTGGCGACCACCTCGCCGAGGAATCCCTCGCAGTCGTCCCCGTCGGGTCGACGGAACAGCACGGACCGCATCTACCGCTCTCGACGGACCACGTCATCGCGGAGGGACTCGCACGGGCGGCCGCCGACCGTGCCGACCTGCTGTGTACGCCGACCGTGAACGTCGGCGTCAGCCCCCACCACCGCCAGTTTCACGGGACGATGTCGGTCGACGCGCCTGTCTTTCGCGATTACATGGAGTCGCTGTCGCGAAGCCTCGTCTATCAGGGCATCGACCGAATCGTCTACGTCAACGCCCACGGCGGCAACGTCGAACATCTCCAGGAGGTCGGTCGACGACTCCACGAGGACGCCGCCGCCTACGCCGTCGAGTGGATGTGGGACGAGTCCATCCCGGAGTTGGTCGACGACCTCTTCGAACAGAACGGTCCCCACGCCGGCCCGAAGGAGACCTCGATGGTGTGGCACATCGCCGACCTCGTTCGGGAGGGCGAACTCGAAGCCGCCCGAGACGGCGGGTTGACCGATATCGAATCCGCGGCCACCCATCGAAACGGTGCGAGACTGTTCTACGATTCCATCGAGAACGCCGACAACGGCGCTTTCGGCGACCCGACCGACGCCTCCGCGGAGAAGGGCGAACAACTGTTCGAGGCCGCCTGCAAGCAGCTAATCGAATTGTGTACGTGGCTTGACGCCCAGCCGTGGGAGACGCTCGCCCCCCGAGACCACGTCCGCGAGCGGACCGAGGAACGATAGGCCAAAGTACCGGCCGGTCCCACCGACGGGTATGAGCGACGACCACGCAGACCACGAACACCACCCAGACGAATCGTCCGAGGAGCGAACCACCGCACCACAGAGCGACTACACCGGCCGTGACGTGGCCATTGGGTTCGTCGTCGCGCTCGTCGGGATGGCCGTCGTCTTCGGCGTGCCGCTGCTTTTGACTTAAGTCGACACGTTTCCCACCCCTCAGTTTTCGGCCGATTTGACGTACCGTCGGACGGCGTAAAAGCCGGCAGCGTAGATGCCGAACGAGAAGATGCCTATCGAGAAGATACCGATAGCGAAGACGCCGACCGAGAAAATCCCGGCCGCGAAGATGCCGACCGAGAAGACGCCTGCCGAAAGGACGCCCACGCTGAAGTTCCCGGCTGCGAGGTATCCGACTGCGGAGTCGCCAGCGGCCAACACATCGAATCCAGCTATCGTCTCGATGCCCGCGACGGTCAATCCAAGTGCGACGAGTAGCAGACCGACGACGACCACGCCAGTCACGTCTTCCCAATCGAAGCTCATGTACGGGCGTTTTCACCCATAACATATATATCACCCTGCCAATCTCAGTTGTTGGGACGGTCCGCTACGGAAGTAAATAGATGACGGACCACATCGCAGCGGCCCCGACAATCGGAATCGTGAGGTTGTCGTCGACGACGAATCCACGAACGATGGGTTTGACGCCGTCGGCGACCGTCGCCCCCGCGGCCCCCGCAACCGCGGCCGCGAGGGGAACGAACGGGACGGCCAACAGGAGGCTGACGGTGAACATCCCGACGAGGACGCGGGGGCGTTTCACGGTTCGGAGCTCCCCCGACGAGAGCATCCCGCTGACGGGGTCCCCGAGCGTCAACATGAACAGCGCCGGAACCGCGATTCGTGGCTCGAACAGGAGGACGACGACGGTGCCACTGAGGACGTACAGCGCGTAGCCGGCGACGCTGTCCTCCTCGTACTCACGGGTGAGACGGTCGTAGAACGCGTGGTCGAGACCGCCGTAGAGGCGGGCGAATTCGAGCACGCCGGTCAGAATGAGCCCCGCGACGGCCACCGCCTGAACGAGTGGCCACGTGACGACGCCGGCCTCCAAGACGTGTTCGTCCAGCAGATACGCGCCGGGAATCACGGCGCCGGAGGCGTGAACGAGACGCCGACCCAACTCGAGCGACATACCCGTCCGTCGGTATGGGGGGACTTAGGTCCAACTTTCCGCAACTGCCGTGGGCTTTTCTACGTATCGGTCCCAACGTGGCGTGAATGGAAGATTCGGGAGGCGAACTCGGCATCGGGGGCGATGCCGCGTGGGTCGCAGCAGCGCTCGTCCTCGTTGCGAGTCTCGGCGGCGCCGTCGTCCTCGCGGAGTGGCCGCTGTGGGGTGTTTCCACAGCACAGCCGGCGGAACCACAACTGGTCGAACCGACTGACAACGGCACGGCGCTGTGGCCCTACACCGCGAAGCGCCCGGACCACAGCAGTCGAACCCTCGGCATCAACATCGTCTTCTACGGAAATCCCGACGACGTCCGCACGGCGCTCACAGAGCAGTCGGCCCTAAAGTGGGAGTCGGATGCGCGAGCCGACCGAGAGGCCGACAGCGAAACGGTGTCGGCCGAACGCGTCGACATCGACACGAACGCGAGCAACCTCACCGAAATCATCTCGTGGACGCCAGCGACGGGCGCAAACCGATACGTCTACGTCGAAACCGACGGCGGCGGCCGGTGGCTCGGCGAATCCTACCAACTCCACTCGGGGACGTACCTCGGGTCGCGAAGCCACATCCGCGCCTACGAGGACCCGAACGAGGAGTGGACCGCCATCCAGAGCCACGAGGAACACTGGGACTGGTTTCGGCTCCGACACACCGTGACCGGAATCAGCGACTCCCAGCGAGCCATCGAGCGCGACTTCATGGACAAACCCTACGTCGAGGAGGTCGTTCGGATGCCGTACGGAAACGGCACCCTCGATGCTGACGGGTGGGTGACGGGAATTCGACTCGTCGGGGCGCTCCTGCCGTTGGCGTTGTTCGGCGTTGTCGGTCGGAGCCGTCGCATGAAGCGTGACGCCGTACGGTTCTTCCGACAGCACCGCCGCGAACTCGGCCTCGGAGGCGGGTTGTTCGCACTGTATACGAGCGTTCGTCACGTCGGCATCCTCCTCGAGACGACGTTCCCAGGGCTCCCGCCGAAGGCCATCGCCGCGCCGCTGTACGTCGCACTCGTGGCCGGGACGCCAGCGATTGCGTACGTGCTAGGGAGGGACTCCGACCGCGTGTGGGCGTTTGCCTTCGCCGCGGTGGGACTCGGGGCCGCCTTCGTCGTCGATTTCGCCGCCATGGGCGTCTCGGTGCTACCGTTGCGCGTGGTGCTTCACCGAGGGTCGGTACTGCTCGCGGTCGGACTCGTCGCCGTCGGAGCCGCAATGCGCGAGGGTGTCGATGGGCGACCCGACGCGCTCGTCGTCGGGAGTGTCGGTTGGCTGTTCGCCCTCGGGGCGCCACTGTTGGGGTATTTGTAACCCCAGACATCGACGGAGAACTTTATACGTATACATACGAGAACATAAGAACACGCATGGCGCCCGACTCAGCCCTCCGTCGCCGTGCGGTACTCGCGAGCGGTCTCGGGGCGCTCACGGCCACGAGTGGCTGTGTCAGCGAACTCCGGAGTATCGCCGGTCGGGAAGCCTCCGAACAGCTATCGCTCTCTATCTCGACGCTTCCTGCCTCTGAAGACCCCTATTCGGTTCGTATCGCCAACCGCCTTGCAACCAACCTCACTCGAGTCGGTGTCGACACGTCGGTCAGCCCGATGGAATCGAGCGAACTCTTCCAGAACGTCCTCATCAACCTCGATTTCGACATTTATGTCGCTCGCTATCCGGCCCAAGGGGCTCCCGACGAACTACGGTCGTTGTTGTACTCCAGTTACGGCGAAGAGGCGGGGTGGCAGAACCCCTTCGGGTTCAGCGACCTCGAGATGGACGACATCCTGGACCAACAGCGACACCTCTCGGGGACCGACAGAGCGGAGTTGGTTCGTGAGATTCAACGGGAGGTCGTCAAGAAGCAACCGTTCACCGTCGTCGCCTTCCCGGACCGAATCGCCGGCGTCCGCACCGACCGGTATCGGGGCTGGCCCAACGGCGGCATTCGTCGCCCGCCCGACTACCTCCCGCTCGTTCACACCGGTGAGACTGACCGCCTGCACCTGCTCATCCGGGACCCACGGGTGACGGAGAACCGGAACCCGATAGCCGTCGAGTACCGCGACAGCGGTATCGTGACGGGCCTGCTGTACGAACCGCTGGCTCGAACGATAGACGGAGAGGCGATACCGTGGCTCGCACGCGAGGTCGAGTGGAGCGACGGCGACCGACTGACGGCGACCGTCACGCTTCGTGAGACGCCGTGGCACGACGGCGAGACGGTGACCGCAAACGACGTGGCGTTCACCTACGACTTCTTGGCCGACACGTCGCTCGGGAACTCCGAGACGGCCGTCCCGACACCGTGGCGACGGGGCCGTCTCTCGCTCGTCGAGTCCGTTCGAGCCAAAAACGACGAGGAGGTGCATATCACGTTCACGGCCTCGGAAATCGAGCCTGCACGGCGAGCGCTGGAGGTTCCCGTTCTCCCAGAACACATCTGGCGGGAACGGAGCGACACCGTCGACATCGCGGGCATCGACATCGCCGGTCAGACGACCGAGGCGCTGGTCTGGACCAACGAATCGCCCGTCGGGAGCGGACCGGTACAGTTCAGCGACGCCAGCGTCGACAGTTACCTCACGCTCGACGCCTTCCCGCAGCACTTCCTGCACGACGGCGATGCGACGGGAATCCCGGAGCGATTCGCCGACGGCGTTCCCTTCAGTCGACTCCGCATCACGGTCGTCCCATCCGACGACGCGGCCGTCGAACTGCTGGAATCGAACGATGCCGACGCGACGGTGAGCGGCGTGACCGCTTCGGTCGTGCCACGCATTGGCCGGAACGACGACATCGACCTCACGGTGGGCCGCTCGGAGACGTTCCACCACGTCGGCTACAACTGCCGACGGGCGCCGTTGTCGAACCCGCGGTTCCGCCGCACCGTCGCCCGGTTGCTCGACCGCGGCCACATCGTCAGAGACGCCTTCGAGGGGTACGCCAGCCCCTCGGAGACGCCGTTGGGGGAGCCGTGGCAGCCCACTGAGTTGGAGTGGTCCGGTACGGCGTCGCTGCCGTTCCTCGGTGAGGACGGCAAACTCGACGTGCCGGCCGCACGGGAGGCGTTCCGTGACGCCGGCTACCAGTACGACGACAGCGACCGACTCGTCAGACGGGGGGCAGCGTAATGCTCGGCATCGTCCTCACACAACTGTTGCTCGTCGTGACGCTTTTGCTCGCCGCCGGGGCGGCGCTGTTCATCGGCCGAGATCGTCTTCAACAGACGCGTACGGAGTACCGCACGCGGCTCACGTCGATTTCGCCCTACATGGGACTGCTCGGCATCGTCCTCGTGGCGAACAAGGTCGCACGCGACATCGGCCCGGACATCTCGTGGATCATCGGTTGGAACATCACGCCGTACATTCACGAACTCGACGGCCTGCTGTTGGCCCCGTTCTACCGGGGACAGGCCCCGCAGGTCGTCGTCTGGCTGCAGTCGATGGCGACGCCGGAGTTAACGCTGTACTTCACGTCCATCTACGTGTACGGCTACGTGTTCCTGTTGGCCTTCCCGGTGGTCGCGTACTTCGCGCTCCCGGACCCGCGGCCGCTCCGGCGAACCATCGTCGCCTACGGTGCGAACTACGTCATTGGCGTCACCTGCTACATCGTCTTCATCGCCTACGGACCCCGGAACCTCCTCTCGGAATCCGTCGAGGGACTGATGTTCAGCCACCACTCACAGTACCAGTTCCTCACGACGGCTATCAACTCCGAGACGAACGTGTTCCCCTCGCTGCACACGTCGATGGCAGTCACCGCACTCGTCCTCGCGTGGACGACTCACGACGAGTACCCGCGGTGGACACCCGTCGCCGCCCTTCTCGCCTCGAGCGTCGTGGTGGCGACGATGTATCTCGGGATTCACTGGGCAACGGACGTCATCTTCGGCATCCTCCTCGGCGTCGTAAGCGTCAAAATCGGACAGCGGATGGAGGAGAACCCACCGGAGTTCGTCCGACTACGTCGGTGGAGCCGAAGCCTTCAGAACCTCATGCCAACTCGCGCGAAATGACGGCTCGGAGGTCCGCGATGGCGTCGGCAGCGTAGTCGAGTTCGACATCGCCGACGGTGAGTTCGAGTCGGCCCGTCTCCGTCGCTTCACCGAGTTTCTCGACCGGTGCGACGCCGTCGAAGCGCTCCCGAACCGACTCGGGGTCGGTCGTCTCGACGACGACGCGGCCGACGGCCTCCGAGAACAGCGCTTCGAGCGGCGACTTCTCCTCCGGTAGAGTCACGTCGGCACCGGCCTCGCCGACCATTTCGGCGAGCGTGACCGCGAGGCCGCCGTGGCTCACGTCGTGAGTCGAGTGCGTGGCGTCGTGTTCCGCCACATCCGCGATGGCCGCGACGACATCGGCCGCGTTCTCGGGCACTGCCGGGAACCGGTCGGTGCCGCCGAACTGCGCCAGCAGTTCCGACCCGCCCAGCGAGCGGTCGTCGGAGCCACCAACGACCAAGAGCGTTCCCTCACCGTCGAGGGCGGAACTCGGCGCGTCGTAGCCGGCCTTCGTGCCCGCCATCGCGAGCGTCGGCGTCGGCGGAATCGGACCGGACGGGGAGTCGTTGTACAGCGAGACGTTGCCGCCGACGACGGGCACCTCAAGGTGCGAACACATGTCGGCGAGGCCGTCGACGATACCCTGAAAGCCGCCGTACACGTCCGGCTTTTCGGGGTTGCCACCGTTGAGACAGTCGACGGCCGCAAGCGGTGTCGTCCCCTTCGCCGCGAGGTTCGTAGCGTTCTCCAAGGCGATTGCACGGGCACCCTCGTAAGGGGCGGTGTCGGTCCAGTTGGGGTCGGCACCCGACGTGAACCCGAGGCCGGTGCCGTTCTCTCGAATGGCCATCAGCGCCGCGTCGTCGCCGGGTTTCATCGCCGTCCGCGTGCCGACCTCGTGGTCGTACTGGCGGTACACCCACTCCTTCGAGGCGGTGTTCGGCGAGGCGACGATTGCCTCGAAGGCCTCGGTGGGGTCCACGTCGGGCAGGTCCCGTTCCGGTTGGGTCGGTTCGACGTGTGGTAGGTCGTTCATCGGCGCACCCTCAGCCAGATAGTCGGCGTCGACGTCGACGACGACCTCGCCGTCGAACTCACAGACGTAGTTGCCCTCGGTCACTTCGCCGATGACCGAACAGCCGAGGTCGTACTTTGCGGCGATTTCGGCGACGCGGTCGACGTCCTCCGGACGAACCTCGTAGCACATCCGCTCTTGGGATTCCGCGAGCAGGATTTCCAGCGCGTTCATGTTCGGTTCTCGCTGGTGGACCGCCTCGAGGTCGATGTGAGCGCCGAGGCCGCCCTTGGCGACGAGTTCGGAGGAGGCACCGCCGAGCCCCGCCGCACCCAAATCGCGTGCAGCCCGCAACAGTCCCTCGTCGACCAACTCCTCGTTGGCCTCGATGAGTCGCTTTTCGGCATAGGGGTCGCCGACCTGAACTGCGGGGCGGTCTTCGGTTTCGGCGTCCTCGGCGAGGTCCTCGCTGGCGAAGGAGGCGCCGCCGAGGCCGTCACGGCCCGTCGCGTTGCCGACCAAGACGAGTTTGTTGCCCGGCGTCTGGGCTTCGGCGGTGACGAGGCGCTCTTCGTTGGTCAGGCCGATGCAGGCGACGTTGACGAGCGGATTGCCCTCATAGTCGTCGTGAAAGGCGACCGACCCAGTCACCGTCGGGACGCCGATACAGTTGCCGTAGTGGGAGATTCCCTCGACGACGCCCTCGAAGAGATATCGGGAGTGTTCGCGGTCGAAGTCACCGAAGTAGAGGCTGTCGGCGAGCGCGATGGGGTAAGCGCCCATCGACAGCGTGTCGCGGACGATGCCGCCGACGCCCGTCGCGGCGCCGTCGAACGGGTCGACGTAGGAAGGGTGGTTGTGGCTCTCGATACCCATCGTGATGTACGTCTCGCTGTTCTCGCCGGTTTCTGGGTCCGGGAGCGCGACGACGGCGGCGTCGTCGCCCGGCCCCACGACGACCTGGTCGCCTTCGCTGTCGAACGCCGACAGCAGCGGCCGCGAGGAGCGATACGCACAGTGTTCGCTCCAGAGGTTCTCGAACAGCGTTTCCTCAGCGGGCGTTGGGTCTCGGCCCAGTTCCTCGACGACGAGTTCGCGGTCCGACGGCGCGAGTGGCATTCATCCGTATGCTTCTTTCGGGTGGATAAATCGCTTTTCATGTGCACGTTCGTGTATTCCGGCCGAACGCTATCGCTAATCGTTACCGGTAGCCAAAGCCTGCGTATTCTCGTCGACACCCCCACGTTCGCGGCGACGGTCGCTCCGGCGAAGGCGTCCTCTGCCGACCGGGTTATCCGACTGGCACTCCTACGGGGAGCAATGACAAAGCCGGACGGGACCGGCGGCGAACGCCACCGGACGGCAGACCGGAACGGCCAGCCCCAGCAGTCGGCAGATGCTGCGGTTGCGGAGACCGAGGAGTTTCCGACGGGAACTGACTCCAGGAACGGGGTTTCGGAACGAGCGGCGTCACGGGAGACGGCAATCACGGTCGAGGGGTTGACGAAACGCTTCGGCACGGGGACCGACTCGGTGCTGGCGGTCGACGACGTGAGTTTCGAGGTCGAAACCGGTTCGGTCGTCGGCCTGCTCGGGCCCAACGGTGCCGGAAAGACGACGCTCATCAAATCAGTTCTCGGGATGGTCGTTCCGGACGAGGGCTCGGTTCGGATAGCCGGTGTCGACGTTGCCGAGCGACCGAAGGCGGCGTACGCGAACGTCGACGCGATGCTGGAGGGAGCACGAAACGACTACTGGCGGCTGACCGTCCGCGAGAACCTTCGATACTTCGCGACGGTGAGCGGCGTCGACCCCGATTCGGTTACCGACCGCCACGACCGCCTGCTCGAACGGCTCGATTTGGCCGAGTGGGCCGACACGCCCGTCCGGAAGCTCTCACGGGGCATGAAACAGAAAGTCTCGCTGGCGAGCGTGCTGGCCGGTGGTGCCGAGGTCGTCTTCCTCGACGAACCGACGCTCGGACTCGATGTCGAGAGTTCCCGGACGCTCCAAAGCGAGCTGCGACGGCTCGCCGAGGAGGAAGGTTTGACCGTTCTCATCAGCAGCCACGACATGGGCGTTATCGAAACGGTCTGTGACCGGGTGCTCGTCATGTCCGAGGGTCGTATCGTCGCCGACGATTCCGTTGACTCGCTGCTCCGCGGTGCCGCCAGCGGGACAGTCGTCGTCGAGAGTTCGGACCTCGACAGTGACGCGATAGCGGCCATCCGAGAGCGGTTCGACATCACCGACATCGAGGAGTTAGAGCGGGGAGCGCGAATCGAGGTCGTGGCGGCCGGTGACGACCTGTACGCACTGATGGATGTGCTATCGAGAGCCGGCGTGACACCGGAGCGAATCCGGACGGTCGAACCCGACCTCGAAGATATCTTCGTCGGTCTGACCCGGGAGGAGAACCGATGAGCGCAGACGAAGCCTCCGGACCACAAAAAGCGGGCTACTACCACCTCGCACGCGCCGTCCTCTACCGGGAGTTCCTGCTGTTCGTCCGGTATCCAGCCAACGCCATCGGAGGTATCGTCATCTCGCTTTTCTTCTTCGGCGTCCTGTTCTACGGCGGGCGGATGCTCGCGGGACAGGCGCTCACCGACTCCATCGAAGGTATCATCGTCGGCTACTTCCTGTGGACGCTTTCGGTCGGAGCCTACTCGTCCATATCGAACGACATCGGCAGCGAGGTCCAGTGGGGGACGCTCGAACGCCACGTGATGACTCCGTTCGGATTCGCGCCCGTCGCTTTGCTGAAGGGCGCCGCCAAGGTGGTTCGGACGTTCCTCATCTCGTCGATTATCCTCGCGGCGATGTTGCTGATTACCGGTACCAGACTGGAGTTACACGTCGGTACCATCGTCGTCGTCGCGTCGCTCAGCATCCTCTCGGTGCTGGGGTTGGGCTTTGCGGCCGGTGGCATCACCGTCCTGTACAAACGAGTCGGCAACTGGCTGAACCTGCTTCAGTTCGGCTTCGTCGTGCTGATTTCGGCATCCGCCTTGGAGGTGCCGTGGCTGAAGGTGCTGCCGCTTGCACACGGAAGCGACCTCCTCCAGCGGGCGATGGTCGACGGCGTCCGACTCTGGGAGTTCCCGCCAGCCGACGTGGCGCTGTTGGTGGCGGTCGCTGTCGGGTATCTCGGTCTCGGCTACGCAGTTTTTCAGGCGTCGACGCGACGGGCACGCCGGCTGGGCGTTCTCGGTGACTACTGAGTGTCGTCGGGGGTGGAGTTCCCGAGTAGGGTACAAAGGTAAGTGCCTTTGCCGTGGATAGGGAGTATGGCCGAGGAGGACATCGACGACGTCGACAGAGCGATTCTGTACGCATTACAAGAAGACGCCCGAAATATGTCGTCCGGAGACATCGCAGAGCGGACCGGCACCTCGGACAGTACTGTCCGCAAGCGCATCCAGCGTCTGGAATCCGACGGCGTAATCAAAGGTTACAGCGCCAGCGTCGATTATCAGAAATCGGGCTACCCACTCAGAATGTTGCTCTACTGCACCGCTTCGATACCCGAACGCGGTGACCTCATCCCCGACATTCTGGAAATCGACGGCGTCATATCGGTCCAGGAGTTGGTCACCGGTGAACAGAACCTCCTCGTAACTGCTGTCGGCGAGTCGGACGATGACATCACGCCCGTGGCACAGGAACTCCTCGATATGGGGCTCACCGTTGCCGACGAGGTACTCGTGCGAACCCACCAGACGACGCCCTTCGGCAAGTTCGATTCCAATCGGACGGAAGACGACACCTAAACGAGGGCGCGTTTGATGTCCAGTTCGGTCGCACGCCGGGCGACTGCACGCACCGGGTCAACCGAGCCAGCTAGATTGTCCGAGTCACCGTCGAAGACGACGAGTGCTCCCGGTCGTCCGGGGGCGATGACGCCGCAGTCGAGACCGGCAATCTCGGCACCGGCCGAGGTAGCCATCCGTAACACCTCTCTGGCGGTCACGTCGAACCGTTTCGCAGTGTATGCCATCTCTCGGAGCATCGACGGGGGATTCAACATCACGTTGTCAGTCCCGAGTGCGACGGTCGTGTGGTCGAGTAGTTGCCGTATCGGCGGCTTCCCAACGTCGAGAACGGTGTTCGCGCGCGGACAGACCGCAATCGGAACCGACTGGTCTGCGACGCGTTCCAGATGCTCCCCTTCGGCGTGTACCATGTGGACGAGCAAGTTCGGCTCCAAATCGAGCGCCGGATGGATGTCGGTCGCGTTCGGTTCGCCGGCGTGAATCGCAAAGGGGCGGTCACGTTTCTCGCACGCAGCACGCTGTTCGGTGAAATCGTTGTCGTTCGCACCGGAGGCACCGTAGCCATCGGCAACGTCGAGGACGGATCGGTCGTCACTCCCGAAGATGAACGGGTCGATGTCGAGGGGCGCTGCTGCCTCGCGAAGCGCGCGTGCCCCGTCGGTTCCGAACTCCCGGAAATCGAGACAGGAGACGGTGCCGGTTCGCTGCATGAATCGGAGCGTACGCCGCATCGCCGACACGAGTTCGGAGCGGTCGGCCGCCTTCAGGCGTCGGTGTTTCAGGCTGTTGGGCGGTGCCACGGCCTCGTCGAGCGAGAGCCCGACAGCCGCTTCTTTCGCAACGGAATCCCCCAGATGCGTGTGGGCGTTGACGAACGCCGGACAGATGATGTCGGTCGAGGTCGTTTCTGTCTCCTCGATGTTCGCTATCCGACCGTCCTCGACGACGACACGTCCACGAATCGGTTCGAACGACTCCCCGACGAGGACGGTCCCAGTGAGCTCTTCCATGCCAGCACTCCGAATCTAGTACCGATATGGGTTTCTAAACGAAAGAAGCGAACGTTGCGGTAATAGAAGGCGGTGTGACGACCGATATGGGGAATGCGATTTCCCGACAGGCGGTCTCTGGTCGCCCTCGACGGTGTGACGGGACCGACGCCGGTTCTGGCGTGTCTCACCGAGGACACGGCTTCAGGTCGTGAATCTACTTACCTCCGCGATGGGAATTTAGCCGCAAATTCTGCAAAACCATAATGTTCTTTAATTACTGATTTGCGAACAGTTCGTGAATATAGATAGATTTAATAGTCAAACTGTTCTCTCTTGAGCTAGAGACGACCAGAATCTGATTCCGGGCACGTCCCGGATACCGAGAGAGGTCGTACGACGAGCTGAACGATGTCAGGACGCACCTCGAAACCGACGGTCGGAGCACTCCCGGACACGGCGGTGGAATCACCGTTCGTGCCCGTTGCACTAACGTGGCTCGTGTGGTCGCTGTTCGCTGCGAGTATCGCCGTCCTCATCGCCCGAATCCGGCTCGGCGGCGCCTGGGAGATTCCCGGCGTGGTCGCCATCGACGGTCTGACCGTTCTCATGTGGGTGGTGGTCACGTTCTTTAGCGGAATCGTTCACAGTTACTCGCGCCGCTACATGGCTGGTAGCGCCCACGAAACCGGCTTCTTCCTCGCCGTGTTCGGCTTCACGGCTGCCGTGATGGGCCTCGTCGCGGCCGACCACATCGCGCTGTTCTGGCTGCTCTGGCTGGCGATGGGCCTGCTGATGGCGAACCTCATCGGTACCGTCGACGGCTGGACGCAGGCACGGGCCGCCGCGAGCGTCGCCCGCAAGTACTTCCTCGCAAGCAGCGCGCTCCTCGGCGTCGCACTGACAGCGCTGTGGTGGACGACCGACGCGACGACGGCCTCCGGTATCGCCGCGGCCGCCGACAGCCTCGGCGGGCCGGTGTGGCTCGTCGCCGCGGCCGCACTCGTCTTCGCAGCGATGATTCAGTCCGCCCTCGTCCCGTTCCACGGCTGGCTGCTCTCCTCGATGACCGCCCCGACGCCCGCCTCGGCGCTGATGCACGCCGGGTTCGTCAACGCGGGCGGCATCCTGTTGACCCGTTTCGCACCGGTCGTCACCGTCGACACCACACTCATGCTCGGTATCGTGGCCGTCGGCGCGGCGAGTGCCCTGCTCGGAAAGCTGCTCAAGGCCGTCCAGCCGGACGTCAAGAGCGAACTGGGCTGCTCGACGGTCGGACAGATGGGCTTTATGATTATGCAGGCTGGTCTCGGCTTCTTCGGCGCCGCCATCACCCACCTCATCCTGCACGGCTTCTACAAGGCGTATCACTTCCTCGGTTCGGGGGGGCAGGTCGAACACGCCAGCCCGACTGAGAGCGAACCCACCGGGATGAACGTCGCAGGCACAGCCGCCGTCCTGATGACCGGACTGGCAGGTGGTGCGTTGTTCGCTCTCCTCACGGGGAAGGGCACGAGCGTCGACAGCGGACTGCTGCTCGTGTTGTTCGTCGTGCTCACGACGCTGCATGCGGCCCGCAGCGCCGTCCAGCACACACCCCTGTCGGCGGCGGCTCGCTACGTCGCGGTCCCGCTGGTGTTCATTCCGGCCATCACCGTCTACGCACTCGTCTACCTGGCTATTTCGAGTGTCCTCTCCGGGCTTCCGCTCGTCTCGGCCCCGACCGAACTGAGTGCGCTCCACGCGCTCGTCGCCGTCGTCTTCCTCGCGGTCTACGTCGCGATAGAGACCGGCGCCCACGAGCGAAGCCAGCGCCTCTACGTCGCGTTGTTGAACGCCAGCCAACCCGCTTCCAGTACCGTGCTAACCGCCACGGAGGACTACAATGAGTACTGAACACACTATCGAAGACAGCATCGACAAAGCAGCGACCACCGTCGGGTCGGTCTGGCCGATTCACTCCTTCGTGACGGCCAACCCACTCTCGGGCTTCGAGGACATGCCGTTCAGCGAGGCCGTCACCCAGGCTGGGGACCTCCTCGGCGGCCGCGGCTATCCAAGTCCGGAGACGTTCCAGACAGCCCTCGACGACGGGCAAATCGACCCCGAACTCCTCGATTCCGAACTGGCCGAACGCGGCTACGAGCAAGACCCCGAGACCCTACTGGAGCGCATGGAAACCAGCGTCGAGACGGAGCGTCCGAACACCGACGCCGAGCAGGTCGACCACGTGCTGACGAAGTGGCTGTCGGCGTTCCTCGATGAAGGGCAAGCGCAGTGGTCGATGCCGAACCGCGAGGACGGGTTCTACAGCGCCTTCCGGTCGGTGGCCGCATACGACGGCCAGATACCCGACGAGGAGGTCGTCGCCGACCTACCTGAGTCGCCACTCGAAGCCATCGAGACCGTGTTAGAACCGTACCCCGAGAGCCAATGGGTCCCCATCTTCGAGGAGCAGTTCGCCGCACTCCCTGGGTGGAGTGGCTTTATCAAACAACGCGTTGCCGACGACGGGGCGTGGCAGTCCACGTACCCCATCACGCTCGAAGGGTATCTCGCGGCCCGTCTCACGCTGCTGGAGGCCTTCGGCGCCGGTGTCGAGCCGTCGACCGGTCCCGACAGCGCCGACGATGAGGCGGCCGACGAACTCGCCGAAGCGTTCCTGAATGCGTGGGAGGCGAGTTACCGCAGCGAGGTCGTCGAGTCCGTCACCTCCGAAAGCGAGGCCCTCGCCGACAGCGACCCCTTCGGCCGCCCGGACGCACAACTGGTGTTCTGTATCGATACGCGTTCGGAGATTATCCGCCGCCACATCGAAGACGCTGGCGACTACGAGACCCACGGCTACGCTGGCTTCTTCGGTATCCCGATGGAGTACCAGGGATACGATTCCGAAGTGTCGGTCGATGCCTGTCCCCCTATCCTCGATGCACAGCACCGCATCTCCGAGATTCCAACCGACAGGGACACACAGACGAGTCACGACCGCTGGTCGCGTCTCCGCGAGGCCACAGGCGAGGTAATCGAGACGCTGAAAACGAACCCCGCCACCGCCTTCGGCTTCGTCGAGAGCGCCGGCAGTGGGTACGGACTCGCGCTTGCGGCCCGGACGCTCGTTCCTGGCCGCGTCTACGACTTACTCGAAACCACCGACGATGCGGTGGCCGACGACCACGAGTTCTGTGAGCCAATCGTCCACCACCAGCACACCTACGCCGGTGACCTCCCAGTTGGACTGACTCACGAGGAGAAAGTCGAGTACGCCGCGTCCGCCTTCGAATTGATGGGTTGGGAGGAGTTCAGCCGCCTCGTCGTCTTCACCGGCCACGCCAGCGAGACGGCCAACAACCCCTATGACTCGAGTCTGGACTGTGGCGCCTGTGCCGGCAACCCCGGGGGCCCGAGTGCTCGCGTCCTCGCGACGATTTGTAACGACGCCGAAGTCAAGGCGGCGCTGCGCGAACGCGGCTTCGACATTCCCGACGACACCGTCTTCCTCGCCGGCGAACACAACACGACGACCGACGAAGTGGAACTGTTCGCCGACGGCGTGCCCGAAAGCCACGCGGACGACCTCGAGCAGTTGCGTGCAGACCTCGAAACTGCCCGCGAGAACGCGACCGCCGAGCGCGCCGAGTCGATGGGGGGCGACGACTCGAAGGGTGTCAGTGAGACGGAGCGCCGTGCCGCCGACTGGGCCGAAACGCGTCCCGAGTGGGGACTGGCCGGCAACGCCGGATTCGTCATCGGTCCCCGCGGTCTGACGAACGACCTTGACCTCGATGGCCGCGCCTTCCTCCACTCCTACGATTGGTCGACCGACCCCGACGGTGACGCACTCGAAGCGATTCTCACCGGCCCGATGGTCGTCACCCAGTGGATTAACACCCAGTACTACTTCTCGACGGTCGACAATTCGGTGTACGGCGGTGGGTCGAAGGTGACTCACAACCCAGTCGGAAACGTCGGCGTCTACCAGGGCAACGGCGGCGATTTGATGACCGGCCTTCCGCTCCAATCGGTGATGGCCGACGACGACAAACCGTATCACCAGCCGCTTCGCCTCTCGACGGTCATCCACGCGCCGGTCGAGCGCGTCACCGGCGTCTTGGCCGCCCACGAGGAGTTGACCGAACTGCTTGACAACGACTGGCTCTCACTGACGGTCGTCGACCCGACGCAGAATCACCGCGCCTTCCACTACGAGGAGGATTTGGAGTGGACACCGGTGTCCGAACAGCCCGAAGCCCACCCGGAGATGCCGAACGCGCCCGCCGTCGCGGACGACTAACGGTGGCCTCGGGACGAAACTGGGCCGAACGGAACGGCACCGGGACTCGGTCGCTATCGGCGTCTGATTGCGCTGGTCGGAACAAGATGTCCCTTGCGAGAGGCGTCTCGTTGAGAACTGCTGTGGGCTTTATTGTGTTGCCAGTGAAACCACTGGTATGGCGCTCGATATAGAGGTCCCGGAACCACCAGACCTGTCCAACCGAGGAATGCCACGCGAGTTCGAGTGGCAAGAAGAGACGCTCGGGTCGGAGGACTTCTACCGTGAGGACATCGAAGATTTGCTCCAAGTGGGTGCATGGAAGGAGGGGTTCAACGAGTGGGCCGAGTACACGAACCTCAATGAAGAACACGTTCGAATTATCAGCGACCTCGGCCTGTTCCAAACGTTCGACTTCTACTGGGACCCAACCGAAGACCGCCTTCGGTTCGACGCCCCAACGATTTCGGACGACTGGCGGAAGCAAGACGCGACTGAGTCCCTCGATTCGAGCACGGTCTCGATGATTAACGGTGAGTTAACGGACCTCGGCCGAGCGGTACAGGAGATACTGGAGGACTACATCGAACGGAACGACGAAGCGTCCGACTATGGGTGGGGTGAGGAAACGTACGGCAAACGCGAGGAGTGATTCCAGTCACTCCACCTCATCAGTAGCATCTAGCCGCTTGCGGCGACGTCTATACTCCTCTTCATCGATTTCTCCTCGCTCATAGCGGTTCTGGAGGACTTCTCTCGCCGAATCGTGGGTTTTCGAGCGAGTGCTGCTTCGGTTTCCAAGCCAGTAGAGTGCGCCGCCGAGAACACCCAGCACTCCGAGCGCCCCGCCGACGAAGGGAATGCTCCAGATTCCGCCTCCAGTGCGGCCGTTCATCATCCCGTGGTCGCCCCCCACCAGGTGTCTCGATTCGATACCCCTCGTTTGCTGATACGTTGAGAGCCCTGACTGCTCAGACGGTCGTTTTGGGCGCGACCGGCGTGTCAATCGCGATGGTAGCACCTGAAATCACGGTATCCCCAGAGTGGGTTTCGATTCGCATTCAGTGGTCGTGGCTTGTCACCTGTGGGCTTTGACCGGCAAACGCCGTCGGATTCTCCTCGAACCGTCGCTTGCAGGCACTAGAGCAGAAGTAGTACGTCGTTCCCTCGTGAGACGCGCTCGGCCCATCATCGTCGGTCCGCATTCCACAGACGGGGTCGCGGTACTGGCCGGGCGCACCGAGGCCACGGCGGTACACGTACAGGAGAAACCCGGAGAGTCCGAAGGCGATGAGGTTGAGGTAGAACGTGTAGTTGAGTTCGAAGTACGTCTGTTCGGTCGCCGTCTCCCCACCGGCCAAATCGGGAACGATACCGAGTGCGTCGAACAGCAACTCCATGAGAAAGCCGGTGAACGCCATCGTCACGAAGAAGACGCCGAGGATGTACAGCATGATTTTCCAGCCGTAGTACTTCCGGTAGACGTTCAACACGGGAATCGTGATGAGGTCGGCATAGACGAACGCGATGACGCCGGCGAAGCTAATTCCACCACCCCACAGCGCAACGGCGAAGGGGACGTTGCCCATACTGCCGACGAAACTGATGACGGCGATGGCGACACCCATAATCGCGTTCTCGGCGGTCACGAGCAGGCCGTCGCCCTGAATGAACAGGGTGTTCCAGACCCGCTGGGGAACGAAGACGATGACGAACCCGGAGATGAGAAAGCCCGCGATGACGTCCTTCCAAATCATCGACCACTCCTTGCGATACTGGTTTGCGACCTTGTACCAGCCACCCCACGACAGCAGTTCGTCGCGCCACCCGCCGCTGCTCGATGTCTCTTGGAGATAGGTCTCCATACAGCCTTCCGAGCAGAACTGCAGCGTTTCACCCCCGTCAGTCGTGAGCGTGTACTCCTTTTTGCCTTCCATCCCGCAGGTTGGGTCCTCGGTAACACCAGCCTCACGGTCGCGTTCGTTGAGTGTCTGTCTGACCTCACCGAAGAGGTTCTCGGGGAGCGTAAGGTGGACGATGACGGCCATGACGGCGATGAGAATGAGGCCGCCGAGCAGTTCGGCGAGGAGGAACTCCCAGCCCAGCAGAATCAGAATCATCAACCCGAGTTCGACGATGAGGTTCGTCGACGCGAACATGAACGCCAGAAAGTTCACCGCGTGAGCACCTTTCTTGAACAGACCCTTCCCGATAGCGACGGCACCGAAACTACACCCACTGCTTGCCGCCCCGAATGCGGTTGCCTTGGTGAGGCCGCCCAGGTCGCCATCACCGAGAACCTTCGCCATTCGCTCCTTGGAGACGTAAACCTGGACGAGACTCGTAACCGTGAGGCCCATGATGATTGCCCACGCCGCCGTCCAGAGAAATCCGACCCCGATGCGGAGGGCTTCGCGGACTCCATCGAGTACCGTCGCCTGCATAGATGTATCATCGTAGGGGTCATCTAATGCAGTTGCCCCTAGGAGACCGCGGCTCAGAGAGCACCTCCACCACGGATTTGCGGACTGAAAGGCCCGGATTTCAAAGAATTCCAAAGCGACCTCACAGGAAACGTCGCTCAGCCGCTACGCATCAGTATTTTGTTAATTGAGGCTGCCGTCTTTCACCGTTCCGTGGCTCGCCGATTCTCTGTCCGTATTCTCAACTGTTCTCTGCGGTCGTGTTCTCAGCAGCGAGTTCTCGGGCCGTCTCGACCCAGTCGTGTTCCGGGAATGGGGCTGGGCCGACGTTGTACGTGTACTGGTAGCTCGTTCCGTCATCCTCGATTGTGATGTCGAAAGCGTAGATGACCCCGTCATCGAGGCCGAGCCGAAGTGTTCCATTGCTGGCCGGGGAGGCATTCGATGCGTTCGCTCGCGTGCCGGTTACCTGATACGTGATGACGGGCACGCCGTGGTGGGTTGTCGTGTTGACGGCTTCCCACGTGTACCGTTCAAGCATGTTGGTATGCCGGCCGATGTTCGTGGGTGCGAGGTTGCCGTACTGTGGGTCATAGCGGTAGTACGCGTCGGTGTCGTTGTCGTAGACGAACGAATCGTCCGATTCGAACTCCTCTCGTTGATGCGAATTCGGGATGCTCTCGGCGGGTTGGAGGAACGCGTAGATACTCCCGTTTCGGTAGACCTCAGCGTTGTACCATCGCTCGGCAAGTATTTCTCCCGTCTTGGCGTTGATGTAGTACTCACCCTCGACAATTGGCCGTTCGGGCGGTGCGTCGTACTCGATTGCGTAGGAATCCCAGTGTTCACGCGGCGTGTGTGAAACGTTCGAATCAGTGGCATCGAGCGCCGTGAAGTTGATATGGTCCGCTCCTGTGCCTGCGGGATACTCTTGGTCGGGACCCAGCGGGCTGGACCCGGCCGGGCCAATCGTGGCGAGTGCAACGCCGATAGCTACGATAGCTACGACCGCAACGAGTCCGCCGAACAAGTACCGTCGTTCCATACAACGGCTACATTCGCTTTTGGTTAAGTACTGAGGAAGGCTCAAACCAGTGTTTGTGTGTCAATTCGAATCACACTCAGGAAGCGAAGGGGTTCCGGTTGCCGAACGAATCCATCGTGCAGTCGTGCCGCCACCGACTGTCGAGGAGGACGCCTACTTCGAACCGCCTCAGATTTCGAACTCGAATCGTGCCCCACCGTCAGTACCCTCCGTGACGGACACGCTCCAGCCGTGTGCCTTCGCGATATCGGCTACAATCGAGAGGCCGAAGCCGGTTCCGCCCTCCGTCGACGTGACGCCGTGGTCGAAGACCTTCGTTCGGTTCTCCGGTGGAATCCCCTTGCCGTCGTCTTCGACGTAGAAGCCATCGCCGCCATCGAGTTTCCCGACGGTGATGGTGACGTCGGAACCGCCGTGTTCGACTGCATTCCGAAAGAGGTTCTCGAAGAGTTGTGTCAGACGCCCCCCATCAGCAGTCACGGTCTGGATCTCATCGGCAACGGTCAGCGTTGCCTCAGCGGTATCGACGTACCCCCACGCCTCCGTCGTTACTGTTCTGAGGTCGACCTCTCCCATGTCCGTAACTATCGATTCGCCGCGTGCAAGCGTCAAGAGGTCGCGGATGAGTCGCTCCATGCGGTCGTGTGCCGACTCGATTCGCTCCAGATGGTCGTGGTCGCCCGTTTCCTCGACGATTTCGAGAAATCCCTTGGCGACCGAAAGCGGGTTCCGGAGGTCGTGGGCGACGACACTGGCGAACTCATCGAGCCGTTCGTTCTGCCGCTGGAGTTCCGCTTCCCGACTCGAGCGGGCGAATGCCGCCTCGACGGTCGCACCGAGTATCTGGAACAAATCGATATCCGTATCCGAGAATTGCTGTTCGTGGGACGCACCGACTCCGATGAGTCCGAACTCACCCAAGGGAACGAACAGACCACGTTGGAGGTCCACGTCGGACTCCGAAAGCGCCGTCTTACTCCGAATATCGTCGTATACACGCATTTCGGAGGCCTCGAAGGCGTCCCATGCAAGACTCTCTCCGGGCTGTAGCCGCGGCAATTCCCCGAGTATCTCACCTGTACGTTCACTGGCAGTCAGTGGGACGAGAGCCTCGCTTTGGCCGGAATATTCCCAGATACCAGTGAGTTCGAATCCGAGAATCTCGACAGCTGCCTTGACAGCGATATCGCCGACTTCTTCGTTCGACTGTGCGCCGCTGAGTCGCTGGGCGGTCCCCTGAAGCGAGCGGAGTTTCGTCTCCAGTTGTTTCTGGTCGGTAATGTCCTCTAAGACCGCGAGTATGCTCGTTATTTCTCCATTTGCGTCGGTAATCGGGGCGACCGACAGGAGCAAGTCCAGTTCAGTGCCGTCTTTCCTTTTCCGTTTTATCTCTTGGCTACGAATCCGTTCGCCGTTCAGGGCTCGCTCTCGATGTGATGTGAACTCGTCCTGTTTGTCTTCGGGTACTATCGGATTGAACTCGCCAAGGACTTCCGCCCGCGACCAACCGAACATTTTCTCGGCCTCATCGTTCCATCGGGTGACGTTGCCGTCAGTGTCGATTTCCATCACGGTGAGGGGTGTGGCTTCGATGAGGGATTCCAACCGCTGGTTCGTCGTCTCGAGGTCGTGTTCTCGATTGACCTGTTCGGTCACGTTCCGAGCGATGCCGACGATTCGGACGGTTTCGCCGTCAACGATGACTGGCGCGAGACTCGTCTCCCAGAACCGTGCATCCGCAGCGATATCTAACTCCTCGCGATAGGAAATCGGCCCGCCCTGCTCGACGCAGCGACGGTAATTCACTTCGATTTTCCCACCCCGTTCCGCACCGAATACCTCTCGCGGTGTCTGTCCCCGGACCTCCTCAGTCGTGAGTCCCGTCTGTGTTTCGTATCCGGGACTGAGTCGGGCGAACTCGAATCGGGGGTCATCACCCGTTGTATCGACATCGAGTAAGAATATCGCGTCCCCAGAGGTCTCAAGCAGTGCCTCGTATTCCTCCGCGAGTTCTTGATATTCCCGTTCTTGGGCTGTTCGCTCCGTCACATCTTGAAACACGCCTCGAAGAACGGGCGTATCGTGTCGTCGGCTGTCGACACGCTCGCCCCACGCCCGCACGTTACGCGTTTCACCGTCGGCTCGAATCAATCGGAGGTCGAGGTCGTAGGGCTCCCCGTCCTCGATTACTTGGTTGACTGCTGCGGTAATCGTTCCGCGGTCGTCAGGATGATAAAACTCGATAGCATCCTCCAGAGAGGGTTCGTAGTCGTCACCGACGCCGTGAATCCGACGGACACCATCGGACCACTCGAGGTCGCCCGTCGACGAGAAGTACTCCCAGACGCCGATGTCTGCGATATCCTGTGCATGTTCGAAGAGGAAATCGCGCCGTTCGAGTTTCGCTCGGTCCATACTTCGTGTTACCTCGGCACTCACGAGTTCCGATAGCAGTTCGACAAACGTTCGCTCGAACGCCCCGAAGGAGTCCGAGCGGGTGGTCGGACTGGAGAAGTTGACCGTCCCGTAGCGGTCGTCGTTTACGACGAGCGGCACGCCGATGTACGATTCCAGCTCGAATTCAAGGTAGGCCGGATGGGCCTGTTTCCCGTCGGCGACGGCGTCGGTGAACGAACAGACCGTATCGCTTTCTATGACCTCCTCACAGTATGTCGATTCGAGGTCGAACGTGTCTCCGGTTTCGATATCGGAATCCGGCGCGTGAACCGCACGAACCGTGTAGTCGCCGTCGTGGATGTGTGAGACGATTCCGATTTCCAGCCCCAGAGTCCGACAGCCGACCTCCAGCAGTTCCCGAAGGCGAGTATCGGTGGAGACGCTGCTTTCGGCCATGATGCCCTGGAGTTCCCGGAGTGCATCGCGCTCTCGTTGTAATTGTCGTTTGATGTCGCTTTGTTCCGTGACATCCCGGGCGACGACGAGCACTTGTCGACTTCTGCCGCTCCGAAACGGCGTAAAGCGCACGTCGAACGTCCGCTCTCCACGACCAGTTTCGATGTCGAGTTGCAGGTCCGAATCGTACGGCTCGGTTACGCCCCCATCACTCTCCACCTCATCAAGCGTCGATTCGACTGCGTTCCGGAATCGCTCTGCGTTGGGGGCAGTAACGCGGTCACCCACGACCGCTTCGAGGGGTTGTCCTTCGAGTTGCGTCGACTGACCACCACCGACGAGCCGTCGGGAGGCCGCATTCGTAAACTGGACGATACCCGCTTCGTCGACGACGAACACGATATCGTGGATGTTCTGCAGAATCGTTTCACTGCGTTGTAGCTGTATGTCTTGCTGACGCTCGGCTGTAATTTCCCGTGAAAAGACGGTCAGACCGTTATCGTCGGGGAACACCCGTATCTCGACCCAGTAATCGAGCGGGGGGCCGAGACGCTGCTCGAACGACGCCGGTTCACCGGTCTCCATTGCGGTTCGATATCTGTCTTCGAGTTCGGTACCGACAATCGAGGGGAATTCCTCCCAGAGGATGCCTCCGACGACGGCATCGCGGTCGCAGCCGACACGTTCGGCCATTTTTTCGTTTAGGTACTCGATGCGCCACTCCTCGTCGACGGCGTAAATCGCGTCAGTCGCGCGTTCGAGCGTCCGCTGGAAGCGGTCGGACATCCGCTCGGCGAACGCTTCTTTGCGGGCCGCCGCAACGAGGGTCCGAATGCGGCGTGCGAGTAACTCGAAGTTGTCCTGTCTCGCGTCGACAGGGATGTAATCGGAGACGTCCGCCTGCATCGCTTCACTCGCGATCCGTTCGCTCCCACGACCGGTAAATAGGATAGTCGGAAGGTCGTACTGTTCGGCTCGGATTCGTCTCAAGAAATCGATGCCGGTACCCTCGGGCAGCGAATAGGCGGTCACCACACAGTCGATTGGAGACGTCGAAAGCTGTTCGAAGGCCGCTTCCGGGGTTTCGACGGTCGTAACTTCGAGCACCGACGAGGCGTTCAGAAGCTTCGTCTCTGCCAATTCGGCAAAATCGGTGTCGTCGTTCACATACAGAACGTGAATAGCCTCGGAATCCCCGTCATCTGCATGACCCATTACCATAACTAGGCGGTGCGGTCTTATCAATCGTTTGTCCCAGCGCGTGTTCGTGGTGGAATCGGTGGGGCCGACGTCACAGCGATGGGAACGGAGTCAGTCGGAGTCGAACCCCGAGCGCTGCATCTCGCCCCACGACGTGTCCCCGCGCAGGTATTCATAGAGACCGCGCCACGCGATTAGCGTCTTCCACTGTCGGAAGCCGAAGTTTTCGAGGATGCCATACCCCAACAGACGGAGGACCTGCTTCGGGCGGTCGTACCGCCTGAAACTCCAGACTTCGCTGAGAATTCCGAACCAGGACAGAAACACGCCGAAGCCGACCGTCAGCCCGAAATACAGGAGGACGAACGACGCGTCGGCGGCCCCGATGAGGAACGCCAGCGGAACGAGTACGTATCCGAACCCCTCGACGAGCGGTCCAAGCACCTCAGCGAGCAGGAAGGCCGGGTACCCGAACACGCCGGGCGACCCGTATCGTCGCCTGCCAATCATCTTCCGATGGCGAGCCATCGTATCGAGGAGGCCCCGATACCAGCGGCGTCGCTGTCGGCTGAACGTGGCGGGTGATTCCGGGACCTCCGTCCAGACGACGGGTTCGGGGACGAATTCCACGTTGTACGCTCTGTCCTGTTCCCGGAGGTATCGGTGTAGCCGAAGCGTCAACTCGAAGTCCTCGGTTATGCTTTCGGTCTCGTAGCCTCCGACTTCCCGGACGAGGTCGGTCCGAAAGACGCCGAAGGCACCTGATATCAACATCAGGGCGTTCAGCCGGTCGAGACCCAATCGACCCGAGTAGAAGGCCCGCAAGTACTCCATCGTCTGGAGACCGGCGAGACGATTATCGGGGAGGTTCACCGACTTGATTGTGCCGTTCTCAATCGTACATCCGTTTGCGACGCGGATGGTCCCACCGGTCGCGACGGTCTCCTCCGGTCGTTCCAAAAACGGTTCGACCGCCTGCAAAAGCCCATCCCTGTCGATAATCGAATCGGCGTCGATTGTACAGAAAAGCGGCTGCTCGGCCAGCCAGATACCGGCGTTGACCGCGTCAGCACGCCCCCCGTTTTCCTTATCGACGACCCGAAGTCCGGGCGCGTCTTCGGAGCGATACACCGCTTCAATCGGTTCGCTCGGGATTTCGAACGGGACGTCCGCGTCTATCGGGTGGAGGTCGAACGCTGAACGAAGCCGAGAGAGCGTCTCGTCATCCGACCCGTCGTTGACGACCACGATTTCGAGTTCGGGATAGTTGAGGTTCAACAGTGACTGAACGCTTTCGACGATGACTGCTTCCTCGTTGTATGCGGGAACGACGACGGTCACCCCCGGGAAGAACGGGGAAGAAAACCGCTGATACATCGTTCCTGCGGCTTGCCGTTTCAGGTCCGAACGGAGTTCGAACAGGGCGGCGATGTGGACGGTCAGATACATCCCGTTGACCAACAGGTAATACCCCAGAACGAACCACCCGATGACGAGCAACGCCTCGGCGATGGACGTCATTGTTCCGTCTCGCTTCGTGTCGGTTCAGTCGAGGCGAGAACCCAGTCTCGCGCTGCCGAACTCGCAGGGGTGAGTTCGCTCTCGGGGATGGACGTCGCCCGCTCGCCGAGGGCGGAAATCGCATCGATTGCGGCCCGCGTGTTCGATTCCGACCGGAGGGCGTTTCGGAGCGCGTTCACCGACGCCTCGTCATCCCAACTTCCGAGCATCTGATACACCGCCTGTCGGACAGGTGGGGAGTCGTCCGTTCGTACTTGCTCGATTTCGATAGCGGAGCGAACGCCGTCGTGCCAGCCGTACCCGACGAGTGCGTTCGCTGCCGCCACCCGGACGTTCGGTGACTCACTCACGAAGAGAAAGCCAATCCAATCGAGAGGCGTATCCGGACTCGCCGGGCCAGCGGTACCGATTACCCGCAGGACCTGAATGAGTCGCGACTCGGACCACTCGTGGTAGGACTCCTTGGTGCGTGTGAACAACAGGTCTGGTGAGAGTTTGTTGAGTTGATACAGTGTGTCCATGCCCAGTACCGACAGTGGCCCCGTACCGCGCAGTAATAGCTCGGTCCCCTCTTCGGTCGCGTTCGCGCGGTCCTGCTCGTAAAGCACCCGAGCGGCCGCCGCTCTCGTTTCCGGATGGCCCCCACACGTCGCTTCGAGCGTCTCGATGGTGACATCGATATCGAGGCGAGCAATCCAGTGAAGTGCCCGGCGGCGTTCGAGGTGGTCTCCCTCATGGAGTTTCCGTCGGGCTTTCTCGCCGATTCCGAGCGCGTAGCCGAGTTGCTGGAGCGACTCCCGGTCGCCGCCACGTATTCGGTGTAGATATTCCTCTAACAGGTCTTCTGCGACACGTCGCTCAGTCCCACTCAGGCCGCCGACCCACGCTTCCCACCCGGGGTCCGTCGCCTCCATTCGGCTGAGAAGTGCCTGCCGGACCTGTGGCCGTACGTCCGCAAGTCGGTTATCCCGTCGCGCCGACAGAACCGACCGGGCGACGGTCGATGTGCCGACGACGGCCAGTAGACCCGTTATGAAAACGCCGATGAGAGATAGTGTCTCGAAGGAAACCGCCGAGGCGTTACTCATCTAAGCACTCGCTGAATTCGGGCGACAAGTTCGTTCCCCGAGAACGGTTTCGTCATGTAGTCGGTCGCTCCGGCGTCGAGTGCGCGAACGATGTCGTCTTCTCTCCCGCGTGACGTGAGCATGATGACTTCGACATCGTCGAAGCGTTCGTCATCTCGCATCCGGTCGAGAATGCGATACCCGCTCAGTCCGGGCATCATAACGTCGAGTACCATCAAATCAGGAAGGTCGTCGGCGTTCTCGTCAAGATAGCGCCAACACTCCTCCCCGTCGGCGACGGCCGTAACGTCGTACCCGTTTTGTAATTTGAATCTGAGGAGTTCTCGCATTTCCTCGTCATCATCAGCGATCAAGATAGAATACATACGTTCAATCGAGGGCTACCGATTGTAGTGGGTCTGTTATATTAGGTGTTCGGAACTTTGGCGACGAACACCGCATCCAGCAGTTGGTACATGGGTTGCCGCGTGCGATTCGTTCGTCGACATTCCATGAGGCCATCCAGAGCCCGGCTGGCCATCGTCGCCCGTTCGAATCGGCTCAGGAATACGTTTCCTCCGGGAGGCAAAAGGAGAATACCTTTGAACAGATAGGATAGGGTATGGTGTTTACGACCGAAGCAATCCACCCTCGACATGGGTTTTACGCGTTAGGGTGGCTCTGTTTCGGGTTCGGAATCGGCCACGGCCTGCTCGAAGCCAACGGATTGGAATCGGTCCTTGAAATTCTCATAATCGTCGGAGTGTCCACAATCGTGTTCCATACAGGCTACGGACTTCACGAGCGACCGATTTCACAAGCCGGCCAGTGGCGAGCGTTACTGGAGGGTGTGGTCATAGCCGGGTCGTTTACACTCCTCGCGGTTGCCGTCTGGGTGACGTGGTCGCTGGACGGAATCAATACCGAACTGAGCTTTCTCCTTGCGTTTGCGGCCTCACTCGGTGCAGCAGTCGGTACTCGGGGGAGTCTCTATGCGGTCCAATCGAACGAGCAACTGGCCGAGACGGACGACCTCACCAAACTGCTCCGAATCAATCAGCGAGTCCTCCGACACAATCTTCGGAACGAACTCTCAGTCGCGCTTGGACACCTCGAAAACATCGAGAACGCTGCCGAAACGGACGACTTCGCCCACGACATCGACCTGATTCGCGACCACCTCGAGGCGCTTCTCGAAACCACCACTCGGACTCGGAAGATCGTTGCCATCTGGGACGACGCCGATTCGACCACACTTGAACTGACATCGATAATCGAGAGTCAGATACAGCAGGTTCGAGAGGACCACCCAACGGGAACGCTCTCCTCGAGGCTGCCGGCGGAGTGTCGGGTGACCGCCCACTCGGCACTCCCACTCGCGATTCGTGAGGCACTGACGAACGCAATCGAACACAACTCGGCCGATGTTTCGGTTACCGTGACGGTTGAGTGTCACGACGAGTCGGTCCACCTCACAATCGCAGACACGGGGACTGGAATTCCGGAAACCGACCGAGAGGCGATAACTCTTCCCGAAGAGACGCCGCTCACCCACACCCGTGGACTCGGACTGTGGATTCTCTATTGGACAGTCCGAATGTCTGATGGTACGGTCGCCTTCGAGAACAACGAGCCAAGCGGGACCGTCGTTCGCATTACGCTCCCGACCGCATCGTCGTAATCCTCGGGTCGAATCCAGTTGATACGTCGACCGCCATCGGCGGCAATCACCGCCACGGCCAAGTCCCACCACCAGAACGTCGTGTACAGCGGTATCGTCGCCGTCGACGAGTCCGTGTACGTCCCCCTCGACCGGTTTGAGTATCCCGTCGCAGCAGTTTGCCGTCGGGCTGGCAGAAGGACTCGGAACGCCCGTCACGCTCGAAGGGACGGCTGCGGCCGATGACCGCGCGAGTATCTGCTCACCTATCGGTGGGGCGAAGCCATCACCGATGACTGAAGCACCGAATCCTATCGCGGTGAACAGTTATTTCCCGGATAGGGCTCGTGTCTGCATATGGTCGAAGAGCAGGCTGTTTCGCTTTTCGTCAATCTCGCTGCGACCGGAATCACTGCGGGGTCTGGGGTGGCGTCACGGAAGGCACGGGACGTGATTCGGCAACGGGTCCATCGAGAGGACCTCGAACATGTGGCAACCGAATTCAGCAAATCACTGCGGCAGTCGATTGCCGACGTGGATGCACGGACGGAGACGAACGAACTCACAGAAGTCTCCGACAACTGGGAGGCCGTCATCGCCGAACTCGCGGGGCTGCCGGGGGACACCAGCCAGCCGGTCGAAAAGCAACGAGAGCGAGACCAACTCGAAGTTCTGTTCCGGTCCGATAACGGGACGGACGCAGTACAGGAAATCGTCGAGGCAATCGCGACGGCGAAAGGCTTCGATATCGCAAACACTCCACAACTGCGGGAGGCACTGACCGACGCCGTCGCCGAGGCGTACCGTGAGGCGCTGGTCGACTTCCAGCACCGCATCGCTGGAACTGACCTCGCTGACGTGTTCCAACAAGAGTTAGGACTGCATCTCTCGGACCAACTGGAGGGCGCCCAGCAACGACTGACGACACTAACCGAAATCGGCGAGCAGTTGCTCACACAGGACGCTCGCAACGAGGGGTTCCGCCAGCTGTCACCCGCGTACTTCCAGCGGGCACCGGTCACCCCCGAGTTGTCTTGGCGGACGACGTTCAGTCTCGCAGATGTCGCGGCAGATATCCCGGCACAGCGGACAGGTATCGAAGCGGACACTGCCAGTAGCGAACTGTTGGATTCGCTCGAAACAGGGACGAACCGACTGGTCATCGGTCGGGCCGGCAGCGGGAAAAGCACGCTCTGCAAGCAGGTCGCAATCGAGTGGTATCGCGATGACGAGACCGGGCCGGTGTTCTACCGTGACACAGACCGCGCGGGGAGGCGATTCGAGAGTCGCGACGCCCTTCGACGGGCTATCGAGCAGGGACAGGGTCACGTCCTCGTTGTCGTTGAAGATGTCGTGCGTTCGGACGCGAGAGCCGTACTGCGGGTGGTGGAGGAATACGAAGACGACCCGGATGTGAGCTTCCTTTTGGACGCTCGCGTCTCGGAACTGGACGATGAGATGGGGGCACGTGCCTACGACCAATCCATGGCACGCCGGACGCGTGCGATTATCGACGACGTGACGTCATACACCCTGCCGGTGGTTTCAAAAGCAGACGTACAGCGGGTCGTCGATGCGTTCGAGGACGCCACCGGACGAACGGTCTCACAGTCGGTCACTGACCTATACGAGACGGTCCGCAGCGAGGATGTCGAAGGCTTCGGCGCGTTCATGCTCCTGGCATTTCACTTGCCACTGGGCATCGATTCGATAGAGAACGACGGCCGGGCAGCGACCGGCTTGGAGGGACACGTTCGGTCGCGGTACGAAACTATCGAACGGCCGGCCGATGAGCAGTCTCTCCGGGACCTCACACAGTTCAATCCCAACCTACTGGCAGACGTAGCCGTGATGGTGAACCTGTTGAACGCCAGTGGAATCGGCATCCATCCCGAGTTGGTCCACGCACTCGGGTACGAGTACGGACACGATATCGACACCCACGATGAGATTGCCGCGATTCGCGAGGCGCTGACGGGGTGGTTCCTCTATCCGGTCGAGACGGGGGAGCAAACACGCGCAACCCATCCCCTGTGGTCGACGCTGTATCTGCGTGTGCTGGCCCAAGACCATGCTGACCAGCAGGCCGACAGCCGACGGCGGAGTCGCTCTGAGCCACGGACCGGTCGGTGTCTGGAGGCCCTGTTTCGGCTCTTCGATGAACTCAACCACCGCGAATCGACGGCGCGGGAGTTTCCGCAGTCATCGGTGTTGGCGGAGATTGAAACCCACTCGACCGAGACGGCCGACGACTACGTCAGGTCGGTGATGGACCTCAGCCGTGAATGGCCGATTTTGGGTCCACTCGTTGGAACATCGGCGACGGCTCGCTATGCGTTGCCGGAGTGTTGTCCGGACAGCACCCGACAACAGACCCGCCTCAGTCGGGCGTGGGCACACCTCCAGAACGGCTCGATAGATAGCGCAAAATCGGAGTACGAGGCGGTCCTAGAGCAGTCACAGAACCTCACCGAAAGAGCCAAGGTTTCCGCTCTTGCGGGACTCGGAACCATCGCCCACCAACGGGGCGACCCGGAGAAGGCAAAAGAGATTCACGAGGAGCGTCTCGAGATTTGCCAATCGGCCGGGTACCCCGTCGGTGAAGCCGGTGCTTTGGACAGCCTCGGGAACATCTCACTCGTGCTCGGAGAGTATCAGACAGCCGAAAAGCACTACCAACAAAGCCTCGAACTGTTCCAGGACATCGGATTCTCCCTCGGGGAGGCACAGAGCCTCAACAATCTGGGCGCACTCGCACAGGAGATGCGCGAGTACCGGAGGGCCCGAGAATACCACCAGCAAAGTCTCGACATCTATCGTGAGTCTGGGTCCCGTCGAATGCAGGCCCGCGTCATCACCGCACTCGGAAGCGTTGCCCACTCTCTCGGAGAGTTTGAGTCGGCCCGAGAGTACCACCAGCAAAGCCTCGCCATCTGTCGTGACATCGGTGACCGCTTGGGTGAAGCGAAAAGTATCGAAGGGCTCGGAACAGTGAGTGAACAGGCCGGGGACCGCCAGCAAGCCAAACAATACTACGAACGAAGTCTCGAACTATTCGATGCGATTGATGACCCTCGCGGGAAAGCCTCTAGTCTCACAAACCTCGGCGATATCGCCAAGGAGCGCGAGAACATCGAGCAAGCCGAAGCGTACTACCGGGAGAGTCTGTCTCTCTGTCGTGAATCCGGTGACCGCCGAGGTGAGGCGGGAACCCTCAACAGCCTCGGTATTATCGCGCGATCACGCGGGGACCTCGAGGCAGCAAATGAGTACTATCACGAGAGTCTCGAAATCGTCCGTGACATCAATAAGCGCGGAGACGAGGCGATGGTACTCACCAATCTCGGAAATCTCGCGCAAGAACGCGGGAATCTTGAAGAAGCTACGTCCTACCACGAACAGCGACTCGACATCTACCGCGATCTCGACGACAGCCGAGAGGTAGCGGCGAGTCTTAGCAATCTGGGCGATATTGCACACAGTCGTGGGGAGTTCGAAACAGCCACTGAGTACTACCAGCAGAGCCTCGATATTCTCCGTGACCTCGAGGACCGCAAGGCCGAAGGGGCACTCCTTGAGCGTCTCGGTGAGATTGCCGGAGACGGTGGCCAGTTTGTGCGTGCCAGACGCTACTACCAAGAGAGTCTCGAAATTTTCCAGGACATCGGTACCCCAGCCGATACGGTATCCATTCGAGTCCCCCTCGGGACCCTCGCGCTTCTCTTGGGCGAGTACCACCAAGCGAGAACACATACCGAACAGAGTCTTGAAATCGCGAGAGATCTCGACCACGCTCCTGTAGAGAGTCTCTGCCTCAATCTTCTCGGGGAAGTCGCCCACCAACTGGGCGACTACGAGGCGGCTACCGAATATCTCAACCGGAGTCAGGACATCGCTCGAGAGATCGGACACAGCCAGGGAGAAGCCAGAGTGCTCAAAACGCTTGGAGAGGTGGCTCGGAGCCAACAGGAGTACGAGGACGCCACGGAGCACTACATACAGAGTCTCAACAGCTTTCGAGACCTCGACGATAAACGGAACCAAGCCGAGGTGCTGAGGGATTTGGGAACGGCGCTGCTACTGTGGGGTCGTCTCACCGACGCCCGGACTCGCTTCGAGGAGAGCCTCGATATCGACGTGGAAGTCGAGAATCCTCGGCAAGAGGCTCTGTATCGGGGTACATTCGCGGCTATCGATATCGCTGAAGGAGAGACTGAGACCGCACGAAACAAACGGGATGAAGCGCTTTCGTCGCTTCGCGAGATGGCCCTCGTTCCCGATGAACTCCGAGTGCTCCGTCTCCACGTCCAAATCGAACGCGAGTATGGCGACGATGAGGTCGCCAGAACGCTCTACCAGCGGGCTCGTGGTCGAATCGAAGATTCGAGCCTGCCATTGGACCACCACCGCGAACGACTCGACGATGTCTCTCCACAGTGAATATCTTGATTTTCTATATCGACGGCTCCCAACACCAGACGTTTATAATCGGTCGTCGTCTGTCGATTTGGATATGGTGTCTCGCTGCCGCAATCTACAGGAGAGTGTTGGGCGTCTCGATTTGATTGTTAGAGGGCCGCTTGAATGCGAGTCCAAGAGATAGCGAATATTCGGGTGTCACTGTGTCGGGAGCCTAGTGAGTTTTCACAGACGATAACAGCCACTGTGCGGATGTTCGGGCCGATCATGAAACTTGAGGCTCTGTCGAAATTCTCATCTGAAACAGCCGGTCGCTGACGCCTGCGGACCGACAGATGATCAATCACAGTTCATCCACTCGCGAAGAGTTGTTGTTCAACAGACATTCGATTTCTCTGTTCAGGAACAATTATTTTGGTGGCTCGGCTACGGAAGACTATGGACTGGGAGAAGGGAGCAGACGTGTGTGTTGCTGTCGGGATGCTACCCTTCGTAGTCTGGATGGCACTTACAAGCCGTTCCATCGCCGCAGTTGGCTGTCTCCTATTTACTTTGGCTGCCGTCTTCCGACTTCGCTCGCCACGGGTGCGGCGGTGGACAGACGAAAACCAGTGGCAATTTCTGGTAATCATGCTCCCGGCGCTCCTGCTTACCGTGTTCGGAGCAATGCCGACCAGATAATCAATACAGCGCCTGCGTTAACTGGTAACTCCGTCTCCCATACCGAGCGATCGAGAGTGCGCGGAAACTATCGGTGACGATGGTTTCTACGGGCCAAAATTGCGGGTTGGGCGGGGGCCGTACTGGGACCGCTCGGTAGGTGTGAAGCACTAGTCGTAGTAGCTGAGTCGCTCGGTAACCTCTGCGAAGGCGACGTTCTCTCGGACATCGGTGATTTCGATGGTGACGCGCTCGCCGGGGTCAGTGTCGGGGACGATTACGACATACCCCCGCTCGACGCGTGCGATGCCATCGCCCTGGTCGCCGAGGTGCTCGATTTCGACGTTGCGTGTCTCTCCCTCTGTTACCGGTGGGGTCGGCGCAGAACGGTCGGGCGTCGAGTCCGTTGTGGTGTCGGTGTCCGCCGTCGAGGAGGGCGCCGAAAAGATGGCGACGCGGTACGTTTCGTGTTCCTGTAGCGTCCCGAGTTCGACGTCTCGTTTGGGAATCTCGATTCGATAGGTGTCGTCGGTGGCGTCGATTTGGGTGGAAAACAGACTCCGTAGTTGGTCTGGAAGCTCCATGTGAGATGTTACTTTTCGTGGTTTGAGACGGCTGGTTCTTTGTTTCACCGATTCAGCCTTCTCTCCGAGCTGTTCAGTCACAAAACCCCACGCGTACCCCTTGATGAGATTCTTGTTCCACCATCCACGCATTTGCTCAAACATTCCGACGCTGCTCTGATTTCTAGAAATATCGGTGGACAGCGCCGCGAGTATACTGCTTCATCGCTCGCAGCAGGGGCCGGGCGGACACCCGCCGAAGTGATGTGTCCATTATGATTCCGTCCAGTTCGGTTCTGCGTCATCAGCGACCGACCGGCAGTACCGTCTGAGGAACGTTTTGCGGTCGGTTCGACCGGCGTCGGCTGCGACCAGCGTCGTCTCAAGGCCATCGCGGTTCTGGTGACAGCAATCGCGGTGGCAGGGCTTACAGAGGTACTCGAACTCCTTGCCGTCGCGATTCCAGCGGTCGCCGTGTTTGTCGTACTCGCGGGCGTCCTCACGGGCAAGCGTCTCACCACAGGCGATACAAGTCACCTGCCGGTCGGCATCGCCGACCCACAGTGTCGAGGAAGTCATGGTCACCGATCGACCTCCCCCATGATGGTGTCGAGACTCCCGAGGGTCGCAACGAGGTCGGCGACGAACTCCCCTTCAGCCATCGCCGGAAGCGCCGAGAGGTTCGAGAACGACGGTCCACGAATTTTGAACCGTGCGGGCGTCTCGGTTCCGTCGGCCCGGATGTAGATACCGAGTTCTCCCTTGGCGCCCTCGACGGCCCTGTAGCACTCGCCGGAGGGCTTCAGCGTCCGTGGCACGTTGGCCTGAAACGTACGCTCCTCTTCGGGCCACGCTTCGAGCAAGTCGATACACTGATCGATGATGGCTGCCGACTCCTCGATTTCCCGCAGTCGGACAAGGACGCGAGCGAGGTTGTCACAGCCGTCCTCGGTGACCACATCCCACTCAAGACGGTCGTAGTAGCCGTAGGGGTCGTCCCGCCGGATGTCGTAGTCGATACCGGAGCCGCGGGCAACCGGCCCGGTGACCCCGTATTGCTTTGCAACGTCAGGTGGCAGTTCGCCGGTGTCAACACAGCGGACTTGGAAGATTTCGTTGCTCGTTAGCAGATCATGATACTCGCTGAGCTTCCGCGGGAGGTCGTTGGTGAAGGCGCGCACGTTCTCAAAGAACTCCTTCCGCGGCTCAGGGATGTCCCAGGCCACTCCGCCAACCCGGAAGTAATTGAACATCAGCCGCTGGCCGGTGAGGTCCTCTAGGAGGTCTTGGACGATTTCCCGGTCCCGATACCCGTACATGAAGGCAGCGGTGAACTCCCCACTAACATCCAGCGCATACATCGCAGTGAAGAGCAAATGCGAGAGGATACGTGACAACTCGGCGCTCATCGTCCGAATCACTTGAGCGTACTCGGGGACCTCGATACCTGCCAAATCTTCGATGGTGCGGGCGTACGCCCACTCGTTGAGGAGGCCCGCCCCGCCCCAGTCCCAGCGGTCAGGGTACGGCATGATTTGGTGGCGGTAGGTTCCCTGCTGGCACATCTGCTCCTCACAGCGGTGGATATAGCCGATGTCGGGGTCCACGTCGGCCACTTGCTCACCGTCCAAGACCACCTCTAGATGGAGCACACCATGGGTCGAAGGGTGGTGTGGGCCGATGTTGAGAAACATCGTATCACCCTGCCTGCTGTCCTCTTTGATGGGGTTTGCATGCTCGCGTAGTGGCACGACCTGTGACTGGCTCGGGTCGTAATCCATCGACAGCGGATGGCCTTGCCAGGTTTCTGGTAGCAGGATGCGGCGCAGGTCGGGGTGGCTGTCGTATTCGATGCCGACGAGGTCGTAGGCTTCTCGTTCGTGCCACTCGGCCGTCCGGTAGACCGATGTGGCCGACTCACTGACCGGGTCGTCCTTCGTCGTCGGAACGATTACTGACAGTTCGCGAGTCCGGTCATCGTAGCTGGTGAGATGATACACCGTCTCGAAGCGGTCGTCGTACTCTTGGGCGGTCACACACGAGCAGTGGTCGAATCCCGCCTCCGAGCGGAGCGTCGAGAGGACCTTATGAACGCAGTCCGCTCGGATTACGACTGCCGGAGCGTGCTCGTGTGATGTGCGGCCGATGATGGCGTCATCGGGGAGGGCTGTGACCGTCTCATCGACGAGCCGGTCGAGGGTCGAGCGTTGTTGCTGTTGCATCGTCCACAACAAGCCAGTTCCCGGCGTAGTACGGTAGGTACGCTGCCTCACCTGTGGTGGGATTTAAATGCGATTGGGCGTTTTAATCACGCACCCGTTGGGTTATCGTATGCGATATCTCACTGTATTGGTCAAACCGGATGGGAGGAATGGGTTCCATCCACTCGGTGAGAAACTGACAGAGGAGCCGTCTATCAAACGGAGGGCGATTCATCATATCGAGCTACTTGGTGATGACACGGTGTTGCTATTTGCTGAGGCAAGTGGCAGTCAAGAACGGTACAAGGAAATTATGGAGGACTCGCCCCACGTTATCGATTATCTTACTGCTGGCGAAGATCGGTGGATGGCTGTGAGCCAATTTGAACCGACGGAAGACGTTCGTCGGGCCTTGGAACTGCAACGAGACTCACTTCTGATAATCGAGACACCAATCCACTTCACCCCCGAGGATTACCTGAAAATAACCTACTTAGGAACTGATGAGACGTTCAGAAAACTGTCTGGGTACGCTGAAGAGGTGGACTCTGTGACGTTCGACATTCTCGACATGGGTGACTTTGAGGCGGACGAATCATCGTTTAACAGGATAATCACCCCTCGACAAGAGGAGGTGCTTGAGGCAGCAGTTGATGTGGGGTATTATCGTGAACCTCGCCAGGCATCGCTTGAGGATATCAGCGAGGTTGTCGGAATCGCCCCAGGAACGGTAGGTGAACACCTTCGAAAAGTCGAAGAACGGGTGTTCGCCGAAATCGTTCATTGAGTTCGCCTCGAGAATCTCGTGGTTATACGCGAACTGGGCGACAGTAGCTTTCGCGTTCGAGCATCCGCAGTATGCGTACGGTGAACGCCTGCGGTAGTGGTAAGGCTAAGAGAGGCAAATCGAACGGAAGGCGAACAAGCCGAAACCAGTCAAAAAGAGAGAACGTCTAAACAAAAATAGGAGAAGTCGATTGAGCAGACCGACCTCGGTATATCGCATCTCGGAGATTGAAAATCTGCGGGTTCAACCTCTGTGAAAACGGTGCCACCGTATCCAGCGAGCGATGGCCGTTGGCACCTCCTACCTGATTAGGAGACGAAGTAACCGAGGCGCTTTTCTCACCCGCCCGTCAACCCCCGCCCGTGCTGTCGGTCGAGCTCCACTCACACTCCGAGTTGTCGTACGATGGGCGGGACCCCATCGAGTTACTGTTAGAGCAGGCCGAAGCCGTGGGCCTCGACGCGCTCGCGATTACCGACCACGACGAAATCGACGCCTCGCTCGAAGCCGCAGCCAAGGCCCAGAAGTACGGCCTCGTCGGCATCCCGGGGATGGAGGTCTCCAGCGCCGCCGGGCACATCCTCGCGTTGGGTGTCGAGGAGTTGATTCCGGCAGGCAAGAGCTTCGACGAGACCCTCGACCGCATCCACGAGGCCGAGGGTATCGCCGTCGTCCCCCATCCGTTCCAGAAGTCCAGACACGGCGTCGCACCGCACGTCACCCGCGAACAGCTCGCCGAGGCCGACGCCATCGAGGTGTACAACTCTCGGCTGTTCACGGGGCGTTCGAATCGTCAGGCCGAGCAGTTCGCCCGCGAGTACGACCTGCCGATGACCGCCGGCAGCGACGCCCACATCGCCGAGATGGTCGGGCAAGCCGTCACGGAGGTCGACGCCTACCACCAGAGCGTCGACAGCATCCTCGACGCCATCGTCGAGGGGCGCACGAGCGTCGTCGGCAAGCGGACGCCGTGGTTCATCAGCATCCAGCAGTTCAGCGGCGGCGTGAAACGACGCGTCGCCTCGATGCTGCCATGGTGATGGACGGCGCGGACGCCGCCGTCGTCCAGCGCGCACTCGACGCTCGCGACCCCCTGCCGGGAACGCAGGGCTTCGCCGGCGAACTCGACGACGCGCTCGTCCGCGACGTACTCGGACGGTATCCTCTCTTTTCGGAGGCCGACGACCACACGGCGTGGTCGTTCGACCCGACCGACCTCGACGACCCCGACCCGGTCCCGGCGGGCCACCTGCGTGACGGCGACGACGACACACAGGTGTGGACGCTGCCGAATCCCGACCGCTACGCCGACGACGAGCGGGCGGTCAAGGAGGTCCGAACCGCGGTGACGGAGTCGGTCGATGCAATCGAGTCGACGCCAGCTATCGCCTTCTCGGGCGGCGTCGACTCGGCGATACTCGCCGACCGACTCGACGGCCCACTGTACGTCGGCGGCTTCGAGGGGAGCCACGACATCGAGGCGGCGCGGTCGACCGCCGAGGTGCTCGGCCGTGACCTCACCGTCGTCGAGTTCACCCACGCAGACCTCGAACGTGCCGTCCCCGAACTCGTCGCCGCGACGGGTCGGTCGAACCCGATGGACATCGCTATCGCCTTACCGCTGTATCTCGTCGCCGAGCGCGTCGCCGCCGATGGCCACGACCGCCTCGCGGTCGGGCAAGGCGCCGACGAACTGTTCGGCGGCTACGCGAAGGTGGCGAAAGCGCCTGAGGACCCCCGCGTCGATGCGGATACCGTCCGCGGAGCAACGCGGGAGGTCATCGCCTCGCTGCCGGCACAGTTGGAGCGAGACGTGTTGACCCTCCGTGCGGCGGGCGTCGAACCCATCGCGCCGCTGTTGGACGACCGGGTCGTGGCCGCGGCACTTCGGCTGCCGGGCCATCTCCTTGTCGACGGCGAAAAACGAAAAGTCGCGCTCAGGCGGGCCGCGGACTTCCTGCCGGAGTCGGTCCGGACGCGGGAGAAGAAGGCCGTCCAGTACGGCAGCCTCGTCTCTCGGGAGTTGGACCGCCTCGCTCGACAGGCAGGCTTCAAACGCCGGATGGACGACCACGTCGGACAGTACATCGACTCGCTCGTGGAGTGAGCATAGACCGAACGTTTAGGAAAGTGGGCCATCCACGCCTGATATGCGACGACTCGGCCTACGAGGGAAGCTCGTTATCTCCGTCATCGGACTGCTGTTTCTCGTCATTTTCGGCCTCTTGATGCCATGGTGGCTGTTCGTCGCCTTCGCCGTCGTCCTCGCGCCGATGTTCTACAAACTGCTGCGGTCGTGACGTACTCACTCCTCCTCGAACGGACAGAACAACACCGGAACCTCGCTGTCGAGCATCACCGTCTGTGAGACGCTGCCGAAGACGGCCTTCCCCGCGGGCGAGCGCTTGCGACCGGCGACACAGACGAGGTCGGCGTCGCGTCGCTCGGCGAGACTGATGATTTGGTCGGCGGGGTCGCCGCTGCTCTCTTCGAGCGTCACGTCGATGCCGTTCTCTTCGAGGATGTCGCGGGCGACGCGTGCCGGCGCGAACTGGCTAATCGAGGCGCCCTCGACATTGTCGGTGAAGACGTGAGCGACGGTCACGGTCGTACTGCCGTCAGCCCAATCGAGGTCCGCGACCGCTTCGGCCTGCAGCTGTGCGCGGCTTTCGTCGTCGTCGACAGCGAGTAGGATATCGGTCATGCAGTCGTCCTACGAAGGCCTCCATCATTATACTCCCCCTGCGAACAGCGCCGGAAAATCAGGTGGCGATGTCCTCTTCGGCTTCGAGCAGTTCGTGATACCGGTTGCGGATGGTGACCTCCGAGATGTCGGCCACTTCGCTGACCTCGTTTTGGGTGACCTTCTCGTTGGTGAGCAACGAGGCGGCGTACACCGCGGCGGCGGCGAGGCCGACCGGCGACTTCCCGGAGTGGATGCCCGCCTTCTGGGCGCTATCGAGCAGTTGGCGCGCGCGTCGTTCGGCCTCGTCGGAGAGTTCGAGGTCGCTTGCGAACCGCGGGACGTAGCTCTTCGGGTCGGCGGGTTCGATTTCGAGACCCAACTCGCGGGCGATGTAGCGGTACGTGCGAGCGATTTCGTCCTTCCCGACGCGGGAGACGTTCGCCACCTCGTCGAGGCTGCGGGGCGTCCCGGCCTGTCGAGCGGCGGCGTACAACGACGCCGTGGCGACACCCTCGATGGACCGCCCCGGAAGAAGGTCGTCGTCGAGTGCCCGCCGGTAGATGACCGAGGCGGTTTCCCGGACGTTCTCGGGGAGTCCGAGCGCACTCGCCATGCGGTCGATTTCGCCGAGTGCCTGCTTGAGGTTGCGCTCCTTCGAATCCCGCGTGCGGAACCGCTCGTTCCACGTCCGCAGGCGTTGCATCTTCTGGCGCTGGCGACTCGACAGGGAGTTGCCGTAGGCGTCTTTGTCCTGCCAGCCGATGTTCGTCGACAGCCCCTCGTCGTGCATCATCTTCGTCGTCGGCGCGCCGACGCGGGATTTCTCGTCTTTTTCGGCCGAATCGAAGGCGCGCCACTCCGGCCCGCGGTCGATTTCGTCCTCCTCGACGACCAGCCCACACTCGCTGCAGACTGTCTCGCCGCGTTCGGTGTCGGATTCGAGTCGCCCCCCACACTCCGGACAGACGAGTTCGTCTTCCTCCTCGTCCTCCCGTTCGTTCTCGTCTCGGGCGTTCTCCTCCTGGAAGCGTCTGACGGTGGAATCGGTCATTTTGGGTGTGAAGTCAGCAGTTGCTGAAAGAACCGGCCGTATATTTTGTTGCTGTGGCTACAACTTAAATATTTGGGCAACGGACGGTCTCTCCGGAGGGTCTGCGGTTCTCGCTCCGTTCACTCGGGGCCGTCCCACGGGGAGTGTGAGGAGCGAACCATTCGAAACCCTTAGTGACATCCCACGCCCACTCGGGAACATGACTGTCGACGACGAGGAGGTCCGCCACGTCGCTTCGCTGGCCCGGGTCGACCTCGACGACGAGGAAGTCGAACTGTTCACCGAGCAGTTCGGCGACATCCTCGAGTATTTCGAGACGCTCGACGACGTGCCCGAAGTCGAACGCGAGGCCGAGTTGGCGAACGTGATGCGACCCGACGAGGTCCGAGAGAGCCTCTCACAGGAGGAGGCACTGCAGAACGCTCCCGAGACCGAGGACGGCTACTTCAAGGGGCCGAAGGTCTCATGAGCTACAACGCGTTCATCACCGAAGCGACCATCGAACCGACCGACGACGGCCCCCTCGACGGCGTCACCGTCGCCGTCAAGGACAACATCTCCACCGAGGGCGTCCGCACCACCTGTGGCTCGGCGATGCTCGACGACTACGTGCCGCCGTACGACGCCACCGTCGTCGAGCGACTGAAAGCCGCCGGTGCGACCATCGTCGGCAAGACCAACATGGACGAGTTCGGGATGGGGACGACCACCGAAACCTCGGCGTTCGGGGCGACGGAGAACCCCGCCGCCGAGGGGCGCGTCCCGGGTGGGTCCTCGGGGGGCTCTGCCGCGGCCGTCGCCGCCGGCGAGGCCGACGCCGCACTCGGCTCGGACACCGGTGGGTCGGTCCGCTGTCCCGCCGCCTTCTGTGGCGTCGTCGGCATCAAGCCGACCTACGGCCTCGTCTCTCGCTACGGCCTGGTCGCCTACGCCAACTCGCTCGAACAAATCGGCCCGCTGGCACCGACCGTCGAGGGCGCCGCCGCGGTGCTCGACGCCATCGCCGGTCCCGACCCCAACGACGGGACCACCCGCGAGGAAGGTGCGAACTCGAACTACGTCGACGCTGCCGACGGCGATGTCGGCGGCCTCACTGTCGGCGTTCCCACCGAACTGCTTGAAGGCGCCGACGAGAGAGTCCGTGAGACCTTCGAGGCGGCACTCGATGACCTCCGCGAGCAGGGCGCGACGACCGAGGAGGTGTCACTGCCGTCCGTCGAAACCGCCGTCCAAGCGTACTACGTCATCGCCATGTCCGAAGCGTCGTCGAACCTCGCGCGCTTCGACGGCGTCCGCTACGGGAAGTCGGGCGGCTACGACGGCAACTGGAACGAATCCTTCGCCAACGCCCGCGAGGAGGGCTTCGGCGAGGAGGTCAAACGGCGCATCCTGCTCGGTACCTACGCCCTCTCCGCAGGGTATCACGACAAGTACTACAAGCAGGCCCAAGACGCCCGTGCGTGGGTGAAACAGGACTTCGACGAGGCCTTCGAGACCGTCGACGTGTTGGCCTCGCCGACGATGCCCGTCCCGCCGTTCGAGTTGGGCGAAAGTCTCGATGACCCCCTCCAGATGTACCTCGCCGACGCCAACACCGTCCCCGTCAACCTCGCGAACCTCCCCGCAATCTCCGTGCCCGCCGGCGAAACCAACGAGGGGCCGGTCGGCCTCCAACTCGTCGGACCAGCCTTCGAGGAGGAGACGCTCATCCGCGCCGGCTCGGCGCTGGCCTGACCACGCTATCGATTCACACGCCCGAGGAAGGCTTATTTTCCCCGCGTCGAACCGCTCGGCGGGGGCTTCGATGACGCGCTATCTGATTTCCGACCACCACTTCGACCACGACAACATCATCGGCTACTGCGACCGCCCGTTCACCTCCGTCGGCGAGATGCACGACGTGCTACTCTCGCGGTTTCACGAAACCGTCGACCCGGACGACACCCTGTATCACCTCGGCGACGTGGCGATGGCGATGCGGGACGGCGAGAAGACCGGCGAGTGGCTCGGTCGACTGTCGGACTCCGCCGTTCTCGTCCGCGGCAACCACGACGCCGCACTCGACCCCGAATCGGTCGACTACCCGGTCGTCTCGTCCTGCGTGCTCGAAGCCGGCGAGTACCGCTTCTACTGTACCCATCGTCCCGAGGATACTCCAGAGTGGTGGAACGGGTGGGTACTCCACGGCCATCACCACAACAACCACCCCAAGGAGTACCCCTTCGTCCGAACCGACGAAAAGCGCGTCAACGTCGGCGTGGAGTTACTTGACTACCGGCCGGTGGCCCTTCCGTCCATCGTACGGCTGTTGGAGGCCTGTGAGGAACGCGGCCGACGATTCGTTCGCGACCGAGCGGCTGCCGACGAACTGCTAAGGACTGCGACGTAATCCTCACCCCGCAACGGTCGAGATGTACGCCAACGCAAACAGCGTCGCGTTGTACAATCCGTGGATAATCGCCGGGACGACGACGTTGTCGGTCATCTCGTAGGTAATCGCGAAGACGAGACCGGGGAAGAACAAAAGCGTAATCGTGAGCGCGACGCCCGAAGTGGGTCCGCTGAGCGACCCCGCGTGGGCGGCGGCGAAGATGGCCGTCGCCAAAGCGAGACCCACGTGCGCCGAGAACGTCTCTCGGAGGCGACTCTGGATGATACCGCGGAACAGCAACTCCTCGCCAGGACCGATGAGGACGAACGCGAGCACGATGAGCACGAGGAAGATGCGGGGGTCCTGCTGGCCGAGTTCACCCGCCCGGTTCTGTGCGGGCGTCAACCCAAGCAGGAACACGACGACGAAAATCATCGTGATGGCGGTGACGAACGCGAGGACGTACCCCGCCCCGACGTAAATCCATCCTTCGAGGTCCGGGGTTCGGACGCCCACGTATTCGAGGTCGAACCCACGATACCGGAGGTAAAACGCCGAGAGGCCGAAGAACGTGAGGCCTTGCAACAACACCGTCGAGAGGACCGTCGACGCGACCAACGGGAGGTCGATGCCGGCGGAGCCGAGCGCCTCCGCAACGGCAAGCCCGATGAGACTTCCACCACCGAGACCCACGACAGCGAGGAGGAGGGCGGTGAGGAGGGCAAGTACGGGCGACGGAATCCGACCGGCGACCGCGTCGATTGGACCCGACGAACTATCGAGTGGAGCCATTGGAGGCCGTAGGGCCGGCGGGGTGAAAAGCCCACACGCTCCCCGTGGGGAGTTCGGAACGGCACCGGAATCAGGTGCAGTACCGATTGACCTCCATCTCGAAGTACAATATAGCTGCCATTTGAATCGCCATCAGGGCAGAAAGAGGCAACAATCGCACCAATATTTAAGTCAAATGCGTCTAAAACCTGATTGGTATGGTATCACAAGAAGTACAACTTCGAAGTACGGTCGCCGGCTTCACCGCGGAGGGACGGCTCCACACGCTCAGCGTCTGGTTCATTCTCGCACTCCGATTGATGATGGGAGTGGCGTTCCTCCAAAGCGGCGCCAGTAAGGTTCTCGCAGGGAATTTCAGCGCCGCAGGCTATCTCCAGAACGCGCCGCCGGCGAACGGCAGCCCCGTCGCGGACCTGTTCGTCGCCATGGGCAACACGCCAGCGCTCGTCGAGTTCGCGAACATCGCCGTCCCGTGGGGTGAGGTACTCATCGGGTTGGGGCTCATCGTCGGCGGCCTGACGCGTCTGGCGGCGTTCTGGGGTGCGGTGTTGATGCTCATGTTCTATCTGGGCAACTGGGAAATTAGTCACGGCTACATCAACGGCGACTTCGCCTACATGCTCGTCTTCCTGTCGGTCGCCGCCTTTGGCGCCGGCCGAATTCTCGGACTCGACGCCTACATCGAGCAGTACGAAGTCGACGGCCAACCGCTCGTCGAACGCTACCCGTGGACGGCGTACATCCTCGGATAACGGCTTACCGATTTTTGACCAGCAGGTAGATACCGACAGCGACGACCGGCACCGCGAGAAACGCCGGCAGCGTCACGACACCGCTGGCATTGCCGCCGAACTGCACCAACAGCAGGAGGGCGACGAAGACGACGGCGAACGCCGCGATGACGAGACCGACGATTCGGAACGGGTCGTCGTCCATCGGACTACCGGTCGGCGTCGTGGAGGCTCTCGAGTATCTCGGGGTCGGTGCGGAACTTCAACACGTTCGTCACGACGGAGTTGCGGAGGTTGTGAACGACTTCGCCGTGTCGCTTGTAGAACTCGTGAATCCACTGGGATTGGGCATCTCTAGTCGGGAACATCATCACCGACTTCCACTGGTACTCCCCATCCGAGAGGAAGTAAAACAGCGTGTTCGGCGAATCGCGGATGAACTCCATGGCCGCGCGCCACTCCTCGGCGAAGTTCTCGGGGTTGAACTTGAACTCGAACAGCGCGAAGTGGAAGTACTCCTCGTTGGGGATGATCGCCTCACGGAAGACGCCCTCCTCGCGCATCCCCCGAATCGACTCCGAGACGGTGACGTGCGAAACGTCGATGCCGTACTTCTCGTCGAGAATGCGCGCGAGGTCCCGCGAGGACAGCTGTGGGTCCCGCGAGAGCTCCCGAAGCACCAACACGTCGCGTTCCTTGAACTCCCAATCGGGCGATGTGCGCTCCATACTCACGCCCCATCGCCCGGGCTACTGGGGTTTTCGGTCAGGAACGACCGGAGTTCATCTCGATACGCCTCGGGAACGTCCTCTACGACCCAGTGGAACGCCTTCGGGAGCCGCGACAGCTCCCCTCCGAGGTCGTCGGCGAGCCGTTCGCCGTACTCGATTGGCTGCATCACGTCGTCTTCGGCCCACAGACACAGCAACTCGGCGTCGATGTCCCCGTAGGGGATTTCGGTCGTATGGTTGGTGTTGGTCGCCACCGCCGCCCGCGAGATGGCGCGTTTGCCACCCTCACGGAGCCACGGTTCCTTCATCCCCTCGACGAAGGCGGGGTCGGCGTCGCCGTAGGCACCCTCCGCGAAGGCGAAATCCAGTTTCGCTTCGAACTCCTCGTCGTCCAACTCGGCCGTCGCCGGCAGGCCGAGGTTGCTGATGAACTCGACGGGCCAAGAATCATAACAGACGATGTTCGAGGCGACGAGGCGCTCCACGCGGTCGGTGTGGGCGGCGAAGCGAAGCGCCACACCACCGCCGATGTCGTGGGCGACGAGCGTCACGTCACCGAGGCCGAGGTCATCGAGCAGTTCGCCGAGCATGGCCTCCTGGGCGCGAATCGAGCGGTCGAAGCCGTCGTGGGCGTCGGAGTTGCCGTAGCCCAGCATGTCGGGGACGATGACGCGGTAGTCGTCCTCGAAGGCGGGTGCGACGTGGCGCCACAGAAACGACCACGTCGGGATGCCGTGGAGGAAGACGAGCGGGTCGCCGTCCTCGGGGCCTTCGTCACGGTAGGCGACTTCGAGGTCGTGGCCGTCGACGGTGACCGTCGTCGACTCTTGGACCTCGGTCCACTCCTCGTGTCCCGGCCCCGTCATAGAACGCGGTCGGAGATGATGTTCTTCTGGATTTCCGAGGTACCCTCGTAGATTTTCGTGATGCGAGCGTCACGGTAGATGCGCTCGACGGGGTGGTCGGAGACGTAGCCCGCGCCGCCGTGTACCTGAATCGCCTCGTCGGCGACGTCGACGGCGTGTTCGGAGGCGAACAGTTTCGCCATCGACGCCAGTCGGACGGCGGTGTCGTCTTTGTCGCCCTCGACGTGGCTGGCGGCACGGTAGGTCAACGAGCGAGCGGCCTCCACGTTGGTCGCCATCTCGGCGACCTTGTGCTCGATGGCCTGGAACTCCTTGATCTTCTGGCCGAACTGCTCGCGGTCGTTGGCGTAGTCGACGGCAGCGTCGAGCGCGCCCTGTGCCGCACCGACCGCCTGTGAGGCGACGCTCGTCCGACCGGAGGCGAAGAAGTCCATCAGCTGGTAGAAGCCCTCGTTCTTCTCGCCGATGATGTTCTCCTCGGGAACGCGGACGTCGTCGATGACGACCTCAGCGAGGTCTGAGGCCCGAATACCGAGTTTATTGTCGATTTTCGAGGGCTTGAAGCCGGGGTCGTCGGTGGGGACGAGGAACGCGGTGATGCCGCGGTGGGCCGGGTCGGCGTCGGGGTTGGTTTTCGTCATCACGACCGCCACGTCGGCGACCGTGCCGTTGGTAATCCACATCTTGTTGCCGTTGAGGACGTAGCCGTCGCCGTCTTCCTCGGCGACCGTCTCGATGCCCGCGACGTTCGAGCCGTGGGCCGGCTCGGAGATACAGGAACAGGACGCCGACTCGCCGTTGGCGATTTTCGGCAGCCACTCCTCTTTCATCCACTCGTCGCCGTATTCGAGAATCATCGACGATCCGAAGCCCGCCGACCCCACCGCCGACCCGATGCCGGGGTCGGCCCGCCACAGTTCCTCGGTGACGATACACCGAGAGAGCATGTCCATCCCCGCGCCGTCGTACTCCATCGGAATGTGCGGCGCGACGAAGTCCAACTCCGCCGCCTTCCGGCGGAGTTCTTCGGGGTACTCCCCGTTTTCATCGTGCTCGCGGGCGACGGGCTTGATTTCTTCCTCTCCGAATTCGCGGACGGCCTCGCGAATCGCTTCATGCTCGGCCGAAACTTGGAACGCCATATCCGAACTCTAGGTTCCCGTTGCAAAATAGATTTGCCAAACGGTACAACAGTGTTAAGTTCTTTACCGAGTGACAGACACTCTCTGTCGAGTCGTTACTTGCCCTCGAATTCGGGTTTGCGGCCCTCCATGAACGCGTTGGCTCCCTCGACGTGGTCGTCGGTCGCGAAGACTGCGGCCTGGGCAGCCGCCTCGTTGTCGAGGGCATCCTTCAGGCTGGCGTTGAACCCCTGTTCGATGAGTTTCTTCGAGGTCCGAAGCGCGACCGTCGGCCCGGTGGCGATGGGTTCGATGAACTCCTCGACTTGCTCCTCGAAGTCCTCCTCGTAGACGTGGTTGAACAGCCCAAGTTCGCCGGCCTCCTCGGCGTCGAGCAGTTCGCCGGTGAAGACGAGTTCCTTCGCCTTGCTGGCGCCGACCTGTCGCGGCAGGAGATACGACGTGCCGGTGTCGATTGCGAGACCGACCTGCCGGAAGCCGAAGGAAATCTGGGCGTCGGCGGAGGCGAGCGTCACGTCGGCGGCGATGGCGAGGTTCGCACCCGCGCCGTAGGCCGTGCCGTCGACCTTGGCGATGGTCGGGAGGTGGAACTCGGCGACGCGCTGGATGGCCCGACTCGTGTCGTGTTGGATGCCTTCGACGGCCTCGTGGAGTTCGGCGGTGCCGCTCATCAACTCGACCATGGAGTTCACGTCGCCGCCGGCACAGAACGTCCCCTCCTTGCCGGTGACGACGAGACAGCGGGCCTCATCGGAGTCCTCGACTTCGTCGACGGCGTCGACGATAGCGTTGGACATCTCCTCGGAAAGCGCATTGCGGTTGTCGGGTCGGTTCAGCGTTATCGTCGCGACGCCCTCGTCGATATCGAGGAGCACTGGGTCACTCATGATACGTCTCGACATGCGAGGCCACCGGCTAAAGTGTTGCCACGTGGTTGACCATCGTTTGTCAACCTTGCCCCCCGAGTTAACGCCGAAAATATAAAGTCGCTTTTCAGTTACGATTGCTCACCGAGAGGTCGGTTCCCTACTCGCTGCCGAGGTACGCCTCTTGGACGTCCGGGTTCTCCCGGATTTCCTCGGGCGTCCCCTCCGCGAGCAGTTCGCCGAAGTTGATGACGATGGCCCTGTCGATGAGTTCGAGCAACCCGCGCATGTTGTGGTCGACGACGACGAGCGTCGTTCCCTCCTCGCGGAGTTCGGTCAGCAGACTCGAAATCTGTCCGATTTCGCCCTCCGCCAGCCCCGCGAAGGGTTCGTCGATTAGCATCATGTCGGGGTCGGTCGCCATCGCACGGGCGAGTTCCAACCGGAGCATCCCCGCGTGGGGGAGTTCGTCGGGCATCCGGTGCATCTCCTCGCCCAGACCGACGCGTTCGCACAACTCGATGGCCTGCGCTCGCGTCTCCCCGCGCAGGCCGCTCGTCGAGAACAGTCGGTCGGGAACCAGCGCCGTCTGGACGTTCGCGAGGATGGTCCGGTCCTCGAAGGGCCGAAACTCCTGGAACGTTCGCGCCAGTCCCTTTCCGACCATCTCGTAGGCGGGAAGACCGGTGACGTCCTCGCCGCGGTAGTACACCGTCCCCTCCGTCGGGGGATACCGGCCGGTGATGCAGTTGAACGTCGTCGACTTCCCGGCGCCGTTCGGGCCGATGAAGCCGAGTATCTCCTGTTCTTCGACCGCAAACGAGAGGTCGTCGACCGCGGTCAGTCCACCGAAGCGCTTGGTGAGACCGTCCGCGACCAACACGCCGTCGTCGGGGTCGAAATTGCGGGCGTCGTCGGCCCCCGGCGTCTGCTCGGCGTCGCCCAATTGGGCTTCGCTGCTCATCGGCGCTCACCTCCGAACAACTCACGGAGGTCGTCGGTCCACGACTCGACGATACGTTCGCCGCGGCTCTTGCCGCCGTCTGCGACCGCTTCACCCGCCTGTGGTTCCGAGCGAGCGCGCCACTCGCCGACCACCCGGGGGACGATTCCCTCCGGCAGGTAAAACAGGAATCCGAGAGTCACGATGCCGAACAGCAGGAAGTAGACCTCGCCAACCGGGACGTTGACGACGGGAATCGTAAATTCGAGGTTCCGCAGGAACACCCGAAGTAGATAGAAGAACAGGCCACCGATGGCGGCGCCGGTGATGGTGCCGATGCCGCCGAGGATGGCGGCGACGATGACCTCGATACTGATGATGAGCGCCAGCAGTTCGGAGACGTTGAAGCCGCCGACGCTGTGGCCGTACATCGCGCCCGCGAGGCCGCCGATTAGCCCCGAAAGCACGAAGGCGAACAGTTTGAACTTCGCGGGGTTCTTGCCGGTCGCCGCGACGGATATCTCGTCAGCACGGATGGCCGTGAACACCATCCCCGCATCCGAGCGGGTGATGGCGACGAAGACGACCAGTGCGAACAGGAACACGAACAGCGCGAGGTAGTACCCCGAGTAGGGGTCGAACCCGGGCGACGGTATCGGTCCGATGGCGCTGAACTTCTCGACGGTGCCGACGCTCACGAGGCCGAGTTCCCCACCGGTCAAGTCCGGGAAGAATCGGAACACCGAGATGAGGATAATCGGCGTCACGAGCGTGATAAGCGAGAAGTACGGCCCCTTGACGCGCAGCGACGGGAAGCCGATGAGCAACCCGGCGAGGCCCGCCGCGACTGCACCGAGGGGCGCCGCAATCCACGGGTCGAGACCCATATGCAGGTTCAACATCCCCGAGGTGTAGCCGCCGACCCCGAAGAACAGCCCGTGACCGAACGAGATTTCGCCGGTGTAGCCGGAGACGAAGTCCCAACTCATCACGAACGTCGCGAAGAACAGCGCCGACGAGAGGTAAATCGCGTAAATCGCCGGGATGACGAGCGGCAGGACGAACAGCGACAGGATACCGAGCAGGCCGACCTGCTGGTGGCGCTGCATCTCGACGGGGTTGAGGATGTCGCCCCACGACTTCAAATCGGATTGGGTCTGTCCCGACATCTCACTCCTCCACGAGTTCGCGGCCGAAGAGGCCCTTGGGTCTGATGAGCAATACGAGCACCAACACGACCAGCGCCGAAACCCCAGCGAGCCGTTCGCTGAGGAACTGAATCGTCATCTGATCGAGGAAACTGATGAGGTAGGCGCCGATGACACTCCCGCGGATGCTGCCGAGACCACCCAACACGACGATGGAGAACGACAGCAGCAGCGGATTGCGACCCATCAGTGGGTTCGCCGTCTGGAACGATGCGAGGAACAGCCCCGCGAGACCGGCGAGGGCGCCGGCGAGCACCCACGTGTAGGAGTACACCTGCTCGGAGTCGATGCCGACGAGCGCGGCGCCTTTATCCGACATCGAGGTCGCGAGAATGGCCTTTCCGGTTCGCGTCCGGTTGACGAAGTAAAACAGGCCACCGATGAGCACCCACGACAGCACGAACACGAGGATGCGGTTGAGTTGGATGCTGTCGCTGAGGACGGTAATCGACCCATCGAGGAGTTGCGGCACGAGCAACTCCTCGCCGCCGAAGATGACGAGCATCAGTTGCTCGACAACGATGGCGACGACCAGCGTCAGGATGAGCACGGTGACCGGATTGTGTCGGACTTTACTGATGAGACCCTTGTACAGCGCAAGGGAGAACGCCCCGGAGATGACTGCCGCGGCGATGGCACCGAGAACGATACTTCCCGTGGCGGCGTCGACGGCGTAGGCGCTGTAGGCGCCCACGGTGATTATCGCCCCGTGGGAGAGGTTCAACACCCCGCCCACGCCGAAGATGAGCGTGAAGCCGATGGCTACCAACGAGTACAACGCCCCCAACATGAGGACGTTCGTCGCGATAGTGATGGCACTTACCATCGTGTCTTAGGCCCACGGTGGCGACTGGTACTCTGCTTCCTCCAGGTCGTCGGGCCAGAGGACGCGCTGGTGGCCCTCGCCGCTTTCGTCGGCCTGCCACTGGAAGTAGACGCCTTGTGCGTAGTCGGCGCCGTACCGGACGTCGTGGGGGAACCGGCCGTCGGGACCGAAGAATTCGATATTCCCACCGGTGCCGGTGTAGGACATCCCCTCCAGTTCGGAGACGAGGTCGTCGCTGTTGACGCTCTCGGTCGCCTCGATGGCCTCCTTTATCATGTACACCGCGTCGTACGCCGAGTAGCCGGTGTACACCGGGAGACTGTCGTATTCCTCTTGATAGGCGTCGGCGTACGGTACCGTCTTCTCGGTGACCTCGGAGTTGGCCGTCGCCGTCGTCTGTGAGAACGTCGAGATGGCTGCTCCCTGAGTCGCCTCGTAGAACGACGGCAACTGCGTCGGGACGTGGATACCACCGAAGCCGAACGGCCGCTGCTGTTGGGCCCACTGGACGAGCGCCGTCGTCCCGGTGTGTGCTAGGGCCGTGTAGGCGCCGTCGACCTCGTCGGACTCGAGTTGGTCGTACACCGGTGTGAAGTCCTCGGTGCCCTCCGCAACACGGCGGACCTCGGTTACCTCGACGCCGGCCTCCTCTTCGAGTTGGGACTGAATATCGTTAGTAATCGGCTCCGTCCACTTGTAGTCCTCCGCGAGGAAGGCGATTTTCTCCCAGCCCATCTCCTCGAAGCGGTCCGCAGCGAACTGAACCTGTGACTCACCGAGGAACACGGAGTTGATGGGACCGACACGGAACCAGTACTTGTTCCGGTCGTAGTTCTCCTCGACGAGGGCGGGGGCCTCCGGCGTCGCGGCACCCGCGGTGAGGTGGACGGTGCTCTGCTGGGCGATGTTACCCATAATCGACAGCAGGCTCTCGGAGCCGAAGATGCCGACCGTGGCGTCGACGTTCTCTCCGGTCGTCAGCTCCTGGTAGACCTCACGGGTCGTCCCGGGCTGGTCCTTCGTGTCCTTCGTCGAGACCTCCACGTCGGCGCCGGCGATGCCGCCGTCGTCGTTGATTTCGCTGACGGCGAGTTCGGCGCTTTTCAGAATCGAATCGCCCATCGGCGAGTCGGCGGGCCCGAGAGCGCCGATGGTGACGGTGTCGGGAACGCCACCGCCGCCGTTGCCGTTCCCGTTGCCGCCGCCCAGACAGCCCGCCAAAGCAGTCCCCACGGCCCCTGCACCCGTTGCCCTCAGGAACGAGCGTCGATTGACCCCGAGAGCGCTGTTTGTTCGTGAACCGTTCGACCGTCGGCTGCCATTATTATTGTTAACCATTACCGCTATCCGTCCTTATGGGACAACCATCATAAATGTGCTGCTGGTTTCCAGACGACACGATGTTAGAGAAAAAGCGATTTTCTACTACCGATGGTAATATTTGGTGAAAGCGGTCAAATTCTGTAGTTTTTCATGGGCAAAATCCCATATCCCGGAAAGCGGCATACGTGACAGCTCAGCGAGCAGTCCACCCGCCGTCGACCGCCAGCGTCTCGCCGGTTGCATACGAGGCGAGGTCGCTGGCGAGAAACACCGCCGGCCCGGCGATTTCCTCGGGGTCCGCAAAGCGGTTCAGCGGCGTCCTCGCCTCGATGGAGTCACGCAGGTCGTCGTTTTCCTGAAGGTCGGTCGTGAGGTCCGTCGCGACGTACCCCGGCGCCAGACAGTTCACCCGCACGTCCGGCGCCCAATCGAGGGCGAGACTCTTCGTCAACCCGACCAGTCCGTGTTTGGAGGCGACGTAGGGGTGTTGCCGGGGGAGACCGACGATGCCGCCGACCGACGCGACGTTCAACAGGGTGCCGCCAGCGTCCTTCAGCGACGACTCGGCAGCACGGGCACAGGCGAAGGCCCCACCCAAATTCACGTCCAGCACCGAATCGAACCCCTCCTCGGAGACGGCCTCCGGCGTTCCCAGCGCGTCGTCGGGGTTGATGCCGGCGTTGTTGACGACGATGTCGACGCCGAGGTCGCCGGCGATACGGTCAAAACAGGCCTCGACGGCCTCGGTGTCGGCCACGTCGAGGGTTTCGGTGCGACTCTCGACGCCGCGGTCACGAACCTCCTCGACGACGGCCTCGACGGCGTCTTCTGTCCGTGCCAGCGGAACGACGTTCGCGCCAGCGTCGGCGAACCCCAACGCGATTGCCCGGCCGATACCGCGGGAGCCACCAGTGACGACGGCAGTTCGTCCCGAGAGGTCGAGTTCCATACCGCCTCCGCGGCCGGCGTCTGCAAAAAGCCACCTACCGAAGGGAACGCCTTCGTAACGCTCATACGCCCGATACGTCTAAGGGTACCCAATGGAACTGCGCGTCATCGAGAACTTGGAGAACGAGTTGTCCATCGAGATTCAGGGCGAAGACCACACGTTCATGAACGTGCTGAAGGGTGCCCTGCTCGAAGTCGAGGGCGTCACCGCCGCCACATACGACATGAACCCCGAGCAGTCCGGTGGTCAGACCGACCCCGTCGTCACCATCAAGACCGACGATACGATTGCGCCTCTGGATGCGCTCGAGGAGGCCACCGGCGGTGTCAAAGAGAAGACCACCGCGTTCCGGGACGCCTTCGAATCCGCGGCCTGACGGCTTTTCTCTCCCCGAAACCGCTTTGCGTCTTCCACTCCGAGCGACGTGTATGCACCGACGGAGTTTCCTCGCCTCGACCGGGGCGGCGGCGGCCGCATTCGCCGGTTGTCTCGGCGGCGACGGCGAAAGCGACGACGGGTCGGGAAACGACGGCTACCCACCCGCCTCTGAGGACACCCCCGAACCAATGGGCGTCGACACGGACGGCTTCCAGCGCATCGACGTCGAAGGAACCGCGGTTCCGCTGGCCCCCATCGAGGTGACCTACAACTGGTACCGGCGACGGGAGGCGCGCTTTGCTGACGCCCGCGGCGAGGGCCAATACGAACGCGCCCACATCGAAGGCGCCGCCTGGAGTCCCGCACCGGAGGGCCGAACGAACGACCCCGTCGAGTCGTGGCCACGCGAGGACCGCATCGTCTGTTACTGTGGCTGTCCACACCACCTCTCGTCGCTCCGAGCGGCCACCCTCATCGAAGCCGGCTACGAGAACGTGTACGTCATCGACGAGGGGTTCTTCGAGTGGTTGGAGCGGGAGTACCCGGCGGTCGGGTCGGAGATACAGAACAACGTTGCGTCCTACACCATCGCCGGACGAACCGACCCCGCCCACGCCGGGGCCACCGTCTACGCCGCCCACGAACCCACGGACCAACGGGAGGCCGCCTTCGTCGACGACGACGGCGGCTACGAGATGACGCTGCACTTCGGCGGACTCACCGAAGACAGCGAAATCCGGCTGGAAACCCCGGCGTACGAACTCCTCGCGCCGCTGTCGGAGCTCACCGCCGGCGTAATAACGGGACCGTAATCAGATTCGCATCGGGATGCCCTGCTCGTCGAGGTATCGCTTGACCTCGTCGACGGAGTACTCCTCGAAGTGGAAGATAGAGGCCGCAAGCGCCGCGTCGGCGTTGGCTTCGGTGAACACTTCCTCCATGTGGGCGGGCGAACCACACCCCGAGGAGGCGATGACCGGCGTCGAGACGTTGTCACAGACCGCCTTCGTCAGCGGGATGTCGTAGCCGTCCTTCGTGCCGTCGGCGTCGATGGAGTTGACGAACAACTCGCCGGCACCGCGGTCGGCCGCCTCCCGCGCCCACTCCACCACGTCGATGTCGGTCCCCTCGCGGCCCCCCTTGACGGTACATTCGAACCAGCAGGACTCGCCGTCGACCTCAGCGTAGTACTCGCCGGCCTCGTCGTAGCGCCGCCGGGCGTCGACCGAGATGACGATACACTGACTGCCGAAGGCTTCGGCGCCCTCGCCGACCAACTCGGGACGCTCTAAGGCGCCGGTGTTGATGGATACCTTGTCGGCGCCGGCCCGCAGCGTCTCCTTGATGTCGTCTTTCGTCCGGATGCCGCCGCCGACGGTCAGCGGGATGAAACACTCATCGGCGACCGCCGAGACGGTTTCGAGCATCGTCTCTCGACCCTCAGCCGACGCCGTGATGTCGAGGAAGACGAACTCGTCGGCGCCGGCCTCGTTGTACTTCTTTGCGAGTTCGACGGGGTCACCGGTGTACTCGAGGTCCTCGAAGTTGACGCCGGTGTAGACGGCTGCGTTGCCGTCGTCGTCCAAATCCACGTCGATACAGGGGATAATCCGCTTCGTGAGCGTCATCTGATAGGCGTTCGTACGACGCCCGTTCCTAAAAGGAGTCGGGAACTGATGCCGCCAGTTCGACCATCGAACCCTCAGTCGGCGGCGGTGTCGGGGTCCGCGTCGCTGAACATCGTTCCGACGTCTACGTCCTCGGTTTCGGATGCGGGTGGGTCGTACAGTTCGTGGGCGGTAAATCCGAGCGGCCCGGCCAACACGACGTACGGCACCTGTCGAATCAACTGATTGTGGGCCGTCACCGACTCGTTGTACACCTCCCGTCGGTCCGCGATTTGCTCTTCGATGCGGGCGATTTCGTCCTGGAGCGACTGGAGGTTCTGGACGGCCTGCGGTTCGGGGTGGTCCTCGGCCCGGACGTTCAGCCGGCCGAGCGCCCCTCTGATGGCTTCTCCGGCCGCGGCCTCCTCCTCTGGCGTCTCGGCCCGCTGGGCCTGTTCGCGGGCTTCGACGATGTCCGACAGCAACTCCTCCTCGAAGTCCATCGCCCGCTTGGCCGTGTCGACGAGTTTTTCGAGAGCGTCCTGTCGCTGTTTGAGCAACACGTCGATGTCCGCCCACGCGTTCTTGACCCGTTCGTCTACCCGAACGAGTCGGTTGTACAGCGAGACGACGTACGCCCCGACGACGACGGCGGCAAGGATGACCACCACCGCACCGACGATAGTGAGGATATTTACCATACTGTCTGGATGCAACGACCGGCGTTAAGAAACTTACCCGACTCCGGGCGGCGGTCGGCTACAGAACCGGCAGTTCGAGGCCGACCAACGGACCGAACGTGCCGAGCAGCAATCCAACCGCGACGACGATGGCGACGACGGCGGCCGGAACGCGCCACAGCGCCCACCGCCGTTCGGAGATGAGTTCCGACTGCGGTTCGTCGGCAATCATGAACAGCGGTTCCTGTGTCGCGTCCCCCTCGGGCACCTTCCGGATGACGAGGTTTTCGGCGTTCGAGGTTCCACCGTCGGCCTCGGCTCTGGGCTGGACCGTCCCGAAGACGAACACGTCCTCGCCCGGCTTGATGAGGTTCTGTCGGTACTTCCGGTCGCCCTCGGAGGCCCCACCCCCACTCGATGATTCGGAAACCCGACCGACACCGCTCGTGGTGTCGATGAACGACGCTATCGGCCCGGGTGGCGTTTCATCGGCGTCGACCCGTATCGTCGTCTCGCCGTCCGGGTCGATTTCGTAGCGGGCGTCGTCGTGCGGTTCGACCAGCACCGACCCCGTGCCGTCGTCGACGTAGAAGGGGACGCCGTCCAGTCCCGAGGCGACGTGGTTCCACGACCCGCCGTCGTCGTCATCGTCGTCGTACTCTAAGACCTCCCACGTGCAGACGATACACTCCTCGTCGGAAAACGGTGCCGTCGCCGCCTCAGAAGGGCCCAGGCGGGCGATACCTGTGACCTCGGAAGGGCCCATCGACAGCGATTCTGCCTGTTCGGTCGGCGTATCCGCCATCAGTTCCCGCTGTTTGCGCCGCCTGAACCCCTTCCTGATGAGGAAGACGCCGGAGACGAGCAACGCCAACGCGTAACCGACCGTAATGAGCCAGCCATCCGGCCAGCCGTCGTTTCGGATGTACGCCTCACTGGCGTCGTGGGGATTGTACTGGGCCTCGACCGACTGCCCGGCCCGATAGTCTCCGGCGACGGACTGGGCCCACGAGCGGGAGTCGCTCCACCGGCGGAACGACCCCGGGAAGACATTGTCGTGGGCGTACCGCTTTCCCTCGGCCGTGTAGCTGTACTCGACGACGGGCCGGTACTCGTAGTCGTCGGGGCCGTCGTCGTTCTCGATGACTCGGCGGTCGACGCCCGTCGATTCGACGGTAGCGTCGGTCGGTTGGTTCTCCTGTATCGCCAGGTTGTGCTGGAGGACGTGGGTCCCGCCCGCCGCGCCGGCGATGAGGCCGACGACCAGCAGCACGACGACGAACCCCAAATCCTTCTCTGCCCAGAGCCCGTCCGTTGACCCCCGCATACCCACCTCAGGCAGGGGAGAGGCTATAAAGCCTCGCGTCGCTCGAACCCGCCGAGCGGTGGAAAGGCACAAACCGCCCGCCCGACAAGCGCCGGCAATGACTACCGTACGGAACATCGCACAGGGGGTGCGCTCCTTTACGAGCAACGCCTTCCTCGTCGACGGCAAGCGGACCGTCCTCGTCGACGCCGGCAACGACTTCGACGCCGTCGAACGAATCGAGGCCGCCGAGACGGGCCTCGATGCCCTCGTGTTAACCCACACCCACCCTGACCACGTCGGCAACGTCGGGGCCGTCGTCGACGCCTTTGACGTCGATGTGTGGGGGTTCGACCCCGACCACGAACTCGTCGACCACGCCATCGCCGACGGAGACACCGTGGCCATCGGCGACGACGACCATCTCGCGCTTCACACGCCGGGGCACAAGGACGACCATCTCTGTCTGTATTCACGGGAGGGGGGCATTCTGTTCGCCGGCGACCTCGTCTTCGCCAACGGCGGGTTCGGACGAACCGACCTCAAGGAAGGCGACCGCGGGGCGCTCGTCGAGAGCATCGATTACCTGCTTGAGACCGTCGATGACGACCTCGAAGCGATGTACGTCGGCCACGGGCCGGCCGTCGAAACCGACCCGCTGTACCACATCGAACTCGCCGCCCAATCCGCGCGGATGGGCTAAACCGCCGCCAGCAGTTCGTCGTAGGTATCGGCGTAAGCGTTGGCGACGATACCGGGGTCATCGCGCTCCCGTCCGGACAGCGCCGGCAGCGTCGTCGTCGACAGCGGGTCGAGCAACTCGACGACGTGTTCGACGCGCTCTTCGAGGCGCCCCTCGTGGGCGCTGCCGCTTGCAACGTCGCAGGCCTTCGCGTAGCGCTCGCCGTCGAAGATTCGACAGCGACGCGGTTCGACCACCGCGACGGCGTCGGGGACGAACTCCGAGAGTGGCCGAGCGATGTCGGCGTAGGATTCGACGATTGCAGAGTCGCGTTGGTCGATTTCCTCGCCCAGCGCTGTCAGCGCCGGGGCGTGGAGTTCGGCCATCAGGTCGTTGAGTTCCGGCAACGACTCGACGTGCGGGGCGTCTTCCAGCGGGAGGTGCCGTTTCGCCGCTGGCGGTATCTCGATGGTACCATTGACGACGTAGCGGTCCTCGTCGGATTGGGTGATGCGGTCGACGACGAACGCCCGACCCTCCCGTCCGAGCAGTCCCTTCCCGGAGCCGGGACGTGGAATCCACAGCCGATGGATGGGGTTGATTGCCTCGGGGTCGATATCGCCCGGCGAGGCTGCGGCGAGGCGTTTCGAGTCCTTGCCGTACAGTCGCCCGTCGGCGACGGCACGCCGATAGTCGTCGTGGTCGTACCAGTAGCCGTTGCCCGCTCGCGGTTTGAACCCGCGGGCGCCGGTGCGTTCGATGAGCCCCGTGGTGAACGTCGTCTTCCCAGCGTCGACCTCCGCGGCCCCGGCGACGAGCAGTTTCATTTCAAGCCGTAGTGTCCCGGTTCCTCGTCGCTCTCCGGTTCGGCGAAGACGAACGACTCGCTGTGGTCCAACATCCACGGAATCGCCCAGTTGAGCAAGATGTCCTCGGTTCCGGGGTCGAGGTCACGGTCCGGTTCGACACCCTGCAGCAGGCGGGCGATTTCGTAGACGGTGTAGAGCTGGTCGGGTTCCAGTACCTCCTCGGGGTCGTAGAACTCGAAGTCGCGGATGTCGTCGAACTCCTCGCGCGGTCGTGGCATGGGTGCCGGTAGGTCATCACCCCTTTTATGCGTTGGTTACCGTGCCGAGAGCCACCCAAAATAGGTTTGTCCGTGGCGGAACACTGCAGCATATGACCCCATCGTCGTCAGCGGAAGCCCGCCGTATCAGCGAGGAAGTGTCGTACATCCCCTTCGGGATTCGCGGGCTCGATGGGACACTTCGCGGCATTCCGACGGGAAGTTCAGTGTTACTCGCCGGCGCGCCCGACGCAGGTGGCGACCCTTTCACCTACACGAGTCTCGCGCGATTGATGGCCGCGAAACACGCCCCCGAACAGGTCCCCAGTCAACTGAGCGACCGTGCCGAACACATCCCCGAATCGGTGACGTACCTGACCCTCTCACACGACCGCGAACACGTTTACAGCGCGATGGACGCCGTTCTCTCGGACGACCAGTTCGACGTACTCGCCGACCACACCACGGTTGCGGACTTCTCACAGCGATTCATGGACCTGTTGCCGGTACCCGAGGCGCTGTTCGACGCCAGACGGCGCGACGATGCTATCGAGCAATCCGAGGGGAAACACCACGAGATGGATACGGAGTCGGAACCCGAACCGGAGACGTTTCAGGGGTTCCTCGACGATATCAGTGACCGACTCGCGGAGGCCTCCGATAGCCTCATCGTCGTCGATTCGCTCTCCGATATCGAGCGGGCCACGGAGTTCGGACTCCCAACGGGTCACGAACTCGCCTTCCTGCTGGGGTTGCGTGAGGCGGTCGTCAACTGGGGAACCGTCGCCTACGTCAAGTTAGACCGGCGAGCGGGGTCGGTCCGAGAGGACACGACCATCAACGGACTGTTGCACGGGTCTGTGTACTTCTACTCCAACGACGAGGGGTACACGACCTACCGGACGGTTCGAGTCGGCTCTTTCGGCGGCGCACTCGACACCGAACGACAGGAGGTGTTCGACTCCATCATCGACGACGGCGGCTTCCGGGCGAAGGCGACGAAGAAGGTCGGACGGAAACACTGGTAGCTGTCGCTACGGACGGTGCCGCTCGAAAAATATCGGTGATGTGACTACGGTTCTACTGCTGGACGGCGTTTTCGTACTGCTCTGCGACGTTGTCCCAGTCGACGACGTCGAAGAAGGCGTCGATGAAGCTTCCGCGGTCCGGACCGTAGTCGTAGTAGTAGGAGTGCTCCCAGACGTCGAGCGCGAGGATGGGGTGGCTGCCCCACAGGGCACCCTGGTCGTGCTTGTCGACGACGAGGTTGCGCAGTTGGTCGGCAACCGGGTCGTAGACGAGCAGCGCCCAGCCGCCTGCGGCGCCCGCAGCAGCCTTGAACTCGCCCTTCCAGCCCTCGTAGGAGCCGAAGTCCTCCTCGATGCGGTCGGCGAGGTCGCCCGAGGGCTCCCCACCGCCGTTGGGGTCCATGTTCTCCCAGAACAGCGTGTGGAGATAGTGACCGCTACCGTTGTGGGTGACGTTGCGGATGGCGCTGCCGGACGAGCCGAAGTCGCCGGCTTCGCGGTTCTCCGCGAGCGTCTCCTCGGCCGACTCGAGACCGTTCACGTAGCCCTGATGGTGGGTGTCGTGATGCCACGTCAGGACCTGCTCGGAGATGGACGGTTCGAGTGCGTCGTAGTCGTACGGGAGCGGCGGCAGTTCGGGATTGGAATGTTCGGGCATTTATATCGACCTCCAAATGTACCAGTCGTCTGGATAGCTGTTAAAACTTCGTGGAGGGGTGGTATCACACCACACAAGAGAGACCGCTTGATAGCGCCGGGGTGGCGTTTCTCGTCAGGGGGTCGTCGCGTACCGCAAACTCGGAGGACCCATCGGAGAAAGTGATTTAACTACAGGGATTAAGTAAGACAGTTGAAAACTAGTTGTATGGCCGAGGATTCTCGAGGGGATAACCACAGCCCGGGGGACAGGGCAGGTGGAGCACCACCCAATGACGACCCCGGGACGAGCATCGATTCGACTGCGTACGAAACCATCTTCAACGCAGTCGAAGATGCCGTCTTCATTTTCGACGTTACCCACGACGATGCCGAGGTGACCTTCAGGTTCCGAGCGAACAACCAGGCCCACGAATCGATTACCGGGATGACGACCGAGGACTACCGCGGCCAAACGCCACAGGACCTTTTCGACGACGAACAGGCTGCGGACGTTCTCGACGAGTATCGCACCTGTGTCGAGCGGAAAGAGACGATAGAATACGAGGAGACACTGGAACATCCCTCCGGAACCATCGAGTGGCAAACGAAACTGACACCCATCACCGAGGACGGGACAGTCACTCGAATCGTCGGTATCGCCCGCGATATCACGGACCGAAAGGAACGGGAGCGTGAACTCGAACGGTATCGAGACGTCCTCGGCAAGGCACAAACCATCGCAAACATCGGTGCGTGGGAGGCCGACCTGCGTCGGGAGGAATCCTGGACGACCGAGCAGATAAACGAAATCTACGGGTTACCCCCCGACGAGGAAATCGGCATCGGCGAGGGTATCGACTACTTCCACCCTGACGACCGTCCAATCATCGAAGAGGCGTTCGAGCGGGCTGTTGAAACGGGAGAGCCGTACGACCTCGAACTTCGTGTCGAGGGCGAGGACGGAGAACGGCGGTGGGTTCGCGCTCAGGCCGACCCCTATCTCGAGGATGGCGAGGCGGTTCGCATTCGAGGGACGTTCCAGGACATCACCGAACGAAAAGAGCGAGAGCGGGAACTGGAACGAAGCCGGAGGCGGTTGCAGGCCCTCTTCGAACAAGCCCCGGACGCGATTTTCATTCACAACGAGAGAGGAGAGATTCTGGACGTGAATACACAGGCCGTAGAGTCACTGGGATACGATTATGAGGAGTTGTGTTCGATGGAGGTCACCGATATCGAAGTTACCCACAGGGAGGAACTGGACGAAACCTGGCAGGGGATGGATACGGGCGAAATGGTGAAAAAAGAGGGAATGCAGCGGCGAAAGGACGAATCGACGTTCCCGGTGGACGTGTGGGTAACGAAGTTAGAACTCCCCGAGGGAATCCGGTATCTTGCACTTGCCAGGGACACGAGTGAGCGAAAGCAATACGAACAGCAACTCAAAGAGCAGCGGGATAACCTGCAACTGCTGAACGAGGTCGTCCGGCACGACATTCGGAACGACCTCACCGTCGTCAAGGGGTACGCGGAGTTGCTCGCCGATCACGTCGACGAGGATGCTGAAACGGAGCTTACGACCGTTCAACAGAAGGCCGAAGAAGCAATCGAGTTGACGAAAACGGCCCGGGATTTGGCGAACGTGATGCTCCAATCCGAAGCCGAAAAGCAGCAGATGTCCCTCAGTCACGCGCTCGAAAATCAGGTCGAAGAGACCCGAACTGGCGATTCTGTGTCGATTGTAACTATCGATGGGTCGATTCCGGACGTTTCCGTTAGAGCGGACAACATGCTCGACGCGGTTTTTCGAAATCTGCTACAGAACGCGATTCAGCACAACGATAAAGACGTTCCGAGGGTGGCCGTGACCGCCGAAGAGACCGATACGTCGGTACGGGTTCGGATTGCGGACAACGGGCCGGGAGTCCCCGATTCACGGAAAGGCGAAATCTTCGCCCGGGGCGAGAAGGGGCTCGAAAGCGCCGGGAGCGGCCTCGGCCTGTATCTCGTCAAGACGCTCGTCGACCGATACGGTGGCGACGTGTGGGTCGAAGACGCCGAACCCGAAGGCGCCGTGTTCGTCGTTGAGTTGCCGATTGCTGACTGAGGACGGTCCGTGTCGGAACGGCCGTCAGTCCGACCGTTCACTGCTCACTCCTCTTCCCCTGCTCGCGTGTCGTCGCTTCGCTCCTCCCGCTCGTCTTTTCGGATGACTCGTTCGACGTTCTCACTCCTCCTCGCCACGCTCCGGGGTTCGTCCGACGTACTCACCGCTCCGCCTCGAGGACTCCTTCGCGATGCTCAGTCGTCCTCGCCCCTCGCCCGCTCGAACATCGCAAGCGCCTGCTCGCGGCGTTCGCTGTGGTCGACTATCGGGTCCGTGTACTCGGGGGCGGCGTTGGCTCGCTGTGTCGGCGAACACTCGTGCCAGGAGTGGACGATTTCGGGGTCGGTGTCCCGCAGTTCGGGCACGTACTCGCGGATGTACTCGGCGTCGGGGTCGTAGCGTTCGCCCTGCGTCATCGGATTGAAGATACGAAAGTACGGTTGAGCGTCGGTCCCCGTCGAGGCGGCCCACTGCCAGCCGCCGTTGTCGTTTGCGGTGTCGTGGTCGACCAACCGCTCCCGGAAGTGGTCGTAGCCGTGCCGCCAGTCGCAGAGGAGGTCCTTCGTCAGGAAGGATGCCACTATCATCCGCACGCGGTTGTGCATGTACGCCTCCTCTCGCAGTTGGCGCATCCCTGCATCGACGATGGGATACCCCGTCTCACCGCGTTTCCACGCCTCGAGGAGGTCCTCGTCGTCGTCCCACTCGATGGCGTTCTCGTAGGACTTGTAGTTCTCTCTCACCACCTCGGGATTGAAGTAGAGGACGTGGGTGTAGAACTCCCGCCAGGCCAACTGCGAGCGGAACTCGGTGACCGACTCGCGCTTTTCGCCGGACATCGAGTCACGAACCTCACGGACCCGTTCGTCGACCTCCCGGATGCCGATGGTCCCGAACTTCAGATGCGGCGAGAGACGCGATGTACAGCCCTCAGCCGGGTAATCGCGGCGGTCGTCGTACCGGAACACGTCGTCCGTGAGGAACTCCTCCAGCAGTTCACGGGCCGCTTCGGTGCTCGCGGGCGGAACGTCGGCGCTCGGTTCCTCGAAGCCCAACTCGGCGAGCGTCGGAATCGGCTCGTCGTCTGTCACCTCGGCGAGTTCCGGCACCGCTCGGGGGTCATCCTTCTCGCGGTCGCGCCACTTCTTCCAGAAGTAGGTGTACACCGAATAGGGGTCGCCAGCGTTGGTCGTGATGGAGCCGGGTTCGTGACAGATGGCGTCGTGGAACTTCTGTGGTGTCACGCCGTCGTCTTTGAGTTCCTCGGAGACGTGGTCGTCGCGCCGCTGTGCCAGCCCGGAGTAATCGCGGTTCCAAGAGACGACATCGACGCCGTAGTCGGCGGCCAGCGCCGGCAGTACCCCCGCCGGGTCGCCGTGGCGGACGAACAGCTCCGACCCGTTCTCGCGATAGGCCTCGCGCAACGATTCGAGGGCGTCCAGCATGAACGCCACTCGTGGGGGTGCGGCGTGGCCCAGCAGTTCGTCGTCGAAGACGAAGACGCCAGCCGCCGGTTCGGCGGGGTCGGCAAGGCCGCGGTTGTCGGCGACCCGGAGGTCCCGCCGATGCCAGTGGAGTCGCATTGTCGAGAAGTCGAACGGTCGAGGTGTAAAGGTCGGGGTCCCGGTGGTTTGCGGGAGTTCGAGGCAGGCCTACTTGTGGGCGTCCAGCAGGTCGTAACTGCGCTCCCACTCGTAGTCGTCGTGGTAGCGTTCGGCCAGCGGCTCGTCGGGCATCTCGCCGACGGAGCGCTTCTCGGAGCCGTAGGAGTGGCGGTTCTCGTCGTGGTAGAACCGGCCAGTCAGCACTTTCCCCTCGTACAGCGCCGACTCGGTCTCGTACATCATCTCGGCGGCCTCCTTGCGGTCCGTGATGTCGAAGTCGTAGTCGTCGTTCTGCTGGACGTCGACGTAGGGGACGTACTGTTTGGCGTCCTTGTTCCAGGTCGGACACTGGGTGAGGAAATCGACGTGGGCGAAGCCGTCGTGTTCGATTGCCTCGGTGAGGATTTCCTGTGCCTGATTCGGATTGACGGCGGCGGTCCGGGCGACGTAGGACGCCCCCGAAGTCAGCGCCAGCGACAGCGGGCGAATCGGGTCCTTCGCCGACCCGTGGGGTTGGGTCTTCGATTTGTGACCCTTCGGGCTGGTGGGCGAGGTCTGGCCCTTCGTCAACCCGAAAATCTCGTTGTTGAACACGATGTAGGTCATGTCGTGGTTCTCCCGGGCGGTGTGCATGAAGTGGTTGCCGCCGATGCCGTAGCCGTCGCCGTCGCCGCCCGCGGCGATGACTTCGAGGTCGGGATTGGCGAGTTTGGCCGCTCGTGCGATGGGCAACGACCGGCCGTGGATGGTGTGGAAGCCGTAGCTCTCGAAGTAGCTGCTCAGTTTGCCCGAACAGCCGATGCCCGTCGCGAGCAGTATCTCGTCGGGGCTCTTCCCGAGGTCCGACATGGCGCCTTTCAGCGACTTCAGGACGGCGAAGTCACCACAGCCGGGACACCACGTCGCCTGTGGCTCGATGCCGGGCGTGAACTCCTCGCGCTCTACTTCTCGGTTCTCTCCGATTGCGTTGAAGGCACTCATGGTCAATCACCTGCCGCGGGGACGAACTCCGTCGTCGGTGCGGGTTCGTCGCCCTCGATAATCGCTTCGGACCCCTCGACGACCTCGTGTGGCTCGAAGGGGTCACCGTTGTACTTCAGCAGACTGTTCAGTTTCGGCCCGAACCGCCCCAACTCCTTCTGTATCAGTCCACGGAACTGCGCCGACCCGTTCATCTCGACGACCATCGCCTCCTCGACCGACTCGAGGAACTCGATCATCTCGGCGTCCGGGAACGGCATCATGTCCGAGACGCCCAGCGCGCGCACGTCGTGGCCGGCGTCGTTCAGCCGGTCGACGGCTTCGAGGACGGTCCCCTGTTGGCTGCCGAAGGTGATGATGCCGTAGTCGGCGTCGTCGGGGCCGTGATACGTCTGATGGCTCGATTCCTCGGCGTCGAGTTCCTCGCGGATGGATTCGAGTTTCCGCCGACGCCGGCTGAGTTGAGCCACCCGATTTTCGGGGTCTTCGCTGATGTGGCCCTCCGGAGTGTGTTCGTTGCCGGTCGCGAGGAATCGGCCGTCCTTCTGGCCCGGAATCGAGCGGGGCGAGACGCCCTTGTCGTTGTCGGGGTCGTGTTGGAACCGCTGGAACTTCCCGGAGGCGTGGTGGGCGGCCTCGGCGATTTCCTCCTCGGACAGCGTCGACCCGAGGTCGGGGTTCGGCTCGCGGTCGAAGAACGACTCGTCGACGTTCCGGAGTTCTCCGGAGAGTTTCTGGTCGTAGAGGACGATAGCCGGCAGTTGGTAGTCGTAGGCGATTCGGAAGGCCGCACGGGTCTGGTCGTAGGCTTCGGCGACGTTGCCGGGCGCGAAGACAACTCGCGAGGAGTCGCCCTGACTCGTGTAGAGGACGTGTTCGAGGTCGGCCTGTTCGGGTTTCGTCGGCATCCCCGTCGAGGGGCCGGCCCGCATCGCCTCGACCAACACGACGGGCGTCTCGGTCATTTCGGCGAGGCCGAGCGGTTCCGACATCAGGGCGAAGCCGCCGCCCGAGGAGCCGGACATGGCCTTCACGCCGGCGTGGGAGGCGCCGAGCGCCAGCGCCGCGGCGGCGATTTCGTCTTCGACCTGCTCGGAGATGCCGCCGATTTCGGGGAGGTGTTGAGTCATCAGCGTAAACACCTCGGTCCACGGCGTCATGGGGTAGCCGGCGATGAACCGACAGCCCTCGTCGATTGCGCCGTAGGCGATGGCGTTGGATCCGGAGAGCAACACCTGCTCTTCGTCGTGGCTCCCCTCCGGCATCCGGAGGTCGTGGGAGAACTCCATCTCCTCGACCTCGTCGTACACCATCTGGAGGATGTCGAGGTTCGCCTGGAGCACCTCGCCGCTCATTCGGTCTTCCATGAGCCCCTGGATGTGCTCCATGTCGTACTCCAGAAGCGCCGCGGTCGCACCGACGCCGGCGGTGTTGCGCATCACTTCCCGACCGTGTTCGCGTGCGATGGCCCGGAGGTCCATCGGGTAAACGTGCCAGCCGTTCTCCTCGACGCGTTGCTCGAAGTCGGGCACGTCGTCGATGTCGACGAGTCCTTCGTCGTAGACGATGACGCCACCTTCGCGGAGTTCGTCGAGGTTCTCGGCGAGCGGTTTCACCTCCTCGTTGCCGTAGTAGGCGTCTTCCTGTGGGTTGCGGGCGAAGGAGTCACCCAGCGCCAACAGGAAGTTGTAGCCGTCGCCCCGGGACCGAACCGAATCGGGGCCGGCCCGAATCTCGACGTACGTGTGGCCGCCGCGGATGCGCGACGGATAGTGTCGATGGGTGAATACGTCCAGTCCCGACCGCATCAGCGCCTTCGCGAAGTTCTGGCTCGTCGAGTCGATTCCGTCGCCGGAACCTCCCGCGATTCGCCAGACGAGTTCCTGTGTCATATCTATCACCGCGCCCACGTCGGGCGCCTTACTCGGAGTTGGTCGGCCGCGGACTAAAGCGTTTGCTACGTATTAGCATGGATTAATAATGATAAAGGTGTTTAAACACCGCCTGAGTGGTTGGGTTTTGGCCGGTCCGTCGTGCTCGAGAGGAGGCCGAATGCGGGCCAGCCGTGACGACGCGACCACAGGCTTATTACTCGGAATTGCGTGGTATCCCTAGAGCGAATGTCTCTCACCGAGCTTATTACGGGGGTCGAAGATCACGAAAAGCGGCTCACGGTGTACAACGCACCCGATAACGCCGCTTCATCCCTCCGAGAGCAGTTCCGAGACCGGAACCTCTCGGTGTCAGCCGAGCGGACGCCCAGCGGCAAGCCGGCCTCGTTCGTCGTTCTCTCGGAGGACGACACGTTCGTTACGGCTACGAACCTCGAGACGGTTCTGGACCCGGACGACAGCGAAACCGACCCGGGGTTCGATGGGGAGGCGTACCGTCCCATCCTCGACCACCTCGATGAGACGATGTTCACCTCCTACGACATCGAGCAGATGGTCGCCGCCTCCCGGGAAATCGAAGACCGCGCGTGGCGCGTCGGGAAAGGGACGCTTCACTCGGGATTCCAACAGCTCTCCATCCTCGAAGACCAGATGGACATCTACGAGCAACTCGCAGAGAAGGGGAGCCTCGACGTCCACGCCTACGGCGCTCCGGACACCGACGTGCCGGAACACGACACCGACCTCACGATTCACGTCGAGCGTGCCGAGGAAATCGAGCGGTCGTGGTTCGTCGCCTACGACGGCGCCGGCGTCGATGTCAACAAGTGTGCGCTACTGGCCGAGGAGCGGGAACCGCGTGCGTTCTATGGCTTCTGGACCTACGACCCCGACACGGTCGATTGGATTATCGACCACCTCGAATCGACGTACGGCCTCGTCGAACAGTAGACCCCCAGCGGACTCGGTGAGACGGACCGACAGACGTTCCGGAGATAGCAGCCAGTAGATAGCCATGCCCCACGAACCAGTCGAAATCTTCCCGGCGGACCCCGAAGACACCCGCCAGTCGATAATGAAGGCGACGTACGGAATCCTCTGTGAACGGGGCTACGACGGCCTCTCCATGCAACGGGTCGCCGACCGGGTCGGCATCGAGAAGGCGTCGCTGTACTACCACTACGACGGAAAAGACGACCTGCTGAAGGCGTTTCTCGACTTTCTGACGGAACGGTTGGTCGAAGTGTTCCCCTTGGGCGAACACGGCGATGCCGAACAGGACCTCCGGACCGCCCTCGACTCGTTTTTCCTGAACGTCTCCGATGCCGCCGGCGGCGAGGAGGACACGTTCATGACGCCCGACTTCGCCCGAGCGTACGTCGAACTTCGAGCCCAGGCGGCACACGACGAGGAGTACCGACGCCACTTCACCGAGAGCGAACGCCGTATCGAAACCCAACTGGCCGGCTTGATAGACCGCGGTATCGAGGAGGGCGTCTTTCAGCCCGTCGACAGCCACGGTGTCGCCGAATACCTGCTGTACAACATCGAGGGGGTCATCTTCCGTGCGGCGACCAGCGACGAAGGAGCCCTCGAGTCCGCTCGGGTGGAACTGGATACCTACATCGACGGTCGTCTCGTGGCTGACGGCGAGAGCAGTCGAGAGTGACCCGACGGCCCTTGGAGAAACGCCGGAATCAGAACCCATAATTACCTACCGAACGGTAGGTAGCCCATGAGCCGAATCCGTCGCGAAGCCGACGGCGACCGAAGCCGGGAGGAACCGGGGCCGAACGAAGGAGGAACCCCCCACGAGAAGCGACATCGGAAAGCGACCGATTCCAACGTGCGGACGGGGTCTCCCCTCGTTGGACGGGTAACTAAGTGGACGGCGGGACTGTATCGACGCATGTCCCCACCGGAAGCGTCTCGCATTGCCGCCGTCGTTCTCTCGATTGCCCTTTTTGCTTCGGTTTTCGCGCCGCTTTTCGCCGCACCGGCCGCCGCCAACGTCACCGGCGAACCAGAAATCTCGCTCACCGCCGGCGACAATCACCTCTCTGCCGGTGAGACGACGCAACTGCAGGTGAGCGTCATCAACCGCGGCGAGATACAGTCGGGAAGCAACAATCCGCAGAGAGAACAGCGCGCCACGACGGCCCGTGGGCTGACCATCGAACCGCTCAACGACGGCCCAATCACGGCCCGAAGCGGTGAGGTCGCCGTCGGGAACGTCCAAGACGGTACCGCGAACCCCGTCGGAGTTCAACTCACTGTCGACGAGGATGCCGACCCAGGGACCTACGAGGTTCCGGTTCAGGTCCGATACAAGTACACGCCGTTCGTGGGCGAGCGTGGCCCCAACGAAGGAGCTCAGTATTCCCAGCGCGACGAGAGCGTCAGCGTCCGCCGCACCGTCGAGGTCGTCGTCGACGAGGAGGCCGACATCGAGATTCGAGACGTGAGCGCCCCCGCACCGGGCGACACCGGGGCCGTCGAACTCGAATTGACGAACGCCGGCGAGGCGGCGGCCAACGACGCGGTCGTGGGCCTCGAATCGCTCACCGAGGACCTTCAGTTGGGTACCTCGGGGTCGAGTGAGGCCTACGTCGACCGCTGGGAACCCGGTGAGAACCGAACCGTCACGCTGTCGGGCAGTGTCACCGACGGCGCCGGAATCCGGGCGTTGCCGGCGTCGCTGTCGATCGAGTACACCGACGACGACGACGTGCCGTTCACGAGCCGTTCGACGGTCGGCATCACGCCAGACACCGGTGGCGTACTGGCCGTCGCGGAGGTCGATTCGACAGCCGGCCCCGGCGAACAGGGCGAAATCGGTATCACGCTCGAACACACCGGTGGGGAGTCCCTCGAGGACGTGACCGTCGACCTCACCTCCCGGGAGGCCGGACTCACCTTCGGCGCCGCGAGCGGCTCGGCCAGCGCCTACCTCGGCAGCATCGCACCGGGGGAACAGCGCACCGTGACAGTCGGCGGGCAGTTCGCCGAAAACGCACGCACCCGAGGGTACGCAGTCGACATGGCCATCGGCTACGACACCGACGAGACGACCGGTGCGACCCAGCGTAACACCGTCGGTGTCGTCCCCGACGACGACCAGACGTTCACCTTCGAGAACGTCGATTCCTCGCTCCGGGTCTCACAGGACGGGACGCTCCGCGGGACGTTCACCAACGTGGGCCCCAACGCGGTCGAGAACGTCGTCGTGACCCTTGACCCGCCGAACCGGAACGTCGAAGTGCTCGAACGCGAGGTCGCGTTGGGTGACCTCGATGCAGGCGAATCCGTCGAGGTTGCCTTCGACGTGGAGGTCGCGAGCGCGGCCCGCTCGGGACCACGGCAGTTCTCGCTGCGGACGAACTACGAGACGCTCGACGACGACGAACGGCAGGCCGACCCGATTCAGTTCCGTCAGTCCATCGACCCGCGCCGCGACGTCTTCGGCGTCGAGGCCCAGAACACGAACCTCTCTGCGGGCGGAGAGAACCGAATCGTCCTCGCAGTGACGAACCAGCGGAACGAGACGGTCACCGACGTGTCGGCGAAGTTGTTCGCCTCCTCGCCGCTGTCGACGAGCGACGACGAAGCGTTCATCGCCGAACTCGAACCCGGTGAAACGGTGGAGGTGCCGTTCCGCGTGTCGGCGTCCGGGTCGGCGATGCAGAAGGACTACCCCGTCTCCGTCGACTTCCAGTACGTCGATGCCGCTGGTGAGACGCGGCTCTCGGAGAGCTATCGCGTGCCGGTCTCGGTGCAGGAGTCCAGCGGCGGGCTGTTCGGGTCGGTTGCCCCCACGAGCGCACTCGGATTCGCCCCGCTGTTGCTCGTCCCGCTCGCACCGCTGGCACTGCGGCTCCGTCGGCGGCGATAGATGGCGGTCGACTATCAGCCGTACATCGACCGGCTTGACCACTACATCACCCAGCGCCCGGGAACCGTCATCCTCGCGTTCCTGCTGGTCACGGGGCTGTTCGTGGTCGGCCTCGGTGGCGTTTCGACGAGCGCCGGCACCCAACAGTTCGCCGAGAACACGCCGGCACAGGAAGCGTTCGACGAGGTCAACCAGAAGTTCTCGCCGGCGTTCGGCGCCGACAGCGGCAGCACCCAACTGATACAGGACAGCGAAAACGTCCTCTCGCGGGACGCGATGCTCCGGATGCTGGAGGTCCAAGAGCAGATGGCCGACCGACCGGGGTTGCGCGTCTCGAGTACCTCAAGCGCCGCCGCAATCGTCGCCCAGCAACTCGACCCGCAAGCGACGACGCCCGAACAACAACAGCAGGCCATCGAGGCGGCGACCGACACCGAGATACAGCGTGCGGTGCGACGGGCAGACGAGACGAACACGCGTTTCTCCGGGCTGTTGTCGAACGACTACAATCGCCAGTCGGCGTCGGCGTCAGCGACTATCGGCGTCGTGAGCCACGACATCCCGGCGGGTCTCTCCAGCAGCGCGGGACAGGGCGGCTCCAGTCCGTTGACGCCGATTCAGCAGGAGGCTCGAACTATCGCGAATTCGGTCGGGAGCGACATCACGGTCTTCGGTGCCGGCATCACCGCCGCGGAGTTCGGTGCCGTCATCGGTGATACCCTCGCGCTCGTCATCCCGGCGGCGGTGTTGCTCATCACGCTGTTCCTGTTCGTCTCCTACCGTGACCTCGCGGACCTACTGTTGGGCGTGGTCTCGCTGCTCATCGCCTTGGTTTGGACGTTCGGGTTCATGGGGTTGGTCGGCATCCCCTTCAGCCAGATGCTCATTTCGGTTCCGCCGCTGCTGTTGGCGGTCGGTATCGACTTCGGTATCCACGCAGTGAACCGGTATCGCGAAGAGCAAGTCAAAGGATTCGGCATCGTCGAGTCGATGTCGACGACGACCGACCAGGTGTTGGTCGCCTTCTTCATCGTGACGGGGACGACCGTCATCGGGTTTGCGGCGAACCTCACGAGTAGTCTTCCGCCGATACGCGAGTTCGGGATCGTCGCCGCCGTTGGCATCGTGTTCACCTTCTTGGTGTTCGGGATATTCCTGCCGGCGGCGAAGGTAAAACTCGACCACGCTCGACAGAAGTACCCGATTCCGACGTTCGCCACCACGCCGCTCGGGTCGGAGGGGTCGATACTCGGCGGTTTCCAGACGGCCGGCGTCAAAGTCGCCCGAATCGCACCGATTGCGTTCGTCGTCGTCCTGTTGCTCGTCAGCGGCGTGGCCGCCGGCTACGCAACCGGCATCAGTACCACCTTCGAGGACGAGGACTTCCTCCCACCGGAGGACTCACCGGGGTACTACGACTACGTGCCAGAACCCCTCGCACCGGGCGAGTACACCGTGACGGCGACGATTAACTTCTTAGAGGAGAATTTCGAATCCGGGCAAAGCGACACGGTGACGGTGTACGTCGAAGGACCAATGGAACAGCCAGCGGCGCTGGAATCGATGCGCCGTGCCGGCGAGGACCCACCCGATGCCTTCATTCGAGACGGCCGGTACGCCTCAGAGACGAGCATCATCACCGTCATCGACAGCCACGCCGAGCGCGACCCCGAGTTCCGGCGCCTCGTCGACCGCAACGACATCGACGACGACGGGATTCCCGACCAGAACCTCGGTGACGTCTACGACTACCTGTATGACTCCCCCGCGAGCGGACAGGCCGCCCAGTACATGACCGAAGACCGCCGGAGTGCCCGAATCGTCTACTCGGTGGAATCCGACGCCACCCAACAGGAGATTACGGACGACGCCCGGGACATCGCCGACCGCCAGCGCTTCGATGCGACGGCGACCGGCAACACCGTCGTCTTCCAAGCCGTCTCCGACATCATTCTCCAGTCGGCCGTCGTGAGCCTCGCCGTCGCCCTCGGTGGAACCGCCGTCTTCCTCGTGTTCATCTACTGGCTGTTGCTCGGGCGGGCCTCACTGGGGTTGGCGAACATCACACCCATCGTCGTGACCGTCGCGATGGTCGCCGGGTCGATGCGACTGTTCGGCCTGTCGTTCAACGCCTTCACCGCGACCATTCTCGCTATCACGATAGGTCTCGGCATCGACTACTCAGTCCACATCGTCCACCGCTTCGCCGACGAGTACGAGGAACTCGACCGCGGCGTCTACGAGGCACTCGAAAAGACCGTCCGCGGCACCGGCGGAGCACTGACCGGAAGCATGCTCACGACGGTGTTCGGCATCGGCGTGCTGGTGTTGTCTATCTTCCCCGCCATCGGCCAGTTCGGCATCCTCACCGGGATGTCGGTGTTCTACTCGTATCTCGCCTCGCTGTTCGTGTTGCCGTCGGTGCTCGTCATCTGGGCGCGGGTGTTCGACGACGCCTCGACGTGAGGAAAACACTTTGCGTGGCGTCTCCGTAGGAGAGAACACGTGGCATCTATCTCCGAGTGGCTCGCCGGCGAAGCCAACAGCTACATCCTGTATGCGCCACCCATGGGCGGCGTGGCGGCGTTCAGCAACGCCGTCGGCGACGCCAGAGCCGGCGAGACGCTTCTCGTCTCGGCGACGCACGGCGAGAACGCGACGCCGACCGAGGCGACGGCGTCGCTGTCGTCGGTGCTCTACTGTACGCCGACGAGCGACGAGGTGAGCACGCCGGGAGACCTGACTGGGATTTCGATGCCCGTCTCGGAGTTTCTGAAGCGCTCGTCGTCTCCGGCCGTCTTCATCGACTCCGTGACGACGCTTCTGTACTACGCCGAGGACGCCTCCGTATTCCGGTTTCTCAGCGTGCTGACGGCCCACATCCGCCGCAACGACGGCCTCGGCGTGTTCGCGATGACGCCCGACGCCCACCACGAACAGACCGTCCGAACGTTCGAACAGTTGTTCGACGGCCGCATCGAACTCGACGCCGACGGCGAGCGTGCCCGGGTCGACGCACCGGGCGCCCCCGAGGGCTGGCAGCCGCGCTAGAGCCCGTCGCGAATCCGCTCGAACTGCTCGGGGTCGTGGCCGTAGATGACGCGGGCGTCGTAGCGGCGTTCGAGGTCCTTCAGGAACTGCCGGCTCTCTTCGTAGGCCCGCGAATCGTACAGCAGACTGGCGCCCATCGAACGGCTCTCCTCGTAGTTCGGCGCGAGGAACGCCTCGTCACCGGCGACGAGGACGTTTTCATCCCCCTCCCGTTCGAACAGCGCACCGAGCAGTCCAGGCGTGTGGCCCGGCAGGTGCAGTAACTCGACGCCGTCGAAGAGTTGGTATCGTGGCTGGTCGACGATTTGCCAGTTCAACTCGTGGTCGAAATCGGAGGCGAGGTAGGCGTCGCCGCCAGCCGTCGACTTTGCGGACAGGTAGGCGTGTTCGAGTTCCCGACGGTGGACGTAGATTGGCACGTCCGTCCCGTCGAAGTGATACAGGCCGCCGGCGTGGTCGAGGTGCAGGTGCGATTGAATCACGCAGTCGATATCCTCGACGGAGTACCCGACATCGGCGAGAGCGGTTTCGAGGTCGCGGTCAGCGGCGTCGGGGTGGGCGAAGGCCTCATACAGCGGGGCGGGCCAGTAGCCGTCGGCCGCTTCGGGGTGTGAACCGGTATCCCACAGTATCGTCGCCTCGGGATGGTCGACGACGAGGTTCCAGACGGCGAACTCGGTGTACTGGAGGTCGGGGTTGCGGTCGCTGTGTACTGCGGCGACTTCGCCGTCCAAAGCGAAGTTCAAATCGGCGTGGATACGGCCACGGTCGAGGACGTGAATGTCCATGTCGGTCTTACGTCCGGACCGGCCAAGAGTGTTGTCGCGGCGGTCCGTTCCTCGGGGCGACTACCACTGGGCCTGTCCGTAGATGAGATTACGCTGAATCTCGTTTGCGCCCTCGTAGATGACGGGAATCCGAACGTCGCGGTACACTCGGGAAATGCGGTTCTCGACCAACACCGAGCGGCCGCCGTGGAGCTGCATCCCGCGTTCGGCACACATGTTCGCCGTCTCGGTGGATTTAACCTTCGCCTGTGCGGCCCACAGGCCGGCGTTGTCCTTCTCGGCAACGCGGTCGGCGGCCTGCCAGTTGAGCGTCCGGGCGGCGTTGAACTCCGTCAGCATGTCCGCGAGGATGTGTTGGACCTTCTGGAACTCGCTGACGTTGCGGTCGAAGGCTTTCCGGCCGTGGACGAAGTCGGCGGTCTCTTCGATGGCCGCCGCGGCCAAGCCGAGGCCGTGGCCACCGACGACGACGCGGCCGTAGTTGAAGAACTCCGCGAGCATGTAGAAGCCCGTTCCCTCGGCGCCGATGACATTCTCCTCGGGAATGCGTGCGTCGTTGAACTCGATGTGGGCCTGTTTGGAGGCGCGGAACCCCATCTTCTCGGGGATGTGTTCGGCGTCGTAGCCGTCGGTGTCGGTGGGAACGATGAACAGCGAAAAGTTGCTGTAGGGGTCGTCCGAATCGTCGCCCGTCCGTGCGTACACCGTCACCCAGTCGGCTTCGACGCCGTTGCCGACCCAGTACTTCTCGCCGTTCAGTACCCACTCGTCGCCGTCTTTCTCGGCGGTGGTTTCCATGCCCGCGAGGTCCGACCCGGTTTCGGGTTCCGAGACGGCCAACCCCGACAGTTGGTCGTTCTCGGCGACCGGTCGGAGGTACTGCTCTTTCTGTTCGTCGGTGCCGTACTCTTCGGTGATTTTCGTCCCGAAACTCGCCAACTGTAGCGTCAGGGCGATACCGGCGTCCGCGCGGTAGAACTCCTCGGCGATGGCGAGGATCTCGTGGACGTCGAAGCCGCGACCGCCGTACTCCTCGCCGATGTCCTGTGCGACGAGGCCGGCGTCCATCCCGGCCTCCAGTACCTCCCAGGGGTACTCACCGGTCTCGTAGTAGTCGGCCGCGTTCGGCTCGATGTACTCGGCGGCGAACTCCCGGGCCTCCTGTTTGACCGCTCGGGCGTGCTCCGGAACGACCGCTTCGTCTAACAGTTCCATCCTACCTACATAGTAGGGCTTCCAGCGTTAAATATAGAGCGCCGGCTATTGCCTGTCGGAAAGAAAATTGGGGAAAGGGTTTCCGGTACTAGTCGTCGTCCGGGGCGGCTTCCTCGGGGACGCTCCCCTCGACAATCGACCCATCGGTGTACTCCTCGCGGATGTCCTTCTTCGAGAACTTGCCCGTGGCGGTTTTCGGCACCTCGTCGATGTACTCGATGGCGTCCGGCAGCCACCACTTGGGATAGTCCTCACGCAGGAGGTCCATGATTTCCTCGTCGAGGGTGTCCGTGTCGGCATCCTCGCCGGCGACGACGAAGGCGACCGGTCGCTCCTGCCACTTCTCGTGGGGGACGCCGACGACGGCGGCTTCGGCCACGTCGTCGTGGGCCATGATGGCGTTCTCCAACTCGACGGAGGAAATCCACTCCCCGCCGGATTTGATGACGTCCTTCGCGCGGTCGACGATTTGGATGTACCCCTCCTCGTCGACGGTGACCACGTCACCGGTCTTCAGCCAGCCGTCCTCGAAGTCCTCCTCGTTGGCCTCGGGCCGCTTGAAGTACTCCTTGGTGACCCACGGACCGCGGACCCACAGTTCGCCGAACTCCTCGCCGTCCCAGGCGATTTCCTCGTCGTTCTCGTCGATGACCTTGAACTCGACGCCGGGGACCGTGATACCCTGCTTCTTGCGGTGTTTCAGCTGGGTTTCGTAGTCGGCATCCTCCAGACTGCCCTTCAACTGGGAAACGGAGCCCAGCGGCGACATCTCGGTCATCCCCCAGGCATGGAGCAGTTCGACATCGCGGTCGTCGAACCACCGAATCATCGACTCAGGGGCGGCGGAGCCGCCGACGATGACCGTATCCAACTCCGAGAGGTCCACGTCGTTGTCCTCGGCGTAGTCCATCAGGCCGAGCCAGACGGTGGGAACGCCAGCCGAAATCGTGACGCCCTCCTCCTCGATGAGGTGGACGATGTCCTCGGGGTCCGGCGATGGGCCGGGATAGACGTGTTTCGAACCGGCGGCCGTCGCGGTGAAGGGCATCCCCCAGGCGTTGACGTGGAACATCGGCACGACAGGCATTACGACATCGTCGTCGGCCATCGGGATGCCCTGTGGCGTCAGCGACGCCATCGTGTGGCTCCACAGCATCTGATGGGTGTACTCGACGCCCTTGGGGTTGCCCGTCGTCCCGGAGGTGTAACACATGCCGGCGGGCTGGTCCTCGTCGAGGACCGGCCAGTCGAACTCCGTGGAGTGGCCGTCGACGAACTCCTCGTAGGGAGTCGCATCAAGGGCGTCCGTCCCCGTCGAGGACATCACGACGAAGTCGACGCCCTCGAACTCGGGGGCGTCGGCGGCCGCCTGTGCGAGTTTCGGCGCCAGCGACTCGTCGACGAAGACGAGTTCGTCGTCGGCGTTGTCGACGATGTACTGGATGTGCTCGTCGGGCAGAAGCGGATTGATAGTGTGCAGTTGTGCGCCGATGGTCGGCACCGCGAAGTACGTCTCGAAGTGCCGATGGTGGTTCCAACAGAACGTCGCTACGCGGTCTCCCTCCTCGATGCCGTGGGCCTCGAGGGCGTTTGCGAGTTGCGCCGTTCGGTCGTCATAATCGCTGTACGTGTAGCGTTCGATACCCTCGTGTGTCCGTGAGACGATTTCCGTGTCCGGGTACAGGTTCGCCGCACGCCACAAGAAGGGTCGAAGCGTCTGGTCAGTGCCTCCTGGCATGGCCGTCAGTACGAACGACCCCGACTTGGTTCTTGCCACGTCGAATCATGTCAATACCGGCAAAAACAGACGAGAGGTTGCCCCTGACCGCTCAATCGATGCGACGGGACACTGCCAGTCCCTCCCCGAGCGGCAACAGGGTCGTCTCGAAGGCGTCCTCGGAACGGACGTGTTCGAGGTAGGCCGCGACTCCGGTTGCCATATCGTTGACCGAATCGCCACCATCGACGACGAGGCGGTGTATCTCCTCGAAGGAGAAGGGACCGGTGGTCATGTTGTCGGCGACGACGCATCCACCGACCGGCACCTTCGAGCGGACAGCCTCAAAAGCCTCGACGTAGCGGTCCTTCTCGTTGTCGATGAGGACGACATCGATGGGGCCGTCGTACTCCTCGACGATGTCGATGGCATCGCCCAACTCGAAGCGGGCGATGTCCTCGAAGCCGCCCGCCGCGAGGTTCTGGCGGGCATCGTCGAGTTCGTCGGCGTCGATTTCCGTGAGGACGATTTCGCCGTCGTCGGGAAGCGCTCGTGCGAACCAATAGGCCGAGTAGCCGTATCCCGACCCGAACTCGAAGACCCGTTCGGCGCCGACGAAGCCGGCGAGTTGCTGGAGCCACCCGCCGACGGCGGGCCCGACGGTCGGAAAGCCGGTCGCTTCGGCACGTTCGTCCATCTCCCGCAGGACGCCGTCCGGTCGTGGGCCGACCGTGGCGGCGAACGTCTCGACGTCGTCAGGGACGGTCATACCCGCGTCGTCGTCGGGCGCGACGAAAAGCGTACGGGTGGCCGGCGTGTCAGCGACTCCGACTCACCGGGAACGCCACCCGGTCGGGGTTGTCGTTCATCCGCGCGAGGATTCGCTCGTACAGTTCGTTTCGGACCCGAGAGCCCTGCCTCGGGTGGACGAGATACCGCAGTCGCAACTCGACCCACGACTCCTGTTGGACGACGTTCACCGACGGGCGGTCCCGGACTTCGAGTTCGACCGGGGTCTCGGCGAGTCGCTCCCGGTAGGCTTCGATGCGCTCGGCCATTCGGTCACCGAGGTAGTCGTCGGCCTCCTCGACCATCAGTTCACGTGCGAACTCAAGGTCCGTCTCGAAGGCAACCTGTACGGTCAGTTCGTTCCAGACGAACGGGAACCCCTCCCAGGAGTAGTTGTGGACGTGTGAGGAGAGAACGACGCTGTTCGGGAGCGTGATGATGCGCCCGGAGGGTTGGTGTGAGGAGACCAACTCGCCGTTGATTTCCCACAGCGTCGTCACGAGGAAGTCGACTTCGACGACGTCGCCTTTCGACCCCTCGATGGAGACGCGGTCGCCGACCTGATACGGCCGCTTGACCATGATGTAGAACCAGCCGATGAGCGAGAACAGCGGCTGTTGGAGCGCGAAGGTAACCGCGAAGCCGACGATACCGAGCGAGAACAGTAACCCGACGTACTGTCGGGTGGCGACCGCCAACACGCCGACGACCGCGGCGGCGATGAACACGAACCGGAGGACGTTCCGAAGGTCGTGCAGACGGCGCTTGTTCGTCGTCCGGGCGGCGACGAAACCGAACACGAGGAGGTACCCGCCGTAGGCGGCGAATCCGACCGCCGCGACGAGCAATCCCTGTGCGATGAGTACGTCCAACGGCACCTCGAAGTACGACCCCGACAGGGGGGCAAAGACGAATCCCCGGACGGCCCCGGAAGCGGCGGTGAGGAGACCGGCGAGCAACAGCAACCCGTAACCGAGACGGCGGTTCACGCCCGAACGTCGGCGGCGGAGTTTAAAAAGATGGCAGCCGTCTCGACGGTATGTACCTCCTCACCGGCTACGAACCGTTCGGCGACCACGACACCAATCCGAGCGCGACCCTCGCGGAGACCTTCGACGGCCGCCGCGTTGCCGGCCACGAAATCGTCGGCGAGGTGCTGCCGGTCATCTTCGCCGAGGCCGCAGACGAGATGGCCGCGTTGCTTGAGGAGTACGACCCCGACGCAGTCGTCATGAGTGGTCTCGCCGGCGGCCGCAACGGCGTCTGTCTCGAACGAGTCGCCGTCAACGTCGATGACGCGGTGACGGTCCCGGACAACGCCGACGCCGACCCCGAAGACGAACCCATCGACCCCGACGGTCCCGACGCCCGGTTCTCGACGCTTCCAGTCGCCGACTGCGTCAAGGCGCTCGTGGCGGAGGACATCCCCGCGCGCCTCTCGAACACCGCGGGGACGCATCTCTGTAACCATCTCACCTACACGACGCTCGGGGCACTCGAAACACGTGACAGCGACGCCCCGACGGGATTCGTCCACCTGCCGTACACGCCGCCGATGGCAGCCGAAAAGGCAGCCGAGAACAACGCCCACCGCGGCGGTGCCGTCCCGCCGAGTCTCTCCATCGAACACCAGCGGCGGGCCGTCGAAACGGTGTTCGAAACGCTCTGATTAGACGCCCGCCAACTCGGCGAGCGCCCCGGCGAGAACGCGCGTCGCGTCAGCACAGTCGGCCTTGCTCGTCCACTCCCGGGGATTGTGCGAGACGCCCTCTCGGGACGGCGCGAACAGCATTCCGGCGTCGGTGACGCCCGCGACGTACATCGAGTCGTGGGCGGCCCCGGAGTGAAGCGACAGCGTCTCGATGCCGGCGGCCTCGCCCGTCTCGTGCAGTGCCGTCCGACACCGCTCGGCCATCGGCGTCGGTTCGAGGTCGAACGGCCGTTCGAGAGCCGTATCGACGCCGCGGTCGGCTTCGAGACGGCCCAGTTCCTCGCGGGCGACGCCGACGAGGTGTTCCATCGAGTCGTAGTCGGTGCTCCGAACGTCGAGGCCCGCCTCGATCCCGCCGGGAACGACGTTCGTCGCGTTCGGGGCCACATCGAGACTGCCGACGGTCCCGACGGCGGCAGGGTCGGTTTCGGTCCGGGTTTCGGCGGCCCGCTCGACTTCGAGGACGAACTCGCTTGCGGCCGCCAGCGCGTCCGTTCGCTGATCCATCGGCGTCGACCCCGCGTGGTCGGCATCGCCTTCGATAGTGACCTCACAGTGAGTAATGCCGGTGATGTCCGTGACGACGCCCACGGGGACGCCGGCCGATTCGAGTTCGGTGTGCTGTTCGACGTGGAGTTCGAGCCACGCGTCCCACTCGGCGGCGTCGAGACGGCCCTCGCCGGCGAAGCCTATGTCTTCAAGCGCCGCAGCGAGGGTCGTTCCGTCGTCGGCTTCGAGTGCGAGCGCCTCGTCGACGCTACGGACGCCGGCAGCGACCGACGAACCGAGCAACCCGTCGGCGAACCGACCGCCCTCCTCCTCGGTGAAGGAAACGACCTCGATGGGGCGTTGGGGTTCGAACACCCCATCTTGCATCGCCCGAACGGCTTCGAGAGCAGCGTAGATGCCCAGTGGGCCGTCGAAGATGCCACCCTCCGGGACCGAATCGAGGTGACTTCCGGCGGCGATAGGTGCGGCGGATGGGTCGGTGCTCTCGGAGGACCACCGACCGGCGACGTTGCCAACTGCATCGACGCGGACATCGAGGTCGGCCGCCGCCATTCGTTCGAGAAGGTACTCACGCGCCTTTCGGTTGGCGTCGGTACCACAGCGGACGGTTCGACCCCAGCGCTCGGGCGGGTCGCGGACCGTCGCGCCGAAGGCGCCGTTCGCTTCGAGGTCGGCCCACAGTCGGTCGGCGTCGACGGCCGGTCGGTCTGCCACGTCAGTCACGCCACTTGATGGAGCAGCCACGAGAGGGATGGCCCTCGTCCTCGGGCACTTCGCCAGCGAGGACGCTCTCGATTGCATCGCGAATCTCGTAGCCGGGGGTCCCGGAGGGCTCCTCATCGGGGTTCGTCGCGTCGTCGAACCGACCGTGATAGACGAGTCGGAAGTCGTCGTTGTCGTTTCGGAACAGGAAGGGGTCGGGCGTACACACCGCGCCGTAGGCTTTGGCGACGTCCTGTGTGTCGTCGCGGAGGTAAGCGGTGAGGTCGATGTCGCCCGACCCGACGTACTCCACCATCTTCTCGAAGGAGTCCTCGGGATACTCCTCGGCGTCGTTGGGGTTGATACCGACGACGGCCACGTCCTCGTAGTCGGCGGCGATGGCGTTCATCGCGTCGTATTTCGCCTTCGCGTAGGGACAGTGATTGCAGGTGAACACGACCAACAGGGCGTCGTGGTCGTCGAAATCACCGAGCGTGTACGTCTCGCCGTCGGTTCCCTCCAGTTCGAACTCCGGGGCCAAATCCCCGTGGTCCAGTACGTCCGAGTCGGATTCCAGTGCGACCATACCCGTAGTTGGGCGGCCACGCTCCTAAACGCATCCCTACCCCTCGAAGGTCGTCAAAAAGACGGCGTCCGTCACTCGACGAGTCGGGCCAGCAGAACCGACAGTCCCAGCGCGACAGCGGCCGTAGCAGCGACGCCGATGAAGGCGACGCCGACCCCGGACGTTTCGATGAAGTAGCCGAAGATGGGTGGGGCGACTGCGCCACCGCCGGAGATACCGACCGTCATGAGCGCGAAGTTCTTGCCCACGTCGCCGCGCTCGGAGGCGAGGTCGGTGAGCGTCGAGCGGGCGGGCCGCGAGAGGTCGATAGTCGCGGCGAGCACCAACACGAGGCCGACCGCCGCGACGACCGGGACGGCAACCGAAGACAACACGGCAGCGAGAACGACGAGCGAGCCGTATCCGGCGTACAGAAGCGGCATCGGTCCGGTTCGGTCGGCGACGTACCCGCCGCCGAGGAGGACGACCGCGCCGACGACGAGCATGACGCTGGCGACCAGATTCGCGGGTTCCGACGGGAGACCGTAGCCCGAATCCAGAAGCGTCGCAGCGTAGGTTCGAATCCCCCACGCGGCGACGCTGTTGACGAACCACAGCGTCGTCAACAGCAGAATAATCGGGGTGTTGACGACGGTTCGGCCGTAGGCGAGCAGGCGGCCGGTGGCCGAGCGGAGTCGACCGAAAAGCGACGGCGGGCCGGCGAGCGATTCGGGGGGCGAGTCGTCCTCGGCGCGGGCACCGGCACGAGCAATCGAGGCCGGAACACGTCGAACGGCAACGGCGGCGACCCCGGTGTAGACGGCACCGAGGACGGCGATTGCGCCGAAGGCGCCCCGCCAACCGTACCCCAAGGCGACGCTCGCCGGAACGACGGCGAAGGGGACCGCGAGGCCGACGGCGCCGGTGAACCCGTGGGCACTGTAAGCACGCGAGCGGTAGGCGTCCGGAACGGCCGCCGAGAGGAGTGGGTAGTGTGCAGGGTGGTGGCCGGCGATGCCGACACCCATCACCGCGGCGGCGACGAGCAGCCACTCGTAGGTCGGGGCGACAGCGGCCATCGCACAGCCGAGGGTACCGACCGAAAGGGAACCGAGGAGGACTGCGGCGTGACTGTAGCTGTCGGAGACGTAGCCGAGCGGCAGTTGGCCGGCGGTGACGACAAGACTGACGACGCCGACGGCAACCCCGAGTTCTGCCAGCGACGCATCAAGGTCGGCACCCAAGAGCGCGAACGCGGGCGGGAAAAGCAGCAGATAGGCGTGGTTGACGACGTGAGAGCCGGAGACGAGACCGACGACGAGCGGTGCGTGGCTACGCGGCACGCCCGACCGTTGGCGGGCGGGGTATGAAGCCGGTTGGGGTTTCCGTCAGTCGGCGCGAACGGCGACGGGTTCGGGGTCGGCACAGGGCGAGACGCTGACGCCGCCGAAGCGCTCGGCGGCACGGCAGAGGCGGTCGGGGGAGATGCCGGCCTGTCGGGCCGCAGTCTCCAGGTCCAGTGTGCCGTTCTGGTACAGCGTCATCGCCGTTCGAACCGCGTGCTGACTCATACTCGTTCGGATGGTCTTAGGGATAATAATAGTATCGAGAGATAATATACCAAGGCATGACCTTATATGCCAGACCACATTATCAATCGTTATATTAACAACACCCTCAGCGTGGGACGGCGTAGCGATGCCTCGCAACGTTTTAGTTCGCAGTAGCGTCGTATTCCGTATGGACCAACCCGACGAACTCCTCGAGTTGCTGTGTGAGAACGCCCGCTACTCCACAGGGGACCTCGCACGCCTGACGGGCCGTACCGAGGCCGAGGTCGAGGCGACCATCGACGAGCTGGAGGCCGAGGGGGTCATCCAGGGGTACACCGCCATCGTCGACTGGGACGAAATCGACGACCAGCGAGTGCAGGCCCACGTCGAGTTGAACGTCACGCTGGACCGGGAGACGAGCTATCGGGACGTGGCCGAACGGCTCGCCGGCTTCCCGGAAGTTCAGGGACTCCGACTCGTCTCGGGGGATTACGACTTCGCGCTGGAAGTCGAGGGCGACAACATGCGTGAAGTGTCGCGATTCATCAGCGACAAGGTCGCGCCGCTGCCCGAAATCACCCAGACGGTCACACACTACATCATGGAGACCTACAAACAGAGCGGCCACCGCTTCGACGACGGCGGGGACGACGACCGCCTGTCGGTCACGCCATGACGCTGCGACCCTCCGACCGCGTCGCCGAGGTGCCGCCCTCCGGCATCCGTCGGTTCTTCGAACTCGCCGAGGAGATGGACGACGTCATCTCACTCGGCGTGGGCGAACCCGACTTCTCGGCGCCGTGGGGCGCCCGAGAAGCCGCCATCACCTCGCTGGAACGCGGCCAGACCTCCTACACCGCAAACCGCGGGATGCGCGAGTTGCGGGAGGAAATCGCCCGCGACGCCCACCGCTGGAACCTCGAGTACGACCCCGACGACGAAATCCTCGTCACGGCGGGGGCCAGCGAGGCGCTTGACATCGCGTTCCGTGCGCTCGTCAACCCCGGCGACAGCGTCGCCGTCGCCCAACCGTGTTACGTCTCCTACAAACCGGGTGTCACCTTCGCCGGCGGGGAGGTAATCGACGTGCCGACCCGCGTCGAAGACGAGTTCAAACTCACCCCCGAGGTACTGTACGAGGCCGGCGCCGACGAGGCCGAGTTGCTCGTCTACTGCTTCCCGAACAACCCCACCGGCGCGACGATGAACCGCGAGGAGTTGGCCGAAATCGCGCAGTTCTGCCGGGAGAACGACGTGGCCGTCCTCTCCGATGAAATCTACGCCGACCTCACCTACGAGGGCGAGCACGTCTCCATCGCGGAGTTCGACGGCATGCGCGAGCGAACCATCGTATTCAACGGCTTCTCGAAGGCCTACGCGATGACCGGGCTCCGACTGGGCTATGCGATGGGACCGAGCGAAGTCATCGCCGCGATGAACCGCATCCACCAGTACACGATGCTGTCGGCGCCGACGACCGCCCAGTACGCCGCCATCGAGGCGCTGCGGAACTGTCGGGAAGACGTAGAGGAGATGTGCGCTCAGTACAACCGCCGTCGGAACTTCGTCCTCTCGCGGTTCGAGGAGATGGGCATCGACTGCTTCGAGGCGACCGGCGCGTTCTACGTCTTCCCGGAGTGTCCGGGCGACGATGCCGAACAGTTCGCCGAGGACCTCCTGGAAGCCGAACAGGTCGCGATGGTTCCGGGGACCGCCTTCGGCGCGGGCGCCGACGGACACCTCCGAGCATCGTATGCGACCGGCCTCGAGGAACTGAAAGAAGCGATGGACCGACTCGAACGGTTCATCTCGTAGGGAGACCCTACTGTCGGAAGCCCCCGAGTAAGGGAACCGTACGACTCCGGCCGGTCGCTGCGCCAACGTACGCCCACACACGCGAATCAGGGATTGAGGGGGCCGGAAGCCTTTTTCAAAGGGGCAGCAAAGGGGTGTGGTAATGGCTATCGATGACGCTGACGGCGGAGAGGCCGGTACCGGGGGACCGGCCGTCGACGCCACCGACGCGGAGTCGGCGGAAGTGGAGGCGGACGCCGATTCGGCGTCCGAACCCGAATCCGAACCCGAGGAACCCGACCCCGCAGTCGTCGGCGAGTACGACTGGGAGGATTTCAAGGAGGAGTACTTTTACGACGAACGGGGGAACGCACCCGCTGGGGAGGAGTTCGACCCCGCGGAGTACCTCGGCTTCGACCCCGAGGACACCAGCGAAATCGCCGGCGCCGCTGGCCTCGGAGCGACCCAACTCACCGACATCGCAAACGAGCGAACCGTCCGCGTCAACCCCGACCTCGACGAGGACGCCTTCTTCACCGACGCCGACGGTAACACGACCGTCGTCAACCGCTACGACCTCGAAAAGGCCGTCCCACAGGAGAAGAAACACCACTTCCGAGAGGTCGACCGCTACTGGGTGAACGAACCGTACGCCTTCGTCATCATCTTCCACTCCGAGAAGGAAAACGAAAAGAAGTACTACCTCATCGAGCCGCATCTCACCCCCATCGAGTCCGACCTCCGTGAGTTCCTCTCCGGAAAGCTGAAAACCGCTATCAAGTACTCCAGCGACGACGTCGTCGTCGAAGGTGACGAAGACGCCCGTGCCAGCGTCATCGAACGGGAGACCCACGCCTTACTCGACCGATACGACCTCTACGACGATGGTGCGGCCCCCGACGACGAGTCACTCGTCGACAGCGTCAAGGGAGTGTTCGGTCTGGGCGAGGAGACAGCCGAACGGGAAGACGAAGCTACGGAGTTACAGGGCGCCGAGGCCCGACCGGAACCCGCCATCCTCGAAGAGGACTCGAAGACCCTCACCCAGTACCAAATCGAGAAGATACTGTACCTCCTGAAGCGGGACTTCATCGGCTTCGAGCGCATCGACGGCATCAAACACGACATCAACATCGAGGACATCTCCTGTGACGGCTACAACTCCCCCGTCTTCGTGTATCACTCCGACTACGAGCAAATCATCTCGAACATCTACCACGGCGAGGAGGAACTCGACGACTTCGTCGTGAAGATGGCCCAGCGCTCCGGAAAGGGGATTTCGAAGCGAAGTCCGCAGGTCGACGCGACGCTGCCGGACGGCTCCCGGTCACAGTTGACCCTCGGGCGGGAAGTGTCCGACCACGGGACGAACTACACCATCCGGCAGTTCAAGGACGTTCCGTTCACGCCCATCGACCTCATCAACTGGAACACCTTCTCGCTGGAGGAGATGGCCTTCCTGTGGCTCTGTATCGAGAACCACAAGTCGCTCATCTTCGCCGGAGGTACCGCATCCGGGAAGACCACCTCGCTGAACGCGGTGTCGCTTTTCATCCCCTCGAAGGCGAAAATCGTCTCCATCGAGGACACACGCGAGGTCGAACTCCCCCAGCGCAACTGGATTGCAAGCGTCACCCGACCCTCCTTCTCCGACGGCGACAAAGGCGACGTCGACGAGTTCGACCTGCTCGAGGCCGCACTCCGACAGCGGCCCGAGTACATCGTCATGGGCGAGATTCGGGGCGAGGAAGGTCGGACGCTGTTTCAGGTCATGTCGACCGGTCACACCACGCTGACGACGTTCCACGCCGACTCCGTCGGCGAGGTCATCAAGCGCTTCACCACCGACCCCATCAACGTCTCGAAGACGATGTTCACGGCGTTGGACCTCGTCTCGATTCAGACCTCCACCCGGGTGCAGGGCAACAAGGTCCGCCGGAACAAGTCGCTGACCGAAATCAACCACTACGACCCCGAAAACGACGAAATCAACGTCCAGGACGTCTACCAGTGGCAGGCCGAAAGCGACGAGTTCCTCCAGATGGGCGAGTCGAACACGTTGGACGAAATCATGTTCGACCGCGGGTGGACCCGCGAGGAAGTCGACGAGGAGATTTTCATGCGGAAAATCGTCCTCGCGTACCTCATCGACAATGGCCTGAACACCTACACGCAGGTCGCCGCGACGCTGCAGGCGTTCATCAACGACCCCGAGAGCATCCTCACCATCATCGCCAACGAAGACCTCGAACGCTCCCTAGAGGACCTCCGGGAGATGGAGTCGGTCGAAATCGACATCGACCCCGACAAGGAGGCGATGGTGCCGCGTCCCTCCGCCGACGAGGGGATGCACGAACACTGTCAGGAAATCCTCGACGAGGCGACGGACCTCCTGGATAGCTACCGCGGCAAGGAAGTCGAGGAGGGTATCGCCGGCGTCCTCGACATCGAGGAGGCCGATGACGTCGAGCCTCCGGACGACGATGACGACGGCGAGGACTTCAGCACCGGCGGGTTCTCCTTCGACGCGGCCGGGGGAACCGAGGAGTCGACCGGCGACGGCGAGGCGGCGCCGGACGGCGGGGAAGAGGGCGGAGCAGACCGATGAGCCTGGAGTCGGCGGGCGGAGCCTCCTCGGGCGGGACGGACGTCCTCGCCGACCTGTTTTACCCGCTCTACCAGCGACTGTTCGACGACGACAGCGACTTCGTGGCGAACCTCGAGACGAAACTGGCCGAGGCACGCATCCCGGAGACCGTCGAAATATACCTCTCGAAGTCGCTCGCGCTCGGCGTCATCACCGGGGTCGCGCTGTGGATTGTCGGGACGCTGCTCGGTTACGGCCTCGTCACCTTCGTCATCACCGAACCGCCGACGTTTCTCGCGTTGCCGATGCCCGAGCCGTATCTCTCCATCGTCAACTCCCTGAAAATACCGTTCATCGTCATCGTCTCGGGGCTGTTTTTCGGCTCCATCGGCTTCGGGTCGGCCTTCGGTGGGATGGTCGCCAAGCCGTACCTCGACTCCGACGCCCGGAAACGCGAAATCAACGTTCTGCTGTCCGATTCGGTGTCGTTCATGTATGCGCTGTCGGTCGGCGGCCTCAACCAACTCGAAATCCTCCAGGCGATGGCGAAGGCCGACGACACCTACGGCGAGGTGGCAAAGGAGTTCCAGTCCATCGTCCTCGAAACGGAGTACTTCGACACCGACTACCGGACGGCCGTCAGGAATCAGGCGTTGCAGACGCCCTCCGACGAGTTGAGCCAGTTTTTGACCGACATGCTCTCCATCATCAATTCGGGCGGTGACATGGAGAAGTTCCTCGAAGACCAGAAGGAAAAGCACATGCGGACCTCCAAGCAGGAACAGGAGATGGTCTTGGAGACGCTGGAACTCTTCGGGGAGATGTACATGACGCTGTCGCTTTTCCCCCTGCTTCTCATCATCATTCTCGTCATCATGTCGATGCTCGGGGAGGCCCAGGACATGTTGCTGTACGGTACCGTCTACGGGCTGATTCCGCTCATCGGCGTTGGTTTCCTCATCCTCGTCTCGACGGTCGTCCAAGACGAGGTCGGCGACGGCTACCTCTCGGTCGAGGACGGAGAAATCGTCGACGAATCCGAGAAGATGTTCGACCTCGGTATCGCCGAGAGCTACGCCGGTCGATACGGCATCTTCGACCGAATCAAATCCAGAGAGGGAACCTACGTCACGCTGAACCTGCTGAAACAGCCGCACCACTTCTTCCGTGATTACCCGCTTGCGGTGCTCGCGATTACGTTCCCGGCATCGCTCGTGCTGTTGGCGTTTACGGTGATGGCCGGCTTCGCCCCGACGAGTAGGGGCGGACTCGTGAGCGCACCCGTTCGGGGGACGTTCTTCTGGCTGTACCTGCCGCTGTACGTCAACTTCATTCCGCTGACGATATTCCACGAGTGGAACGTCCGCTCGCGGAACTCGATTACGAACAAACTCTCCGACAACCTCCGGAAACTCTCCAGTGCCAACGACACCGGGATGACGCTGTTGGAGTCGCTGAAGGTCGTCGCCGACACCTCCTCGGGTCGTCTGGCCGACGAGTTCCAGACCATGCACGCGAAGGTGAACTACGGGACGAGCCTCAAGACCGCCCTCAGAGAGTTCAACAACAAGTACCACATCCCGCGGCTGGCACGGACGGTAAAACTCATCTCGAAGGCTCAGGAGGCATCGAGTCAGATTACGCAGGTGCTGTCGACGGCCGCACAGGCCTCCGAGAACCAAGACGACATCGAGCGCAACCGCAAGTCCCGAACCCGGATGCAGATGGTCATCATCATCATGACATACGTGACGCTGTTGGGCGTGATGGCGCTACTGAAAGTGGAGTTCCTCGACACGATGGCGGGGCTGACCCAACAGGCCGCCGAAGCCGAAAGCGGCGGTGGCGGCGGGGGCGGACAGTTCGGTGGCGGCCTCGACATCGACATGCTGACGATGCTGTTCTTCCACGCCGTCACGCTACAGGGAGTCATCTCCGGGTTCATCGCCGGCTACATCCGCGACGTGAGCCTCATGGCCGGGCTGAAGTACGTCGTCGTGTTGCCGACGCTCGCACTGCTCGTCTTCATGATGGTGTAATAGAATGGACTCACGAACCCGCGCACAGACGACGCTCGATTTCGCCATCGCGATGGGCATCTTCCTGCTTGCGGTGTCGTTCGTGTTCACGTTCATCCCCTCGCTCACCGCGCCGTTCGTCGACGGCGACCAGGACCAAAGCGTCGCCTCCGACCGGGTGGCGAGTCACCTCTCGGAGGGTGCGTTGGGGTCCCCGGACGAACCGTTCGTCGTCAACCAGACGTGTGCGACAGTGTTCTTCGACGAGTCCAAACAGGATTACACCGCGATTCCTGCCGGCTGTGGGTACAACGGAACGGGCCACAACGAACGGGTCGGCCTCAGCGACCGCCTCGACATCCAAATCGAGTTGCTGCACGTCAACCCCAACAAGACCGGAAGCGACCGTTATCGGGTGGTGTGTGTCGATTCCAATGGTGACATCATCCACGAAGAGTCCGGTACCTGCGAATCCGACAGCAAGTACCGAATCGGCGAGGAACCGCCCGACACCGAATCAGTCACCGTTGCTCGCCGCGTGATGACGGTCCCGGACTGTTCGTTTGGCGCCGACGTACAGTCGTGTGACGTAACGCTCCGGGTGAGCGTGTGGTAACATGCGCGGGCAAGCCTACACCTTGGAGTCAGTCATCGCCGCCGTGTTGATAGTGACGAGTCTGGTGTTCGCCCTGCAGGTGACGGCTGTGACGCCGCTGTCGGCGAGTACCTCGAATCAGCACATCGAAAACCAACAGCGGGCCTCTGCGGCGGGCGTGCTCACCGCCGCGGAGGAAGCGGGCGTGCTGAAGGACGCCGTCCTGTACTGGAACGACACCGCCGGCGAGTTCGGCGAGGCCGAGCGGCGAATCTACTACACCAACGGCGAACCCCCCAACGAGTTCGGCAACATCACGGACAGGTCGTTCAGCGGCCGTGGTCTCGCGGTGAACGTCCTCCTGTATCCGGGCAACGGGAACGAGGCGGTCCCGATGGTGTACCGTGGGGAGCCGAGCGACAACGCGGTCAGCGCGAGTCGGACGGTGGTACTGTTCGACGACGACACCCTGACGGCGCCCGGCCACGAGTCGATTACCGTCGAAAACGCCGGAACCTACGGGAAGTACATCCCTGAAGACACCGGGAACAGCGGTTCGGTGTACAACGTCGTCCGCGTCGAGGTGGTCGTATGGCGGATGTGAAAGCGCGAGGACAACTCATTTTGGTCACCGGACTCCTCATCGCCGTCGTCCTCATCGGACTCGCACTCGTGGTTAACGGGGCCATCTACACCGAGAACCTCTCGACGCGGGAGTCCAGCGACGAACCGCGGGAAGCGCTCGAACAGCGTCACGTTACCGAGGGAGACGTTCAATCGCTCATCGACGCCGCGAACCGAAACGCGACGACCGACGACTACGGCATGGTGCGCGGCGACTTCGCCGACGGCTTGACGCAGTGGGCCGACTCCCAGCGCGTCCAGAAGCTCCTGACGGGTCGATTCGTGTCGACCGGACTGAACTCGACGACGGAAGGAACACAGATTCGGCAGGCGAACGCTTCGCGGAACTTCACAGCGGGCGGAAGCCTCGCCGGCGACTCCGACTGGACGCTCGTCGAGAACACCACCGATGTAGGTCCGTTCGTACTCGGTATCGACCGGGCGAGCCTGCTCAATATCACCGACTTCGATACGCTTTCCGACCCCCTCGCCGCTGTCTCCGACAACGCGTTCCACGTCTCGGTCGAAACGCCCAGCGGGACGTGGAAGGTGTACATGTTTCGGGACGGAACCGCCGGGGAAGTGTACCTCTACGTCGTCGACCCCGGCGACGATTTGGGAGCGTTGTCGGGCATCAGTTCGCTCGTCTCGAACTCCTGTGTCGCGGGAGCGACCGGGTCGAGCGCGACCGTCGATTTCCGCGAACCACAGTTCGGCACCGACGCCACCGACTGCCCCGAACTCGGCTTCTACAACACGAGCGTCGTCGGAGCGGACCACGACATCCACTACCGGAACGCTCGGACGAGCGCGACCGGACTCGGACTGCTGGGGGAGGCCGACCGTGCTCGGGGAACCTACGAAGTCGTCGTCGACACGCGCGCCGACCGGACGCCGTACTACGGACCGGATGCCGACGCGAGTCCGCGCGCCCGAAGCATCATCCACGCGGTGACGGTCACCGCCGCGTTCAGAAGCGACGGCGTCGTCCACGGGAGCGACGAAATCGAGGCCGAATGGAGCGTGGTGCAATGACCGGAGATGACCGGGCGGTGTCGCCGGTGTTCAGCTACGTGTTGACGCTCGGCATCACGACGATTCTCATCGTCGGCCTGTTGGTGGCCGCGACCGGCTACGTCGACGACCAGCGACGACAGACGACGGAAAACCAACTGCAGGTAATCGGCCAACAACTGTCGGCGGACATCGCGGCCGCCGACCGACTCGCACGGACGGACGGCGCCGAAGACGTTGCCATTCGACGCGACCTTCCGGATAGAATCGTCGGGTCGTCGTACAGCATAAACGTAAAAATCGACGGCAACGGGCCGACCGAGTACTATCTCGAACTGTCGACTGCCCGCCCCGACGTCACGGTTACGGTCGGCATCGCCTCGGTGACCGACCTCGTGACGACCGGCGTCGGGGGCGGCGAGGTGGTCGTCCGCTACGACGCGGCGGCCGACGAACTGGAGGTGGCGAATGCGTAGCGACGGGCGGGCAGTCAGCGAGGTCGTCGGGTTCGTCCTCGTGTTCACGCTCGTCATCGGGACCGTCACCATCGTCTACGCCGGTGGATTCGGCGGGTTGGACGCCACACGTGACGCCGAGCGCGTCAACAACGCCGAGCGCGCCTTCGACGTGATGGCGAACAACTTCGAACAGCTCGCCAGCGGGGACGCACCGAACCGGGCGACCGAAATCAAGCTCTCGGAAGCCTCGCTGTCGACGACGTCGAACCGACTGACCACGATTAACGCGTCCGAAATAGACACCGCTGCGGGGGCGAATCCGGTTGCGATACGGTACGACTCGGGAGACGGCAGCCAAATCGTCTACGAGTTGGGCGCGGTGATACGAATCGACGACGGGAACGCCGTGATGATTCGTGAGCCGGATTTCCTCTTTGCCGACAATCGAACCGTCGTTCGTTACATTTCGGCGCGTGGGAGCGGTCAAGGGACCGGCGGGTCGACGACGGTTCTGGTTCGGGCCGAGAAACAGAGTACCGCGTTGTTGGCCACCCAAAGCCCCGCGACGAACGTGACGATACGGATGCGGACCCATCCCGAGCGGGCGGACGTCTGGGAGTCGTACTTCGAACGGGAAATTGAGGCCGCAACTGGGAGCTCCATCGACTGTGATACGACCAGCGTCGACGCGACGACCGACCGAGTCGTCTGTTATGGGTTCACCGTCGACTCCTTGGCAGTCTCGCGGGTCCGTGTCGACGTGGAGTTGACCTGACGGCGTCAGTCGAGTTCGACCCGAATCCGATTGTCGGTGACGTGGAGGAACGTGACGACTTCGCCGTTGCCCTCGTACTGGATGACGCCCTGTGAATCGTCACCCATGTTGGCACTGTTCTGTTCATTGATGCTCATGTCCAAGTCGTCGGACATCGCGAAGTAGTGTTTGACCGGGAGAGCCACTGATTCTTGAGTCCGGTCGTTTGGATACGTGATACTCGCGTCGTCGGCGGAATGTTCGCTGAAGGAGATGGTGGTGTTGAAATCGCCGCTGGGGTCGCTTTGAAGATCGTACTTCCCACCGAGGGTGTCGTAATCCATGTACGTGAAGTTCACACTCGTCGTAGTGAGGTCGACGGTGAGTTCAGGCTCGTCGTTGGCATTACAAGAGATTTCGAAATCACCGTCGCCGTGGCTCTCGTCGTTGACCCACGTGTGGTAGTCCTCCCCGCCGTTTGGGCTGTAATAAAAGATTACACGTGCAGTTCTAGTCTCGCCTGCGGCACAGTCGAATTTACCGCCGCCGCTGGCGCCGACGTATATTTCGATTTCGGTACCCTTGTCGTCCTCGCCGTACATCGACCACCCGAAGTTGTTGAATTCGGAGTTCTGTTTGGTGGAGTCCTTGAATGTGAGTTCGAGTTGGTCCAACGAGTGACCGCTCTCCATGCCGCGGATGTTCAGTTCCTGTCCGTCAAGTACGTTGAACTCCCCCTGCGTCCCGAGCGTGACGAGTTGTGCGGTGACTGTTCCGTCGCTATCACACTCCGAAACCGTGCCGTCGGTCCGGTCTTGGAAGTAGTTTCGCCACCCCTCACAGTATCGACTCGTTATCTCGACGGTCATGTTCCCGTTCTGGACCGGGTTCAGGAGTTTCGTACTGCCGTCGGGGTAGGTCTCGCTTTCGTTGGCGAATATCCGCTTTGCGGTCTCGACACGAGAGATTCCGGCATTTGCGGAGCCGCTGACGCTTCCGTCGCCGGAAACGCGGACGATGGGGAACGTCAGCGTCGCGCGTCGGTAGTGGAACTCCGGCGGGGAGACGAGTTGTGCGTCGCCGTCGTCGTCGGTCCGCCAGACGCCACCGCCCTGATAGGCGAGTTCGCTGTCGTCGGATTCGTAGACGACTGCACCGAGCGAGGCGTTGTAGATTTCGTACTCGTGGTCAGTTGCGTTGCTCTCGTTCCAGTTCTTGTGAATCAGTCGGACGTTTCCGGCGTCCTCGTCGACGGAGTACTGTCCGCTGTTGGTCCCGAACTGCACCCGCTGGGAGTTGGATTCACCCAACGCGACTTGGGCGGCCTGGGAGTCGAACTGCGTCATCGACTGTTCGGCCTGTCCGACGCGGGAGTCCTGTTGGGCGTCGTCGAGTGCGGCGCCGCCGAACACCGCGAGTCCGACCGCACCCGTGAGCGTAATCCCGAGGATGAGCACGATGCCGATGGGCGACGACTGCGCTCTGTCGTCTACACGGGACGGCGGACTGTCCATACACACTTCGGGTGTTACACGACAATAAGCGACGTGGCCGTTTCAGAGCGCGTGTTCGGAGTCTCCGACGTGGGTGCTGCGAACACGCCGTACCGCCCCCACTCCGAGAGTCGACAGTTGCACACATGGTCCGGTGTTCAGACAGTTCTCAGCGATATAAGACATCATAACTGACCGTTCGTTCTAAAATTCACTACTAGACAGAAATGGCCAAAATATTAATATGATATAATGTATTAAACTGAATCCCAATCAATCGTTAAGTGTCTCGGACGTGCTACAGCATGACACGATGGCAGAGAAAGCAACCCTCAAAGAGATCGACCACACACCGCCGACGGGCGAGTCGGTGTCGAACGTCTGGGACCGCGGCGTGGAAGACGACGACTGAGTTCCTCGCGTTTATCAGTTCAGTTGTGTTTTCGGAGCCGTGGCTCCCGCGAGATTGAATAGGAACCGGCCGTTTGTCCACGTATGGACATCGATACAGACGAGCTACTCGCCTCGCTGACACCACGAGAAGAGAATCCCGCAATCAAGTCCTACCAGAACACGGTCGCCGTCGCCTGCCCAGCCTGCGAGGAGCCCTTCGACGACCTCGTCGTCTGCAAGCAAAACCCCACGAGCCTCAACCTCTCGAAACAGCTCGACCTCTGTGTCGGCGTCGAGGACGGACAGGCGTTCATCTTCACGCACAAACCCTAGCTCCACGGCCCCACGTCGAAGACGTTGCCGGCCACCCACCCGACGAGAAACGGCGTGACGATGGCCAGACACGCGATTCCCATGTAGCGCGCGGGCGGCGGCTGGAGGGCGAGATAGACGAGATACAGCGTACCGACGACCGGCAGGGACCGACTGAGAAGCGAACGCACTTTCGAGTACATACGCCCCGTTCCGGGAGCGATGGCCAAGAGCGTGCCGTCTGCTGACGGGGCCCGTCATGAGAGGCACAACGCTTACCAGAGCGTGACGGCGAGTGACCGGGTATGCGTCGTCGCCAGTATCTCGCCGGCTTGACAATGGCGAGCAGCGCCCTCCTCGCGGGCTGTAGCGGAAACGGTGACACGACGGCAACGCCCGACAGCGAGAACAGCGACATCAGACGGGAGGCGTTCAGGGAGGCCCTGACAGAGAGCGACATCACCGTTCGCGAACTCGCCATCGACGACGAGTCCCACGTCAACCTCGAATACGAACCCGCCGAACCGACCGAGGAAAGCGTCAGGAACAGCATCGACGCCGCCGCGAGAGCGTTTTTCGACCGCGTGTACGGTGAAAGCGGGTGGGCCGTCGAGCGACTCGACGCTCGCGTCGTCGTCGACGGAACCCTGGTGGCGACGTGGCAGATGAAATCCGAGTGGATAGAGCAGTACCTCGAAGGACGGATTTCCCGCGAGGAGATGGCCGCGAGAGTCGAAGACAGCGTCGAGCGACACGACCAGTAGCGCCAATCCGAACCGGGAAATCGCCGCCTTCGATGGCGTCATCGTCACCGACCGAGTAACCGACGACCGACCCGGCAATAAGAACTTTGTCGATTGGGCAATTCTAGCACTCAGGGCGATGGAGGGGATTGGGTGAACAATGAGCGTCCGGGTGAGCGTCTCGGTTCCGACGGCTGATTTCGTGTTGGAGCGGCTGCTCGCCGAACGTTCCATCAGCCACGTCAGAATCGACCGCATCGCTGCCTTCGGTGAATCCCTCGTTCCGTATCTGTGGATGACGGAAGCGGACACAGACACCACGACGCAGGCCCTCCGTGCGGACCCCGATGTCGGGTCGTTCGAAGTCATCGATACGTTCGGGTGCGACACCCTCGTCCGCGTCGGATGGGTCCCGGACGCCACCGAGTTCGTCGAGGGACTCACCGAGTCCGATGCGGTCCTCGTCGAGGCGACCAGCGACGCCCGACCGCCGGCCCGTTTTTTAACGCTCCGCGCCCTACCGATTCGTATGACAGTTCCTGACTCCGTGGCGATGGACGACGACGAGCGAGACGCGTTCCTCGGCGACGGCGGAACGGGCGTTATCTCCTTCCCGACCGACGGCGACGAAGCGCCGCACTCGATTCCAGTTTCCTACGGGTACGACACCGCCGAGGAGACGTTCTACTTCCGACTCGCCGCCGGCGAGGGCCGCGAAAAGAGCGACCTCCTCGACCGGTCGGTCTCGTTCGTGACTTACGGCACCACCGATGGCACCTGGCAGAGCGTCGTCGCCGAGGGGCGACTCGAAGAGACGACCGACGCCTCGATTGCGACGGAGACCCTCGAAGGTCTCGAACGCGTCCGGATTCCGCTCGTCGACATCTTCGGACAGCCGCCTGCGGACGTCCCCTTCAAGTTCTACCGACTCGCTCCCGAGTCGTTGACCGCTCGAAAGGAATCCTCGACGAGCGTCTGAGTAATCGAGGACCGCTACACCATAGAACTCGCCGGGACTCCCGCGAGCGAAGCGAGCGGGAGGTCGGCGAGTCCGCTGACTGAGGGAGCGAAGCGACCGAAGGAAGTGGACTCGCCGGGATTTGAACCCGGGGCCTTCCCCGTGCCAGGGGGATGATCTACCACTGATCTACGAGCCCTCGAACGCACCCGTTTCTATCCGGACCGAATTCATAAACCCATCGAAGCGGCGGTCCCCCTGAGGATGCGACACACGTTCATCGGTCGTTCACAACTCCAGTTGGACTAGTGGAAGTGTACCGAGAGTCGCCGTTCGCTCCGTTAGAGTCAAACACCTGCCCGCAGAATCATGTGGTATGAGCACAGAGGGAGAACAGCGAACGATTAGGTGTCTGGTGGCGAAGGTCGGCCTCGACGGCCACGACCGCGGCGCTCACGTCATCGCTCGGGCGTTCCGCGACGCCGGCTTCGAAGTGATTTACTCCGGACTGCACAAATCGCCCGACGAAATCGTCCAGGCGGCGGTTCAGGAGGACGTCGACGTCCTCGGCATCTCGATTCTGTCGGGTGCCCACGACACGCTCGTCCCGAAAATCATCGACGGGCTGAAAGAGTACGACGCCTTCGAGGACACTCTCGTGTTGGTCGGTGGCATCGTCCCCGACGACGACCGAGAGGAACTGTACGAGTTGGGTGTCGCGGAGATATTCGGCCCCGGCTCTTCGATGCAGGACACCATCGATTTCGTCCGCGAGAACGCCCCGGAACGATAGATGACTGAGGAAGCGACGCTCATCGACGACCTGTTGGCGGGAAAACACCGCGCGCTCGCCCGCGTCATCACGAAAATCGAGAACCGCAGTCCGGGGTATCGGGAACTCGTCTCCAAACTGCACGAACACACCGGGAGCGCGGAAGTCGTCGGTATCACCGGCTCTCCGGGTGCCGGGAAGTCGACGCTCGTCGACAAGATGGCATCGACGTACCGCGAGCGCGGCGAGACGGTCGGCGTCATCGCCATCGACCCCTCCTCGCCGTTCACCGGCGGCGCCGTGTTGGGCGACCGCATTCGGATGGCCTCGAACGTCGGCGACATGGACGTGTTCTTCCGGTCGATGTCGGCCCGGGGGTCTCTGGGAGGCCTCTCGACGGCGACGACTGACGCCGTGAAAGCGCTCGACGCCTTCGGCAAGGACAGAATCATCGTCGAGACGGTCGGTGCCGGCCAAAACGAAATCGAAATCGTCAAAACCGCCGACACGGTCGCCGTGTTGGTGCCACCGGGTTCCGGCGACGACGTACAGATGCTGAAGGCAGGCATCCTCGAAATCGCGGACATCTTCGTCGTCAATAAAGCAGACATGGACGGCGCCGACCGCACGGTAAAGGAACTCCGGGAGATGATTCACATGCAGGACGCCGGTCCGATGGCTGGACACCACGGTGCCGACGCCATCGAATCCAGCGACGACACCGAAGACGAGGACACCGGCTGGGAGCCCCAAATCATCGAGACGGTGGCGAAAACCGGCGAAGGCGTCGAGGAGTTCCTCGAAACGCTGGAGAAACACGCCGTGTGGCTCGAAGAGACGGGCGAGTTGGAGGAACAAGCGCGCCAGCGGTACGGCGCCGAGATTCGGACGCTGCTTCGGGAAGACACCGCCGACCTCATCGAAACCGAATTAGAGGAGAGAGGCGGTCTGGACGAGTACATCGACGCGGTGTTGGCTCGGGAGACCGACCCCTACACGGTCGCCGACGAGGTCCTCGCACCGCTGGCGGAGTGTGTCGAACGGCAGCGGGACCGGTAGCCGCGAAGGTGGCCGAGGGCGGTAGTTCTAAGCGACGGACGGCCCTGAATCGTCGTATGAACCTGAAGCGACTGCTGGGCGGTACCGCCGTGGGTGTCGGCGCCACCGCCGTCGGCAACCGACTGCTACGCGGCGAGCGTTCGGACCTCGACCCGCCGCTCGGTCGGCCACTGTCGACGTACCGGTGGCGGGGGTTCGACATCGCCTACACCGAGGCCGGCGACCCCGATTCACCAGACCTCGTGTTGTTTCACGGCATCAACGCCGCCGGGTCGAGCCACGAGTTCCGGTACGTGGTCGATGCCTTAGCCGAGGAGTACCACGTCATCGCCCCGGACTTACCGGGGTTCGGCCACTCCGACCGGCCGCCGCTTCTGTACTCCGGAGCGTTGTACGTCGCGTTCGTCAGGGATTTCCTCCGAGACTGTGCCGACGACCCGACGGTGCTGGCCTCGTCGCTGTCGGCGGCGTACACGGCCGTCGCCGCCGCCGATAGCGACCTCGCGGTCGATTCGTACCTCTTCGTCTGTCCGACCGCCTCGACGATACCGGGCCGGCGAACCTGGCTCCGGTCGCTGCTCCGCTCGCCCGTCGTCGGTGAGGGGCTGTACAACCTCCTCGTCTCGAAGCCCTCGATTCGGTACTTCCTCGTCGACCACGGGTTCGCACGGGAGTCGTCGATTACCGAGGAGTGGGTCGATTACGACTGGGCGACGGCCCACCAGCCCGGCGCTCGATTCGCACCTGCCTCCTTCGTGAGCGGCTTCATGGACCTCGATGTCGACCTCGGGGCGACGCTCGCGGAACTCGACGTGCCGACGACCATCGTCTGGGGTCGGGACGCCGAGTTGCCGCCGCTGTCGACCGGTCGGACGCTCGCGGAGTCGGCCGAGGCACGCCTCGTGGTCTTCGACGACGCCGACCTCCTGCCACACGCCGAACACCCTGAAGCGTTCGTCGATTTCTTCACCGACTAGGAGAGTTCTACGGACACCGGGACCGCCGACGGTGGGTCCCGCTCCAGCAGTTCTCCGATGGCGTCCAGTTCCGCACGGAGCCCGTCCTCGTCGCCGCTCTCGAGGGCCGCGTGAGCCGCTTCGAGACGGCTTCGAGCCGAGCGAACCGCCTCCTCGCGATCGCGGGCCCACTCGCTGGTGAGTTCGTGGCCGAGCCAGTCGGCGAGCAACTCGACGAACGCCCGTTCCCACCCGGTAAACTCGCCGCGACCGCTACGGCTACAGAAACACAGCGTCCCGTAGCGCTCGTCACCGACGTAGACGGGCGCTCCGATGTAGCTGTTGAAGCCGTCTTCGGGGGGTTCAGCCGACGCCTCGGCAGTGACGGCGACGGTTCCGCTGTCGTCAAGCGTCGGGTCGCCGATGTCGTCCGCGAACGGTATCTCCCCGTCCGTCGGGAACGGAAGCGCCCCTTCGAGGCTTTCGACGACGACCTCGGTGTCGCCGTCGAAGCCCTGCAGGAACGCCCCGTATTCGAGCTCGAGCGTCTCACGACCCAGCGACAGCAATCCCTCGACGGGCGTCGAGACGCTGTCGATGACGGTTCGGGCGAGGTTTCGAAGCGCCGCTTCCCGGCGGCTGGCTTCGGCCTCGGCACGGTACCGCGCCGCGGCGTTTTCGATGCGGTTGGCGAGGACGCGCCACTGTTCGCTCCCACGTCGCTTCCGGAAGTAGTCGGTAACGCCCTCGGAGACGGCTTCGCTGGCGATTTCCTCGCTCCCACGGGCGGTGAAGAGGATGAACGGGATGTCGGGTTCCATCTGCCGGACGTACCGGAGGAGTTCGAGACCGGTCATCTCCGGCATGTGATAGTCGCTGACCACGCAGTCGATTCCGCCGTCATCGACTGCCTCGAGTGCCTCGTTGGGGTCCGTCTCGACCCGGATGGAGAACTCCTCGCGAAGTTCGCCGAGTTGATTTGCCATCAGGTCGGCGAGGGAGGGGTCGTCGTCGACGAGGAGAACCCGAATAGAGGCAGCCATGCCAGTTAGGTCGAGATACGCAAAATTAACCTTTCGGTCCAACTCACTGTCCGTGGACCGGTGTCCTATCGTGGCCTGAACGTCACTACACGTTCGCCCTCGGTGGTCGTCTCCTCGACATCGACGCCGACGACGAACCCCGGGCCGGGTTCTTCGTCGGTGCCGCGGACGACGCCGGTGAGACGGACGGGTCCGAAGTCGACGATAGCGGTGACGTAGGGCGCGTCGTCGGCGAACTTCGGGCCGGGGACGGACACCGTCGTCGCCGCGACGACCTCACCTGCGTCGGGAAGCGGTTCGTCAGTGAGGTCGCGGCTGCCACACTCGGGACAGACCCGCCGCGGCGGTAGCGAACCGTGTCCCTCCGGGCAGGCGAGGTAGTAGCCTTCGCCGTCCTCGATAGCGTCGAGGAGGTTGTCGTAGCCGTTGTGGCGCATTTCGGGGCTCATGCGTCCACCTCCGTCGTCCGCTCGAGGACGTGAACGGTCGCCGTCGCGACCGTCCCACCGGCGTTGTGGGCGATGCCAACGGACGGGTCGTCGAGAGCGTCCGAGCGGGCGTGGGTACCGGACAGCAGTTTGGTGAGTTCGGCTATCTGTGCGACGCCGGTTGCGCCGACCGGATGGCCTTTCGCCTTCAGTCCGCCCGAGAGGTTCACCGGAATCGAGCCGTCGCGAGTCGTCTCGCCGGCTTTCGCCGCGGCCAGTCCTTCACCGGGTTCGAAGAAGCCCAGCGACTCCGTCGCGAGGACTTCCGCGATGGTGAAACAGTCGTGGACCTCCGCACAGTCGACATCTGCTGCGGTGATGTCCGCCTCGGCGTAGGCCGTCTCGGCGGCGGTTTCCGCGGCCGGCGTCCGATACAGCGACTCCCGGTCCTGTAAGGCGAGGTTGTCCGTCCCCTGTCCGGTTCCCGTCACGGACACCGGCGCGTCGAGGTCGTGGTCGGCCGCGAAGGATTCGCTTGTCAACACGACGGCGGCGGCGCCGTCGGAGATGGGACAGGCGTCGTAGAGTCCGAGCGGCGAGGCGACGCGGGGGGCCTCCACGGCGTCCTCGACGGTGATGGCCGACTGGAAGTGGGCCTTCTCGTTGACGACTGCGTTGTCGTGGTTCTTCACCGCGATGTGTGCGAGGTCGTCGGCGTCGGCGTCGTAAGCGTCGAGATACGCCGACGCCATCAGCGCGTAGGCGCCGGGGAACGTCATCCCGGCTTTGATTTCATAGAGGTCGTCGGCGGCGATGGAGAGGCCGTCGGTCGCGCCGGCGGTTCCCATGTCGGTCATCCGCTCGGTGCCGCCGACCAACACCGCGTCGGCTTCGCCGTTGCGGACGGCTTGTACCGCCGCGCGGACGGCGGTACCGCCGGAGGCACACGCCGCCTCGAAGCGCGTCGCGGGGGCGTCGATGCCGACGGCCTCGGCGAAGAGCGGGGCTTGATGGCCCTGATGTTCCGCCAACTCGCCCATGAAATTGCCGTAGTACAGTTCTTCGATGTCGTCGGGGTCGAGTTGAGCGTCTTCGAGTGCGTCGATACCGGCCTCCGCGAAGAGGTCTCGGCCCGTCCGGCCGGCGTGTTCGCCGAACGCCGTCATTCCCGTGCCAGCTATGCGTACGTTCGCCATACCGGAAATCTCTCGGTTTCACTTAACCACCTGCCGAAGCCGGCAACATCGGCAGCGAACCGTTCACATCCCCATATCGGCCGCTGCCTCGGGTATCGGGAGGTCCGCCACGGCCACGCCGAGGAGTTCCGCGGCGTGGTCCAACGCCATATCGAACCCGTAGTAGCGTTCGAGTTCGTCGCCGTCGGCGGTCGGTCGAACCTTCAACATCGCATACCCCTCGACGTTCTGTGCGACGACCGCCGTCCGGCCGTCGGCGTCGAACTCGAGCAGGCGCTCTTCGTCGGTTTCGCGGTACTGGGCGGTAATCCCGTCGGCCTCGGCCGTCGACATATTCGGAGATAAGCGGTCGGCGTATGCGAAACTACCGGTCGAAGTCCAGCGTACTTTTATACAGATTCGGTTCGACTCGGTGAACAATGACGGATGTCGACAACGGGAAAGCGGCGACGGGAGATGCAGTTCTCGACCGAATGCTGCGGGGCGGAATCCCCCGAAATAGAACCGTTCTCGTCCGCGGCGGCCCCGGCACGGGAAAGACGACATTCGGAATGCAGTTTCTGCAGGAGGGACTGGAAAACGACGAGCGGTGTCTGTTCGTCAGCACCGAACAGACGCAGTCGGAGCTTCGTGACTCCTTTAGCGAGTTCGAGTTCGACCTCGACCACGAAGAGCTTGCGGTGACGACCCTCCATGCGGTGCCGGATGACGGCGACGAGGGGCGACGCCTCAAACTCCGGACGCTGGAGGGCAACAGCGCCATCGACGAGCGGGATATCCCGCTCACCGAAAAGAACGTGGCGCGACACTTTCAGGCGGCGGCCGGGTGTGACCGCCTCGTCTTCGACAGCGTCTCGGCGCTTCAGGTCCTCGGTGAAAACCAAGAACTGTTCCGCCGTGAACTGCTGGAACTTATCCAACTGTTCACGAAGGACCTCGGCGCGACCGCGCTTTTCACCGCCGAGGACATCGACGACAGCGTTCTCGATTTTACGACCCACGGCGTCATCGAACTCCGCCGGGAGCGCGTCAACGGCGACCCCCACAGGTTCCTCGAGATAACGAAGATGCGGGGCGTCGACCACGACACCCGAACCGTCGAGGCGGAAATCGAAAGTGGCGGCGTTCGGTGTGCCCCCTCGCGGCGGTCCCAACCGCCCGAACTGAAAACTCACAAACACACCTCCATCGGCATCGACGGCCTCGACAGCCTCTGTGGAGGCGGACTAGCCACCGGCACCGGCGTCCTCTTCGAACACGACGGTCACGCCAACATGACCGCGCTGTTCGGCGCGATGATGCACGCCGCCCTCGATAAGGGGTACAGTATCGTCCTCGTCCCGACGATTCGGATGCGCCCGGACAGCGTCAGAACGATTCTGGATGGCCACGATGAGAGCCTCGACCACCTCCTCGACGAGGACCGACTGTTCGTCATCGACATGATTGGCGCGTGGGACGAAACCGAGGACAACGTCTTCGGCGCCCGCGAATCGGCAACTGGCGTTCGGTCAGTTCTCGACGCGATAGCCGGACGGGCCGGCGACACCCCACGACTCTCGCTAATCAACGCCGACGGGATGGTCAACACCCTCGGCACCGAAGACGCCCGTGCCGTCCGATACGCACAGGAGGCCCACTGGCTCCGTTCGGACGACCTGCTCGTCCACGTCCACAACCCGAACGTCACCGGCGACCGTATCACGGGGTTCTACACGAACGCCGCCGAGCAAGTGCTGCGAACCTGGATTACAGACAACGGGCTGCAGTACGTCTCGCTGAAGAAATCCCCCTGCGGGTTCGTCGGCACCACTTCGCTGGTCGAGTACACCACCGAACACCCCTTCCTCCGTGTCCAAGACCCGCCGGAGGACCGAGAGAACCCCTACGCCGAGTAATCGAGAGGCCTTTTCGTTCCGCCCCGAAGAATCCCCCATGGAGTGGCTCACAAGCGGTCTCCGTCGTGACATCTGCGTGCTGCTGTACGGCGAGGAGCGGCGTGCCCAACAGCTGAAATCCGACCTCGAAACTCACTACGACCGACGGATTCCACCGGAGCGGTTCTACGGAGCACTGGAACAACTGGAGTCGAAGGGGTTCGTCGAAAAGCGCGTCGAGGGACTGGAGGACGTGTATTCGCTGACAGATGGCGGACGAAAGGGCGTCGAACGGCAGTTCAAGTGGATGACCGAACGAGTCGAGTGACCGAACGGGAGTTACTCAGTTCAACAGTTCGTTGGCGATGGTGTTGCGCAGGACTTCGCTGGTGCCCTCGTAAATCTCGTTGAGTTTGGCGTCGCGGTAGAACCGCTCTGCGGGGAAGTCCTTCGTGTAGCCGTAGCCGCCGTGAATCTGGATGCCCTCGTTTGCGACCTCACGGGAAACTTCGGAGGCGTGCAGTTTCGCTTGGGCGGCCTCCTTGACGAAGTTCTCGCCGCGAATCTTCTTGTCGGCCGCCGAGTGCATCAGCAATCGGGCCGCACGGGTCTGTGTGTCCATGTCGGCGAGTTTGTGCTGGATGGACTGGAAGTCGGAAATCGGCTGGTCGAACTGTTCGCGGTCCTGGCTGTATTCCAGTGCCGCATCGAGCGCCGCCTGTGCGATACCAATCGACCGGGCGGCGATAGTGATGCGGCCGCCGTTGAGCGTCTTCAGCGCGTGGACGAAGCCACGACCCTCCTCGCCGAGGCGGCGCGATTCGGGGATGGTGAGGTTGTCGAAGCGCAACTCGGCGGTTGGACAGCCCTTGTCACCGAGTTTGTCCTCGGTGCCCTCGACGATGAAGCCGTCGTCCTCTTCCGGTCGGACGATGAACGACGAGATACCCTTGTTGCCGGCCTCGGGGTCGGTCTTGGCGAACACCGTGACCGTGTTCGCGACCGAACCGTTGGAAATCCACAGTTTGCCGCCGTTGATGACGTACTCGTCACCGGCTTTCTCGGCGGTGGTCTCCATGGCCGGCACGTCGCTTCCGGCGCCGGGTTCCGACAGCGCGAACGCGCCGATGTCTTCGCCCTCTGCCAGCGGCGTCAGGAACTCCTCCTTCTGGGATTCGTCGCCGAACTCGTAAATCATGTTGCCCGCAAGCGAGATGTGGGCGGCGACGATGGTTCCGAGACCGCCGGAGCCGCGCGAAATCTCCTCCAGAGCGGCGGGGTAGGCGTGATAATCGAGGCCCGCACCGCCGTACTCCTCGGGGAACGGCATCCCCATCAATCCGAGGTCGGCGAGTTCCTCGACGATTTCCCACGGGAACTCGTCATCGTGGTCGATTTCGTCGGCGACGGGGACGACTTCCTCGTCGACGAAGTCGGACACCATGTCCGTGACTTGTTTCTGTTCCGCCGTGAAACTGAAGTCCATACACACAGGTACGGCCGTCGCCACTTTATGCTTCCTCTATCGGCGTTCTCACGTGCCGATTTCGTCCGCGAGGCGCCCCGCGACCGCTCAGTCGTACTCGTAGAACCCCTTTCCAGTCTTCTTGCCGAGGTCGCCGGCGTCGACCTCCCGTTTGAGCAGATAGGCGGGCGTATAGCGGTCGCCCAACTCCTCGTGGAGCGTCTCGGTGGCGTCGAGACAGATGTCGAGGCCGATGTGGTCGGCGAGTTCCAGCGGCCCCATCGGCACGTTCGTCCCGAGTTTCATCCCGCGGTCGATGTCCTCCTTGGTCGCGACGCCCTCGTCGAAGGCGCGAATCCCCTCGTTTATCCACGGCATGAGGATGCGGTTGGAGACGAAGCCGGGTTTGTCGTCGGACTCCCAGGTCTCCTTGCCGAGTGCCTCCGAAAAGTCGTGTGCCAACGCGACGACATCGCCGAATTCGAGTCCATCGGCTCCCCGTCGTCTACCGGTTCGCCGTCGTCCGTCTCGTCCTGTGCCACGGCGGACCCGCCGAGCACTGCGAGAGCGCTCGCCGCACCTGCTGCCTTGATAGTGTCTCGTCTCGTCGGTGACATTGTGTCCCAGAGGATGCTCCGGGATGGTTAAACAGGGACCAATCGTTCAGCGATATTGTTAGGATTATGACTGTATTTTCGCAGAAATGGGTTCCTTTCGCAACACGGAGGCTCATTCGAAAATCGACCCTACTCGACGTTGGTTCGACTTACTGCATTTGCGTCGATTACACGGCGTATAAACGGCCAGTATGGAGTTTAGAACCAAATACGATAGTCCCCGATGCGATATTCGGTAGTGAGGTGGTACGCTATTCTACCATCTTCTGAGCGGCTATCCTGTTCTACTTCACCCGTGTTTACCAACTAGCTGTTAATTCCGAATTGTTGCTTCAGCCCCCATAATTCAATACATTTATTATTTTCAAATTATTTATATTTCGAATCCCACGGCTCGTTTCGCTCCGCGTTTTCGTACGGAAGTGACGCTGCGTTCGGACCACCCATACCAGAATCTTCTTTGTCCGCCTCATCGGACACTTGACCGTATGATTCCCATCGACGACACCCCGCTGTGCCGGGACGGGAAAGCGCTCATCCTCGCCTACGACCACGGACTCGAACACGGCCCCGTCGACTTCCGTGGCGTCCCCGAGAGCGCGGACCCCGAACGGACCTTCGAGGCGGCGACCCACCCCGCCGTCACGTCCGTCGCAGTCCAGAAGGGCATCGCCGAAGCCTACTACCCCTCCTATTCGGAGGACGTAGACCTGCTGATGAAGCTCAACGGCACGTCGAACCTCTGGATGGGTGAACCGGACTCAGCGGTCAACTGCACCGTCGAGTACGCCGCCGAGGTCGGCGCGTCGTCGGTCGGCTTTACGCTGTACGGCGGCTCGAACAACGAAGTCGAGATGGCCGAGGAGTTCCGCGACGCCCAGGAGGCCGCCCGCGAACACGACCTGCCGGTCGTCATGTGGTCGTACCCGCGCGGGCAAGGCCTGAAGAACGACACAAAGCCCGACACCATCTCGTATGCCGCACGGCTAGCGCTCGAGTTGGGTGCCGACATAGCGAAGGTCAAGCATCCGGGCAGCCAAGAGGCCATGGAAGACGCCGTCCGGATGGCCGGACGGACGAAGGTCGTCATGTCGGGCGGCTCGAAGACGACCGACCGAGAGTTCCTCGCCTCGGTCAAGGAGACCATCGACGCCGGCGGAAAGGGTCTCGCCGTGGGACGCAACGTCTGGCAGCGCGAGGACCCCACCCGCATCCTCGACGCCTTAGAGAAGGTCATCTTCGAGGAGACGAGCGTCGACGAGGCGCTCGCGGCGGCCGAATAGATGGCCGACGCTATCGGGTCGATACTGGATGCCGTCGCCTCGACGGCGCCGGATATACGGGACGGCCTCGTCGGGCGACGAGTGTACGAATCGGGGGCAAACCCCTCTGGCGAGCAGCAGCTCGCCGCCGACATCTACGCCGACGAACTGCTCGAAGAGCGACTGCTGGACATCGACGACGTAGGAAGTTACGCCAGCGAGGAACGGGACTCGGTCGTCGAAAGCGGAACCGGCGAAAGCGAGTACCATGTCGCCTGTGACCCACTCGACGGCTCCTCGAATCTGAAGTCCAACAACACGATGGGAACGCTGTTCGGCGTCTACGACGAGCCGTTGCCGACCTCGGGGCGGAACCTCGTCGCCTCCGGGTTCGTTCTGTACGGCCCCATCACGACGATGGTCGTCGCCCGCGACGGCATCGTCCGAGAGGAACTCATCGACGACGGCGAGCGCGAGGTCGTCACCGAGGACCTCACGCTCCCGGAGGAGCCAGTCGTCTACGGCTTCGGCGGCCGCGTCCCCCAGTGGACCGACGCCTTCGCCGGCTACGTCGATGAGGTGGAAGACGAACTCAAACTCCGCTACGGCGGTGCGATGATAGGGGACGTGAACCAAGTGCTCACCTACGGTGGAATCTTCGGCTACCCCGGACTTCGGGACCGTCCCGAGGGAAAACTCCGACTGCTGTTCGAAGGTCACCCCATCGGCCACATCATCGAATCGGCGGGCGGAGCGTCCTCGAACGGCGAGCGGTCGCTTCTGGACTGCACTCCCACCGACCTCCACGAGCGGACGCCGCTGTTCGTCGGTGACGACGACTACATCGCCCGGTTGGAATCCGCCCTCCCCGAGTGAACTGAGAACAGATTTCCCATTTTTTCGGAGGGAAAACGGTTTAGTGGCAACGCTTGACGATGCACGTATGAAAGTTCGCATCGGGGGCGACGCAAGCATCGAAGAGGCAGAGGCCATCGCACAGGCGATGGCGAACCACGCCGAAACCGACGTTGAGGTGTTCGTCGGCGACGACGACGAACCCGCGGCGACGAGCGAGGCCGACCTCTCGCCCATCGAGGACGACCTCGGGCCGACCGAACGCGAGGAACTGCTCCGCGAACAAATCGAGGACATCGAGTTGGGGGGTCCCGAAAAGTACAAAGAGCGCCTCGACGACCAGGGCAAACTGTTCGTCCGAGACCGCCTCGAGTTGTGGTTCGGGGAGGACGGCCTCGCCTTCGAGGACGGGAAGTTCGCAGCCTTCGACGCCGAGGACAGGCTTCCGGCCGACGGCCTGCTGACCGGCGCCGCGGAGTTCGAGGACCGCGACGTCCACTTCATGGCCAACGACTTCACCGTCAAGGCCGGGTCGATGGCCGCACGGGGCTGTGAGAAGTTCCTCCGCATGCAACAGCGCGCGCTGAAGACCGGCAAGCCGGTGCTGTACCTGATGGACTCCTCGGGCGGCCGCATCGACAAACAGACCGAGTTCTTCGCCAACCGCGAGGGCATCGGGAAGTACTACTACAACCACTCGCGGCTCTCGGGGCGCGTCCCACAGATTTGCGTCCTGTACGGCCCCTGTATTGCAGGAGCGGCGTACACGCCCGTCTTCGCCGACTTCACCATCATGGTCGAAGGGATGAGCGCGATGGCCATCGCCAGCCCTCGAATGGTCGAGATGGTCACCGGCGAAGACATCGACATGCAGGACCTCGGCGGCGCGCGGATGCACACCACCGAATCCGGCAGCGCCGATCTCGTCGCACGCGACGAACAACACGCCCGACAACTCGTCTCCCAACTCGTCCAGTATCTCCCGGACAACGCCGACGAGAAGCCGCCGCGGGCGACGCCGAAGCCGCCCAAGCGCTCCCCGGAGGGCATCGACTCGGTCATCCCACAGGAGCCGAACAAGGGCTACGACATCCGCGACCTCATAGAGCGGGTCGTCGACCGGGATTCCTTCTTCGAACTCCAGCCGGAGTACGGCCCCGAAATCGTGACCGGCTTCGCCCACCTCGACGGTCGGTCGGTCGGCATCATCGCAAACCAGCCCGCCGAGCGCGCCGGTGCCATCTTCCCAGACTCCGCCGAGAAGGCCGCTCAGTTCGCCTGGAAGTGCGACGCATACAACGTCCCGCTTCTGTATCTGTGTGACACACCGGGGTTCATGGCCGGTTCACAGGTCGAGAAGGAAGGCATCCTCGAGAAGGGCAAGAAGATGATTTACGCCACCTCGGAGGCGACAGTGCCGAAGCAGTCGGTCGTCGTCCGGAAGGCCTACGGCGCCGGCATCTACGCGATGTCGGGGCCGGCCTACGACCCCGAATCGACCATCGCACTCCCCTCCGGCGAAATCGGCATCATGGGTCCGGAAGCGGCCATCAACGCCGTCTACGCGAACAAACTCGCGGACATCGACGACGAGGAGGAACGCAAGGAGATGGAACAACAACTCCGCGAGGAGTACCGCGAGGACATCGACGTTCGCCGGATGGCGAGCGAAGTCGTCATCGACGAAATCATCCCCCCGTCGACGCTCCGGGAGGAACTCATCAATCGCTTTAGCTTCTACGAGGACGTCGAGAAGGACCGTCCCTCGAAGAAACACGGGACGGTTCTGTAATCTCGTCCGGCCGCCGCTTCCGCAGCCAGCACACCCAAGACGACGCGGCGACCAGACTGCGTATGATACGCGAGGGACAAACGGGGCCGGATTTCGCACTGCCGGGCGTCGAAGGTGGGTCACCCGACGTGTACGAACTGTTCAAAGCCATCGAGGCGGGCGACGCCGTGTTGTTGTGGTTCTTTCCCTCGACGTTTCTGCCGACTGCGACGGCGGAGTTGTGTGCGATTCGCGACGCCGGCTGGCACGGCCACGACGGACTGCAAGTGTGGGGCGTCTCGATGGACAGCATCTACGCATCGGCGGCGTACGCCGACGACTACGACCTCCCTTTGGTCTTACTCGGCGACGGCGGCAGTGCCGCGGAGTACTACGGCGTCCGCTACGAGGAGTGGGAAGGCCACTACGGGCCGCCGAAGCGGGCGGCGTTTCTCCTCGGGAGCGACTGGACCGTCGAGTTCGCGTGGACGACCGACGACGCCTTCGCGCCGAGTGACCCCTCGCCGGTCGAGGCAGTCGCCGAGGTGCTCGGGGAGATGTTTCCGGACTGCGAGACGGACGTGGCCGCCGACTACGACGCCTACTTCAACTGACCGTCGAGTTCCCGGCGGATGGCGCGGAGTTCTTCGCGGACGCTCTGCCACTGTTCGAGCGTGCCCGGAATCTCGTCGCTGCGCCCGGCGAGGCGTTCGATGTCGGCCCGAACGTCGTCGGGATCGTAGATGTCGAACAGCCGGAGGTCGGCGCCGCCAGCGACGTCGACGACGACGCTACCGTAGCCGAACGCCGTTCCGAGGATTCCCTGCGAGGAGGTGCTGTTTTGGACGCGGTCGAGTTCGATGGTCCGAACGTCGATTCCAAGGATGCCGCTCTTGCGGTACAGCGCGCGGTTCGTGAGGACGAATCGCGTGTTGGTGACTCTGAGGTACGCGTAAATCCCGGGAACTGGCGCGACGACTAACAGCGCGAGTGCCAGCCGATCGACGACGATTGCCCCGCCAATGGCCGCGGCCACGAGTACGAGGCTGATGGCGACGGCCGGGGCCGCACGCATCAGCCGCGGGGAAGCCTCCCACTCGACGGCCTCGCCGGCTTCCAGCGACAGCCACGTTTCGGTCATTGCTCTTCGAGGGCGGTGCGGATGGCCCGGAGTTCCTCGAGGACGTCGTCGAGGACCTCGTTTTTGTCGTCGCGGGCGGGCTCTTTGAACTTGACGCGCTTGTTGATGCGTTGCTGTACGTCGGCGGGGTCGGGGACCGACCGGAACCGCATCTCGACGCCGCTGCCGCCCGCAGTCGAGATGTCGACGTTGCCGTAGCCGAAGTAGCCGCCGATGGCAGATTGGCTATAAGAGGTGTTCTGGACCTTATCGAAGCCGATTTTCTGTACGTCACGGGAGAGAATACCGGTCTTCTTGTAGAGGCCGGCGTCGGTGACGACGTAGTGGGTGTTCTGGTAGGTGAGATACGCGCTGACGAGGATTGGGATACCGATGAGGACGAACGACAGCGGAATCCCGACGACGAGGGCAGGGACGAGGCTACTGCGGTGTGGGCGACTCGACCACAGGAGTTCCTCGTCGTCGTCCAGCGTCAGCCACTCGAGCGACGGTGAATCGGAGGCGCTGCCGGCGGTGGAGGCGGCGGACATACCCCGCGGTTGTTCGCCCTCCCTGATAAACGCACGCCAGCGCGGATTCCGTCACTCCGGTCGCTTCAGCGACAGCGCCGTCCGGTCGAGTTCACAGACCAGAGTGTCGTCGGGGTCGTCGATTTTGAACACTTCGAGGTGCATCTCGACGATGCCGCGCTCGCCGTCGCTGGTCTCGCGTTTGTCGGTGACCGTCGTTTGGGCGTACACCGTATCGCCGTGGAAGACGGGGTTTGGGTGTTCGACGTTGTCGTAGCCGAGGTTGGCGACGATGGTGCCGTCGGTGGTGTCGGGAACCGACAGCGCGACGGCGAGACTCATCGTGTAGAGCCCGTTGACGAGTCGCTGGCCGAACTGGGTATCGGCCGCGAAGTCGGCATCGAGATGCAGCGGCTGTTGGTTCATCGTCATATCACAGAAGTCCTGATTGTCCGATTCGCTAATCGTCCGCCGCTTGTCGTGTTCGATGGTCTGTCCCACCTCGAACTCCTCGTAGTACAGGCCGGGCATACGCCCGCTGAAGTGGGCCGCCGACTAAACGATACCGACGGGTTCGGTTCCCAGTGCCCGTGCCGTAGCTATATAGGTGCTGACGCCGGAGCGGTCGAATATGCCCCGCAGGAGCGTGCTGTTTTCACCTGCCGACCAGCCCGCACTAATGCACAAAGCGCCCGGTTCGGGCGCCGACACGGTCGTCTTCGACCTCGAAGACGCCGTCGCCCCCGGACGGAAAGCCGAGGCCCGCGAGTCGGTCAACGGCGTGTTGACCGACCCGGGGTTCGACCCCGACTGTGAGGTGTGTCTCCGGGTGAACCCGACGCCGAGCGTCGCCGACGAGGACCTCGCGGTGGCGCTGTCGGGGACTCCCCGTGTCGATTCGGTGATGGTGCCGAAAGCCGACTCGGCCGCCGGCGTTCGAGAGATGGACGAACTGCTCCGCGAACACGGCTACGACCTGCCGGTCATCGCCCTGTGTGAATCCGCCTCGGGTGTTCTCCACGCCGAGGAAATCGCCGCCACGCCGGCCGTCGACGCCGTCGCCTTCGGTGCCGAAGACCTCTCGGCCGACATCGGAGCGACCAGAACCGACGAGGGAACCGAGGTCTCTCACGCCCGCCAACACGTGGTTTTGGCGGCCAGCGACGCCGGAATCGACGCAATCGACACCGTGTTCACCGACATCGAGGAGACGGACCGACTCGCCGAGGAAACGCGCTTTGCGGGACAACTGGGCTACGACGGGAAGATGGCCATCCACCCGGCACAGGTGTCGGTCATCAACGAGGCGTTCACGCCCGGCGACGAGGAGGTCGAGTGGGCCGAGAGGGTACTGGAGGCCCGCGATGACGCCGAGGCCGACGGACGCGGCGTGTTCCGCGTCGACGACGAGATGATAGACGCCCCGCTTATCGCCCGTGCCGAACGCATCATGGAACGACACCGTGCCTCGACGGAATGAGCGGGTAGTCGGAGCATTCACCCGACTCGTACCGTTGGACGGTTACGTTCGGTGGCACCTCCAGTAGGTGGTTCGTCACGCTTAAACGGTGACTAACCGAGACATTTGGTATGTCTGAGGATGTCAATCCGTTCGAGAGCTTCCAAGAACAGCTCGACGACGCCGCGGCTTACGTGGACGTCGACGAGGACACGCTCGAACGCCTGCGAAACCCCGAGCGAGTACTGGAGACGAACCTCTCCGTCGAGCTAGACGACGGTTCCATCGGCGTGTTTCGAGCCTACCGCTCGCAGTTCAACGGCGACCGCGGGCCGTACAAGGGCGGCATCCGCTATCATCCGGGCGTCAGCCGCGACGAGGTGAAGGCGCTGTCGGGGTGGATGGTGTACAAGTGTGCGACCGTCGACATCCCCTACGGCGGTGGGAAGGGCGGCATCGTCATCGACCCACGGGAGTACTCGACGGCCGAACTCGAACGCATCACCCGGTCCTACGCGAAGGAGCTCCGACCGCTCATCGGCGAGGACCGCGACATCCCCGCACCCGACGTAAACACCGGCCAACAGGAGATGAACTGGCTGAAAGACACCTACGAGACGCTCGAAAACACGACCGCGCCGGGTGTCGTCACCGGGAAGGCCATCGAATCGGGCGGCTCACGTGGACGTGTCGAAGCGACCGGCCGCTCGACGATGCTCACCGCTCGTGAGGCGTTCGACTACCTCGGCAAACAGATGACCGGCGCGACCGTCGCCGTCCAAGGGTACGGCAACGCCGGCAGCGTCGCTGCGCGCCTCTTGGAAGCGGACCTCGGCGCCAACGTCGTGGCGGTGTCGGACTCTTCAGGTGCGGTGTACGACCCGACGGGACTCGACGCCGAGGCGGTCAAGGAGCACAAACTCGAAACCGGGTCGGTCACCGGCTACGGCGACGTCGAGGAGTTGACCAACGAGGAACTGTTGACGCTGGACGTGGACCTCTTGGTGCCGGCGGCACTGGAGAACGCTATCGACGCCGACCTCGCCGAGGAGGTCAGCGCGGACGTCATCGTCGAGGCCGCCAACGGTCCGCTGACGCCCGACGCCGACGACGTTCTCACCGAGCGTGGCATCCACGTGCTCCCCGACATTCTCGCCAACGCCGGCGGCGTCACCGTCTCGTACTTCGAGTGGGTCCAGAACCGACAGCGGTTCTACTGGACCGAAGAGAAGGTCAACAACGAACTCGAACGGCACATCGTCGAGGCGTTCGAGGGGCTCATCGACTGTTACGAGGAATTCGAAACCCCGAACTTCCGGACGGCAGCCTACGTCGTCGCGCTCCGTCGCGTGCTGACCGCCTACGAGGAAGGCGGCACGTGGCCGTAGCGATATAACGGCACTCCGTCCGTGTATCGACGGCGGAAACGGCCAATCAAGTTATACGTGTATGACAATAACACACACGTATGAGCATCCTCAACCCGGGTGGGGATGGGCCACAGCACGGCCCGACGCTGACGGAACTCGTCGAATTTCTGCCGGCGCTCGTCAACGACGACCCGGTCGTCGTTGCGGCGGCGCTCCGTGACCGATACGGCGACGTGGTTCGCGTCCCGCCGCTACATCCCGCGCTCGATTCCGGGGTGTACCTGCTTTCGAACCCCGAAGACGTCCAGTCGGTGCTGCAATCCGACCCTTCCGATTTCCGGGCACTCGACGTTCCCGGTTCGCGGGACTTCAGCCGCGTCGTCCGCAACAGCATCGTCAGTCTCCACGCCGACAGCGAGGAAGGGTCGTGGGTCGAACGCCTTCGACTCGTCGGCCCGGAGTTCGCCGAAGAGCAGGCACAGAGCCACGTCCCCGAGTTGGCGGAGACGACGCTTTCGACGCTCGGGGAGTTCGCCGACGGCCTCCCGGGACAGGTGAGTTCGGGCGACCCGAGTACGGTTCCCGAGCCCGCTCGCATCTGGGCGGCCGGCACCGACGGCGTCCGCCTGCTGCCGGCGATGCGGCGACTCACGTTGCGGCTCCTCGGCGTCTCGCTTTTCGGCCCCGATATGCGCGCCCACGAGGTCGAAGTCATCGACGCCGTGGCGACCCTGCGGGCGCTGTTCAAACGCCGACAACTTCACCTCGTCACCAGTTACGCGACCCGACAACTCCCCGACCGGCTGTCGCTGCCGTCGTGGATTCATCGGCCGCTGGGATTCGACCCACACATCGAGTTGACGGGTCGCCACGAGAGACGGACCGAGGCCGCCGTCGAGACGCTGCAGTCGGCGGCAACCGACGTGGTCGCCCGCCGCCAGCGCACGCCGCTGGTGTTCGACGACGCCCTCGGCGAGTGGCTCCGCCGCCGGGACCCCGTGACCGGCGAGCACATCCCCCCGGAGGCGCTCCGACAGGAGGTGATGGGGTTGCTCATCGCCGGCCACGCGACGATGAGCGCCGGGCTGACGTGGGCGTTGTACCTGCTCGCGGCTCGTCCGGAGGCCCAGCAGCGAATCCACGAGGAGGCACGTGCGACCGCGCTGCTTTCCGGTCCCGACGCACTCGACGACCACGACCTTCCGGACGGTCCCGAAGCGGCCTGCCACCCCGTCAACGGGCCGCGGTTCCTCGAATCGGTCCCGTACACGCGACGGGTCTGGAAGGAAACCTTGCGGCTGTACCCGTCGTTGCCCATCTTCGGACGGACCGCGAAAACGGACGTGACCTTCGGCGACGCCGAGGTCGACGCCGGCAGTCACGTCCTCGTGAGTCCGTACGTCGTCCACCGGGACCCCGAACTGTGGGACGACCCCGAGACGTTCGACCCCTCGCGATTCGAGGACGACGCCGACCGCCACGAGTTCGCGTACTTCCCCTTTTCCGGCGGCCGCCACGCCTGCCTCGGGGAAGCCATCGCGACGACGGAAGCGGCGACCGTCCTCGCGACGACGCTCGCGACCCACCGCGTCGAGTTCGCCGGCCCCGGCGCCGAAAACCCCCACGAGGCACCCGACGTCGGCGTCGACTCCGCAATCAACCTCCAACCCGACCGGGACATCGTCGTCCGGTTCGTTCCGCGAGAGGTCTGACTCTCTCGATGGGGCGTCGAAACCGGCGGAGCGAAACTGCAAAGACGCGGCCCACGGAGTTCCGAACATGAAGGCGACCGCGAAGGCCCACCCGATTCAGGGACTCGTGAAGTACCACGGGATGCGCGACGAGGAGTTGCGACTCCCGTATCACGACTCCATCTCCGTCTGTACCGCGCCGAGTCACTCCAAGACCACCGCCGAGTTCGACCCCTCGCTGTCGGAAGACGTCTACGTCATCGACGGCGAGGAAGTCGACGGCCGTGGCGCCGAACGCATTGAGGCCGTCGTCGACCACGTCCGGGAGTTGGCCGGATTCGACCACCGGGTTCGCTTCGAATCGGTCAACGACTTCCCGACGAACATCGGCTTCGGGTCGTCGTCCTCGGGCTTTGCCGCCGCCGCCGTCGCGCTGTGTACCGCCGCCGACCTCGGGATGACACGGCCGGAGATGTCGACGGTCGCCCGCCGTGGCTCCTCCTCTGCGGCACGGGCGGTCACCGGCGCGTTCTCGCATCTCCGAACGGGACTGGACGACGAGGACTGTCGCTCCGAGCGCATCGAGACCGACCTCGAAGACGACCTCCGCATCGTCGCCGCCGAGATTCCGGCGTTCAAACACACCGAGGAGGCCCACAAGGAGGCCGCCGACAGCCACATGTTCGAGGCGCGGATGGCCCACATCCACGGCCAAATCGCCGAAATGCGACACGCACTCCGGGAGGCGAACTTCGACGACGTCTTCGAGTTGGCCGAACACGACTCGCTATCGCTGGCGGCGACGACGATGACCGGTCCCGCCGGGTGGGTGTACTGGAAACCCGAGACGCTGGAAGTGTTCGAGACGGTTCGAGAACTCCGGGACGATGGCGTCCCCGTCTACTTCTCGACGGACACCGGCGCGTCCGTCTACGTCAACACGACCGCAGCCTACGTCGAGGAGGTCGAAAACGCCATCTCTCAGTTGGGCATCGACACCCGTCGATGGGGCGTCGGCGGCCCCGCCGAAGTGCTCGACGAGAGCGAAGCGCTGTTCTGAACTTCCGGCGGCAAATGTTGCAGTAGCAGGCCGGTAACCTCCGATTACACAAAAAGATTTAATTGAGATAATCGAAGATACCCGGATATGAGCCCGATAGCCACAACCGGTCTCGTGTTGGGAGGGGTGTTCGCAGTCGTGTTGTGGTTCCTCGTCCGGCCGCTGTTGTTCGGCCCGGCGCCGTGACCTTTTAGCCGGCCCTCCCCGGAGAGGACGTATGGCCAGCGACGGCAACGCCCTCGAACGACTCGGCGAGTACATCCTCGAAAACCGCGGCGGCATCGTCACCGACCTCGTCTTCGCCGTCGTGTGGGTAACGCTCGTGACGGTCATCTTCCGGTTCGTCGACGGCCCCGACTGGGCGTACTACCTCCTGATGGTCGCCGGCGTCGTCGCCTACTACGGCTTCTTCCTCTCGCTCGAAGCGGCCTTGGCATCGGCCGATGAGCGCTGATTCGATCGCCTGAACCCCGAACCGGGGCAGGCCTATTTGTGGGCGAGCGCCGTAGTCGGCGTATGACCCATCGACTCGTCGTTCCCTTCGAGTTGCCGGACCCCCAGCCGGTGTCGTCGGTGTTGGTCGAGGCGCTTGCGTCCCTCGACATCGTCGTGTTCGGCCACTACGGGCTGCCGGAACAGACCCCGCCGGCGGTCGCACGCGAACAGTTCGAAGCGGAGGCCAAAGAGCAACTGGCGGCGGTGGCAGAGCCCTTCGAGGCCGCGGGTGCATCGGTCACGATACGACTTGTCTTCGGCCGGGACCGCGGAAAGGCAATCGACCAAATCGCCATCGAGGAAAACTGCGACGGGGAGTTGGACCCGGCACCGACCGACCGCGTCGAGCGCATCCTCGTACCCATCCCGAATACGGGCAACGTCGACCGACTTACCTCGTTCGTGACGGTGTTCGCCGAGGGACACGACCCGTCGGTGACGCTACTGCACGTCGTCGAGGGCGAGGGAACCGACGCCGACGGCGAAGCCGTAGTCGCGGACGGCCGGGAACGGATGGTCGAACACGGCATCGACCCCGACGCCGTCGACACTCTCCTCATCACCGATGACGACCACGACGCGGTGATTCTCGATACCGCCGCCGACTACGACGCCGTCGTCATGGGCGAAGCCACCCCGAAGACCGTGGACCGAATCTTCGGGACGCTGGCCGACAAAATCGTAAACCGGGCCGGTAAACCGGTCGTGGTCGTCCGCCGGAACCACGCCGAAGACGACGACGGGTCGGCGTGAGTGCCTGCCAGCGCGGGGAAAGGGCTGAAGTTCGTCGGCCGCGCGGGATAGCATAGACCGATGGGTGGAGATCTCGAACGTGACCTCGGCTTCGTCGCCGTGCTGACTATCAGCATGGGCGCGATGATAGGAAGTGGCGTCTTCGTCCTGCCCGCCCTCGGCTACAAAATCGCCGGCAACGCCGTCGTCGTCGCGTACGTACTGGCTGGACTCGTCGTGTTGCCGGCCGCGCTGTCGAAAGCCGAGATGGCAACCGCGATGCCCGAATCCGGCGGCACCTACATCTTCATCGACCGAGCGATGGGACCGCTCGTCGGCACCGTCGCCGGCATCGGCGCGTGGTTCTCGCTGGTGTTCAAGAGTTCGTTCGCACTGGTCGGCCTCGGCGCGTACCTGCTGCTGTTCGTCGAGATTCCGGCTACGCTCGTCAAACCCATCGCGCTTGCCCTCGGAACGGCCATCGTCGTCCTCAACGTCGTCGGAACGAAACAGAGCAGTCAACTGCAATCGGTCATCGTCACCGCCGTCGTCGCGACCCTCGTCGGATACGTGGTGAACGGTTCCTTCCTCGTCGAAGCCGCCCGGTATCGACCCTTCGACGTGACCGGCGACGGCGGCGTCGTCACGGCCGCCGCGTTCGTGTTCGTCTCCTATGCTGGCGTGACGAAAATCGCCTCTATCGCAGAGGAGGTTGAGAATCCGGGGAAGAACATTCCCCGCGGGATGCTCGCGTCGATGGGCATCATGATGATCGTGTACACGTTCGTCGTCGCGGTCGTCATCGGATTGAACGACCCGGACACACTCATCCACGGCGGGCCGGACGGCGGACCGTCGCTGACGCCGATGGCCGACGGCGCAGCGGCGCTGTTCGGCGGCGTCGGCGTCACCGTGATTTCGCTCATGGCAGTCCTCGCATTGACCAGCATGGCGAACGCGGGTGTCCTCGCATCGTCGCGGTTCCCGCTGGCGATGGCGCGGGACTCGCTGTTGCCGCGTCGACTTACCCACGTCGACCGCCGATTCAAGACACCGAGTACCGCCATCGCCTTCACCGGTGCGTTGCTCCTCGTACTCATCGCCTTCGTCCCCGTCGTCGACCTGGCGAAGTTGGCGAGTGCGTTCCAGATACTCGTCTTCTCGCTCGTGAACCTCGCACTCGTGGCCTTCCGCGAAAGCGACGTACCGTTTTACGAACCGACGTTTCGGGCTCCGGGCTACCCCTACGTGCAAATCGTCGGCCTCGTTGGAGGATTGGTGTTGTTGGGGCAGATGGGAACGATACCGCTGCTCGGCGCCGCTGGCATCGCGATGGGCGGCGTCGTCCTGTATCTGGCCTACGGCCGCTCCCGGACCGAACGCCGCGGTGCGCTCGCGACGCTGTTCGGCGACGACGGTGCCGTCCAACCGACCGGCCGTGAGTGACCCGAACGAGGCTACCGAAAGCACAACGTTGAGTAATCCACGACGGCAACCTTGCGTATGAACGAGTCGGGCCTCCAATCGCTCGTCGACCACGAGACGATGGCCGAACGCGTCGACGCCGAGCGAGTTCCCGAGTGGGTACGAGCGCACTTCACCTCCTTCACCGACGGTCTCACCGGCGAGCGAAACGGGACGCCGTTTCCCTGCTTTTTCGGCACCGAAGCCGTCCGCAACGGCGATTTGCTGTACACCTGCGTGCCGTCGATGAGCGACCGGGGCGCACTCGCGGGACTCGGCGAGGCAATCCTGGAGTATCTCGACTGCTACGAGGACCACGCCGACCGCGCCTCGCTTGTCGCGTTCTTCCGCCCGCCGGAGCGGCCGCTTTCGGAAGCCGACTACCACGACACCCTCTGGCACATCCTCCAGTTCCTCCACGTCCACGATCCCGAACCGTGGCCCACCGACATCCCGACGGACCCCGACGACCCGAAGTGGGAGTTCTCCTTCGGCGGCGAACCGATGTTCCCGACGTGTCGG